>Ga0315281_10012754_pt1 | contig 11422 bp, 11 predicted proteins | sample YL17G07_0_MG_FD_204540 | JGI IMG/M metagenome (GOLD analysis project Ga0315281, IMG submission 204540) | Sediment microbial communities from Yellowstone Lake, YNP, Wyoming, USA - YL17G07_0 | ecosystem: Environmental > Aquatic > Freshwater > Lake > Sediment | place: USA: Wyoming | collected... | reverse complement strand
GAGGATCCCATCGTGCGGCTCGCCCAGAAGGCCCGGGCCACCGGAATCCACCTCGTCCTGGCGACGCAGCGGCCATCGGTGAACGTGGTAACGGGCCTGATCAAGGCCAACTTCCCGAGCCGCATCGCCTTCGCGATGGCCTCCCAGATCGACTCGCGGACGATCCTGGACACGCCCGGCGCCGAGGATCTGATCGGCCGGGGCGACATGCTCTACCAGCCCGCCGACCTGCCTCGGCCGATGCGCCTGCAGGGCGTCTTCGTCTCCGACAAGGAGATCGGCCGGATCACGGAGCACTGGCGGGCCCAGGTGGATGGCACGCCGCACTACGACCTCTCGATCATCGAGAACGACGAGGATGGCAGGGGCTCGGTCGAGGAGCAGCCGGAGGATGACGCCGACCGGCTCCTCCCGGACGCGATCCGTGTCGTCCAGGAATACGACCGGGCATCTGCCTCCCTCCTGCAACGGCGCCTCAAGATCGGCTATGCACGGGCCGCCCGGATCATGGACCAGTTGGAGACCCGCGGGTTCATCGGCGGCTTCGATGGTTCCAACGCCCGCCAGGTCATGCGCCGCGATGCGCCTCCCGCTGGCGACAATGGTCGCCGACGCGCGGCAGCCGACGACGAGGGATGACCACTCGCGACCAGGCGCACCGGCGGATCGTCGAGCGGGGCGGCGACGCCGGCCGCCAGCCCGTGGATGCCCTTCGGCCGCCGACCCTTCCGGAGCGGCTGCTGGCCGCGCGCGAGGAGAAGGGGGTCGACCTCTATCGCGCCGAGCGTGACACGAAGATCCGGGCCCGCTACCTCGCCGCCCTCGAACGTGGCGACTGGCGAGAACTTCCAGGCTCGGTGTACACGAAGGGGTTCCTGCGCAACTACGCGCTCTACCTCGGGCTCGATCCCGACGACATCCTGATCCAGTGGCGAGCCGAGCGCGGCGACAACCCGCCGACCGAGCCCGTGATCGTCGTCCCGCATGCGGTGGCGGCGCCTCGCCAGGGGTTCACGTTCTCCCCGGGCATGCTGGCGGCGGCGCTCCTCGTGATCGGCGTCGTGGCGTTCGCGGCGTACCTCGCGGTGCAACTCCTGCGGTTCGCGAAACCGCCCTCGATCAGCGTGACCGATCCGTCCAGCGCGGTCTCAGAAGTGGACGAGTCAACCACCAGCTACACCCTGCGGGGGACCTCGCAGGCCGGAGCCTCGATCGTCATCACCACTCCCGGCCGGGACGTCCAGCGGGTCAACGCGGGGCCCGATGGGACCTGGAGCGCCGACATCGACCTCCGGCGCGGACGCAACGAATTCGACGTGACGGCGACAGACCCGGATACGGGCAAGTCGGCTGACGCGCCCGTGCACCTGTTCATCACGGTGCCGTACTCGGTCGTCCAGGCGCCCACCCTGACGGTGGACCAGCCGGCGGATGGCGCCACCTTCGAGAACGGGGCGATCCCCGTGCAGGGGAGAGCCACCAACGCCAAGACCGCCACGATCAGCGCGACCTACCTCGGTCCGGTGCCGGGCGGTGGCCAGGCGGGCGCGGCGCCGAATGCCAGCCCGACGATCGCGCCCTCGGCCACGAAGCGGCCCCGGGCCTCGGTCGCGCCCGCGGCGACACCACGGCCGCCCGCGGCGCCGGTCCCGCAGATCGTTCCGGTGACGGAAGACGGGTCATTCAACGCCGCGATCGAGCTGACCGCTGGCCGCTGGGCGATCACCGTCACGGCGGCCAGCGCCCAGGGTCGGACCACGACGATCACGCGCTCCGTCGCGGTCTCCTTCAAGGGGGTCAACCTCGTGCTCACCGTGACCGACGGTCCGATCTGGCTCAAGGTGTGGGTGGACGGCAAGGTGGATCCGGGCCTGGGCCAGACGGGCAGGACCGTCGAGACGGGCAAGACGATGATCTTCAGCGGGACGGGCACCGTCGAGGTCCGGACAGGCAACTCCGGGGGAACCCGCTTCACGCTCAACGGCACGGTCCTGGGTGCGCTCGGCAAGCCCGGCGTGGCCGAGACGTGGATGTTCGAGCCGCCGAACCCGCCGGTCAGGACCGACCACCAGTAGCGTCGTGGACGCCACGACAGGGGGAAGTGCGTCGATGGACGAGCTCGTGTTCCTCGCCCGACGGGTGCGGGAGATCTGCCTTCGGGACGGGCTTCGGATCGCGACCGCCGAGTCCTGCACGGGTGGGCTCGTCTCGCACGCCCTGACCGAGGTGCCCGGCTCCAGCGGCTGCTTCGCCGGGGGAGTGGTGGCGTACTCCGACGACGTGAAGCGTGCGCTCCTCGACGTGCCCGCCGAGGTCATCGCCGCGCACGGTGCCGTCAGCGCCCAGGTGGCCCGGGCGATGGCGACCGGCGTGCGGCGGCGGCTCGCCGTTGACGTGGCCGTGGCGGTGACGGGCATCGCCGGGCCGGACGGCGGCACGGACGCGAAGCCGGTCGGCCTGACGTACATCGCGGTCGCCGACGCCCGGGGAGTGGATGTCCAGCGCTACCTCTGGACCGGCGATCGGCAGGCAAACAAGCAATCGAGCGCGGCCGCCGCCCTGGGCCTGCTGGTGAACCGGCTGGGAACGGGAACCGGGTGACCCGGCCGGCGCTCGAGGTTGGGGGCGGTCTCGCCGCATCCCGGGTGGCCCGGCCGATCCGGCCGGGGGAGCGGATCCACGTCGTCGGCATCGCCGGCGCGGGCGCGAGTGGCGCGGCCCTGCTGGCGGCCGGCGCCGGGGCCAGCGTGAGCGGCTGTGACTCGGGCGGCCCGTCGCCGTACGCCGTGGCGGTGGAAGCGGCCGGCATCCCGGTCGACTGGCGGCATGATCCGGGCCACGTCATCACCGCCCCGTTCCCTGACAGGCTCGCGGTGACCAAGGCGTTGACCGCGGTCGATCCGGACAACCCGGAACTCGCGGCCGCGCGTGCGGCGGGGGTGCCGCTCGAATCGTGGCAGCAGGTGGTGGCCGACGCCGCGGCGGGACGGTCGCTCGTGGCGGTGGCCGGCACGCACGGCAAGAGCACATCGGCAGGCTGGCTGGTCCACGTCCTGGCCTCCGCGGGGATGGATCCGGGAGCCTTCGTCGGGGCGCTCATGCCGGCCTCGGTGACGGGCGCGTTGCGGGCCACGGCCCGCCTGGGACGCGGCCCCGTCTTCGTCGTCGAGGCGGACGAGTACGCGGGCAACTTCGACCCCTACCACCCGGCCCTCGTGATCCTGGGCAACGTCGACTGGGATCATCCGGACGTCTTCGCCGACCAGGCCGCGGTATCCGCTGCCTTCGAGCGCTGGCTCCGGCGTGCGATCCAGCAGGTCGGTCGCACCACGCTCGTGGCAAACATCGGCGATCCGGGCGTCGCCGATCTCCTGGGGAGGCTGGGCGACTGGCCCGGTGAGCTGATCACGGTGGCCCTGGCGGACGAAGACGCGGTCGCGGCTCCGGCCATCGCCGCCACGATCCGCGGGCGGATCACCCACGCAGACCCGCAGGGCACGATGCTGGAGATCTCGGGCGCCGCGCGGTTCGGCCTGGATCGCCCGCTCTGCGTCCGCCTGCCGACCGCCGGGCGCCACAACGCCGCGAACGCGCTCGGAGTCGCGGCGGCCGCCCTCGCCCTGGGCGTTGGTCGCCCCGTCCTGGCGGCGGCCCTCGAGACGTTTCCTGGCGTGGGACGGCGGCTGGAGCGACTGGGCGAGGCGGCAGGGGTCGTCGTCTACGACGACTACGGCCACCATCCGACGGCGATCCGCGAGACCGTCCGGGCGGTCAGGCAGCGCGAGCCCGTGCGCAGGATCTGGGCGGTCTACGAGCCGCTGACCTACCACCGCACCGCCGCCCTCCTCGACGCGTTTGCCGATGCCCTGGGTGCGGCGGACGGCGTCGTCATCGCGGCCATCTGGCCCGGTCGGGACACGGACACGACGGTCGCTTCCGCGACGGGGCTCGCGGCGGCGGTGGTCGCGAGATGGCCGAATCTCGCGGTCGTGGCGCCGGGCACGATCGAGGAGACGGCCGCCTGGCTCGGGCAGAACGTTCGGGTGGGCGACGCGGTCCTGGTCATGGGCGGTGGGCAGAGCTACCGGATCGGCCCGCTCCTGTTGCGAACCCTGGCAGAGCGATGATCGGTCGCCAGGCGCCGGGTATCCGGCGATGACGTCGGCCTTCGACCCGGGTGAACCGATCGGCTACGCCGAGGGAGGCGAGTGGCTGGATGCGTACGTCGTCGCCCGGACGACGTTCAGCGGTGACGCGTTCGTGGATCTCTTCAGCCCTGACGCGGTCCTGATGCCGGACCCGTTCATGTCACCGCTCACCGGATCGAACGCGATCCGGGCATACTTGGGGTCGGTCGCCGATTCGGTGACCGGGTGCGAGCTCGAGTTCGAGCGCCACTGGGTCAGCGGGGCGACGCTCCTTGCCGCCTGGCACGGCAGCTTCGTCCGGCGCGTGGACGGAAGGCTGGTCCGCGAGGCCGGCTTCATGACGGCCGAGTTTCGCTCGGGGCGCTGCGAGCGGGCCCGGATCTGGACGGTCACCGGGGACGATCGAACGCCGGGCGTCGACCCCACCAGGCGATACGAAGGCGAGTACGGCGCCAGGTTGACGCGCAGCGATGGGAGGCTCGATGGCAGGTGACGTCTCGTTCGACGTGGTGAGCGAGTTCGACGAGCAGGAACTGCGCAACGCGCTCGACCAGGTGCGCCGCGAGGTCCAGCAGCGGTTCGACTTCAAGGGGGCGACCGTCGAGCTGACGCAGGGCAAGGAGGAGATCACGCTCCTCACGGACGATGAGTTTCGGGCCACGGCGGTCCGCGACCTGATCGAGTCGAAGGCGATCCGGCGAAGCCTTTCGCTGAAGATCTTCGACTGGGGCAAGGTTGAACCCTCGGGCGGCAACAAGGTGCGCCAGACGATCACGCTGCGCAAGGGTCTCAACGAGGAGCTGGCGAAGCGGATCAGCAAGCTGATCAGGGAGGAGTTCCCCAAGGTCAAGCCATCCATCCAGGGAGACGCAGTCCGCGTTTCGGGCAAGAGCAGGGATGAACTGCAGCGGGTCATCACCCGCCTGCGAGAGCTGGATGAGGCAGTGCCGCTCCAGTTCCAGAACTACCGCTAGGGGTGGCCTGGGGTGCTGCCCGGAGCGCGGCTCGCCCGGTGGGCGATGATCATCGTGGCGATGGTCGTGGTCATCGGGTTGGTCGTGACGGCGTTCGCTGCCCCGCTGGTGTACTGAATGACTGATCTGACGCCAGACGACGGACCCGACATGCTCGAGGTCGCGCCGTCCATCGAACTCGAACCCGCCGAAGCGCCGGCCGAGCCCACGCCAGAACCGGAAGCGGGGGCCGCCCCTCCGGAACCGGACGCTGAGCCTGGACCGGAATCCGTCGCGCCGGAACCCGGGGCTGAGCCCACGCCAGAGACGGCGGACGCGGCCGCTCTGGAACCGGAACCCGAGGCCGCCGTGATCGCCGGGATCGCGGCCGTGGCCGTGCCAGCCGTCGCCCCGGTACCGGAAGCGCCGCCCGCGGAGCCCCAGACGGTCGCCCGGTACATCGCCCAGGCGCTCCGGTCGGTCGGGGTGCGGATGGCGTTCGGCGTCCCGGGCGAGAGCTTCCTGTCGCTGCTCGAGGCGCTGCCCGACGAAGGCATCCGTGTCGTGACGACTCGCCACGAGGGAGGCGCCTCCTTCATGGGCGCGGCGTACGGCCAGCTGACGGGGCGGGCAGCCCTGGTGCTCGGCAGCCGCGCCGTGGGTGCCGCGAACCTGGCCATCGGTGTGCATGCAGCCCGCCAGGACTCCACGTCCATGGTCGTCATCGTGGGCCAGGTGAGCCGCCGCTTCCGGGGCCGCGAGGCCTTCCAGGAGGCGGACATCGCCGGTTCCATCGGTCGGCTCGCCAAGTGGGCGACGGAGGTGACCGATCCGTCCGCCATCCCCCACGCCATGGACGCGGCACTGAGAGAACTGCGAAGCGGGCGTCCGGGCCCGATCCTGCTGTCGCTTCCGGAAGACCTCCTCGATCAGCACGTTCCGCTCGGCAGCGCCCCTGCGCCGCGCCCGCGGACCAACGAGATCGATTCGCTCGCCGTGCGCGAGATCCTGCACCTGCTGGCGGGGGCGGAACGTCCGGTGATCCTTGCCGGTGGAGGGGTGCTTCGGGCCCGCGCAACGGGCGACCTGGTCGAGCTGGCAGAGATGCTCGAGGTGCCGGTCATCGCTTCGTGGCGGCGTCCTGACGTCTTCCCCAACGACCACCGGCTCTACCTGGGAATGACCGGGTACGGAGCCCCCGCTACGGTCCGCGAACGACTTCGGTCGGCCGACGCGCTGGTCGTCGTGGGTGCCCGCCTCAACGAGATCGCGTCATTCGGGTACACCGTGCCGGCCCGCGGCCAGCGCTGGGCGCACGTCGATCTGGAGCCGCGGACCAGCACGCCAGGCCTCTCTGCGCCGCGCCCTGGCGTGAGCGCCGATGCCCGGACCTTCCTGCGATCGGCCGTCCAGCGCCTGCGATTCGGCGTCCTCGAGGCATCCCGGTTCGATGCGCGACGCGAGGCGAACGAACGCGACCGCGCCGCCTTCGTGGCGGCCACGGACGTGGAGCCAGAGCCGTGGGACGGCCCCGGGGTCCATCCGGGCCGGGTCGTGGCCACGCTGCGACGAGTGGTCTCGCCGGACTCGGTCCTGACGACCGACGCCGGGAATTTCGCCTCGTGGGCGGCGCGCGGCTACCGCTGGCAGCGACCCGCCACGTTCCTCGGACCGACGTCGGGGGCCATGGGCTACGCGCTCCCCGCGGCGATCGCCGCCGCCCTGGCCCGCCCCAACCGGCCGGTCATCGCCCTGGCAGGGGACGGCGGGTTCGCCATGACCATGTCCGAGCTGGAGACCGCCGTACGGGAGCACGCGCGTGTCGTGGCGATCGTCTTCGACAACGAGCGCTACGGCACGATCCGGGCCCACCAGGAGACCCGCGGCCGTGGCGTGGCCGGGACGGACCTGGGCCCGATCGATTTTGCCGGCCTGGCGACCGCGATGGGCGCATTCGGCGTTCGGGTCGAGACCGACTCGGACTTCGAGCCCGCGCTGGTGGACGCCCTCGGCCGTGCCGGTCCGACGGTGATCCACCTCGTGCTCGACCGGCGCTGGCTGGCCATCGACCGGGTCCTCGACTAGCGCCGAGGTTTCCGGCGGGGGAGTGGCGCTCGTTCGGCGGGCGAGCTCCTTCTCAGACGCTTCAAACGTTCGGCGCCCAGACTGCCGAGCATGACGAACGGAGTTCCCCCGCGACCGGCTGATGGCCAACGCATTGGCGAGCGCTCGCTGTGACTGCACGCGCCACTGCGCGCCGGATCGTTCCGATGCCCCGGGTCTGGCCGCTGCGGCCCTCGGATCTGGCGGCGATCGCGGGTGCCAACGTCCTGCTCATCGTGGGCATGTGGGTTCGCCATGGAGGCCTCGGCCACCTCGCTGATCTCCCGTCGCAGCTGACCTCGCTCGGGGAACTGTCTGCGCTCCTGGGGACGTACGCGGCGCTCGTCCAGGTCGTCCTGATGGCGCGCACGCCGTGGCTGGACCAGCTCTTCGGCATGGATCGCCTGGCGAACTGGCACCGCTGGCTGGGCTTCGGGACGCTCTGGCTCCTCGTGGGTCACGGGATCCTCACCACGATCGGCTACGCCATGGTGGACGGCCTCAGCATTCCCGGCGAGGCGTGGTCGCTCGTGACCACGTACCCGTTCGTCCTGATGGCGACGGTCGGGCTCGGCCTGTTCATGCTGGTCGGTGTGACATCGCTCCGCCTGGCGCGGCGATCGATCTCGTACGAAACCTGGTACTTCGTCCACCTGTACGCCTACCTGGCGATCATCCTGAGCTTCGCCCACGCCCTCGTCGTGGGCGCCGATTTCATGGACGATCCGATCGCCCGGCTCTACTGGATCGCGCTCTACGGCCTGGCGGCAGCGTCCGTGATCGCGTTCCGCCTGGGCGCCCCGATTCGCCTCTCGCTCCGCCATCGCCTGCGGGTCGCGAACGTGGCCCATGAGGCGCCCGGCGTCGTCTCGGTCTACCTGACCGGCCTCCATCTCGATCGACTCGCGGTCCGCTCGGGCCAGTTCTTCATCTGGAGATTCCTGGCCGGTGACGGCTGGTGGCGTGCCCACCCCTTCTCCCTCTCGGCTGCCCCGAACGGCACGTACCTGCGGATCACCATCAAGGACGTTGGCGACTACACGAGCGCCCTCCAGCACCTCCGGCGCGGGACGCCGGTCTTCATCGAGGGGCCGTACGGAGCGTTCACGGGGGCCCGCCGGACAAAGTCGAAGGTGCTGCTGGTGGCTGGAGGGATCGGGATCACTCCCGTTCGGGCGCTGCTCGAGGACCTCCCGGCGCCGCGCGGCGGCCTCACGCTCCTGTACCGGGCCAGGACCGCGAAGGACTTCGTGTTCAGGGATGAGATCGACGCGCTCCTCCAGCAGCGCGGCGGCGTCGCCCACTACCTGGTCGGCAAGCGGGGCGCGTCGGACGCGCCTGCCGACCCCTTCGATCCACGGTCGATCCTCCGCCTCATCCCTGACGTCCGCGACCGCGAGATCTATGTCTGCGGTCCGGGAGGGTTGACCGAGAGCGTCCGGCGGAGCCTGAGAACCCTCCAGGTCCCGGCGGCGCAGATCCACTGGGAACGCTTTGCGTACTGATCGAGGAGGTTCTCGACTCGTGTCGAACCGAAATCCGATCCCGACCCGGGCGGCCGTCGCCGTCGCCGGCACCGCCGTCGGCCTCGCCCTCCTGCTGAGCTTCAAGACCCCGGAAGCGGTCCCGCTTCGGGGGGCGGCGCTCGGGCAGCCCGCGCAGGTTGCGCAGCAGGCGCCCGCGTCGTCCGCGGCACGGGTCGCTCCGGCGACCGCGGGCACACCGCGCCCGACGACCGCCCCGGCGGGCGTCACCAGCTCGACGACCAGGGCCGCACCAGCAGCGCCAGCGCCAACGCCGACACCGGCGCCCACAACTGCCACGGGCACCACGGCGGACGTGTCAGGGCCGGTCGTTCCCACGCCATTCGGCGACGTGCAGGTCGAGATCCGGGTCGTGAACGGCAAGCTGATTGACGTCGTCGCCCTGCAGTTGCCGTATGACCGCCGCCACTCACTCGAGATCAGCCAGTACATCGACCCGGTGCTGCGGGGCGAGGCCCTCAGGTTCCAGAGCGCGCGGCTCGACGTCATCTCGGGGGCCACGTACACCAGCCTGGCCTATGCGCAGTCGCTCCAGGCGGCCCTCGACCAGGCCCACTTCAACGGCTGAGCGGCACGCCCCCTCCGAGTCTGCGGGGGGGCGCTCGCGGTCGACCCTCGGCGCCGCCTGGGTCGAGCACATCATGGGCACGGTCTTCTCGCTGACGGTGGTGGACGTTGTCGATCCACTGGCCGTCGCAGCGGTCTTCGACTGGCTGCGCGAGGTCGATGAGCGGTTCAGCACGTATCGTCCCGAGAGCGAGATCAGCCGCCTGGGACGTGCCGAGCTGGCTCCGGCCGACCTGAGCGCGGACGCCCGGGAGGTCCTCGCGCTCTGCGAGCGGGCCCGGATCATCACGGGCGGTTGGTTCGACATCCGGCGGCACCGGACTGATGGCGTTCCCGATCCCTCCGGCCTCGTCAAGGGCTGGGCCATCGAGCGGGCAGCGGCGATGCTGACGGCGGCGGGGGTCCGCAACTGGACGCTCAGTGGCGGGGGCGACGTAGTCACCCGGGGTACGCGCGAGGGCCTTCCGTGGCGGGTGGGGATCCAGGACCCGGCATCGGCGGCGCACCTCTCGGTCGTGCTCGAGCCGGGCGACGCCGCCGTCGCGACGTCGGGCCTGTATGAGCGCGGCGGTCACATCGTGGACCCGCACACCGGCCGCGTGCCCACGGAACTCCTGAGCATGACCGTCGTGGGGCCGAGCATGACCTGGGCGGACACCTACGCCACAGCGGCCTTCGCGATGGGAGAGGCGGGCCTGGGCTGGCTGGCGGGGATGCCCGGGTACTCGGCCGGCGCGGTCACCGCGGATGGCCGGTTGCTGGTGACGCCGGGATTCCGGCGGCTCATCGCCGATCCGAACGGCTGAGCGCGGCCCTCAGAGGCGAGCGCCGTGCCGACGCTGCCTGGGCGGGCGTCCGGCGGGTCGACATCCCCGCCGAAACAGTGACGATTTCGTCAGACGATTTCGTTACAAGGTCGGCTACGCGACGGGGAGCGGACCCGAGCTGATCGCGGCGCGATGGCGGCCCAGCCAGGCCGGGCCGCCGCTCAGGCAGGGTTCGCGAGGCCCTCGACGACCTCGACGTTGGGCAGGGCGAGCAGGATGGACGGGGCGGCGAGCACCTTCCAGCTCCGGCTGCCGCCACCGAGCACGAGCCGGGGCCGAGCCATGACGGCCGCGTCCACCAGGATCCGCGGCCCGGCCGGCAGGCCGAAGGGCGTGACGCCGCCGATCGCCATCCCGGTCATCTCCGCGGTCTCATCGGCGGCCGCGAAGGACGCCTTGCGCGTGCCGAGTCGCTCGCGGACCGACCGGTTCACGTCCAGCCGGTGCGTCCCCAGCACGACGCATGCTGCGTACCGGCGCGGATCGGCCTTGCCGACGACGACGATCGTGTTGGCCGAGTCGCCCATCTCGAAGCCGTAGGCCGCGCAGAAGGCAGCCGTGTCGGCCAGCGCCGGGTCGCACGAGAAGAGTTCGTAGGGGACCCCAAGCCCCGCCAGGATCTCCTCGAGGCGATCGCGGTCGGGATCGACGGTCATGGGCTCGACGATACCATCTCGCCGATGTTGCGAGCCTCATCACGCCGAGGGAGTCGGTCCGCCAGCCATGCGGCCGCGATCGTTCCTTCGGGCCAAGCTTGACAGGCTACTCTGTTCTGGCTATACAGCACAGGTGAAGACTGCCACGCTGACCGAGGCGAAGAACCGGCTCAGCTCGCTGATCGACCGCGTTCGGGCAGGGGAGACGATCACCATCCTTGATCGCGGGACGCCTGTCGCCCGCCTCGAGCCCGTGGTGGCGCGTCCGGATCAATCGGGGAGGCTGCAGCGCCTCGAACGGGCAGGCACCCTGCGGCTCGGGACCGTCCGGCCGCCACTGGACCTCCTGCGCGAGCCCGCGCCGGTTCCCATGGACGGGGGCAGCGCCGTGGCCGCGCTGATCGAGGAACGCCGCGAAGCGCGATGAAGTTCTGGGACAGTTCCGCGCTGGTGCCGCTCCTCATCCTGGAGTCGACCAGCGCATGGGCGCTCGGGGCCCTCGAGGCCGATCGGGACGTCGTTGCCTGGTGGGCGAGCCAGGTCGAGTGCGCGTCTGCCTTGGCGCGACTGGAACGGGATCGACAGCTCATGGGAAACTCGATGACCGAGGCACTGCGGCGCCTC
>Ga0315281_10012753_pt1 | contig 11423 bp, 7 predicted proteins | sample YL17G07_0_MG_FD_204540 | JGI IMG/M metagenome (GOLD analysis project Ga0315281, IMG submission 204540) | Sediment microbial communities from Yellowstone Lake, YNP, Wyoming, USA - YL17G07_0 | ecosystem: Environmental > Aquatic > Freshwater > Lake > Sediment | place: USA: Wyoming | collected... | reverse complement strand
GACATCTTCTGGCCAAGCGCGCTGGTCGTGCTGGGCGTCGTGCTCGTGATCGGGTCGTTCCGGCGAGGCTGAGGATGGGCGCCACGGGACCAACGGCCCATCGCTCAGGTGCCGGAGGGTCCCTCTCCTGCCCTCCTGCCGTGCTCTAACCTCGGGACACCCCCGTTCGGAGGATGGATGCACGCGACTGGCGAGGGCGCCGGATACGAGATCGTGGCCCGCGAGGACTTCTCCGAGTCCACCTATCTGCTGCGCGTCCGCCACCCCCAGCTGGCCCGGGCGGCGAAGCCCGGCCAGTTCGTCATCGTCATGCTCCACGAGCATGGCGAGCGGATCCCGTTGACGATCGCGGACTTCGACCGCGACGAGGGCAGCATCACGCTCGTGGTGCAGGCGGTCGGCAAGACGACCCGGGAGATGCAGGCGACCTGCCTGGTGGGCACGCGGCTGTATGCGGTCGTCGGCCCGATGGGCATCCCCAGCGTGATCGGCGGTGCCCGCAAAGTCATCTGCGTGGGCGGCGGGCTGGGCGTGGCCCCCGTCTTCCCGCAGGCGCGGGCCTGGCGCGAGAGCGGCGCCTACGTCATCGGCGTGATCGGCTTCCGGACACGCGACCTCGTCTTCTGGGAGGAGCGCTTCCGGGCCGTCTGCGACGAGCTCATCCTGTGCACCGACGACGGCTCGGCCGGTCTCAAGGGCTTCGTGACCGCGGGCATCGGCGTCGCCCTGGCCGCCCACCCAGACGTCGACGAGGTCGTGGCCATCGGCCCGCCGCTGATGATGAAGAGCTGCGCCGAGGCCACGCGCGCGGCCCGCATCCGCACCACGGTCAGCCTCAACCCGGTGATGGTCGACGGCACGGGCATGTGCGGCGGCTGCCGCGTCAAGGTCGGCGAGAGGGTCGCCTTTGCCTGCGTCGACGGGCCCGACTTCGACGGCCACCAGGTCGACTTCGACGATCTCATGGCCCGCCTGCGCCGGCTCGTGCCGGCCGAGAAGGCCGCCCTGGAGCGCTGGCAGGAAGCCTGCCGCACCCGCTCCGCGGTCAGGGAAGCCGCAGTCGGGGATGCCGCCGCTGGGACGGTCATCGATGCGGGAGGCCCGGGCGTCGCCGCCCAGGGCGCCCGGACGGCATAGGGCGGACGCGCATGGCCAAGAAGCGGACCATCAGGACCATCCCGCAGGAGCGCACCCCGGTGCGCGAGCAGGATCCGCTCGAGCGCGCCCACAACTTTGCCGAGGTGTCGCTCGGGTACGGGCGCGAGGAGGCGCTGCGCGAGGCCGAGCGCTGCCTGCTGTGCGCCGACGAGCCCTGCGTCCGCGGCTGCCCGGTCGGCATCGACATCCCCGGCTTCATCCGCCGGCTCGGCGAGGGTGACGTCCACGGCGCCTACGACACCATCACGGGCACCAACCTGCTGCCCGCCGTCTGCGGGCGGGTCTGCCCACAGGAGACGCAATGCGAGGGCGTCTGCACGGTGGGCGAGAGCCTGGAGCCGGTGGCCATCGGGCGGCTCGAGCGCTGGGTCGGAGACACGGCCATCGCGGAGGGCTGGGCGAACGTCCCCTACATCGAGCCCAACAGGTATCGGGTCGGCATCGTGGGCTCGGGGCCGGCCGGCATGGCCTGCGCCGCCGACATGGCCAAGGCCGGCTGCCAGGTCACCGTCTACGAGGCCTTCCACGAGCCGGGCGGCGTGCTGCGCTACGGCATCCCCGACTTCCGCCTGCCCAACACCGTCGTGGACGCGGAGATCGAGCGGCTGGAGCGGCTGGGCGTGAGGTTCGAGTGCAACACGCTCGTGGGGCGCCTCTTCACGGTGGAGCAGATGCTCACGGAGATGGGCCTCGACGCGGTGTTCGTGGGCACCGGCGCCGGTCATCCGACCTTCATGGGCATCCCCGGCGAGTCGCTCAACGGCGTGGTCTCGGCCAACGAGCTGCTGACGCGCTGCAACCTCATGCACGGGCGGGAGTTCCCCGACTACGACACGCCCCTGCCCGCCGGACGACGCGTCGTCGTCGTGGGCGCCGGCAACACGGCCATGGACGCCCTGCGCGTCAGCCTTCGGCTCGGCGCCGACGAGGTGCGCTGCATCTACCGGCGCACCCCGGAAGACGCCCCGGCCCGGGCCGAGGAGCTCCACCATGCCGAGGCCGAGGGCATCGTCTTCGAGTGGCTGACCAGCCCCGTCGAGATCCTCGACGACGGCGAGCGCAACGTGCGCGGCCTGCGCTGCACGCGCATGACACCGGGCGCACCGGACGCCTCCGGCCGCCGCCGGCCGGAGCCGGTGGCGGGCAGCGAGTTCGAGATCGAGGCCGATACGGTCGTCTTCGCCATCGGCACGCACGCCAACCCCATCCTCGGACAGACGTCCGCCCTGAAGCTCGACGCGCGCGGCTACATCGAGGCGGACGAGGCGCTGGCGACCTCGATGCTGGGCGTCTTCGCCGGTGGCGACATCGTCACCGGCGCCGCGACGGTCATCGAGGCGATGGGCGCCGGGCGCCGGGCGGCCCGCTCGATGAAGGCCTACCTGGGCCTGCGCGAGAGCGACCTGATCTACCTGCCGGAGCGCGCCGAGGGGGCCGATGGGCCCTTCGGGCTGGCTGCCGGCGAACGCGGCTACGCCCGCGTCCATGTCGCCTGAAGGAGACCCGCGCACGATGAGCCGACTGCTTGCCACCGAGCCGGAGGGTGTCCGGAAGGCCGCCCGACGGGTGCGCGCCGATCGAGCCGTGACCCTGAGCGAGCACATCGTGGAGGTCATCAGCGACTCCGGCGAGGGCGCGCAGCGCTGCGGACAGTCGCTCGCCGCCATCGCGGCCCGGATGGGCAACGGCATCTGGACCACGGAGATCATCCCCGCCGAGATCCAGCCGCCAGCGCGCAGCGTGGCCGGGGCCAGCGGCATCCGCATCCGCATCGGCTCCCAGCGCATCACCAACGGCGGCGACGAAACGGATCTCGTGGTCGCGTTCAACGAACAGGTGCTGCTCGGCCGCGTGCAGGCCGGTGAGCTCAAGCGGGGCGCCACGATCGTGCTCGAGAGCATGTGGCGCGAGCACCGCGATCCGAAGATCGTGGCTTCGTACGGGCAGGTCGTGGAGGCGCTCGTGGCGGACGGCTATCGCGTCGTCGAGGCGCCGCTGGAGCAGGAGTGCCGCCGCCTCGTGTCCGACCCGCGCCGCGGCAAGAACATGTTCGTGCTGGGCATGCTCTGCAACGTCTACAGCCTCGACCTGGGCCTGGGCCACGAGCAGGTGGCGCGCATCTTCGGCAAGAAGGACGCGGCGGTCATCCAGGCCAACCAGCAGCTGCTCGAGGCCGGCTGGCAGTGGGCCCAGGAGCACCTCGACTTCCAGTACCGGATCCCGGCCAGGCGCTCGACGGAGGCGCAGATCGTCGTCAACGGCAACATCGCCCTCGCGCTCGGCGTGCTCGCCTCGGGCATGGAGATCTGCGCCATGTACCCGATCACGCCGGCCACCTCCGCGTCGCACTACCTCAGCGAGGTGTTCGAGCGCGTCGGCGGCATCGTCCACCAGGCCGAGGACGAGATCGCCGCCTGCGCCTTCGCGGTCGGCGCCTCGTACGCCGGCAAGTGCGCGGTCACCATCACCTCCGGGCCGGGCTTCTCGCTCAAGCAGGAGGTCATCGGGCTGGCGGTCATGGCCGAGATCCCCCTCGTCGTCGTCAACGTCCAGCGCGGCGGCCCCAGCACCGGCCAGCCCACCAAGATGGAACAGGGCGACATGCTCGCGGCACTCTTCGGCAGCCACGGGGACGCCCCCAAGGTGGTGCTCGCGGCGAGCACCATCGAGGACTGCTTCTACTCCATCATCACCGCCCGCAAGATCGCCGAGACCTTCAACATGGTCGTCGTCGTCCTCTCCGATGCCAGCCTCGCCACGGCCCAGCAGCCCTTCCCGCGGCCCGTGTTCAGCGAGGACTGGCTCGCGCCGCCGGTGGACCAGAGCCCCGTCCCGGAGGGCGCCAAGCCGTACGACTGGGATCCCGTCACCGGCCTCGCGCGCCGTTTCGTGCCCGGCCAGCCGCGCGGCATGCACACGCTGACCGGCCTCGCCCACGACCGCCTGAGCCACGTCGCCTACGAGCCCGCCGTCAACGAGGAGGGGCTGCACTACCGCAGCCTGAAGCTGGCGGCCCTGCAGAAGACGCTCGTCACCCCGCCCGTCTTCGGCGAGCCGGAGGGCGACATGCTCGTCGTCGGCTGGGGCAGCACCAGGGGCGCCATCGAGGAGGCGGTCGAGCGACTGTGCGCCGAGGGCCGTCGGGTCTCGTCGCTGCACCTCCGCTTCATCCAGCCGCTGCCCTCGGGTCTCAAGCAGATCATGGGGCGCTTCAAGAAGGTGATGACCGTCGAGAGCAACTGGTCGGACCGCCTCGAGGACGAGATCATCGACGAGGACAACCGGCGCTACTCGGCGCTGGCCACGGTGCTGCGTGCCCGCACCCTCGTCGACATCGACTGCTGGAGCGAGGCGCGCGGCGAGCCCATCAAGCCGCGCGCGATCTGCGATGCGGTGCGGGCCCGGTTGACGGACGAAGGAGCGGGGCGATGACGATGTCTGCCGGCCAGTGCCTCATCCGCCTGAGCGAGGAGCATCACACGCTGGAGGACTACCAGGGCGGCGTGCCGCGCTGGTGTGTCGGCTGCGGCGACAACGCCATCCTCGCGGCCGTGCAGCGGCTCTGCCGCGACGAGGAGCTGCGACCGGACCGGACGGTCTTCGTCTCCGGCATCGGCTGCTCCAGCCGCCTGCCCCACTACATGAAGACGTACGGCTTCCACGGCATCCACGGCCGCGCCTTCCCGGTCGCCGAGGGCATCCGCATGGCGCGCCCGGACCTGCACGTCTTCGTCAGCACCGGCGACGGCGACTGCTGCAGCATCGGCGCGGGGCACTGGATCCACGCCGTCCGCTACAACATGAACATGACCGTGATGCTCCACGACAACCACGTCTACGGGCTCACCAAGAAGCAGGCCTCGCCGACGTCGCCGGCCGGCCTCAAGAGCAACACCACGCCGCGCGGCTCGGAGCTGGCGGCCCTCAACCCGCTCAGCGTCACGCTCGGCGTGCAGAACGTCTCGTTCGTGGCGCAGGCCGTGGACTGGGTGCCGGAGGTGATGTACGACATCATCGCGGCGGCCTTCAGGCACCGCGGCTTCTCGTTCGTGCGCATCATCCAGCGCTGCCCCGAGTACCTGCCGCGCATGTTCGAGCCGTGGCTGCACGACCCGCAGAAGACGCTGCTGCTGACGCACCCGGACGGCATCCAGCTGAACCCGGAGCTGGCGCAGACCTACCGCAACCATCGCGAGCACGACCCGTCCGACATCGACCGCGCCCGGGAGATCGCCTCGCTCGAGGATCCCATCCCGGTCGGCATCCTCTACCGCAACCCGAACGTGCCCTGCTATGAGGACCTGCGCCACCCGGCGCCGATGCGCACGCCGGAGTTCATCCGCGCCGGCTTCGAGCGCGAGCTGGACCGCGTCACGGTCTGGCCGGAGGACGACGCCGGGGCCGGGCTCGCCGAGCGAGCCAGCGGCTGACGGCATGGACACCACCACGCGCTCCCAGGAGCAGTTCGTCTTCCATCTCACCGGTCGGGAGTACGGCACCGAGTTGGAGCCCCTCGACGGGCTGGCGCTGCGGCCCGCGCTGCTGGCAGGTCTGCGGGATCTGGCGGACCGGCGCTACGACTTTCCCGTGGTACTCGTCGAGGACGGCGCCCGGGACGGCTCGATCCGCTCGCTGTCGGGCCTGGTGGACGATCTGCTGCGCGAGCTCGCGCCGCGCGGTGTCGAGGGCGAACGGCTGCGCCGCCAGGTGCTGCGCCTGGAGCGCGAGATCCGGGCGCGAGCCGCACAGGGCCTGACGGGCCATCTCTCGGCCACCTGGTCGGAGGTGAACGCCGAGGCGACGGCGGACGCGGACGAGCGAGCCGTGCTGGCCCACGCGGGCGAGGCGCTCAAGGTCGACGGCGAGATCCTCGATTGCGACGAGGCCATGCCCGCTCGCCTGGTGCGCCATCAGTGGCGCGCGGTCGAGGCCCGCAAGGCACGCCGCTTCCACGCCCACGCGGGGGCGCTGGCCGTGAAGCTCTCCGATATCCTCCGGGCGGCCTTCGTCCACTCCGAGGCGGGGCGACGCGCCGAGAGCCTGCGCGCCTCGGTCGGCGGTCCAGATCAGGAGGTCTTCGACTTCGCGGTGATGTCCAGGCTGCTGCCGCGGGTCGCCCCCGTGGAGGAGCTGCCGGACACCCGTCGCGAGCGCATCGAGCGGGCGCTCTCGGTGCTGCGGTCACAGCGCTTCTTCGCGCCGCCGGAGGGCCGGCCCGCGCCCGACGGCGTGGTGCACCTCGGCTTCGCCTTCGACGACTGCGCCTCCGCCATGGCCGCCTTCCGGGAGCGGCGGGGCGCGATGGCCGAACTGGTCAAGGCGACCGCGATCGCCGAGCTGGAGGCCGATGGCCGCTACGACGAGGCCACGCACGATCCCGTCTTCGCGGCCTTCGAGGCCTCCTCGCTGGGGCCGGCGGACCTGGCGGGCTTCCCCGGCTACCTCGTCTGCATCCCCCCGGGCGGCACCGACGCCACCGAGAACGCCACGCTCATGGAGATCCTCGCCTCCGGCCTGCCCATCAAGGTGCTGGCGCAGACCGATGAGGTCCTGGAGGCCTCGCCGGGCGGCGACGGGCACCTCGTCTTCGGCGCGCGCGGGGCGCAGCTGGCCAGCGCGGCCGTGGGCCTCGACGACGTCTTCGTGCTGCAATCGAGCAGCTCGCACCTCTACCGGGTGCGCGCGCGCATCCACGACGGCATGGCCTACCCCGGGCCCGCGCTGTTCAGCGTCTTCTCCGCCTCGCGGACGGCGAGCCCGTTGCCCGCCTATCTCGTGGCCGCGGCCGCCATGGAGGCGCGGGCCTTCCCGTCCTTCAGCTGCGATCCGGCGGCCGGATCCGACTGGGCCTCGCGCTTCGCGATGGACGACAACCCGCAGCCGTCGCTGGACTGGCCGGTCGAGGACTTCGACTACGCCGACGAGGCGCTGCAGCGGGTGCGCGAGCCACTCGCCTTCACGCTCGCGGACTTCGCGGCGAGCGACCGGCGCTACGCCGGCTACTTCGCACGCGTCCCGCGCTCCCAGTGGAACGCGGACATGATCCCGGTCGAGCGATGGCTGGCGCTCGCGAGCGGGGAACGGGCGTCGAAGGTCCCGTACGTGCTCGTGGTCGACGATGCCGACGTGCTGCACCGGCTCCTGGTCGACGCCCGCATGATGGAGGCCAGCGCACGGTGTCGCGAGCGCTGGCGGCGGCTGCAGGAACTCGGCGGCATCCACGATCCGTACGCCGAGCGCCTGCTGGCGCGCGAGCGGGCCGCCTGGGAGGGGCGGCTGGCGGCGCTCGAGCGGCCGGGCGACGACGGCCCCGCCGGGGCAGGGCAGACGCCGCCCCAGGTGCCGGCCCAGGCGACAGCCGCGGCGAGCGGCCCCGCGGAGCCCCCTCCGCCGGTCGCGCCGTCCCCCGGCGCCGCGGCCGCGGGGGACGGCGCTGAGACGGCCCTCCCCGAGCGGGACCCGGACGAGCCCTCCATCGAGACGATCCGCTGTTCGAGCTGCAACGAGTGCACGCTCATCAACGACCGCCTGTTCGCCTACAACGCCAACAAGCAGGCGTACATCGCCGACCTGCGCGCCGGGACCTTCCGCGATCTCGTCGAGGCGGCCGAGAACTGCCAGTTGTCGATCATCCATCCGGGCAAGCCATGGGATCCGAACGAGCCCGGGCTCGATGAACTGCTGACGCGGGCGGCGCCCTTCGCCTGAGCGGTCGCCCGCGCCGGAGCGGCGCCATCCGCGACGCGTGGCAGGTCCCGGGCGCTCGCCTGCTACCCTCGCGCCGTGCGCGACGCTGCCCTCGAGACCCGTCGAACGCCGGCCGCGGCCGACGGACGCCTGCCCCTCCACGCCGTCCTGGACGCGCTGAACGCGTGGGTGGACCGCCCCACGGCGGCGCGCCGGGCGGTCCTGCACCGCGCCTTCGAGCGGCTCGTGGCAGCCAACGGCATCGCCGGTGCGTTCCTGGAACTGGATGCCGAGCCGCTGCCGCCGCTGACGCTCGGCTCCGGCACGCTGCCCCGCCGGCCGGCCAGGGACCGGCCGGGCCTCGCCTCACTGCCGCTGCGGGCCGACGTCGAGGGCGTGCTGCTGGGCCGGATCTGGGCGGATCCCGGCGCGGAGGGCGACGAGCGAGCTCGCCTCGCGGCGGTGGGCCAGGCGAGGCGGGCGATCGAGCTGGCGCTGGCGGCGGCGTGGACGCGGGCCCATGCAGGGCGGGCGGCCGAACGAGCGGCCGCGCTCGACGCGGCGACCCGGGCCATCGCCTCCGTGCTCGATCCCGAGGTCGTGCTGCAGCTCATCGTGGATCGTGTCCGGGACCTGGCACACGCCCAGTACGGCGCGCTCGGCATCGTCGACACAGAGGGTCAGATCGACCGTTTCTTCACCAGCGGCATCAGCGCCGCGGAGCGCGAGGCGATGGGCGACCTGCCGCGCGGCCGCGGCCTGCTCGGCCTGATCATGCGGGAGGGACGCTCGGTCCTCGTGCCGGACATCGCCGCCGACCCGCGCCACGCCGGCTTCCCGCCCAGCCATCCCGCGATGCGATCCTTCCTGGGCGTCCCCGTGACCGTTCGCGGACGATCGGTCGGCGACCTCTACGTCACGAACCGCCGCGGCGGCACGCCCTTCGGTCCGGATGACCTCGAGCTCGTGGAGGCCTTCGCCCGCCATGCCGGGATCGCCATCGACAACGCGCGCATGCACGAACGGATCGGCCAGCTGGCCATCGTCGAGGAGCGCGAGCGCATCGGGCGCGACCTGCACGACGGGATCATCCAGGGCATCTATGCCGTCGCACTCGCCCTGGAGGAGGTGGCCGAGGAGGTCGAGGCCGACCCCGATGGGGCGCGCGCCGGCCTGGACCGGGCCATCGAGGCCCTCAACCTGACCATCCGCGACATCCGCAACTTCATCTTCGGCCTCCGGCCGGAGCTCCTCGAGCAGGCCGGGCTGCTGGGCGGGCTGGCGGCACTGGCCGACGAGTTCCGCCTCAACACCCTCGTCGAGGTCGAGCTTGACGTCATCGAGGACGAGGGCTTCGAGCCGAACGAGCCGGTCACGCGCGAGCTGCTGGCGATCGCCCGCGAGGCGCTCAGCAACGTCGCGCGCCACGCCCGCGCCACGCGCGCGGCGATCGAGGTGCGGGCGGCCGCCGGCGGCTACCGGGTCACCGTCGCCGACAACGGCGTCGGCTTCCTGGCACGCCGGATCCTCGGCCCGGGCCACCAGGGGCTGCGCAACATGCGCGAGCGTGCGGCCGGCCTGGGCGGCGAACTGGAGATCGAAAGTGCCCCCGGCCGCGGCACCCGTATCATCGTCACGGTCACGCCACCGCCGGAGGGTGGACCGCCTGCACAGAGGGAGCCGACTGGATGAGCGAGACCGAGGCCCGACCGCTGCGGCTCGTCGTGGTCGACGACCACGAGATCGTGCGCCAGGGCCTGGTGGCCCTGCTCGCGCGACGCGACGCGTTCCAGGTCGTCGGCGAGGCCGGCAACGTCGAGGAGGCGCTCTCGGTCGTGCGCCGCTTCCAGCCCGATCTGGTGATCATGGACGTGCGCATGCCCGACGGGTCGGGCATCGAGGCCTGCCGCGAGATCCGTTCCGAGATGCCCGCGACGCGGGTGGTGATCCTGACCAGCTACCCCGACGAGGAGGCGGTGCTGTCCGCCATCATCGCCGGCGCCAGCGGCTACCTGCTCAAGCAGATCCGGGGCCGCGACCTGGTGAACGCGCTGGAGGCCGTCGGGCGCGGCGAATCGCTGCTCGACCCCGCGGTGACCGAGAAGGTGCTGGACCGCGTGCGGCGCATCGCCACCGGGACCTACACCGACGAGCTGGCGGCGCTCACGGCGCAGGAGCAGCGCATCCTGCTGCTCGTGGCCGAGGGCAAGACGAACAAGGAGATCGCGTCGGAGGTGTTCCTCTCCGACAAGACCGTCAAGAACTACGTCAGCTCGATCCTCTCGAAGCTGAACCTGGAGCGGCGCGCCCAGGCCGCCGCGTTCATGGCCCGGCACCGCATCCCGGGCGGAGGCTAGGCCGGGGCTTCAGCCGGACCTTCGGCCCGCGAGGTCGGGCCGCCGGGCCCCTGCGGCACGGCGGCGGACGGTTATCCTCAGCGTATGCGCATCGTCAGCGCCGGGGAGGCCGTGGCCGGCATCCGTTCCGGCCAGCAGGTCTACGTCCACGGGACCAGCGCCACGCCCTCCGTACTGCTCGACGCGCTCGTCGCGCGGGCGTCCGAACTGCGCAACGTGAGCATGATCCACCTGCATGTCGAGGGCCCCGGACCGCATCTCGCCCCGGAGATGGCCGCCTCCTTCCGGCACCTGGCGCTGTTCATCGGCCCCAACGCCCGTCAGGCCATCGCCGACGGGCGGGCCGAGTACATCCCGACCTTCCTCTCCGACGTGCCGCGCCTCTTCCTGGGCGGCCATCTGCCCCTCGACGCCGTGCTCATCAACGTCACGCCGCCCGATGCCCACGGCTTCTGCTCGCTGGGCACGTCGGTCGATGCCGTCCTGGCCGCCGTGCGCAGCGCGACCACGGTCATCGCCCAGCTCAACTCGGCGATGCCGCGCACGCTCGGCGACGCCTTCGTGCACAGCTCGGAGATCGACCTCGCCGTCGAGGTGGAGATCCCGCCCTACGTGCACGAGGACCCGCCCATCGGCGACGTGGAGCGGCGCATCGGCGAGTACGTGGCGGACCTCGTGCCCGACGGCGCCACGCTGCAGATGGGCATCGGCGCCATCCCCTCGGCGGTCGGCCTGGCGCTGCTCGACAAGCGCGACCTGGGCGTGCACACGGAGATGTTCACCGACGTCGTCGTCGACCTCGTGGAGGCCGGCGTCATCACCGGCGCCCGCAAGGAGCGCAACCGCGGCAAGCTCGTGACCTCCTTCATGATGGGCACGGAGCGCCTCTACCGGTTCGTGGACGACAACCCGATGGTCGAGATGCGGCCGGTCGACTACACCAACGACACGAGCGTGATCCGCCAGTTCAGCCGCATGACCGCCATCAACTCGGCCATCGCGGTCGACCTGACGGGGCAGGTCTCGGCCGACTCCATCGGCTACCGCCTCTACAGCGGCGTGGGTGGCCAGATGGACTTCATCCGCGGCGCCGCCCTGGCCGAGGAGGGACGCGCCATCATCGCCCTGCCCTCGACGACCGCCGACGGCAAGATCTCGCGCCTCACCGTGGCCCTGGCGCCCGGCTCGGGCGTGGTCACGACGCGCGCCCACGTGCGCACC
>Ga0315281_10012752_pt1 | contig 11423 bp, 4 predicted proteins | sample YL17G07_0_MG_FD_204540 | JGI IMG/M metagenome (GOLD analysis project Ga0315281, IMG submission 204540) | Sediment microbial communities from Yellowstone Lake, YNP, Wyoming, USA - YL17G07_0 | ecosystem: Environmental > Aquatic > Freshwater > Lake > Sediment | place: USA: Wyoming | collected... | reverse complement strand
GTGGCACTGGAACAACTATGGTTGTGAATGATGCTAGTTATTTTTATGATGGTTATGGAATTGAAGGAGAGGTTGGAGATTTAATACAAGTTCAGGGAAGAGCTGGAACTGCAAGAATTATTAAAGTTGATTATGCAACAAATACTTTGACTTTAAGCAGTTCTTTAACCTGGAATTCTGGAGACGGCGTAAGTTTAGCTTATTCTGGAAATGCTCCTGATTTAGGCGCTTTTGAGTATGGGGGAACACCATCATGCACAGAAAACTGGCAGTGTTCTCAATGGAGTTCTTGTGCTGGCGGAATACAAACAAGGACCTGCACCGACTTTAATTCGTGCGGGACAACTAATAACAAACCAGCAGTAACACAAAGTTGCACAGTAAATTCTTGTCTTGGAATTACGCAATGTTCTGGTTATACTAATCAGAGTTCTTGTATTGCTGATAGTTGCAATGTGAGAAATTGCAATTGGAATACTGGGACTTCTGTTTGCGAAGTAGTTCAAGGAACTGGAGCTTGGAGTTTTGCTTTAGTTTCTGATAGTTATGGCACTGACCCTGGCTGGCTTAGTGTCAATGTAAAAGCTGCACTTCAGTACAATAATGATATTAAACTGATAATGGCCGCAGGAGACTTAGAAGCTATAAGGGCAATTGACAGTTCTTTACAAAGTTATAAGCAGCAGTATTTTCCTAATGAATCATTTGTTCCTTGGTTTAATGCAATTGGAAATCATAATGTGGATAATGTTAATGCTCCAACAGAAACACCTTATTTAGGGAATACTGTTATTCCAAGGTCTGCTTCAAGTCTTACAGGAATTTCTAATTTTAAATACGGGCCTTCTAAAACAGATTATTTTTGGAATGGGAACTTTACATATTCATTTGATTACAGAAATGCACACTTTATTGTTATTAATGATTATTATAGTGAAACTCCTTCAACAGCTTACTTTCCTTTGGGATGTGTTTATGATGATAACTATAACTGGCTTGTTCAGGATTTGCAGGCAAATACAAAACCATTAATTTTTGTTTTTGAGCATCAGCCTGCATTTCCTTCTCCTGGAGGAAATGGACATTGCGGAGATTCTTTAGATGATGGCCATTGTCCTGGAAATAGTGTTGATTGGAAACAAGTGCCAAGACCAATGAGAGATAAATTTTGGAAATTATTAAATGATTATAATGTTACAGCTCATTTTGCAGGGCATATTCATGATTTCACTGCACAACAAATCAGAAATTACTCTGATTTTAATCTCCAGACATGTGACACTAACTGGAATTGCTATTGCTCTGAATATGATAATGTTCCGCAAATAGCAAATAATGCAATTTTATATCCTGGAAAAGTTATAGAATATACTAGTGGAATTACAGGCCCTGGCGGGCATGTTAATGTTATAAGAATAAATAATGATAAAGTAGATTTCTTGGAATATAGTCCGTGGAATCCGCAATCTAATTCTGCTGGAACTTTGATGTTAGGAAAGAAATTTAGCTATGATGCATCTTCCTTGATTGCTCCTTCTGCTTGCGGAGATAATATTATTAATGGAAATGAGCAATGTGAGGGAGGTAATTTGAATGGAATGACTTGCCAGACTTTAGGGCAAGGATTTACAGGAGGAACATTATCTTGTTATCCTGCTGGAAGCCCAAATCAATGCAGATTTAATACTGCTCAATGCACTTCTCCTCCTTGTACACTTACAAGTGCAAGTTGGAGTACAAGTTCTGCTGCTCAAGGAACACAAGTTACATTAACTGCTACAGGAAATAATTGCGCAGGAAAAGCTATAAATTTTACAATATTGGAAGATGATTCTCCTTTGGGAAGCGAGAAAGCTGTAATTCAGCCTAGCCTTGCCATATTCTCTGGAAATACTGCAACAGCCACATGGAATTCAGAGTGGCAGTGCGATGGAAATATTGGAGGTGTATGCACATTAGGGGATCCTGAATATTATTTTATTGCTACACAGGTTGATAACTTAACCAATACAATTAGGAGCGCAAATCCTGAATTAAGTGTAAGTGTGGCAGTTAGTCAAACATGTTCAGATGGAATCCAAAATCAGGATGAAACTGGGGTAGATTGCGGAGGAGTATGCATAACTGGGACTGAAGTATGTGGAAATAGTTTGGATGATGATAATGATTGTTTGATTGATGAAGGATGCCCTAGTGGCACTGGAGAATCCTGGAGTTTTGTTTTCACAGCTGATGATAATGATGAGTCGGGGGATGTTGCTATAACCCGGGCTTACGCGGATTTTCCAAATCTTAAAATAGCATTCTCAACTTCAGATAATGGCTGGGCTACAAGAGCAGAAACTTACAATAGATACAAAGGTACATGGCTTGGTCTTCCAAATACTGATGCAAACCATGTTCCAATCTTTTTTTCTCAAGGAAACCACGATACAGAGGCTACTGATCGTACATATAACAGCTTAGTGCTTGGACCAATGCTTTCTTCATCTTTGCTTGGACTATCTAATTTTAATATAGGACCATATGATCCCAATTATGCAGGGGGTTGTTCAAATTATGCTGGAGACTGCTGGAAAGATGCTAATATTAGTTATTCATTTGATTATAAAAATGCACATTTTATAATTATAAATCAATATTATGGAAGTTGTGCATGGAATCAAGAAAATATTAATTGGCTTCAACAGGATCTTCAGGCAAATACAAAACCTTATATTTTTGTTTTTGAGCATGAGGCTGCATTTCCATGCGAACCTGTGGAAGAGTATCATTGTTCTGTATGCAGTACTTCTCTAAGAGACCAGTTTTGGAGATTGCTAAAAGAGCATAATGCAACTGCTCATTTTGTAGGACATTCTCACCAGCTTTGTGCAAGAGCAATAAATAGCATTAGTGATTTTAATCTAGGCGGAGCAAGTTATTGCCCTAATAGACTGAATGTTCCGCAGTTGACAAATGGAGAGGTTATTAGTGAAGAAGATGGAGTGATTGAGTATGTCGGATCTTGCAGCTCTGGCTCAAGCGCTGATAATTGCAAGGATGGAATGAATTCATATACTGTAGTAGAGATTAATGATAAAAAAGCAAATTTTAGCATTTATACGAGACCAGCAACTAACACTAAAAATGACCCTTTTTCTAAACAAAGAACATTTACATATGATGCTTCTGATTTGATTTTTGTTTCTTGCGATAGTTCTAATGATTGTCCTGGTTTGGATTGCAATACTAAAAGCTGTGTAAGTAACAAATGTGTTTATACTCCTGTGACAAATGGTGTTTCTTGTACAAGTGATGGCTTGTATTGCAATGGGCAGGAAATATGCCAGCAAGGAAATTGTATTAATCCTGGCAATCCTTGCGGAGATGATGCGGTATTATGCACTGAGAGATGCAATGAGCAAACAGATTCTTGCAATGTCCCAAATAACTTTTTGTGTGATGATGGAAACAGCTGCACAAATGACGTATGCAGTGCTGTGAGTGGATGTTCTAATCAACCACTAGCAGATAATACTGGTTGTGATGATAATTATGCTTGCACTCAAAATGATAAATGCCTAAGCGGAACATGCTCAGGAACTCGAAACAATAATCTTTGTTTGATTGGGAGCTGTACAAGTGCTGTTTGTAATCCTACTTTATACACACTAACTGGATGCGGAAATTTCCAGCCACTTTATTGTGATGTTCCTCAGAGTTTAAATCTTTGGCTCAAATTTGAAGGAAATGCCCAGGATTCAACTGGCAATAATGCAGCAGGTGCAATTAGTGGGGATGTAACTTTTAGTTCTGGAAAAATAGGACAAGCAGCAAGATTTGGAGGAAGTAGTGACAGCATCATAATATCAAATCCTCAAGGAACAAATCCTTCAAATGGATTGACTATTGCATCATGGGTAAAAACAGCAATTACAGACAGTGAGGGAGGCAGTATTGTAAGCAGAGGAGATAATTATGGATTGTTTATTTTGAGTGATGGAAATGCCAACTTCTTCAAAAATATTGGGGGAAATAATTGGTATGGACTAAGTACCTCTGAAATAAATGTTCTTGATAATACCTGGCACCATGTTGCTTCTGTCCAGGATACAGCTGGAATTAGAATATACATTGATGGAATATTAAAAGCAAGCAGTCCAGATGCAAGAAATATTCTATATGATCAGTTTTCTGGACTCCAAATAGGAATAGACGGTTATAATGCTGGCACAGCTGATTTTAATGGGATGATGGATGATTTAAGAATTTATTCCAGAGCCTTGAATCTTAGTGAGATACAGAGTTTAGCTGGAATTACTCCTGCTGTTTGCGGTGATGGAAATATTGGAGGAAGTGAACAATGTGATGGCCAGAATTATGGCATATACGGGAACGGCATAAATAAATGCTATGATTATAATCATTTATACAGTTCAGGAAACCTTGGTTGCGCAGTTTGCCAGATTAATACTGGAAATTGCTTTGCTGGAATTTGCGGCGATGGGATTTTGAATACAGGAGAGGGGTGCGATGATAACAATATTGCAGGAGGAGATGGATGTTCTTCAAGTTGTATTGTTGAAAGTGGATATAGGTGTTCAGGACAGCCGAGTGTTTGCAGTATTGTCTCTACAGCATGTACAAAGTATGTTGACTTGAATATAGGGAGTGCTTCTTGCATAAATTATAATCCGACAACAAGAAGCTGTTCAGGAGGAAATTCAATTGCATTCAAGACTTTAGCTCAAGCCTCTAATGCTGTTGCTGGAGATGTAGTTTGTGTTAGGGCTGGAACTTATAATGAGATTTTGAAACCAGCCCGTTCTGGAACTCCTGGAAATCCAATTACATTTAAGGGAGAGGGAGAGGTTACTTTAACTGCCAGTGCTTATGATTCAAGAGTACTAACCCATCCAGATGACCCATATGCATATTATGGGCCAATCTGGCTTGAAGATAAGAATTTTATTATTATAGATAGTATAAATGTTAGAAGTCCAGATGGATATTTAAGGTCTATACGTTCTAATAATAACATTATTCAGAATTGCCGTTTTTATGATGCGAAAATTATAAATCCTGATTCTGATGCATGGATACAGGCTTCACATTTTTTTGAGAGCAATAATAACAAGATTATTAATAATACTATAGAGTCGGGCAGTGATAATATGGGCTTAATTCATTCTAATAATAATCTTGTTGAGAACAATAGATTTTACAATGGTTCTCATGATTTATTGAATATCAAATGCGGAAACTATAATGTTGTTAGAAATAATTATTTTGAAAATAGGCTGCAAAAAATCCTGGGAATTTCTGATTGCGAACAGCCAACAATGTTTGACCACCATAACTATCCTTATTACCAAGATGTTTCTATTTTAGATTCTACAAAGCATAATATTATTGAGGATAATATTTTTGCTTATACTGCTAAGGACAGACTTGGTGCGGATGGTCAACCTGATGGACCTTTTAATGGCATCCAGTATGCAGCACAGAATGCAATTATAAGAAACAATGTGTTTTACGACAATAATGGGGGCGGAATGGAATTAACATTATATGGGGAAGAGGCAAAATATACTACACATAATAGAGTTTACAATAATGTTTTCTATGAGAATCATTTTGGTGGTATGGCTCTTTCAAATACTTTGGCTTTTGATTTCTATGATAATATTATTAAAAATAATATTTTTTACAAAAATGATTTTAGAAATTGGAATGGAGTTTATGATGTATGGGGATGGGCTAATGCAAATGGCAAACTCATTCAAATATTTACATATAGGAAAAGTGATTATCTTGTTGAAAATAATAATATTATTTATGCAAATCCTGGGGATAATCATGTTATAGCACATGCTGATGATTATGAGTTTGGTACACCTGCAGACAGGTCATTGGCATATTGGCAGACAAATTATCCAAATTTATACAAAAATAATATTGGAGTTAATCCAGGATTTGTCAACGAAGCTAGACATGAATTTCATCTTCAATCAACTAGCCCAATGAAAGATGCTGGATCTTTCTTAACAACTGCTGCAAGTTCTGGCTCTGGAATAACTATAGCTGTAGCTGATGCAAGTTATTTTTATGATGGCTATGGAATTGAAGGAGAGACAGGAGATTTAATACAAGTTCAGGGACAGACGGGGACAGCAAGAATTATTAATGTTAATTATGCAACTAATACTTTGACTTTAAGCAGTTCTTTAGCTTGGAGTGCTGGAGATGGTGTAAGTTTAGCTTATTCTGGAAATGCTCCTGATTTAGGCGCTTTTGAGTATGGTGTTCAGACATGCACAGAAAATTGGCAGTGCTCTGCTTGGAGTGCTTGTTCTGGAGGAACACAAACAAGAACTTGTAATGACTTGAATTCATGCGGGACTACAACGAGCAAGCCAGCAGTAACTCAATCTTGCGCACCTACACAATCATGCGGAGATAATATTATTACTGGAACTGAGCAGTGTGATGGAAGCAACTTAAATTCACAGACTTGTGCGAATTTTGGATTTACAGGGAGCGGATTAAAATGCAATTCAACCTGCGGATTTAATACAAGTTCTTGCACTAAAACTTGTGCACAACTTTCAGGAGATATCTGCACTTCAAGTGAATACTGTCCTGGAATTAATATGACTTTGTCAACTGATGCAAGCTGCTGTTCACAAACTTGTGTGGCACCAACCTGGAGTTTGTGCTCTGAATGCGGAAATGGATTATTTAATTTCTGGTGCGAGAGGGGAGAGTGCCAGGGAATACCTCAAAGCTGTTATTGGGTTGATACAGGGGTTACTGGATTTGGAGGAGCTTGTTCTACATGCGCAGGGGCAACTTGTGCTAGCTATGGCACAGACAGCCAGAGTTGCACTGAGAACAGGTGCGGATTGCAATATTGCAGTTATACTGGAGGAACTTGCGTGTATAATCCCCCTGATACAATATATCCAATATTCTCTAACATAGTTACAAGCTCTGCAAATAACCTCGAATATTCGACAACAAGAACTTATCAATTTAATGCAACAATTGCAAATTCAAATGGAACAGCAATATTAAATGTTAATGGCCAGAATTATAATGCTGGAAGAGCTGCAAATGTGTTTTATGTTACATTTTCGAATATGGGAGCAGGAAGTTATAATTATTACTGGCAGAGTTATGGAAGCGGAACAAGTGCAAATTACAATAAAACTGGAACTTATACTTATAATGTTGTAAAGAATTCCAGTTATCAAATTGCATTGAGTTCAACCTCATGGAGTGTTACTAATCTTATGCAAACAACAGTAACTGGAAGCGGATGTCCTGGACAATTGAGCTGTGCATTAACAAGGAATGGAGGTATTGTAAGCAATCCCGACACTCAGACTTTAGCAGTGGGAACTTATGCATATAATTATTCTGCAGCAGGAAATGCAAATTATTCTGCAAGTTCTACATCAAGAGATTTAGTTGTGAATATTGACGGGATTTATCCTAGTTTCTCAAATTTCAAGGAAGTTCCAGCAAATGGAAGCAACTATATCTCTTCAGCAAGTTATAGGTTTAATGTTACAATAATAAACAGCAATGGGAGCGCAAATTTAAGATTTAATAATATTAAATATCCTGCAATAAACAAGTCAAATGAATTTAGTGCTTTAATTCCAAACTTAGCAGCAGGAATATACAGCTATTATTGGGAGAGTTATGGGAACGGAACAGGAAGGAACTATAATTATTCTGCAACAAGAAGCTATAGTGTGAATAAAGTTAAAGGAAATGTAAGGCAGAATAATTCTACAATTCATAAGCCTGGAAAGAAGGGGAGCTTAAGTGTTAATTCTGATTTATTAATTGGGACAGGGGATATGCAGATATTTATTGATAGCAGTCTAGTTAATAGTTCTGTAGATAGTGTGAGCGCAGTTGTTGAATTAGGGGAGGGAATATATAATGTTACAACTGTTTATGCTGGAAATGAGAATTATTCTGGAGACAGCAAGACTGAGATGATAACTATTGATTATTCAGGACCGGTATTTGGTAATTTAGGAAATAAAGGCATAGGAGTTGGAGAGAGCTTGAATTATGACATTAATGCAAGTGACTTAAGTGGAATAAGCTGTTTTAATGTAAATGATTTGAGATTTAGCATTGATTGTACAGGAATATTAAGAAATAATACTGTGCTGGGAATTGGAACTTACTGGATTAATGTTTCTGCAACTGATAGTTTAGGAAATGTAAATTCAGGTGTAATTTACATACAGGTAAGTGCAACTTCAGAAAGCAATAAACCTGTAATTAACTTGATAAGCCCTGATAATAATTTTGAGACTACAAATCCTGAATTGATATTTTACTTTAATGTGGGTGATGAAAGCGGGGTAGATTGTGATTTAATCTTGAATAATAGAGTTAATCAAACTGGAAATGATTTGAATAAAAGTGAATTGCAGAATTTTACAGTTAGCCTAGGATTAGGAAGCTATAACTGGAGCATAAATTGCAGAGATATCTTCTCAAATTCAGAGAATTCTGAGACTAGATTTTTTATTATTAAGGAGGTTTATGTCCCTCCTTATAATAGTCCTTCAAGTGGAGGAGGAAGTGAAAGTACTCCGATTGTAAATCCGACTTTGAATCAGACTACAACCCCTATAAATACAACTCCTAAACAAACTCCAACTGAAAATGTAGGCGGAGAAAATCCCAAACCAATTGATATACTCTTGCCTCCTCCTGTTCCTGGAAGTTCTGCATATTATATTTTTATAGGGGTGTTAATTGTGATTATTGGTGGAATTGCTTTGTTAATAGTGCATTTGGTGAGGGGAATGTTAGTTGCAAGAAAACTTGAGAATTTTAAGGCAAGGCTTGAATAAAAATTTTAGGCAAAGATTTTGGTGTGGGGCTAAAAATCAGCTTGGTTTTCTGATTTTGAGGAACTTTTATATATTTGAGAGTATTGAATATTACATGGGCAGAATAGCAGAGCTTAAAAGAAAACAGATAAATGAAAGATTTCAGGATCTTCAAAAAAGGCTTGATAAAGAAGCAAAAATAATTTCAAGACTTGAGATTAGGGCAGCTGCAGGAGAATTTTCTGATTTTTTAAAAGAGAGAAATATTTGTTTTTATGAGGATTTGCATAGGATAAATGGTGCAAATTTTTCAATGAAAAAAGATTCTAGGAATTCTATTGAGGTTTCATTAGAAACTTCAAGGAAGGACGATTCTAATTCTGTTTTATGTGTGGCTGATTATAAAAAGGATAATGGCATGATTTTGATAAGGCTTATGATAAACAACCGGAGAGATTATGCGGGAGTTGTTATTAAGGCTGATTCTGATTTAAAAGGATATTCTTTTTTTGAAAGAGATGAGGCAGGAAATATAGTTCAATATAAAGGTTTTGACCCTAAAAAAATTAAAGATAAAAGCACTAATCCTGAAGAATTTAAAGATAAAAGCAGTGATTACACATTAATTGAGGGCATGAAAAGAGAATTAGCGGGACTTGCAAATATTAAATAAGGAAATTTATCTTACTATTTTTTCTAAATCTCCAAAATTTCTTTGTGAAAATACAATTTCCATTTGCGTCAGAAGAGGGACTAATTCTTTGATAAATTCATATTCAAAAGGAGTTATTGCGCCTACTGTTGTTCCGTGTGCAATTGTGTGAATTGCAGCTTGTGATATGCTGTATATGGATTCTGCAAATCCTCGCCATCCGTCGAATGTTTCTATAAATGAATTGTTTATGTCTGTTTCGTTTAGTTCATCTGGAAATGTTTTATCTGCTCTTTTTCTTACTAAATTTACAAACCTATCTATTTCTCTGTATGCGTCAAAAGTTAGTTGTATAAATTTCTGTGCAATTGGTTCAGGAGGAGTTTGTTTAAATTGCTCGTATATAAATTCTATTGTTGCATACTTTTTTGAGAAATAAGATGATGCTGTTTTAAATTGTTTTTCAAAAGAAGCTTCTTCTATAAGGGTTTCTATTACTTTGCTTCTTATATCTAAGTTTATTCTATCTTTATTATACAGACTTGCTAACACTTTTATTAGAATTGCCTGTGCATCATCTTGGTTATAGGTTTTTGTTACTCTGCTGGCGTACCATTTATCTAAAGCCTGCAATACATATTCTCTTGATTCTGTTACCTGGCTGTTTTTCATATTAACTTATCAGAACTCTTTTTCAGGATTTACTGTTTTTGCTATTTTTTAAATGTTTTTGTTTTAGAATCTGGCTTTTCTATAGTAAGTCTTATAAACAGGAAGAAACAGGGAAATAGATGTTTTCATTATTTAGAAAGAAGCAAGAAGAATTGATGCCTGTATATGAAAGGAAAAAGAAAAGATATCGGTGTCCTTTTTATGAATTTCATATTAGAAGCGGAGAGCTTTATGAGGAAAATAGCCAGAGGTGTGCTTTAATTATTGATAATCCAATTGAGTGTAAGATGAAGAGAGAGAATGAGAGGCCTGACTGGAATAGTTGTTATCTAAATAATGAATGTAATCGAGATGCTTTGGATTTAATTGCTGGTAGACTTGTTATTTTTCCAAGTGAATTTAAGCCTAAGAATGGTAAAATTTGGGAAGGGATTAAGTTTGAAGACTGGCTGAAGTATGTTATGAAAGCGGAGTAAAGTTCTAAGATGTATTTTAAGTAACTTTTATATATTGAAGAGTGTTAGGCAGGGCATGGCTGAAAAAAGAGAAATTTATAAGTGCAGAATATGCGGGAATATCGTGGAGGTCTTGCATTCAGGAAAAGCTAACTCTTTTCCTGACTCTCCAAAACCACAAACCCCTCAGGGTTTTGAAGATTCAGGACAAGGGATTTTAGTGTGCTGTGGCGAGAACATGGAAAAACTCCAGGAAAAGACAGGGGCTGAGGAGGGAAAGGAGAAGCATGTTCCTGTTATAACTAAAACTCCAGAGGGATGGAATATTAAGGTGGGGAGCATTGAACATCCTATGCTTCCTGAGCATTATATTGAGTGGATAGAGATAATTGAGGATGAATTTTGTGCAAGAAGAGCATTAAACTCTGGAGAAAAGCCTGAGGCGAATTTTGAATCAAAATCTCGGGTGATAAGAGCAAGAGCATACTGCAATGTGCATGGGCTTTGGAGTTCATAGTTAAGTTTTTTGATTCAGTAAACAAAACTCCAGTCCAGAAATGACTTCGCATTTCTGGCTCGTTCAATTCTTAAGAATTGAAGATATTTATGCTGGAGTTATAAGCGGTCGTTTGTCCAGAAATTGATATTTCTGGCTCGTTCAATTCTTACGAATTGAAGATTTCCTGACTCACAAACGATTTGCTCTTGAAGATATTTACTTAAAATTGCAAGAACAAATCGTTTCCAAAACCTTCTCCCAAAAGCACTTTTTGATATTTTTTAGGTACTAAAGTG
>Ga0315281_10012751_pt1 | contig 11423 bp, 7 predicted proteins | sample YL17G07_0_MG_FD_204540 | JGI IMG/M metagenome (GOLD analysis project Ga0315281, IMG submission 204540) | Sediment microbial communities from Yellowstone Lake, YNP, Wyoming, USA - YL17G07_0 | ecosystem: Environmental > Aquatic > Freshwater > Lake > Sediment | place: USA: Wyoming | collected... | reverse complement strand
TACCCAGTGAGGAACGTTTGCTTTCCACAATGCTATGAGAGTCCGACTCTTCAGGCTAACCTCCTTCCGATAAACGAATCAATAGATGGAAAAGGTTGCCTCTTTAAGCCTCAGTGTCAGTACTAAAACTCTTGCCCGTTGGTGCGAACAGAACAGGGAGCGGCAGAACATATAACCAGGATCATGTCCGGGTACTTATTAAGTACCACTTAGGTACTATAAACTATAGCATGAGGCTGTGCTTTGTCAATATACTTTCTGTCACCTAAAGTTATCTAATATATCTATGACCTACTGTCTGAGAGCCTTCTTGCATCGGGTTAGCTATGAAATTGGCTTTCGACTTTTAACAGGCTAACCTTTTGCTCCTTTTTTCGTTTTAGATATTTAGAAGCACAAAGGGCGAGTAGGGGGTGGGAATATGAATGAGGGTTGGTTATTGAATATAGTGGCACACATTTTAAGGAAGGGTCTATCAACTTATAGATTAAACAAGGAGTTTACTGATGAAGAAGTTGTTGCTGATTCTGGGTGTGCTGGTGGCCTTGGTAGCCTTGGCTAGCGGAGTGACCATCGCCTATGCTAAGGGTAACGGTAATGGCAATGCTAATGCCGTGCCCCAAAGAACCCAGCTCTGCGACCAATTGCTGCTGGGCACAGTTATACAAGTAAACGCAGAGGCCGACATGATCACCTTGCTACCCCGAGGAGAGAACGCAAATGTCAACATTACTGTAAATTCTGATACCAAGTACAGGAGTTGGATGGCGCCGAATCAGGAAGTCACATTTGATGACCTTGGATACGGCGACTGGATAGCAGTGTGCGCTAACAATAATGTAGCCAAGCTGGTAGTTCTGTTACAGGTTCCCCGAAAACCTTTCTACCTCAGGCTTCAGGGCAATGTGACTGCTGTTAACGGCAATGTAATTACCGGCAACATAAAAGGTGGAGGCACTTTCACAATAGACCTAACCGGCGTGAGTGGGAACTTCACCGGCACGGCAGGGCAACCCATTGAGCTTAATATCGGCAAGAATAGCCCTCCCGCCTGGGGATTATTCCTGGGGCTTACCTTGAGGAATCTTGGCGCAGAGATCGGTGTTTGGATGAGAAACCATGGGTGGATGATGGGCCGAGGAGATTAATCGATTATTGGCCGCCGATAGCTGGAGACGAGCCGTTTTATTGAAAGGGTTGACGTTCGGCCGAGTTGTTTGACGATTAGAAGCTTTGCCTGCACTCTTCCCCTGGGTTATACTGATGATTAGCAATTCGGGAGGAGTTGTAGTTGCAGGATGAGGAAAGCACTGCCCGAGGGCTGCAAAGGCGGGATCCCGAGGCTTGGGCTGAGATTTACGAGAAGTACTTCTCTAGGGTGTATCGTTACATTGCTCTAAGGGTGGGCGATAAGACGGAGGCCGAGGACTTAGCGGGACAGGTGTTCCTTAAGGCGCTCGAGTCTATCTCTTCATTCAAGTGGCGAGGGGTGCCTGTTTCAGCCTGGCTGTTTCGCATCGCGCATAATCAGGTTATCGATTACAGGAGAACAAGTAAGGCAAAATTGCACTTGCCCTTGGAGGAATCCTTAGTAAGCGATGGTACAGACCCTGTGTTGGAAGCTGAAAGGAATTTGGATATGCATCAGGTGGTTCAGGCGGTGGGGCATCTCACTCAAGCGCAGCGAGATGTGATTGAGTTACGCTTTGCTGGCGGATTATCCACTGCCGAGGTGGCGAAGGTGCTTGGGAGGAGTCAGGGAGCAGTGAAAGTGCTGCAACATAGCGCACTTGTAGCGTTGCGGAAGAGGCTTTCCTCCGGGAGAAACCGTGAAGAAGAACTTTGACGACATATTGGATATATGTCTCGATCGTATCATGGTAAAGGGTGATACTATCGAGCAATGCCTGGAAAGCTACCCGGAGCAGGCGGCGGAGCTTGAGCCGCTGCTTAGAGCAGCCTTAGCCGCCACTAAAGCCTCCTCTGTTATTGAACCTAGCCCTGAATTCCAGAGATTAGCCAAGCACCGACTGATTTTAGCGCTTGAGGATAAAGGCAAGAAGAGGGCAGAACGGCGAATGCCGCTTTGGGGCTGGCAGCGGCGCTGGGCTGTAGCTTTGGCAGCGGTTCTGGTACTCATTCTGATCGGTGTGGGTACGGTATCAGCATCGGCAAGTAGTTTGCCTGGGGATACACTTTACCCTGTGAAAACAGCGACTGAGAAGGTGCAAGGATTCTTCACCTTCGGTAGTGAAGCTAAGGCGAACTTTTATATGAAACTCGCTCAGCGGAGGCTCGATGAGCTCAAGTTGTTGGTTGAGGGAAATCGAAATATACCCGAGTCATTTCCGGGGATAGTGAATACTGAAACAGAGGGGGCGATTGAAATATTAAGCCGAAATAAACAGGTCGGAAACGAATCGATTGACAGGCTGATAGGGTTGACTTCTAATCAGAAGACTGTGTTGGGGGAGTTAATGGAAAAGGTTCCCTCGAAGGCTAAGCTGAAGCTACAGGAAGCACTGACACGCTCTGAACTTGCACGGGGTCGAGCGCAGTTACTGAAAGATAGGATGCACCAGATGGAAGAGCCGCAGGGGTCTCCCTCATTTCCGTGACTGTACACGCAGTTTCTCACCGCAGTTGACATATTGAGTTTGGTTCCCAGCATGATGTAACACAGCGTTACCGAAATGTTCGACTTTGAGTAGAGGGGACCTTTATATCTAACAAGGAAGGGCTGTATCTCGGAGTTTATTCTCTGGTGATGACTAGGATTCTTTTGACGGGTGGTTCTTCTCCTGTCCGTCTAGCAGGCACTGTCCTCTCGGTTCCCGATAGCTCATCTGACACTTTTTTTACCTCGGGGAGGTCTTCGAGGACTTTCAGGAGCGGTGTGGGATTCTCGAGAAGTAGTCGTATAGTAATACCCTTGTCCACCGAGCCACCTAGGTTCAAGACTTCTAGTTGAGGGGTTTGTTTTAAGTGTTTATGGAGTTGAAGCATTCGCTCCAAACCTATAGGGGGTGGTATCGCTAGTTCAATGGTGCCTTTGTAAAGCCCGGGGTCCAACTGTTTGTCTTCGCGGCTTTGGGAAGGCTGCTCTGGGGATTCTCCCTTCTTTTTCTTTTCTTGTACGGGTGCGGCTGTTTCTAGGTTTGACCCTTCAGTAGACTTGCGGTGCTCTGCAGTTGGTACGGTGCCCTTTGATGCCGCAAGGATATTTTGAGCTTCCTTCTCCGCACTTTCTAATCTTGCCTTGACTAGGTGCTCGGCTCTTTCTCTAGCCTCAGCAATAATCCTGTTGGCTTCCTGCTGGGCATAGGTAGGAGAGGCCTGTGCCTTCTGCTCAGCCTCACTCAGACTATCCCGGGCATGCTGTTCACCTGCTGAGATTCTTTCCATTGCTTGTCGCTCTGCTCTCTGTTCAGCTTGGGCAAAGATTCGATCTGCTTCTACTTTTGCTTTTTCTCTAGCTTCGGATATAATCCTATTAGCTTCTTTTTCTGCTGATGCCTTGGCTGCTTGCGCTTTCCTTTCGGCGTCTCTAATAATGTCTTGAACTTGTTGTTCTGCTGCCAAAGTCTTTTGTCTTGCTTCGGCTACGATCTTATTTGCTTCTTTTTGAGCGGATGCGTTGATTTTCTCTGCCTTTTCCTCTGCCTGGTTAAGGATTTCCTGCGCCTGCTGTTCAGTTGATACAGCGTTTTCCTTTGCTTCTGCTATAATCCGGTTGGCTTTTTTCTCTGCTGATGCATTAGTCTTCTCTGCTTCGTTTTCCGCCTGTTTCAGAATGTCCCGAGCTTGTTGCTCTGCTGCGGAGATTCTTTCTTGAGCTTTAATCTTGGCTTTTCTCTCAGCTTCGCCGATAGTTTTGTCTGACTCTGTCTTAGCTTTCGCCGCGCTCTCTTCTGCCTGCCTGAGGATGTGCTTGGCTTGTTGTTCGGCTTCAGAGATTCTTTCCTGCGCTTCCTGTTCAACCTTCCGCTCAGCTTCCGTAATAACTTCATTTGCTTCTGCCTTGGCTTTGTGTGCCGCCTTTTCGTGAGCCTCCGCGATAATCCAGGACGCCTGCCTTTCTGCTGCTGCTATAATTGCCTCTGATTTGTACTGAGCTTTCTTAGGAATGTCTTGAGCCTGCTGCTCCGCATCTGCAATTCGTTGTTGTGCTTTGACTTTCGCCTTGATCTCAGCTTCAGCTATGATTTCGTTTGCCTGTATTCTTGCTTTGTCTTCTGCCTGTTTCAGGATTTCCTGAGCTTGCTGCTGTGCCGCTGTGATTTTCCCTTGTATTGTCTGGTCTGCTCTTCGTTCGGCCTCGGCGGCAATCTCGTCCGCTCGTGCCTTTGCTTTGTCTTCTGCCTCTTTAAGGATGTGTTGAGCTTGTTGTTCTGCATCAGCGATTTTATCCTGTGCCCTTTGGTCTGCCTTCCGCTCAGCTTCGGCGGCGATTTTATCTAATTCTGCCTTTGCTCTTTCTTTGGCCTTTTCTGTAGCTTCGGCGACAATCCAGGAAGCTTGCTTCTCGGCAGCTATTACGATTGCCTCCGCTTTGTTTTGTGCTTTCTTTGGGATCTCTTGAGCCTGGTGCTCTGCATCAGTGATTATCTGTTGGGCTCTAACTTGCACTTTGCTCTCGGCTTCGGAGATGGCTTCATTGGCCTTTATTCTTGCTTTATCTTGTGCCTGTTTTAATATGTCTTGCGCTCTCTGGTCTGCTCTTCGTTCGATTTCTGCCGTAATCTCGTCTGCTCGTGCTTTTGCTTTCTCTTCTGCCATCGTAATAAGAATTTGAGTTTGTTCTTCTGCTGCCAATAACTTTTCTCTGGCTTCATCCAAAATTTGCTCAGCTTCCTGCTTGGCTGGTGCCTGTATTTCCCGTGCCTTGTCTTCAGCCTCTGTGATGATGCCTTGAGCGTGTTCCTCAGCTCTTCGTTTAGATTCAGCGACAATTTTGCTTGCTTCCGATTCGGCCTTTTCTCTGGCATCTGCGATTATGGCGGTGGCGGTGCTGTTTGCCTTTTCCACCATTTCCATCTTGATGATTACAGCCTGTTTTTCAGCCTCGACTATGGTTTTCTCCGCGAACTTTAGCAGTGAATCGAGAGGCTCGAGTTTCTCGTTTTCGATACCGCCAGGAGAGTTGTCTGAAGGCCTTGTGAGTAATTGCAGCGGTTCCAGTTTTAGTATGAAGTTGTCGAATCGATCCGTCAAGCTAGAGACGAATGATTGTAGTTGTTCTAATTTCTGAGCAAGGTTGTTATCTCGGTCACCCAAGTTGGTAACGAGAGAATGAAGATGCGCTAGTTTCTCAACTAGGCCGTTGTTCTGTTCTGTTAAGCTACTGATAAAAGCAGATACCTCGGCTTCATCTAGGCCATTATTAACAACCTTAAACTTTCGGCCTTGGAGCTTTTTCTCCATGATATCCACATCCACCTGCGATTAAGTTGCTATGCGTTACCTCTTTAATTCTGCTGAAGTTCGTATTGCTTTGCAATAAGACTTTCGTACTTGATTGTGCCGAACTTTAGTAGTGTCTTAATATGCTTAGGGGGAGGAGGTGAGTCATTGAATCTCACAGAGATAACTAATTTTCGTGTACTTGTTTCGTAGTGCGATGAATTGCATACCATTAAGCGCATCGAGGGATAGCCTTTTTGAAGATGTCAGATAGGCTTTCGAATTGGGTGCAGGTTCTATACTTACTCTAGGTGACGGCAGTTCCTGATGTCACGGGCATAGAGGGGGAATCCAAGGTTATCAACAACTATACTGATCGAAAAGCCTATAACCAAGTAGCTGGGTTATTTTTTTGTGGTCACGATAATTCTTTTGACTGGCGCTTTTTCCCCGGTCTTCTTGGTTGGGATCGCCATCTCAGCATCTTGTGGCGCGTCCGCAGCCATCTCTACTTCGGGAAGACCTTCTAAGATGCTGAGAAGTGGGGTGGGATTTTCTAGCGTGACTTTGATTGTTATGCTCTTGTCGGCGGAAACTCCCAGATTCAAGACCTCTATGTTAGGGATATTCCTCAAGTGTTTGTGTAGTTGCAGCATCCTGTCCAAACCAATGGGAGGTGGGATTACTAGTTCTACAGTACCCTCATAGAGGGTAGGCCCTTCCTTTGATTCCACCTTTTCCTCAAGGGGAGGAGGCTGCTTTTGTGATTCCTCGGTTTTCGCTTCCACTTTGGCGTGGACAATTGGTTCTGGTTTAGCTGCCTCTGTGTATTTTCCCTCCTCAGTAGGCAGGACTGTGGTTTCTTCAATGTCCTCTAAGCTAGAAAGCAATTCCTGATAAACCTTCTTGAGCTTTTCTTTTATCCCGCTCTCCGTTATTCTTCTGCTTCTCTTTAGCAGTTGTTCTGATTTTTGCTTGATGAGAGATGCCTCTTCCTCAGCTTTAGCCTTGGCCTCCTCCAGAATGCTCTGAGCTTCCTTCTCCGCGCTGGCAATTCTTGCGTTTACTAAGTCCTCGGCCCTTTCTTTTGCTTCGGCGATAATCTTGTTGCCTTTCTTTTCAGTGTTTATCTTGATTGATTCTGCTTTTTGTTCGGCTGCTTTAATGACTTCTTGAGCTTGTTGTTCTATTGTTGTAGCGTTCTGTTTGGCTTCAGCAATAATCCTGTTAGCTTCGTCATTAGCATTGATCTTGATTGATTCTGCTTTTTCTTCTGCTGCTGCGATTTTTTCTTGGGCGCTCTGTCTCGCTTTTTGCTCACTTTCTGAAGTGATCCTCTCTGCTTCTTTCCTAGCTTTCTCTTCAGATTCGACGATAATTGAAGCAGCACTGGCGTTAGCTTTTTCCTCAGCCTCTTTCTTGATAATCTGGGCCTGATTATTGGCCTCGATTACAGTTCTCTCTGCAAGCTTTGTGAGGGAATTGAGGTGTTCCAGCTTACTGGATAGAGCGTTATTTTGATCTATAAGGCCGCCAATGAAAGAGAAGACCTCGGCTTCATCTAACCCGTTCTTAACTACCTTGAACTTCCGTCCCCAGAGCTCTCTTATCTTGCTGTCCCTTGTATCCATAATTTTGCATCCTTTCTTGGCTCACTGTGACTGGATTTTAATAATACTTAACTTTTCCTACAATGGGAGTTTAGTATCTATCCTGCCTAGGACTTTAGTATGGTTATGAGTTGCATCTCCAGCCAAGCAAAGGCAGTGATAATGAATATCAAATTTTTGATTTCCTTTTGTCATAAAGTAACATGTCCGAGGACTGGTGTCAAAGCCTCTCAGGGGGTGATTACTTGCCAGAACCTAACAGTGCTATACAAAACTTGACATATTGTTAAGTTTGTTGTATATACCTATCCTATCTATCACTTTAGTAGTACGCTCAAAGGAAAGTCTGGAGCGAGAGGTCAGCTTGACCATGAAAAAAGGGAGCACCGGGTGTGGTGGGCGGGATGACATAACAATGGCGGTATCAAGGAAGAAGAATGAAGGCGGCCTTTTTGTGAGCGATTGTGATTTGGTGATGGATGAGGTGGCGCTAATATACTCATGTCAACTTGCCTTACCAGAAATTCTTGGGTGGAGCGTATCTTAACCTACGGAGGGTTTGTGATATCGGATGTCAAATGAGATTGGAATTTTAGGAGAAAGTGGCGTCAGAGCGCTCCCTCGACAGCGCCGTGGGCTTGCCCGCCTCAATATGTGGAATGTCTATTCGTATGTTTATGATTTCCTACCCAGTTATTTCAGGTCGTATCAAAGGCTACTAGCAGATGTTGTATCGTCAGTGGAGGCTAATGTTCCCAAGGGCGGAAGGGTGCTGGATTCGGGTTGTGGCACAGGCAACTTCTCGATCAGTTTAGCTCTCAAAGGTTACGATGTTGAGGGCATAGATATATCACATGCAATGTTACAAAGGGCGAGGCTAAAAAAGAAGAAGATGGGTTTGAAAAAGGTTGAGCTCAAGGAGTGGGATATAGAGAAGGGGCTCGCCCTTTATCCTGATGCTACCTTCGACTGTGTTATTTCCGTTCATGCTTTATACACTTTGCGAGAACCTGAGGCTGCTATCAGTGAGTACTTGAGGGTGCTCAAGCCTTCAGGTCACTTTATTATGGCTGAACCTCGCTCCCCGATAAGGATAATTCCAATCGCTAAGGAAATCTATCACGAGGGCGGATTGCCGGATATCGTCAAACTTCTTGTGACTCAATCGAGCGTCGGGGTTTGTAATTTGCTGATCGGGAAAAGGCTGAGAGATGGTAGTTATCATTACTGGGATGAGGAGAGACTGAGAAACGTACTCCAAGACGCTTGCTTTAGGATCGATGGTGTGGTGCCTGCATATGCCGCAGGTTCTGACTTGCTGACAACCGCGGTGAAACCCAGGTACTGCTTCGAAATGAACGGCTATAGGTTTTTAAGCGCTGAGGGTCGTGAAGACCTTGAGAAGGTTTGGGGATTGCGATATCAAGTTTACTGCATTGAGTTGGGTGATGTGCCAAAGAACCAGAGCGGACACGAGAGAGATATATACGATGACTACGCGATGCACTTCTTGGCTGTAGATGAAAAGGGCGGGGCTGTAGGCACGATGAGATTTGTTCACAATAATCCAAAAGGATTTCCCATGGATTCGGATTTTCCGTTAACAGACTATTTGAAAACGCACGGCATATCTAGAGCTCTTGAGGGTGGAAGGTTTATCATTCATAAGGATGTTGGTCGTGACGCCCGGATCACGGTGGCGTTCGGTTTGTTCAAGTGTTTGTACGACTATTGTAACGAAACAGGAATATATGACATATTTACGGTAACACATCCCAGGATTCTCCAAAAGTACAGTTTGCCTGGGGTCAGGCCGATAGGAGAGCCATTCAGGTATTCGAAGCCGTTAACCGGGGGACTGTGGGTTCCGGTGCACTGTAATATTCGGGAAGCATATCAAAACTATTTAAAGGGTGTGGATGCCTCTGCCCGTGTGGCTTGACTCGTCAGTCAAGTCAGGAAGAAGTGTTTGGTCAAGCTGTTGAGCACATGGCTTCTTTACGCAATGAGCCGCGTATTATCCCAGGAAAATGATTCTACTTGATTTTCCTGGTCCCGAAGAGGCAGGCCAAGAAATCTATGCGCTCCAGTATATCTTCGTCAAGCTCGATGTCATGCGTATCATTTATGTTCGCTGTGGGGATTGTGTAACTGATATGGGCCAGTAAGCGCCATCCCTTGCTTGGAGAGTATTGCTGTGGCTTGACGGCAAATTTGTCACACAGACATACCTCCACGTCACTAAGGTGGCATGCGTTAGCTTTTTGAGCAGTTCTGTCACGTCTTTTGAATCTTCGTCTCCAAACCGCTCTTAGAAAATTCCTCATAGCTATTGCTTTCAACCTCGCCTTAACCTCATTCTGATGATTATCCTGTAGCTCATCAATAGTACATTCGTACTTTTCGCACTAGTGATTTGGTTTAATCAATGCTATAGTTGCACGTTTTTGAAGCTGATTAATTTGAGTAGGTGAACTGAACGTGACTCAGCCAAAACGTTGCGTATATTTAGTACTCATCGCCCTTATGTGATCTCCTTGCCCTTCTATACTCAAGTTGGCATAGGTCGGTTTCAGTCAGCCAAAGGTCTCTTGTTTTAGAGGTTAGGCGACCCTTGCATTTAATTTGGTCAAGTATGGTGAGGTTTCGGGAACTCAGGATTATTTCTGAGAGCATTATCAAGGTCTGGCTGATTTAAATGTATTTTGAGATGTCGGAAGTACTGTTGGAACGATTACCATCGTAGGATTGACCCTTTTCTCATTAAAAGGATAATGGTTATAGAGTTCGATAGTGCCAAGTCTCACTTACTCCTCATGGGAGCTTAAGGAGCTTAATTTAGCATGAGTTTATATGCTATAGTGCTATTGCTCGGCCTCATTGTGTTCTCCACACTGCTGATAGGCGTCCTGCGCGATAGCCGGACAAAGATACGTCAGCGCTTCGCGGTGTACGTGATTGTAGCTATGGTGTGGAGTTTGAGCGCCTTAGTATTCTACCTTCTAGTATTCTCCCTTCATATCTTTGAATTCAGTCGCGCCTTAGCTAGCGTGGCGGCTTTGTGCGGCGTATGTACGGTTATCGCTTATTACGATTTTGTCCGTGTTTTCGTTCATAAAGCGTCGAATGTAGAGGTAAAGCTGGGATATGCGGCTGTGGCGTTCATCTTGGTCCCGCTGGCGGCGTTAGGCCATATCCCTGAAAGCGTTACCATATCCAATGGGGCGATTGATATCAAATATGGCCTATTCCTGTATCCAATTACTGTTATAGGTGCCATCTTTTTCCTATTATCAGTATTTGTTCTAATGCGCAGGTACAGGTCCTTAACCGATCCTCTGAGTCGGAATAGAATTGCTTATCTATTAGGTGGTCTTGGGCTCCTAATGGTCTTTAGTCTCAGAAGTAGCATTCCCCCATTTCCCGCATATCCTTTTGAGCACATTGGCCATCTAGCTAACGCCCTGGTGATTAGCTATGCCATCATGAAGTACAAGTTGCTCGATATCAAACTCCTGATAAGAAAAGGGATTGTATACTCCCTGATAAGCATTTTTGTCACTGCCTCGTTCTTGCTTATGCTCTATGGCGTGCACTATTTTCTACAGGGATGGAATACCTCCGCCAACCTGGCTGCTATCTTCGCGACAGCGCTTTTCATGGCCTGGCTGTTCAACCCATTGAGAATGGCTATCCAGAGAATTGTGGACAGGATGTTTTATGGGGAAAGCTATGACTACAGGCGGATGGTGCTTAGTTTTGCTCAGAGAATGAGCAGCGTTCTCGACCTGGGTGAGCTAGCGGAAGCAATGTTGCGCCCTCTAACAAAGGCTGTGGGTGCTAGTCAGGCGAGCCTTTTGCTCTCCAGCGATGGTGATTTCCTCTCACAGTTCGCTGAGCGTCTAGTCGAAGGCGATCCGATCACTTCAATAAAGCTGACCAAGGACAGCCCGATAATTAATTGGCTTACTAGAGAAGATAAGCCTCTCTCCCGAGAGCTTATAGATTTGGCTCCGGAATTCAAGGGACTGTGGGAGGTGGAAAGCAAGAGCCTCGATGCCTTAGGAATGGAGCTGCTCTGCCCGATAAAAAGCAGAGGCAACCTGATCGGTATTTTGGCGTTGAGCAAAAAGCAATCGGGTGAGTCTTATTCTGCGGACGACATGGACCTATTGGTGACTGTGGCCAGTGAAGCAGGGGTAGTGATGGAAAACGCTCAGCTTTACGCTCGGGCCAGGGAGAGAGCTCATACTGATGAGTTGACTGGCTTATTTAACCATCGGTATTTCCATGAGCGCCTTGATGAGGAGATCTCCAGATGTTCTCGCTTTGGCGATATATTCTCCTTGCTCTTTTTGGATATGGATCTCTTCAAAGCGTATAACGACATCTATGGTCATTTAGCAGGCG
>Ga0315281_10012749_pt1 | contig 11423 bp, 8 predicted proteins | sample YL17G07_0_MG_FD_204540 | JGI IMG/M metagenome (GOLD analysis project Ga0315281, IMG submission 204540) | Sediment microbial communities from Yellowstone Lake, YNP, Wyoming, USA - YL17G07_0 | ecosystem: Environmental > Aquatic > Freshwater > Lake > Sediment | place: USA: Wyoming | collected... | reverse complement strand
CAGGCAGGCTAGCGGGATGCCGACATAGCCCATTCCGACGACCACGGCCTTATCTTTCAATAGCACCCACCAATGGAAACTGGAATGGAATCATGATATTTGAACCCTGAGATACGGCCGTCTCAGGAAATGAAAAATTGAAAATCGGGAAAGGGTTTGAAGGTTTTTCGGCCGTCGCTCAGTTGACCATCTGGCTTGTCCCGCACTTCGGGCACATGACCTCGATCGGCCTCTTAGAGGTTGCGACTTCCACCATCGCACCACAAGACGGGCACTTCACGCTCGACTTCGGCTGGTAGGTCTCCTCCTTCGCTGCTTTCGGGGCTGCCGGCTTCGGCTCTGCCGGTGCCACGGCCGCTCCTCCGCCCCTCTTCATCATCATGACGAGGAGCATGACGATCACGACGACCATCAGTATGGTCAATAGCAGGTTTGATGCCGACATGCCGAGGACGTTTGCTTCCCCTCCAACCTCGTTGGCGCTGACGCTTACCATGTGGGTTTGAGAAGTGCTCAACACTCCGCTTGGGTCGGATACGAAGACGATGATGTCGTAGAAGATGCCGTTCGGTGCCTCATTCGGAATGGTGATTGAAACGTCACCCTTCATGCCAGTGAAGGACATCTCCTCACCAACCGCTACGGTTGGGCCAAACATGGAGACCAGATATACAGCAGCCGTCACAACGGGTAGATCGGGGAGATCCGCCCTCATCTTTGTCACTTCGAAGGATAGCCAGACTGTCTGCCCAGGCGCGTATGATCCGGTGGTGGAGGCCGGTCCTGTCGTTATCTTGACATTGAGCAGGTAGGCGCTAAACCAGCCCACCGTCTGTTCCGCTCGAACCACAGATCCCGCTCCGTTGTCAGCAACTACTCTGGCCGTGTAACTGGAGGACGGGTTCTCCTTCGGTATCTCGAGGGTGAAAACATACTTCCCATCTGTGTCCAGCGTAACAACCCCGTTTGCTACCGGAGAGAGTTCGTTGTCCCAGATATTGTAGGCCATCGTATATCCAATGCTTATGCCGACGACCTTCGCCGTGAAGGTGATCGTGTCGCCTGCATAGTAGCTCATCTTCGAAACGCCCAGAGTGAGAACAAATGGCTCGATCGCGAAGACGTCGGATGTCGATATGCCCCATTTCTCTCCGTCAACCGTTGGCATTATCTGGATCCGCCCGAATCCCTCCATATCTGACGGGACCGTGACATTCGCCGCCATGCCCACCATGGTCATGTTTGAGAATTTATAGACGTTCGCGGTGAATGCGTTGTCCGGGCAAGTCTCCAGCCAATACATGATGCTGTCCGGCGTCGTCGCAACGCCGTTGCGCCAAATCTTGACGACAACGCTGATCAAGTCTCCGCCAACATAGACCGTCTTGTCAACTAACACTCTTGTGACCGTGTTATCCTGGATGTTTATCATCTTATTGCCAACCGCGGATAACATCAGTTTGCTCGCGGATGCCACCAGCATATAGCCGTTGGCGAGCGTCATGTTCTCAACCGGGATGGCTATCGTACCCTTGATTTTACCGTTTAGATCTGTCGAAAGGTTCTTCAGACCAAGGGCTGGAACAAGTGCTCCTTTGTCATCGTACAACTTGACATCCACTATCGCACCGGAGACCGGAGCCGAACCCCACAGGTCACTGACGCGAACTCCGACAGTCACCAGGATTTTCTCTCCTGGGCCATAGGTCGAACTCATTCTGTCAACGGAAATCGTGGTGCTCAGCGAACCAAGTCGGATTGACATCATTGGGTCGAAAGCAATGTTGTTTGTGCGGTTTCCCCAATGCGCTGTCGCGTTGACCCAGATATTCCCATGAACCCCTGGCTCAAAGGCAAAGATATTGGCTTGCGCCGGCAAAGTCACATTGGACGGGCTGCTTGCCAAAGATGTAGTGCCTGAGTAGTTCTTCCAGTTCAACTTGCCCGTTTGTGCGTCCATAAACCACATTTCGTAATCTAGAGTGATCGGGACAATCGTGTTGTCCGGCACCGAAAATCCAACAAAGGACACTACCATCCCCTCTCCTGGCAGGTAGATCTCCTTATCGGTGGACACTTCGAAGATGAAGTATTCGATAGTGATCCCAAGCGGATTGACAGCCAAGCCCGGAATTGGGGTGTTGTCATGGCTATAGTTGACCCATATCGGGTACTGCCCTGTCAAGTTCTCAGGTATCGTCCAGCTGATGTTCCATTCGTAGGTGTCAACATTAATCGTTTGGTTGATACCCAGGGTCTTATTGCCTTTGCTTTGGTCACCCACGCTACTGAATCCAACCGTGATATTTATCTTCGGAGATAAATCGGTGGCCGACGCTATCAATCCTCTGGCCCATGTCGAAGTCACCTTGACGTTGACGGTTTGACCAGGGGCGTATATATCTTGCTCAGGAGTAACAGTTATTGCCTGATTCTTGATTTCTATCGGGGTCGAGCAAAGGATATCAGAGGTATTTACGAGGAGAGCCTGTAGCGAATAGGTTCCTGGCGCCACCCCGGGAACACCTAGCGCTGCTCCCCCTAGCCAGCTCCTGTTCCTTCCCTCATCGACACTGCCCACACCGCCTGTATATATCGGGCTAACTTGAGCCAATATACCCCCTCCAGTAGCGATCAGGCTCACTGTGAAAACACCAGCTGCTGAATCGCCGTCAAATGTATACTCCAACAGGAAATATACTGCCTCTCCCGGGAAGAAGATTCCTTGTATCTCCCCATCGCTGTCTCTGGCGGATAATTTTCCTTCCGGTCCATCGTCGGCAGCGCTTACACCCAGTGCCGCAAAAGCAACGGCGAACATGCTTATGGCCAATGCTATGCTAATTGTTTTTTTCAACATACGTCCATCCCTTCTTTGGACCAATTGATGGGGTTATATATATATAATGATTTCTTGATAAGTCCTGGCTCGTTGCGAAATTCGGGAGATTTTTTCATGCTGGAAGGGATAACACAGTTTTAAGTGAGGCCAGTGAGATTTTCCGATTTCCTACCTAAACTGGCAATTTCCTGCAAGGTTAGCGCGATTTATTCAGAAATTCTATCAGCGATGGCAGCTCGTCAATCGAACCTATGATGTAATCAGGGAGATAGCTGTCATCCTTTACCTCAACTGGGTATCTATCGTTCCAACGGCACAGGACGCTCGTGATCCCTATCATGTTCGCCCCGGCGATGTCCGTATCCACCCGGTCGCCGACCATGATCGCCTGGCCAGGATCGCATTCCAGGAGATCGAGGGCTTTGCGGTATATCCCGTCGTCAGGCTTCCTGCTCCCCGCGTCCACCGAAGTGACGATGGCGTCGAAGAACCTCGTCAGATCCTTCCTGCTTAACGCGCCAGACACTTCCCTGTCCCCCCAGCTGAACGTATTAGACACTATTGCCAGCCTGTACCGGCTCTTCAGCTTTTGAAGGACCTCTGCGACGCCGTCGAGCACTTTGAATTCCGTCGTGTCTACATCTGCAGGCCCGTCGAGCTCGGCGATGAGAGTGTCCCCCAGGTCGAACAGTATCGCTTTGATTCTTCCCACCGTCACCCCTCCTCTCCAGTCTGGTCGCTTTCGAACAACATCGCGAACCCTCGCTCGCCGTCAAACGGCCTACTGCCGAACCCCACTCCCTTTCTTGATGCTTTCGGAAGGACATCCTGCTGTCGGGACAGCAGGTTCCTGACTATCGCGATGCCGGTGGGGGTCGCCATCTCTCCCTCGCATGGGCCGAACCTGAACCTAAGGCCAGCGAGCAATTCCGAACTCGCCGGTGTCGGAACGCTGAGGCGGCCGTGCGCGGTCTCGACACCGCCTTCCCCGACCGAGATGTACGAACCAACGATGCTTCGGCCTCGAAGCCCTAATATGTCGCAACATAGCCCCGCCGATGCCACGTTCATCAGGCCGCCGGTTCTTCCGATCTCGTGCAGATGCACTTCCTCCTTCTCGATGCCGTGAGCCTTCGCCTCGGCCGCAATGATGTCGCTGATTATTCTGATCGTGAATCGCCGTGCGTCGGTGGACAGCGCCATTCTCTCCGTAGCCTGCTCCAGGAATCCTTTCGCCTCATTCGCGGACCTGGCAGCGGCCTTATTCTCGCATTTCCATTCAAGCATTATCCCGCACGTCGAGCCGCTACCGACGTCGCTCAGGGCGACAGAGCAGTCAGATTCCCTGCAGGTACTGTCCACCCTGCGCATGAATTCCACCCGCATGCCCTCATCCATGAACGAGCAGCTGGCAGCGACGAACATGTCGCCAGAGATCCCCTTGGTCATATCGACGTACAGCATAGTCACGAGATTTTGACGAGACTCTCCGCATAGATAATTCTATCTCATCCGTGGTTCTGTAAAGAGTCGGGTGGTGGGCCCGTCATGGCACCACTGCCTCCTCACTCATTCCGTTCGGCTCAGACCGTGCGGCCATCGCCGGCTCGTAGAGGGTCGTCATCGCGTCATGCCGGAATGCGCCGGGGCTGAACCATAAGCCCCCTGCCACCTCCAATCTTTTGGAGACGGCTGTCTGCAGCAGGTCGATGCTAGCATTGACATTCCTGTCAAGATTCCAGTCGCATTCGCACTCGAACAAAGCGCCCATTCGGGAATCATGTCTCCCACATGTCAGGCACTTTCTGCTGCTGCACATTGGGTCATGATCTGGCGCCAGATGTACTAGGATTCTCCGATTACCTGTAGTGTCAGGGAATCCGTCTTCGGCCCATACCGAGGACCTCACCACCCGATTTTTGACAGAACCTGCCAATCCAAATCCTTTTGAATCCGGTTCGCCTTATTGGCGCGAAGTGGCTTTATCTGGGGTTGTAAACATGAAGAAACTGAGTGTTCAGCTGTCCGCGCTCTTGATCGTCGCAGTCATGCTATCGGCGGCAACGGTCATCGCCGTCTCCGATTCGAACAGAAACGCGCAAGACAAGTCCGCCGCGAGAATCGAGGCCGATTGGACTGGGTTCTATCTGATCGACGCATCCTCGCAGCTTTCGGGGGCTTCACCAACCTTCCAACAGATAGTGTCCACCGGTGCGGTCATCAACTACTCACTGACGGCCCCAGTAGGGACCCCTCTGCCGCTGAACCAATTGAACATCACCTGGAGGCTCGAGGACGATTTGAACACGACCATGTTCAAGTACGGGGCCAACATCTCATGCATGTGGATGGTCCAGGCGACCCATGCATTGAGCGTGACATATCGCAACGCGACCAATGCTAGCGATATCGGCCGTCAGTACATCTCGGTCGCAGTCATTTCGGATTTCGATTCCGACGGCATCCCTGATATCTGGGAGCGGCAGAACTTCGGCGGCCTGAACACCGCGGATACGACATCGGACTACGATAACGACGGCTGGACGGACCTTGAGGAATACAAGATGGGGACGAACCCGAAGGTCGCCAACGCGAAGCCCGGCTTCATCGAGCAGTATTGGTGGATGTTCATGGTGATTGCGCTGGTGCTCGTTGTCGTGCTCCTTCTCTGGTTCGTCATCATGCCAAAGACAAAGGCCAAGCGCGACGAGGTGGAGAAGAGGAAGATCGCCGCGGCGGTCGATGTCGAGAAATCGCTTCTGGGCCTGGACGACCTGGAATACAAGCCGAAGAAGTGAGCGCAAACCCCTTTTCTCCCCTTTCCCTTTTCATTCTTTTTAATAGATCAGAATCAGTGCTATCGCCACCAGTCCTGCCGCCCAGCAGTACAAGGCGAACCATCTCAACCTGTGCTTCTGGATCACCTTGAAGAGCAATTTCAGAGCTAGGACCCCCGTCACCGCGGCGACGACCGCTGCGACTATCGTCCCTGTCCAATCCGTCTGATGCTCGCCGAGGAAAGCGAATCCGTAAGCCAGGGCGAGGATTATCGCAGGTATCGATAGGAGGAACGAAAAGATCGCCACGACATCCCTCCTGAACCCGAGGTAGCATCCGGCGGAGATCGTGGAGCCGCTCCGCGATATCCCCGGCAGGACCGCCACCGCCTGGAAGAGCCCTATCATCAGGGCGGAGCGCAAACCCATATCCGATTTCTCCCTCCTCAGACTCGGAGTCTCCGCCACCCAAAGCATCAGACCGGTGAAGAGCAGCGCGACCGCGGTCGGGAGGGCCGAGGAAAAGATCTGGCTCAGGAACCTGCTCTCGATGATCGCCGCAATCGCTATCGGAATCGTCGCGATGACTGCGAACCATCCAAGCCGGCGCGCCCTGATCCCATCCTCGTCGAGCTTCGCCCTGTCTCGGAACATCGAGGGGATTATCCGCTTCAGCTCCTTCCGCAGGAAGAAAGTGACGGATGCCAGGGTCGCGGCATGGAGGACAAGGTCGAAGAGGATCATCTCTTCGGATTTCAACTGTAGTATCTGCTGGGCGAACACCAAGTGTCCGGTGCTCGAAACCGGAATCCACTCCGTGATGCCTTGAATGAGCCCCAGGAAGATCGCAATGAGCAAATCCATTGGTTCATCCGATGTTGCTGATAAAATATATATGATTTGGTTTTTGAATCGCGGGGGCGCGACGGGCAGGAGCGCGGGCCGACCAGAAGTTACCCTTATTCTCGATTCAGAAGTCAATTTCTATATACTATATTGGCCTAACTCAGGTCGGTTCAAAGCCGAGCTCTGTCGCCGTCCCCTGAACGCAGTGGGTGTTGAACATTGAAGTCCGTTTCACTTGTCGCCCTAATCATTGCGGTATTCTTCGTGGTCCAATCAGGCAGCGTGCTAGTCTCCGCCGCCGATCAATTCCACGATTCAAGCAAGGACAGGCTGATCATCGCCTTCTCTTCTGCATCGACCGCTGATGCGATCGGGGAGCTCGCGAAGAGTTACGGTGCTACCGCAGAGATTTCCGCACAGGCCGGTCTCGCATATTGGAAGAACTGGGACAACGGGATCCTGAACGCGATCAAAGCGATTCAGGGAGTGACCGGGGTCGAGAGGGAGCGGCACTCGGCGATCTCCTTCACTCCGGACGATTCACGCTATTCGCTCTACCAGTGGGGCGTCAAGAGGATAAACGCCGACACAGCGTGGGATTTCACACTCGGCACTCATAATGTGACTGCGGCCGTCCTCGACACGGGGATCGACTACACCCACGACGACCTATCTCAGAACATGTGGAAGGACGGCAGCGGCCACTACGGATACGATTTCTGGAACGACGACACAGACCCGATGGACGACAACATCAACGGCTACGAGAGTGGCGTATGGACGCCGAATGTGAACATCTTCCACGGGACGCACGTCGCGGGCGTCGTCGGTGCCGATATCAATAACGTGATAGGGATTGCCGGCACCGCCCAATGCAAGCTCATGGCCGTCAAGGTCATGAACGAGAGCGGAGAAGGCACGGACGCCACCGTCGCCCAGGGGATGATATGGGCCGTCGATCACGGCGCTCATATCATAACGATGAGCCTCGGGGTCGACTCTCAGACCTTGGCGCTGACGAACGCCGTCCAGTACGCTTCGGCGCACGGCGTAGTGATCGTAGCAGCAGCTGGCAACGAAGGCCTTTCATCGGTCTCGTATCCCGCCGCATATCCACAGGTCATCGCGGTGGGGGCCTCCGACAAACTCGATCACAGGGCTTCGTTCAGCAATTACGGTTCCCAGCTCGAAGTGATGGCGCCCGGGGTGCAGATCTGGTCTGCGAAACCCGGGGACACCTACCAAGAGCTGTCTGGAACGTCGACCGCCACGCCCTTCGTCGCCGGCGTGACCGCCCTCATGCTTTCCATAAACCCGGCGCTGACTACGGCTCAGATCCGCACAGTGCTTAACCAGACCGCTGACGACCTCGGAACCACCGGATGGGACATGTCGACCGGATGGGGCATTATCGACGCGCACGCCGCCGTGCAGGCCGTGTCCGGTCCGGCAGCCACGATAATAGACTATCCCGCCACGGCCGCGCCCAACGCCACGCTGACGGTGAAATGGGTGGTCAGCGGAAGCGGCAACCTCCCGATCAACCACACCTACCTGAGATGGGGGTATTCCGCGTCCCAGCTCACGCACACGAGCGGCATGACCTACGGATATACGACTCCCCACACTTTCAATGCGAGCAACGTCGTCGCGCCGAATGTCGTGAACAGCTCTCTTTTCCTTCAGGCTGTCGCCGTCATCAACGGCACCCAGTACATTTCGACGGTTGTCGAGATCAAAGTGCAATCCAGCTCATCCGATCCGTTCCAGAACCTGATACAGTCCATCAGGAACTTCGTCTATAACGACGTTGGACTTCTCAACTTCATACTGATGATCTTCGCGATCGCGGTCATAGCGGTCATATTCGTCGCGGTCCGCAGAGGAAGGCGCGCGGCAGCGGCGCGTTCAATCCAATCGGGGTCGCTTTCAATGCCCCCTCCCCCATCACTCCAGCCTGCCGCTCAGCCGGCCATTCCGCAATATTACCCTCCGCCCGTGTCCCCCCCGTTGGCGGCGCCAGCGGCATATGTGGACATCTCGAACGGCGCCATTTCACCCGCGACCATCGAGATCTCCGAGGGCACGAGGGTCATTTGGAGGAACAGGGACTGGGCCCCTCCGCCCGGCATCTCCATCGTGAGCGGGACAATCGATGCGACAGGCCTCCATCCGGACGGCATCTTCTCAAGCGGCATGATGGTCTCGCCCGGGGAGTACTGGTCATGCATCTTCAATGTCGCTGGAGCCTACTCCTACTACGTCTCGAACATGAACATGAACGGACGCGTGATCGTCAGGCGCAGATAGTGACGGCCGCCGCGGTCAGAGCAGGATCCTCTTCTCATCCTTGGTGACGTTGAGGACGACCTGCGTGTAGGTCTTCTCCACATCCTCGTGCTCGAGCACTTTCTTCACGAAGGCGTTCAGGTCGGTCCTCGTCTTGAACCGCGCCTGCACCATCGCATCCCAATCCCCCGTCGAATCGTACACCGCAAAGACGGCCGGGTCCCTTGACAGCATCTTCTCAGTCTCTATGATCCTCCCGTGGAGGATCTTGACCCCTATGATCGCGGTGATGTCGAACCCGAGTTTTTCCTGGTCGAGTATTGGCGCATAGCCGAGTATGACTTTCCGCTCCTCCAGCCGCTTGATCCTCTTCGATACCGTGGTGAGTGAGAGGTCCAGCTCCTTTGCGATGTCCCTGTAGCTCTTCCTGGCGTTGGTGTTCAGGGTCCTCAGGATCTTCATGTCGAGGTCATCAATTTCGATCATTTTGTCCCCTTCCTTCCACTGGACATCGGGCAATAGGGTCATTTTTGCACCTAATTGCAGGTAATATCCTCTTTGAATAAGAACATTGCTCATTTTATCAGGAGTTTTATAGTCAATTGAACACTTTTTCTCCGGAAACATTGATATATGCTAAAATCGAATTAGAACGCGTCAAGAGGTTGGAGAGAATGATGCCTGAATCATCTTGGACATGGGACGCTTCGGCCAAGTACTGGAACGAAGCATGGCTCGACCAGCTCATCGAGGAAGCCTTCAGGCTTATGCGCGAGAAGGACGCCTCGAAGACGGACACGCACAACTGAAGACTCTCGTTAGGGCCGTCATCCGCCGGTCGATCGTTTTGAGGCAGGTTGCTACACCTCATTTGGCTTTTCCGTGCAATCGTTCGAACGCGAACGACATCTCCGACCACGCCTTTTCGAGGAGCCTGCCGTAGTACGAGGCGTCGAACTCGCCGGCGTCCCACTCGGTGTCGACTATCCAGCGCTTGGAGTCCCTCACGACGTACCCGATCACCATCCCGGCGGAGAGGTCGACCCCGAGCTTTCCATACGCCCTTATCGCCGAGGCCTGCGCGCAGTTTTTCCCGTATTCCAGCTGCCCTATCCTATGGCTCACGACCAGATCCTTGACGTCCGCGCGCCTGAGGCCGGCCGTATACCTGTCCCGGACCTCCTTGGCCCTCGCTTCCGTGCCGGCGAGCCCCTCCAACGTGCCCGCCTCCCCCATCACTTCGAGGACTTCTGACTGCATGCGTTTCACGTAAGGAGGGCTGTCGTGCCTGTTCGCCATCAGCCCCCTGGTCTTGACGCTCCCGTCGGAGAGCCTGCCGTAGTACCTGTTGTAGGCCCCTCCCCCGTCGGCCATGTCGAGGAACACGAGCCAGTCGTAGGTCTCTATCTCGATCGGCATCCCGGTCTCCCTCTCCACCCGCTCCTTCAGCCCCATGACCGGCTCCCCCTTCACCCAGAGGCAGTCGGTTATCCCGTGCAGCACCTCGAAGCCCATGTCCTCGGCGATGCCCTTGACCTTCAGCAGCGTGTCCCTGGCTATCGACGTGATCCTCTCGTGCACCTCTATGCTACCGAACTTCGCGTTGCGGTACCCGGTGTAGCCGAAGCACGTGACGAGCATCCACTTCAGGACGGAGTCCAGGCCGGCGTACTGAGGATCGGTCTTCTTCCGGCTCTTGGTGATCAACCTGAGGCCGAGCAGCGGCTCGAGCGCCTCCGAGAGGAACCCCCTCCCATCATGCGCGCCAAGACTTTCCGGCGAGAGGTCGAACTTCACGATGATCGTCGGATAGAGCGAGGTGAAGTCTATCTGGTACGCCCTGCCGTGGATGCCCGGCAGCGGCTGGAACATCATCCCGCCCCTGTCCGCCGCCCTGAGCTCGGAGAACCCCCTGAGCCTCTCGGGATCGCTCTTCCTCAGAGGGATCGATATGCCCCTCCTCATCGCCTCGTACGCCTCGTAGCTTGAGACCAGGGTCCCCGGCGTGAACCTCGACGTCAGGTTGGGGGAGAGCCCGGTCAGGCGGGACGCGAGCAGCACGCCTCTCAGCCCGCCCGCCTCGTAGGTGAAGCTCTTGGCAGTGTCTATCAGGATCCTGCCCTCCGGCAGCACCGCCCCTGCCCTGTAGTTCACCCTGCCGTAGCTCCAATACGACTTCGAGTCAAGCTTCGAAAGCCTCCCGCTCCTGCTGAAGGTCTGGTCGAGCCCGTACCTCTCCGCCTTCTGCATGATCAGGTGCATCCAGAAATCCGCGTTGGGGAAGAGGATCAGGTCCGGGTCCGCCGAGCCGATCAGCGAGAACAGGTCGGAGAGGATCTCCTTCTCCCCTCCTTCCAGCTCCCTCCTGGACCCGTCCGTCACCTCGATGGAGTGTATGTCCTTGTCGAGCTGGGGGTTCCCCTGCACCTCTATCTTCAACGAGGTCAGCGGCATGTCGAACTCCGGCGAGAGGCGTGATTCGCCCTGGTTCCCGCAGGGGAACAGCCCCCTCTCGGCCATGAAGCGCTGCTCGAGCCTGACATCGACGTCGTACAGCCGCGCGGAGAGGTGCGAATGCTTCGCGATCCTGTCAGCGACATCCCTGCCGGCGTAGACCCTGTACCCATCCAGCCAGCCGTAGATCGTCCTGAACCTGCGCTCCTCCGCGC
>Ga0315281_10012748_pt1 | contig 11424 bp, 11 predicted proteins | sample YL17G07_0_MG_FD_204540 | JGI IMG/M metagenome (GOLD analysis project Ga0315281, IMG submission 204540) | Sediment microbial communities from Yellowstone Lake, YNP, Wyoming, USA - YL17G07_0 | ecosystem: Environmental > Aquatic > Freshwater > Lake > Sediment | place: USA: Wyoming | collected... | reverse complement strand
AAAAAACCGGAAAAACCCCTTGATTCCTGGGACGCAGACCCTATAATTCGAAAAAATTTGCAGTGCTGTGAAGACGCAGACTGACAGGAGCTCATCATGACAGTTTTGAAGAATTACCGCGGTGCCGAAGAAGTTTTTGCTTTAGATGTTCCCGAAACGTAGTTTCTCCCTGGAGAAAACGTCGATGGCAATGCGCCCAGTCGCAGTCAAAAAACTCAAGACCGCCCCCGAGGCCGAACACCTCTTCGATACCCACCCCGAGATCAAGCTCGACTTCGAGCACGTCCGGGAAGCCCTGAAACAGGGCTACAGCAAACCCTTCCTGTTGGTCGATACCAACATAGTTCGCATCAAAGCCAAACGCTTCAAAGCCGCGATGCCGCGGGTGCAGCCGCACTACGCGGTTAAGGCCAATCCCGATCCGCGCGTGCTCAAGACGCTGATCGAGGAGGGCGTGGGCTTCGAGATCGCGTCGATCGCCGAACTCGACCTGCTGTTGAGCATCAATGTGCCGGCCGCCGAGATTTATTACTCGAACCCGGTCAAATCGCGCGCTTATATCGAGTATGCAGCGGCGAAAGGCGTCGAATGGTTCGCGCTGGACAGCGTTGAAGAACTGCGCAAGATTCACAGCGTCAAGCCCGACGCCAAGCTCTACGTGCGCATCGAAGCGCCGAACATCGGCAGCGACTGGCCGCTGGCGGGCAAATTCGGAGTCAAAAACGACGAGGTCGACGGCATCGTCGCCGAGGCCGCGCGGCTCAAGGCCGACCTCGCGGGCGTGACCTTCCACGTCGGCTCGCAGTGCCGCAACGCGGAGAACTGGCGCGTCGGCATCCAGAGCGCCAAGCGCGTGTTCAAGAAAATGCGCCTGGCGGGCCTGAAGCCGCGGCTCCTGAACATCGGCGGCGGCTATCCCGTGCGCCATGTGAAGCCGATCCCGGCTATCGAGAAAATCGCCGAGATCGTCAACTACGCTATTCGCGACATCCCGCAAACCGTGCGCATCATGGCCGAGCCGGGCCGCTTTCTGGTTTCGGACGCCGGCTACTTCGTGTGCCGCGTGGTCGGCACCGCGACGCGCAGCGGCAAGCGCTGGATGTACTGGGACGCGGGCGTGTTCGGCGGTGTGATCGAGACCACCGAGGGGCTGCGCTACGCCGTCGCCACCGACCGCAGCGGCGCCCCGATTCCATGGGCGGTCGCCGGTCCGACCTGCGACTCCGTCGATGTCTGCATGCGGGAGGAGATGTTCCCCGAGGACATGCAGGAAGGGGACTTTATCTACATCGCGAATGCGGGGGCCTACACCACGGCCTATGCGAGCAACTTCAACGGCTTTCCGCTGCCCGACGTGCGCGTGATCTGACGTCGCATCGACGAAGCTAAAAGCGGGCCCTGGCGGCCCGCGAACGCAGCCTCAGACAGTTAGTCGAATTTGTTGTACCGTGGATTCGGCTGCTTGTTGCCGCTCCCGCAAACGGGCCTGCGGCTAACGAGTCGCGAACGCAGCCTCAGACAGTTAGTCGAATTTGTTGTACCGTGGATTCGGCTGCCTGTTGCCGCTCCCGCAAACGGGCCTGCGGCTAACGAGTCGCGAACGCAGCCTCAGACAGTTAGTCGAATTTGTTGTACCGTGGATTCGGCTGCCTGTTGCCGCTCCCGCAAACGGGCCTGCGGCTAACGAGTCGCGGCAACTACTTCCACATTTTCTTGGCGGTTTTCATCCAGTCCCTCGCCTGGGCGTCGGCCTCCCTGACCTGGGCTGGCGTCATGACCGCTGCGACTTTCTTCAGTTCCGCCTGGGCGTCTTCGTCGCCTTGTTGGGCCGCGACGGCCAGCCAGTAATAGGCCTGTCGCGAGTCCTTGGCGGTGCCTTTGCCCTCGAAGTACAGCATGCCAAGATTGAATTGCGCCTGGATATGGCCGCGCATGGCGGCGTTGCGGTACCACCGCATGGTCTCGGCGTAATTTTGCGCGACACCATTTCCCTCCAGGTAAAGGGTGCCCAGGTTGAATTGCGCGGCGGGGTCGTTTTGCATGGCGGCGAATTGCCACCATCTGATCGCCGTTTCGACGTTTTTCTCGACGCCATACCCACGCGCGTAAAGCAGGCCGAGACTGGTTTGCGCGCGCGCATCGCCCAGCTTGGCGAGCTTTTCGTACCACTGCGCGGCCAGTTTGAAATCCTGCTCGACGCCTTTCCCCATGTAATACGCCTCGGCCAGTTGGCGGGTCGCGGTTTTGTCGCCGGCTTCGGCGCGGATCTTGAGATCGGTGATCGGAATGCTGTCTTGCGCGCGCGCAGGTCCGGACGTAAGCCCGACGGCGAGAGTTGCGCAAACGATGATGATCAGGCGGCGCATGGTGCGAATTCTAGAAAGCATCTCAAGTCAAATGGACAGGATTTACAAGATTAACAAGATTAGAACTGGCAAAAATCATGTAAATCCTGTTAATCCTGTCTATTCGGGTTTTGCCTGGGAGAGTGCGTTTGCATTATTGAGACACGATCTAGTTGCGGTCGTAGATTGTGAGCTGGTAGTCATACGGATTTTTTTCATCAGCGGCATGGGCTTGCGACGAGCGTTCGTGCCATTGCGCCAGATCGAACTGCGGCATGAACGTATCGCCTTCGACATCGGCGTTAACGGTGGTCAGGTAAATCCGGTTGGCGAGCGGCAACGCCGCGGCGTAAAGCTGACTGCCGCCGATGACGAAAATTTCATCATCATCGCCGCATGCGGCAATTGCATCATCGAGCGAGGCGCTGACGAGGGCTCCGGGAACTGCATAATCGCGCTGACGGGTAGCGACCACCGTAGTGCGCCCCGGCAGCAGGCGTCCTATCGACTCCCAGGTGTTGCGGCCCATGATGATATGGTGTCCCATGGTGATGGTTTTGAACATTTTCAACTCGCCGGGCAGGCGCCAGGGGATCTTGTTGCCGGCCCCGATCACGCGGTTCCTTGCCATTGCTACAATTATTGAAATGCGTGAAGAGTGAGGAGTGAAGAGTGAAGAGTGGGCGGCCGGTGACGGCCGTTGCTCATTATTCATTACTCCTCCCTCTTTACTCTTCACTCAAACCGCAATCGGTGCTTTGATCAAGGGATGCGGATCGTAGCCTTCAAGCGTGAAGTCCTCGTACTTGAAGTCGAAAAGATTCTTTACCGCCGGGTTGATGCGCATCAACGGCAGCTTGCGGGGGTTGCGCGAAAGCTGCTCACGCGCCTGCTCAAGATGATTGAGGTAAAGGTGGGTGTCGCCGAAGGTATGGACAAAATCACCGAGCTTGAGCCCGCAAACCTGCGCGATCATCATCGTTAGCAAAGCGTAGGAGGCGATGTTGAACGGCACGCCGAGAAAGATGTCGGCGCTGCGCTGATAAAGCTGGCACGAGAGTTTGCCGCCCGCGACGTAAAACTGGAAAAACGCGTGGCACGGCATGAGCGCCATCTTATCGAGATCGGCGACGTTCCACGCCGAGACGATCATGCGCCGCGAATCGGGATTTTTGCGGAGCTGGTCGAGCACCTGGCTAATCTGGTCGATGTGGCGCCCGTCCGCCGCCGGCCACGAGCGCCACTGATAGCCGTAAACGGGCCCCAGATTACCCTGCGCGTCGGCCCATTCGTTCCAGATGCTGACGCCGTTATCCGTCAGATACTTGACGTTGGTTTCGCCTTTCAGGAACCACAGCAACTCGTGGATGATGGATTTGAGATGCACTTTCTTGGTGGTCAGCAACGGGAACCCGGCATTGAGATCGAACCTCAATTGCGCGCCGAACACGCTCAACGTGCCGGTGCCGGTACGGTCGCTCTTGCGCGCTCCATCGCTCAGAACGTGTTGCATCAGGTTGAGATACTGGCGCATCGCGGTTCAGGGTTCGGGGTTCAGGGTTCAGAGTTCGGAGTTCAGGGTTGAGAGTTCAGAGTTCAGGGTTCAGGGTTCGGAGTTCAGGGTTCAGCGTTCAGGAGTCAGGACCCATATTCAGGATTAATTTTAGTCGATATTGTCGCGGTAAGGTTTCTTCAGCATCCAGTTGACCATGGCTTCGACAGTCGCCGGCTCTTTGCCCAGAAATCCATGCGCGCTGAATGCTTCGCACGGGTCGGAACGCGCCGGGTCTCCGCCCTGCACCGTAATCAGCGGGAATCGTGCCGACAGGGATTTCGCGTTCCGATATGGCGTGTAACGGCACCCGTCATCGGCGTGGTGCACGAACAATACGGGCGCGCGGATGGTCGCGAAATCGAATCCGCTCAAGCCCGGGCCTGAACGCGCTGCAATGAACAGAGTCGCCGTGAGCACAACGCCGCCAATGGTATCGCCAAGTGGGCGACCTGTAGCTGCCGCGGAAACGGTGCCGCGGCTGGTGCCGACCAGAAAGACCGGGATTCCGGGAAAGCGGCGCGTCAAATCTTCGCTGACACGCCTGACGTCTGCCGCATGCTTGTCGTCGAGCCGGAACCCGTCGCTCATGCCCTGCGGCTGATCGGAGGGGGCATCCATGACAGCGGTGACGATGCCGCGCTCGACGAATAACTGACGCGAACGAACCAGGAAATTGCCTTCGCCGAACCGGATTTGGCCATCTTCGTTGCGCAGGCGAATGAGACCAGGGCCCCCGGGAAACAGAATCGCCGCAGCTGCGGGCTTGCCATCTGCGGGAACCGTGAGCAGAAACGACTGGGTTACGCCATCGCGCGTGGGCAGGGTGACGATTTCCTGTGCGTGCGCCGCAGCGGTAAGAAGCGCAGTGAGAGCAATTCCGACGATTGGTGATCTCATCGCGCCCCCGGGGATGAAGTCAAAGAACGATTATAATCTGGCCGGACGCGCCACTCAAAGGATGTTCATGCTCGCCAGGCTCTCGCAACACGCAGGTGCGCCGACTGCCGCCACGCTGCGCAAGTATTCGCACATTTTCTTTGTGTTGCCGCAATCGAAGCAGTTGACGGGCGCATGGCCGGAGCGCGAGGTGCTGGAGGCGTTGCTCGCACGCCGCCGCATGAAACCCGCTGAACTCGGCAAGACGCCGCTGACCGGAAATCTCAAAAACGGCGCTTTGGCGGTGTGGGCGATGGCCGATTCGGGCAAATCGCAATTCGAATCGCACTCGACCGCGAGGAGCGCGCTGCAAACTCTGCTCGCCGAAAATCCGCCGGGAATCGCGATCGTCGTGCTCGGTGATGCTGCGCAGAGGCGATACGCCGCCGGGATCGCGGTTTATTGCGCATGGGTCAATGGCGCCGCGCTGCCCGAACGCAAGAAGAAGGCCGGGCGCAAGCCGCTCAAAACCATTGATTTGTACGGATACCAGGACAAAGCAGATTTTTCCGAGCTGCATGCCTGCGCTGAGGGCAATGTGTTGTGCCGCGAGCTGACGGTGCTGCCGCCCAACGAGTTGACGCCTGCGACCTATCGCAAACGCGTCAAGCGGCTCGCCAGGGAGCATGGCTGGCAACGCGAAGAATATGATTTCAAGCAGTTGCGCAAGATGGGTGCCGGCGCATTTTGCGCAGTGGCGCAGGGCAGCGCGACCGACGATGCCGCCATCGTGCATTTGCGCTATTCGCCTCCGCGCGCAGCGAAAACAATAGCCTTGGTCGGCAAAGGCATCTGCTTCGACACCGGCGGGCATAATCTCAAGCCGGCGCGTCACATGCATTCCATGCATGAGGACATGAACGGGTCCGCGGTCGCGCTGGGAATTCTGCTCGCCGCGACGCGCATGCAACTGCCGGTCAATATCGATTGCTGGCTGGCGTTGGCGCAAAACCACATCAGCCCGTCCGCGTACAAGCAGAACGAAGTCGTGACCGCACTCAACGGCACTACGATAGAAATCATGCACACCGACGCCGAGGGCCGCATGGTGCTGGCCGATACGCTGACGCTGGCCGCCCGTGGCAAGCCGCAGTTGATCGTCGATTTCGCAACGCTTACCGGCAGCATGCATGTCGCGCTCGGCGACCGTTACAGCGGCGTGTTTGCGACTACGGATGAATTGGCGGCACAAGCGGTGGCGGCGGGCAGGGCGGCGGGCGAGCGCGTGTGTGCGTTTCCGATGGACGCGGATTATGACAGCGCGCTCGACAGCAAGATCGCCGACGTCAAGCAATGCACGCTCGAGGGCGAGGCTGATCACATCCTGGCGACGCGTTTTCTCAAGCGTTTTGTCGGCAATGCGCCGTGGATCCATGTCGATCTTTCGGGCAGCAGCTGCAAGGGCGGCTTGGGCGCGGTGGCGTCCGACGTGACCGGTTTTGGCGTCGGCTGGGGCTTGGCGCTGGCCTCGGCAATGCTCAAATCGCAATAGAGGCAATTCCGGAAACGCGCGGAGCCGGCTCGGTGAATCTGTTATCACGCCGGGTGCGACTGTCGATTCTCGTGGCAGTAGGTGTTGCAGCGACGGCTGCCGTCGCGTTGTATGGGCCTATCGCGCAACCACCCGGCTATCACGCCTTCGCTGACCAGCGGGTGGTCTGGGGCATTCCCAATTTCTGGAATGTCGTGTCGAGTTTGCCGTTCCTCGTCGTCGGAGTGGCGGGGATGATGGAACTTGTCAGGAAATGGCCTCAAGGCGCGCTCATACCGCTCAAGGCCGCCTACTTGGCATTTTTCGCGGGCGCCGCGATGGTTGCTCTCGCTTCGGCGTACTACCACTACGCCCCCACCGACCTATCACTCGCCTGGGACCGTCTGCCGATGACCGTCGTTTTCATGGCCTTTTTCGCGATCATCATCGGCGAGCACATCAGTCCTCAGTTTGGCCGGTTACTACTAGGGCCGCTGCTGGCTCTTGGAGTGATTTCGGTCGTTTATTGGCATTTTACGGAGGCGGGTGGGCACGGCGACCTTAGGCTTTACGTCATCGTGCAGTTTGTGCCCATGGTTCTGATCCCGCTCATCCTGTTGTTTTTTCCCTCAAGGCTGTCACACGTGCGGTTGATTTGGGCCGTACTGGGCGCGTACGGCGTGGCAAAGCTATTTGAGCTGGCCGACGAGTGGGTGTTTTCCCACTCCCACGTGGTCAGTGGCCACACGCTCAAGCATTTGTTCGCAGCGCTCGGTATTTACGTATTTCTTCTCGCGCTACGGTGGCGCCGTTAGCCGCGTTTCTTGTCCCACACGTAGCGTACAAAGCGCTGCCAGCGGTTGGACTTCTGCGCCAGTTTGTTATGAACCTTGCCGGCGGCGAGGTCACGCGCGGCGCTCTGCTTCACGAGCTCGTGCAGCTGCCGCAGCGTCATGCCGCCGGGGCCCTGGACTTTGTCGGGATCGGGTTTGTCGGGCATCGCGCCACGCTCGGGAACTTGGTCTGCTATGTTAAACTCAGATCTCTTTTTTTGCGAGCTGAAGCAGGCGCATTATGTCCGGCAATACTCTCGGCAAACTGTTTTGCGTGACCTCGTTCGGCGAGAGCCACGGGCCGGCCATTGGCTGCGTGGTCGATGGTTGCCCGCCTGGATTGGATCTCGCTGATGCCGACATCCAGGCTGATCTTGACCGGCGCAAGCCCGGCACGTCGCGCCACGTCACGCAGCGGCGCGAGGATGACGTCGTCGAAATCCTATCGGGTGTGTTCGAAGGCAAGACCACCGGCACGCCGATTGCGCTCCTGATCCGTAACGTCGATGCGCGCAGCAAGGATTATTCCAAAATCAAGGACACGTTTCGTCCCGGCCACGCCGATTACACTTACTGGCAGAAGTACGGAATCCGCGATTACCGCGGCGGCGGCCGCCAATCGGCGCGCGAAACCGCGGTGCGCGTTGCGGCGGCGGCGATTGCCAGGAAATGGCTGCGCGAAAAATACGGCATCATAGTGCGCGGTTATCTGTCGCAACTCGGGCCGATTGCGGTGCCGTTCAAGTCATGGGACGCGGTGAGCGGCAATCCGTTTTTTGTTGCCGACGCGGCCGTCGTGCCGCAGCTCGAAGAATTCATGGACAAACTGCGTAAGTCCGGCGATTCCTGCGGCGCGAGAATCACTGCGATAGCCTCCGGCGTGCCGGTCGGCTGGGGCGAACCGGTCTACGACAAGCTCGACGCGGACATCGCTTACAACATGATGAGCATCAATGCGGTGAAGGGCGTCGAGATCGGCGCGGGATTTGCCGCGGTCGGGCAGAAAGGCACGGAACATTCCGACGAGATGGCGCCGCAGGGTTTTCTCACCAACAACGCGGGCGGCATACTCGGCGGCATTTCGACCGGGCAGGATGTGGTCGTCAACGTTGCCGTGAAGCCGACCTCCAGCATCCGGCTTGCGCGCCGTACCATCGACAAAGCGGGTAATCCGACCACCATCGAGACCCACGGCCGCCACGATCCTTGCGTCGGGATTCGCGCGACACCGATATGCGAGGCGATGCTCGCGCTCACGCTCATGGACCACGCTTTGCGCCACCGCGCGCAGAATGCGGACGTTTCGTGTGCGACGCCGAAGATAGCAGCGCAGGCGCCGCGCGATGTTGTCGAGAAAATGCGCAAGGGCGCTGCGACTGAAAATCCCGATCCCGACGAAGCATGACGCGTCGCGTTTCGCAACGCGCCGCGTAGTCTTATGCCTGAAATGCCTTACTGGCGGCTTGCCGGTACCTATTTCTTCTACTTTGCTTACATCGGCGCGTTTGCGCCGTATTTCAGCCTTTACATAAGCGCGCTCGGAATTACCGCAGCCGGCATTGGCGTGATCATGGCGCTGCCGCAGCTGGTGCGCATCTTCGCGCCGCACTTGTGGGGCTGGCTTGCCGACCGCGGTGGCAGGCGTCTGCGGGTGGCGCGCATCGGCACCGTCGCCGGCACGGCAGTATTTTGTGGGCTGTTTGCCGCGAGCAGTTTCGAAGCGTTGTTCGCGGTCGTGCTGCTGATGAGTTTTTTTCTGAGCGCCGCTTTGCCGTTGGTCGAAGTCACCACGCTTGCGCACCTCGGCGAACACACTGCGCAGTATGGCCGCATCCGGGTGTGGGGCTCCATAGGCTTTATTGCGGCCGTGCTGCTGGTCGGCTACGCGCTCGATTGGCTGCCGGTCGGCGCGCTGCTGTGGATCATGCTCGGGATACTGATTGGTGCCGCCGCTTTGCTACTGCTTGTTCCGGAGGCGCCGCGCGTGGAGCATGTCGAGGATCACACGCCAATCGCGCACGTCATCAAGCAGCCGCAGGTCATCGCCTTGATCGTGGCGTGCGCGCTGATGGCGGTGGCGCATGGCCCGTATTACACGTTTTATTCGATTTATCTCGTCGATCACGGCTATAGCAAAGGTGCCGTCGGCTGGCTGTGGGCGCTCGGCGTGATTTGCGAAATCGCGATTTTTTACTGGATGTCGCATCTGTTCCGCGTGTTCACTTTGCGCCTGGTGTTGATCGCAAGCTTCGCGCTGGCGGCCGTGCGTTTCGTGATCATTGCGTGGTGGGCCGACAGTCTGCTCATGCTGTTGTTCGCGCAAGTGCTGCATGCGGCCAGCTTTGGTTCCTTTCATGCCGCTGCACTGGGTTACATCCACCGTTTTTTCCGTGGCCGCAATCAAGCGCGCGGTCAGGCGATCTATACCAGCCTTACGTTCGGGCTCGGCGGCACGCTCGGTGGGTTATATGCGGGTTACGCGTGGGAACAGTTGGGCGCCGGGCTCACATTCACGGGGGCGGCGTTATGCGCATTCATTGGCATGGTGCTTTTGTGGCTCAAACTCAACGACCGAAGCACCGCCCATTCCGCGGCCGGTAACTAATGCTGGTCACAGTCCGCCCGACTGTGGGATAATTCCACGTTTCCAAAGGCTTACGTCAATTAAATATGACCGCCCAAACGCTTTATGACAAGTTGTGGAATAGCCATGTCGTCCGGCAGGACGACGATGCCACCGCGCTTTTATATATCGACCGTCACCTGGTGCATGAAGTAACCAGTCCGCAGGCATACGAAGGGCTCAAGCTCGCCGGTCGCAAGCCGTGGCGCGTGGGGTCTATAGTTGCGACCGCCGACCACAACACGCCGACCAAGGATTGGGCCCGCGGCATCCAGGACCCGGTCTCGCGGTTGCAGGTCGAAACGCTCGACGCCAACATCAAGGAATTCGGCGCGCTCACCTATTTTCCGTTTCTTCACGAGAGGCAGGGCATCGTGCACGTGATCGGGCCCGAGAGCGGGGCGACATTGCCCGGTATGACGGTCGTGTGCGGCGATTCGCACACCAGCACGCACGGCGCGTTCGGCTGCCTAGCATTCGGTATCGGTACGTCCGAAGTCGAGCACGTGCTCGCCACTCAGTGCCTGGTGCAGAAAAAAACCAAAGCCATGCAGGTGATGGTCGAAGGCAAGCTCGGCGCCGGCATTACCGCCAAGGACATTGCACTTGCCGTGATCGGCAAAATCGGCACCGCCGGCGGTTCCGGACACTCGCTCGAATTTGCCGGCAGCGCGATCCGCGGCCTGTCGATGGAAGCTCGCATGACGCTGTGCAATATGGCGATCGAGGCCGGTGCGCGCTCCGGCATGGTTGCGGTCGACGAGACGACCATCGAATACCTCAAGGGCCGTCCGCTCGCGCCGAAGGGCGATCTGTGGGAGCGGGCTGTTGATTACTGGCGTACACTGAAAAGCGACGACGGTGCGAAGTTCGACTCGGTGGTCGCGCTCGACGCCGCGACCATAATGCCGCAGGTGACCTGGGGCACTTCGCCGCAAATGGTGACGACAATTGCCGGCAGCGTGCCGGACCCCGCCAAAGAAGCGGATCCGGTGAAACGCGAGGGCATCGAGCGCGCGCTGAAATACATGAGCTTGAAACCCAACACGCCGATTACCGAGATCAGGCTGGACAAAGTGTTCATCGGCTCGTGCACCAACTCGCGTATCGAGGATTTGCGCATTGCCGCGGCGGTGGTGCGCGGCAGGAAAGTTGCGGGCAACGTCAAGCTTGCAATGGTGGTGCCAGGCTCCGGGCCGGTAAAAAGGCAAGCGGAACAGGAAGGGCTCGACAAGATATTCGTCGATGCCGGTTTCGAATGGCGCGAACCGGGTTGCTCAATGTGCCTCGGCATGAACGACGACCAGCTGTCGCCGGGCGAGCGTTGCGCCTCGACCTCCAACCGCAACTTCGAAGGCCGCCAGGGCGCCGGCGGCCGCACCCATCTTGTCAGTCCGGCGATGGCGGCCGCGGCGGCTATTGCCGGCCATTTCGTCGACGTGCGCGAGATGCAATAGGGATATCGACATGGAAAAATTCGTTTCACGCGAAGGACTGGTGGCGCCGCTGGACCGCGCCAATGTCGACACTGACGCGGTCATTCCCAAGCAGTTCCTGAAGTCGATCAAGCGCACCGGCTACGGACCCAACCTGTTCGATGAATGGCGCTATCTCGACCATGGCGAACCGGGGATGGACAACTCCAAGCGCCCGCTGAATCC
>Ga0315281_10012747_pt1 | contig 11426 bp, 11 predicted proteins | sample YL17G07_0_MG_FD_204540 | JGI IMG/M metagenome (GOLD analysis project Ga0315281, IMG submission 204540) | Sediment microbial communities from Yellowstone Lake, YNP, Wyoming, USA - YL17G07_0 | ecosystem: Environmental > Aquatic > Freshwater > Lake > Sediment | place: USA: Wyoming | collected... | reverse complement strand
GTCGTTGACCTCGACGTACGCGGAGTCGAGTACTTCAGCCGACAACGTGATGGCTTCGCCAGGCTCGACGCGATCCGCGGTCGTCGCGATGTTGACCGGTTCGGGCACGCCGTCCACCAGCCAGCGGATCAACCGCCGCCAGAACATCGCGTGCGTCGTGTCGGTGACCGCGACCTTCGCGTCCATCTTCCACAGCCACGAGTCCTGGATCGGCATGGCGATCGCCTTGCCGCGGCCGTAGCGTTGATACGCGAGGACGATCTGCTCCTGCTTGCGGTTGTCGACGCCGGTCAGCAGCACCGTCGCGCCCGGCTTCGCCTGGCGGATCGCGTTGACGGTTGATACCGCCGGCATGTCGTTCCACTTCGCGCTCGAGGCCTTCTCGTCGCCGGCGATCTGCGTCACCGGGAACGTCGCGCCCGCGCGCGTCGGCTTTGTCTGTAGTTCGGAGAAGTACTTCGCGTTGGCGTTCTCGATGACGACCGGCAACACATCGCCGACCGGCGTGCCGCCCCAGCCGCCCTCGGCAAACGACCGGCGGCCGCCGAGCATCAGAAGTCCGCCGCCGCGTTTGTTGACGAAGTCGGCGATCATGCGGAGCTGTTCGGGCGTGAACGACGCCGCTTCCACGCTGCCGAGGATCAGGCCGCGATACTGGAAGAGTTCTTCGCGCGTCTTGGGGAAGCCCCCGATCAGCTCGTCTGGGGTGGTGACCGACTGGCGGTAGTACTTGTTCTCGGCCGTCCGGTCGAGCGACACGACCTGCAGGTTCTTGTCGCCTTCGACGGCGAGGCGCAGGAATTTGTATTCGAATCGCGGCTCGCCTTCGTAGTAGAGAATCTTCTCTGCGCGATCGTTGATCTGGATGAGCGCGTCGCGCGCGTTGTTCTGCGTGACCTGCTCGCCGGCCTGCGTCGGCACCTTGAACCTGAACGTGCGCGCGCCCGCTTCGTTGGCGGTGAAGCGCACCTTGACGGTCGCCGACTCGCCGTCGGGCGGCAGCGTCACCTCCTGCGTGCTCACAATCCGCCCATCGTCTTCGACCGTGAGCGGGACCGTCTGGCCGCCGTAGCCGGTCTGCGACAGCACGACGTCGACGACGAGTGCGGTGCCTTTGAGCACGCTGCGCGGCGTCTCCACGCGCGTCACCTGCACGTCGTGCGCGAAGCGTTCCTGGCCGACGCCCACGGTGAACACCGGAATCGATCGCGCCTTCAGGCTCGCGAGCGTCTCGTCGATCGCGGCGTCCGACGTGTCCGCGCCGTCGCTCACCATCACGAGGCCGGCGAGCGGGAGGCCGGAGAGTTCGTCGCGCGCGCGGTCCAGTGCCTGGCCAAGCCGCGTGGCGGTGCCGCCGAACTTGAGATCCGCCGCGGACGCGACGCGATCGGACGTGGACGCGAAGCGGAAGAAGCGCACGACGAAACGCTGCGACAGCGCGTCGAGCAGCTTGGCGTTCGGGCCGGCCAGTTGCTGCTGGATGAACGCGCTGCGCGTCTGGCCGTTGAGGTCGGCGATCGACATGCTTCGCGAGTCGTCCACGAGGACGCCGAGAAAATTCTGCTGCGGCACCGCGGCCTTGAGGATGAGCGCCGGCCGGAACAGGCAGAAGAGCAGGACGGCGAGCGCGGCCAGGCGCAGGCCGACGAGCACGACGCGGTCGCGCGGGCGCTCGGTCGCCGGCACGCCTCGATACGTCAGCAGCGCGAGCGCCGCGATGGCCAGGGCCGCCGCGACAGCCAGCAGCACCGGGCGCGAGAGACCCCAGGTGAAGTCGCCCTGCTGGAACATGAGGGGCGGGTATTTGAACAGGAACCGGAAGAGCTTGTCCACGAGACGCTCATTCTAATACTGGAGTGCCCGGCGGAGGTGTGGAACGTCTGTGGCAGGCGGCACGACCGCCGTCAGGCCGCAGCCACGACGGTCAAAGAAGAACTCGCTGAACCTCGATCGTCGTAGACTCTTCACATTGAACAGACTGCTCGTTGCGACAACCAACCCGAACAAGGTCCGCGAGATCCGTCAGATGCTCGCGGGTGCGCCGGTGGAGATCGTCACGCTGGCGGAGTGGCCGCACGTGACGGCGCCGGACGAGGCGGGGCGGACGTTCGAGGAGAACGCGCGCGCCAAGGCGCTGTACTACGCGGCCGCGACCGGCGAGTTGACCGTGGCGGAGGATTCCGGCCTGGCGATCGACGCGCTTGACGGCGCGCCCGGCGTGGAGTCGGCGCGTTTTGGCGGTGCGGAACTGACGTATCCGGAGAAGTTCGCGCTGATCGACGCGGCGCTTCGCGCCAAGGGCGATCGCGAGAGCCGGGCGAGGTTCGTCTGCGCGCTCGCTCTCGGGCGGGGCGGCCGCGTGTTGTTCGAAGCCCGTGGAACCGTTGAAGGGCGCATCTCGCCAGAGCCGAGAGGGCAGGGCGGCTTCGGGTACGACCCGATCTTCTTCTACCCGCCGTACGGCCAGACGCTCGCTGAGGCGGGGGACGCGAAAGCCGCGGTCAGCCACCGCGGCGAGGCGTTTCGCGCGCTCCGGACCTTTCTCAAAGCCTATTGCTGAACGCCCGCGGCTACGTCTCACCGCAATGCCTTTCGGAAATTCGATCGTCAGGAATGGGTTAGATGCTTACGACGCTTTCTTCTGACGTGTCGCACGACGTGGCGCTGCACGAACGATGGCACGTCCGCCTTCCTCTTCGTGTTGTCGGATAGTCGTGGCGATTCGATTGGCGTCGAAGTCGTGCGCCCGTCCGATTCGCTCACGGAGCTTGTGTAGATTCTCGACAATGGCGTCCCGGTGCTTCATGAGCGTGTCCTCGCGGGTAGCTCCTCAGGTGTGCAGATGATCGGCGGGGTCAGACCTTCGGAGCGACAGACTGCTTCTATGGTCTCCGCATCGCCGCATTGGCCAGATGCTTGCAGTCCCAGGTCAGCAAGTACATCACCTGATGTGCCGCGGCGATTCCTATGTGAAAAGCATCGACCGTTGCCTTCTCTGGCAGCGCCCCTTGCCGAACCAGCTCCGTCGCTAGCTAGCGCGGTCGCCGAGTCCGTCAACGACAGCACGGGAACGTCCCGTAAGGCCCTCAGCCGTCGCGCGCGCATGACCCGATCGCCGGCTCCGGCTTCATCAAGCACCAGCTGCGAACGAACAGCTCGTACGACGTGCGTCTGCGCCACCAGTCGCGCGTCAACGCCTTGTTGGACGGCCGTGCTCCGCGCTACAGTTGAGCCATGAAAGTAGCCTTCGAGCTGCCGCCCGCGCAAGCTGAAAAGCTCCGTCAAGAAGCCGAGCGTCTGGGTGTGCCCGCCGCCGAATTGGCACGAGCGGCCGTTTCGGATCTGCTGGCAGCGCCGGATGACGACTTTCGAGCCGTGGCGTCGCGAGTGCTGCAGAAGAACCAGGAGCTGTACCGGCGCCTCGCCTGATGCGATACCTCACGCTCGGAGAAGTCGTCGGTCTTCACCGTGCGGTGATCGAAGCCACTGGTGGGGCGGCCGGGATCCGTGACCTCGGCGCGCTGGAATCCTCGCTCGCCCAGCCCAGAGCCAGTTTCGGTGGTGTCGACCTTCACGCCTCGCTCGCTGACAAAGCCGCAGCTCTCTGTTTCTCGTTGGTGAACAACCACGCCTTCATCGACGGGAACAAGCGCATCGGCCATGCGGCCCTGGAAACATTCCTGATGCTGAACGGCAGCGAAATTGATGCCCTTGTCGACGAACAAGAACGGCTGATGCTCGATCTTGCGTCCGGTCGGTTGACGCGCGAGCAACTCGTGACTTGGCTCCTTGCCCACCTTCGCCATGCTGGTTGATTTTCCGTCCGTCCAACGGCCAGGCTTCAGCCGCGGCGGCTCATGATCACACCAGCCGCCGCCGGCTGCCAGCCGTGTTGGGCGGCGGGCACAGGCGAAGCAATCATGGCGCCGACCCTGTCAGCGACTTGATGAACCGGATTCCGGTAGCGCCGAGCCCCTTGATTCATCCTTGCTGAGGCGCCCTCCTTGCTACGCTGGGGCCTGTTCGTGGGACTTCAGCCACTCGTCAAGAGCAGCCACCTTCTCGGTGTCCTCCACGACCTCGTACTCGCGAATCTTGCCCCATGCGCCTGTAGCGTAAATGAAGCCGCTGTTCTCGTAGACGAGGGTACCGTCCGGGGCCTTCAGGTGGTCGGTGAAATGCAGGGCGACCTTGGTGTTCCACGGCCACCCTCCGATGAGGATCTCGTCCGCTTCGAACATGAGGCCGACCCGGTGAAAGCGCTGTAGCCACGGCCGCACCTGATCGATGCCGCGGAACTCGCCCGCCCACGAGTTGTTGCCAGGGAAACGGAAGCGGACGTCCTTGGAATAGGTCTTGAGGATGGCCTCGACGTCACGGTTGAGATGGGCCCGGAGGGTCCGCTTGACCATCATCCGAGCGATTAACCGGAACATGCCGCCCTCCTTCGTGACGTCGGGCTGGATCGATCGCTCTGACTGTGACTCCCCGGTTGCAGCGCCTTGTTGGGCAGCGTCTCCAATCCTGCCGACCGCTCTCCCGAGTGACCGCACACGACGGCCGGCTACAGCTCGGCGACGGCCAGCGACTCTATTTAATCGCTGTTTGCTGCGCGCCACCAGGCATCGACCGCAGGAACACCGGTGGCCGCGACTGGAGTCCGGCGTCGCGCTGCCAGGCGGCCATCTCGGCGACCGACCAGGTGCCTGCCTGGCTTGTCAACGCAAAGTACAAATCGAGGAGCGCTCCCAGCTGACCGCCCTGGGTTGGTGACTCGCGGCGGACCAGTTCCTGCACGACGACCGCGCCACCAGGCCTGAGCGCACGGGCGATCCGCTTCATCAGCTCGCGATTGGTTGCCTCGTCGAAATGGTGGACGAGGCTCGACATGAACACGACGTCGTAGGTCCCTTCACCGAGGTCGGTGACCAGCACGTTGCCCACCCTGTGGGTCACGCGAGGGCCCATGCCTTCGTTCGCCAGGAGTGGCGCCGCCTGCTCGACCGCTTCGGCCAGATCAAGAATCGTGGACGACAGCCCGGCGTGGCGCTGGCAGATCGCTACCGAATACAGCCCGTGCGATCCGCCGATGTCGAGCATGGCACGCGCGCCGGCGGGGACGTACGTTCTGCGCGCGACCTCGTCAGCCGACATCGACGCGATGGCGCGCATGGCCCGTTGGTACAATCGCCAGAACTCTGCATCAGGGGGCGCACCCACGTGTCCGCCGCCAGTGACGTCCCTGCCGGTCCGCAGATACTCACCCATTCGATCAATCCACTCGCTCTCGTAGAACGTGAGGAGCATCTTGTCGTGCAGCGAGACGGGACTCGACGTGAGCAGCCATTTCCGCGCCATCGACGTCAACGCGAAGCGGCCGCCGCCAGAAGGGTCATACGTCAGATAGCCGCTCGTGGCTAGGGCGCCCAGCAGCTTGCCAGCCGCGGCGGCGTCGATCTGACATGCTGCCGCAAGCTCTGATGCGCGCAGTGGCGAGGCCGCGAGCGCATCGAACACACCAGCTTTCGCGGCCTCCATCACGGTTCGCGCGAGGAGCAGGCCCAAGTGCGTGTGTACGAGTGGTATAGGCGCCAGATTCAGTCGACGCATGACCCGCTCTGGTATGTTCTCGCCAACGACGTCAAGTCTCATGATTCGGTCTTCCCCATCGCCTCGTTGTCTCCGATTTCTCACTTGCCCAACGCGTATTGAAGTAGACCGCACAATCCTGAGCGCGGCCGACCGGACCGCCCGCCCGACTTGACTTCACTCCGATGTCTCCGGAACGGCGGATGTTAGCACGGCGCGGTCCATGGGACGTACGTCGTGGTTGACTGCAGCCACGGGATTGGCTGCGACGGCTGCAGCCACCAGGGAAGAATTCTTTCTCCGCGAGTTCCGCGGGTTCCGCGTTGATCGTCGTGGCTCAGAACAGCGAAGGCTGTGGCTCTGTTCGCCAGCGCCGCTCGTGATCGATCAGCCACGTCTTGCGGTCGAGGCCGCCGCCGTAGCCGGTGAGCGATCCCGTCGATCCGATCACGCGGTGGCAGGGGACGATGATCGAGACCGGGTTGGCGCCGTTTGCGGCGCCCACCGCGCGCGAGGCGCCCGCCGAACCGAGCGCGTGCGCGATCGCGCCGTAGCTGGTGGTCCGTCCAGGCGGGATCGCCTGCAGCGCAAGCCACACGCGCTGCTCGAACGGCGCACCGCGCATGTCGAGAGGCAGGCCGTTGATATCGGCCGACGTGCCCTCGAAATACGCCTCGAGCCAGCCGCGCGCGCGCACGATGGTCGGCGTCTCGCGATCGACGATGTCGTGCGGCGGAAACCACCGCTCGATGCGCGCGTTCAGGCGCGACAGCCGCTCCTGGCCGCGATGAGCCCCTTGCACCGTCGTGAACTCGAGCGCGCAGAGCCCTTCGTCCGACGCCATCGCCAGCATGTCGCCGAGCGGTGTGGGAAGCACGGTACGAAACAGATGCATGGCGATTCACGACGTACAACGCAGAAACCGCGGAACACGCAGAATCAAACGTCTTGCTCTGCGGGTTCAGCGAGTTCTGCGTTGATCGTTGTTCACGGTACCTTGACCAAATGCCCGACCAATGCCCGCTGTTTGTCGACGAGCTGCTTGATGCCGAGGTCGGCGAGGTCGAGCAGCGTGAGCAGCGCGTCCCGTCCGAACGGGATCGCTTCGGCCGTGCCCTGCACTTCAATGAACCGGCCGTCGCCCGTCTTGACGATGTTCATGTCCACATCCGCGCGACTGTCATCGTCGTACGCCAGATCGAGCAGCGGCTCGCCGTCGACGATGCCGACACTGGTGGCGGCGACGTAGTCGGTGAGCGGGATCGTCCGGATGGTGTCGCGCTCGCGCAGCTTCCCGAGCGCCAGCGCCAGCGCCACGAACGCACCGGTGATCGACGCCGTGCGCGTCCCGCCGTCAGCCTGGATGACGTCGCAGTCGATCCACACCGTGCGCTCGCCGAGCGCCTGGAGATTGGTGACCGCGCGGAGCGAGCGGCCGATCAGCCGCTGAATTTCCTGCGTGCGGCCGCCCACTTTGCCTTCCGCCGCCTCGCGCCGCATGCGCGTGCTCGTCGCACGCGGCAGCATGCCGTACTCGGCCGTCACCCAGCCCTTCCCCGTGTTGCGCAGAAACGGCGGCACGCGATCCTCGACGCTCGCCGTGCAGATGACTTTCGTGTTGCCCGCGCTGATGAGCACCGATCCTTCCGCGTGAATGGTGTATTCGGGAATCAATGTCGTGTCGCGGAGTTGGTCGGCCGGTCGTTGATCAGATCGCATTTATCAGCTTTCAGTTGTCAGCTTTCAGCCATCAGCGCTGAGAGCTGAGAGCTGAAAGCCGAGAGCTTCGTGAGCGCTATTGTACCCACGCCAGATTTTTCGCAAGAGGGCGTCGAAGATCGACATGGCCGGCCAGCGTGTCGACCTCTTTGCCGTCCACCAGCACCTGCACGTGGGTCACCGCGGGCAGGTTCACGGTGAGGGCGTTGACGATCGTGTACACCGTCAGGAGTTCGTCGACCGTGCCGCCGGGGTGGGCGTCGCGCGCTTCGCGGCTCAGATCGACGTACGCCTCGCCGGTTTTCGTGATGAACACCGCGCGGAGTGTGGTGCCGGACGGAATAGCCGACAGCAGCGGCTCGGCGACCGGCGTGATTTGCGCGGCGACAATCTCGCGCGCCTGCTCGTCGGCGCCCTCGCCGTACGCGACATCGCGCTCCACGCTGGTCAGGCGCGTGCCGTCCTCGGCGACGTAGAACAGCCGCGCCTTGATCTTGCGACCCGAAGGCGCCTGCACGGACGCCGCGGTGACGGCCGCCTTCGGCCCCGATCGGCGCGCCCAGCCGGGCAGCCCGCGCTTCGCGTAAAAGGCGACGGCGGCGAACACGAGGACGAAGGCGATCGTCCCGCCAATCGCGAGCATGCGGCGCCGGGACATCAGCGTGCCCCTCCGGCCGGCCACGTCTCACGGAACTTCACGATCGCGTCGAACAGCGCCTGCACGACGCCGTTCTGAAACGCGTCGCCGCCGAGCAGCGCCGCCTGATCCGGGTTCGTCAGGTAACCCAACTCGATCAGCACCGCGGGCATGTTGGCCGATTCCAGCACGCGCAGCGGCGCGCGATCGACCGGCCGCTCGGCCAGCGGCACGCGGTCGTGGAAGGCCTGTTCGACGAGGTCGGCAAACGCCGCGGACTGATCAAGATGGCGCGTCTGCGCGAGATCCCAGGGCACGAGCTCGATCTCGCGGGAGCCGCCGCCGAAGGTTGGCACGCGCACGCCGCCGCCCGCCGCCTGCACCGTCTCCGTGTCGAACGCCGCGACGAAGATCGCCGCGCCGGCTGTGGCAGGCCGCCGCGAGCCGTTGGCGTGCAGGCTGATGAACAGATCCGCCTTGTTGTTGTTCGCGATCGACGTACGCTCGTCCAAGGGCACGCCGCGGTCGTCGTCTCTCGTCAGGAGGACGCGGAGGCCGAGGCGCGCTTCGATCACCGACTTGACGCGCCTGGCGATCGCGAGCGTCAGGTCTTTTTCTTTCGCGCCATCCGCGCTCTTTGCACCCTCGTCGTCTCCGCCGTGGCCCGGATCGATCGCGATGGTGCGGAAGGTGGAGACCGCCTGCCCGAACGCTGGCGGCAGGTCGGGCGGCGGCTGAGGCGGCGCGGGGACGGCGGCGTCCGTTTGCGCGGCGACGAGATCGATCGCAAGCCGCATCGTGGTGTCGACCGGCTGGCTTGTGGCCTTGAAGCCGGCGACGCGCGGTCCCAGATCGACGGCCATTGTCGTCGCGTCGACGAGGCGGACCGAGAGAATCACGCCCGACGAGCCGGGCGACGTCAACGGCGGGTTGGGCACGTCGAGTGCGTCGGCCTCGAATTTGATCGTCAGGTGCTCGGCTTCCTGCGTGACGGTCGCCGTCGCGCGCGGCGTCGCGTCGATCGTCAGCCGTCCCGCGGTGCCGAGCGGATCGTAGCGGACCGTGATGCGCGGCACGCGCAAGTCGCCGATGACCAGCAGACGCGACGGCTTGCGCAAATCGAGCCGCGCGTCGTAGATGAGCGACAGGGCGCGGCTGATGAACTCCACTGGCACGAGCCAGCGGCGTCCGTTCCGCGCCGCCGGCGCCGGCAGCGCGACGAGGCGGCCCGAGACCGACGCCAGCGCCTGGTCCGGCGTCAGGACGATCGTCTTGCCTTTATAGGAGACGGTGACCGCCCCGAGCGACTCCTCCCGGACCGTCAACTGAAAGGCGGCGGCGAGATCGTCGAGCGCCACGAAGTCCTGGTCGGCGACGAGCGCGATCGGCAGCGCGCGCCGGCCGTCCTTCGACAGCAGCGAGAGCGCCGGCGGCTGCGCGGTCTGGCTCGAAATCGCCGCGGCCAATGCGATCAGGAACGCAGCGGTGACGGCGACGGAAAGAAGTGAGAGCGGGCGGGCGGTCAATGGAGGATCTCGGAGTCCCCGAGGTGCTCCATTGTATCAGTCGCCAGCCGACGATGCGCCCGGCGGTGGCCGCGCCGCGAATCAGACCAGATAACCAGCTGCCCAATGACCACATTCAGGACGAGCTGTGAGGCACAATCTGCGGATATGGACGCATTTCTGGACGCGGCGATCGCGGAAGCGGAGCGCGGCCTGGCGGAAGGCGGCGTGCCGATCGGCGCGGTGCTCGTGCACCGCGGCGTCATCATCGGACGCGGACACAACCGCCGAGTGCAGCAGGGCAGCGCCGTGCTGCACGGCGAGATGACCGCGCTCGAGCACGCGGGCCGCCAGCCCGCGGCGGTCTATCGCGAGAGCATCATGGTCACGACGCTGTCGCCGTGCGCGATGTGCAGCGGCGCGATTCTCCTCTACGGCATCCCGCACGTCTATGTCGGCGAGAACCAGACGTTCATGGGCGAGGAGGCGTGGCTGCGCGCGCGCGGCGTGCGCGTCGACGTGATTCAGGATGAGCGGTGCATTCGCCTGATGACCGAGTTCATCAAGGCGCGGCCGGAGCTGTGGAACGAAGACATCGGCGTCTAAGCCGATGGGGAATTGGGTGATTGAGTCATCTGGTCATCGGGTCATTGGGTTGGGCAATCTGACAATCGATGACCCAATTACCAGATGACCCGATTCACCCTGCCCCCGTCAGCGAACGTGAATGGTGAGTGTCTGCCCCGGCGTGACGTTGACGTCGTACACCAGCGGGCGGCCCGCGGTTCGGATCTCGACGTCGTGCGGACCCGGTTCCAGGTCGAGACTCTGGAACGTGCCGTCGTAGTCGTCGACGATGCCCGCGTAGTGGCCGTCGACGAAGACCTCGGCGTTGCGAGGCGCGCCCTGGATGCGGACGCCGCCATAGCCCGCGTCCGCGTAGCCCCGCGGCACGACGTAACCGCCGTAGCCACCATAGCCGGAGCCGGACGGATAATACCCTCCGTAGCTGTAGCCGTACGCGCCGTACGGATAGCCGTAGGAGCCGTAGTACGGATAACCGTACAGACCCAGCCCGATGGTCAGGCCGGGACGGTACCCGTAGGAGTAGTACGGATAGTAGTACGACCGGAGCGGGGCGCGGCCGTTCATGCGAGGCGGGACGCCGCGCGAGTCGTACCGGCGGCCGTCGCCGCGGGGCGATTGCATGCCGGGGCCTTGGCTGCGGGGAGCTTGAGTGCGCGGACCCTGACCCTGGCTGGACGGCGCTTGAGTGCGCGGACCCTGGCTGCGCGGGGCGGCGCGGCCGACCGTCGGACCGCGTCCGCCGGATGACCGTCCACCGGATGAGCGTCCGCGTGACTGGGCCGCGGCGTCGGCCGCACACGCGGTCGCGTACACGGCCGTTGTCAGAACGATGGCGATGAACTTTGAGTAACTCATTGGCGGACCCAACTACTCAGGCGGCTTGGCTGGCACACTTATTCTATCGCATATCAGGGCTGAGGGCTCAGGGCTGAGGGTTCCGACCCCACGCCCTTGAGCATACGCGTAAGAAATTCCCCACCGGAGCGACTACCTTTATCAAGTGGCTCCTCTCTCCGACACCGGTTCGCGCCAAGACGGCCTGTACGCGGAGGCGGCGGCAACATTCGGGGCCGCGCTCGAGCGGCTCGCGCGCGCGTATGAACCGGACGCCGACCGGCGGCTCGATCTGCTCCAGGAGGTTCACGTGGCCCTGTGGCGCAGCTTCGCCTCGTTCGACGGACGGTGCTCGCTGCGCACGTGGGTCTATCGGGTGGCGCATAACGTCGCGACATCGAAGGTGATCCGCCGGCGCGGCAGGGCGCCTGCGTTCGTGGGGCTCGACGAGATCGAGTCCAGGCCCGATGCGATCGATCACGAACAGGTGTTCGACGATCGCCGGGCGCTGGACCGAATGATGGTGTTGATTCACCGGTTGGATCCCTTCGATC
>Ga0315281_10012745_pt1 | contig 11428 bp, 11 predicted proteins | sample YL17G07_0_MG_FD_204540 | JGI IMG/M metagenome (GOLD analysis project Ga0315281, IMG submission 204540) | Sediment microbial communities from Yellowstone Lake, YNP, Wyoming, USA - YL17G07_0 | ecosystem: Environmental > Aquatic > Freshwater > Lake > Sediment | place: USA: Wyoming | collected... | reverse complement strand
AATTCGGAGCGGAAATCATTCCCATTCAATCATCAACGGCGCTTCTAAACCGTTGTCACGTATAGAACTTTTTTCAGTGAGTAGCATTTCTACCGTCAGATCTACCGTCATTTGCATCTGATACCCAAAATTAGCATTCAGCACCTATCGGCACGTATCGCAGACTATCGACAGCTCGATGCAGGTAACCCTTCAGGATAGTTCGGGATCTATCGGTACCTATCGCTGGCAACGTTTGTCTCGTCCTGTGATCGTTCAGTATCTATCGCTACCTATCGTTGGCGATTCCATTCCCAACGCGAATGTTCGCAGGTGAGCCACCCTCCAAATACATTATCGCGTACGCACCCGCATCTGAAATCAGTATGCGGCTATTCCTATGAAGGTTTCGATGGGCGGTCCGCCCGAAGCGCCTTCAGTGTGCGAGGCGAACCGAGGATGCAGAGCAACGACTTGGCTCGAGTTGCGCCAACATAAACCGTTTCCCATTGTTCTTCATCGATCACCTCGTCTCCCAGCCATAAGACCACCGCCTGCGCCTCCAAGCCCTTAAATCGGGCCACTGTGTCCACCAGCACGGAGCGGGTGCGACCGTGATCCTCCATCACCCACGCCACACTGCCATGAATGGATTTGGCCTGAAGTAGCTCGTAGACATACGCTTTCGGCTTCTTGGCAACGAGAACTACGACATCTTGCGGGCGCAAGGCCTCATCCACTAACCATTTTCTCACGCGGTGCGCAACGGCGTCCGCCTGTTGCTCATCACCGTCAATCGCCTCGCGTTCTACAGCAGGACCCGGCAACTCTGGCCCGTCGATAGGCTCTCCGGAATAAAATGCGTAACCTACGTCATGAATCGGAGCCGTATTTCGGCAGTTTGACGTGAGGTAGTAAGGCTCATCCGGCACCGGCAGGTTGCCATGCCGGGGATACAGCGCCTGGTTCTCATCGATGAAAATGTAGAGGTAGCCGCTTACTTGGTCGCGCAATAGCTCCTCGATTGCGAACCAGTACTCATCGCTGAAATCCTGTGCCTCATCGACAACGATTGCGTCGAACTTCTCTTCGAGCAATTCATTTGAAAGTGCAAGTGCGTACGGCATTTGAACGTCGAACTGATGCTTGTCGCTGTTTCCCGGGTAGGCTTCCGCCGCCTCCGCAAGCAGGTTTCGCCCAGTCGACGCCATGGCATGTCTGATCCGTCTGTCGCAGAGTTGATGAAAACTTAGGGCGACGACCCGTTTTTCGTCCTGAAGGCCAAGTGCTAGCGCATCAGCCAGTGGCCGGTTGTAGCAAAGCAGAAGCACCTGTAAGCCAGCCTGAGCAAGTTGCCTTGCTTTCTCGACCGCAATCAGCGTTTTACCGGTTCCCGCCCCGCCCGAGATGACGGCTCGCCTTCGGCCGCCGATTGTTCTCAGGACTTTGGCTTGGTTTGCCGTCAACCGAATGCGTTGCTGCTCAACGTCATCAATGGCCGATCGAAGTGCCGGGCGCACTTCTATCGACCGGCGCAGAACTTCTTCAACAAGCCTGACGCCCTGGGCACCGAGCGGGTCATCGCCAGCCTGCCTCCAGAATCGGCACACGCGGTCGAGCCACACTCCAAGCTCCGCGATATCTTTCCCCACACCTATGATGGCGCGTGGCCGGTCAGGGCCTTGAAGTGCTGTTGAATCGCTGATGTCTGGAAAGACGACGGCATGGCCCAGTGTCAGACGGTTCCCTTTCCACTGTCTCCAGGTAGAGTGGCCGGTCAGTTGGTCGAGCAAGGCGTGTCGCTCGTTCGATGCTTGGCGGAACGGATCCTTGATTTCGTGTCTCTCGCCGTGTCGGTCTACGGAGTACCACTTGCCCGATCCAGCGTCGTGAGCAACACCGCCACCCTTGATCTCCACGGCAAAAATGCCCGCTTGCGGAGCAAGTATCGTGAAATCGGCTTCACCTTCCCGAACGCGTCCGCGCGCGTCGCGGTAAATCCAACCCGCGCTGTGAACGACGACGATCTCGTTCGGCAGCTGATCCCGACAGGCTTCATAGAAGCGCGCCTCGGCCCGCGAACGGAACGCCCTGAGCTGCTCATCGTTGAGTACCGGGATCATTCGAGCCATAACTATTCCGTCGACAGCCTCATGGTGGCGGGATTGAAGATCTTGTTGACCTGACGGCCGCTTTCGAGAATGACATGTAGGTTGTAGAACTGCCCTTTTCTCCGCACACTGAGTATTCGTCCTTTGCCGAGTTCAGGCAGATCGATATTTAGGCCTGCTTCGGGCTTCATAGGGACCGCGGCTTCGCTATGTGCGGCGGATTTCCATCCAGAATCGAAACGGAATTGCTGCGTCAGGCCGTACGGATTCTTCAAGAGATACAGCGTGCGCCGCTTCGCGTCGGTTGCGTACTCGACAACGCATAGCCAGTAACGCTCGCCTCGACGTTGCGCTTCCGCCAATTCGGTGGGCGTCAGGGCAACGCCGTCCTCGGTCCATGCCCCGCTTTGCCCCTTCACCTCTATGAACTCATCTTGACCTTCGTGGGAAACGGCCTTGATGTCGAATCCAGGATTGTTGTGAGGCATGGGCAGCAGGGATTTCCAACGCGATGTCTGAGTGACCAAGAAGTAGTCGACAGCGGCTTGCGCTGTGGCATCACGCGCAGCTGCTCTTAATGGATCTTCTTCCTTGCTTGCTCTCTCAGCGTCGGCTGGAGACGCGGCGTAGCTCATCAGCCGGCCACTCCTGGTACGGAGCGGTCGTCCCTGCTTTCGGGTTCGCCGACCACTACTGCCACCTTCGGAACGGTCGAAACGAGGACCAAGTTGCAGATCGCGGCCGGGCTCCGCCTTTCCGGGCTCTTCCGTGCCGTCAGCATCTAGGCCGGGAGTGATCGCAGTTTCGCCCTGTGTGCCTGAGGGAGTGGCATTTTGGTCTGTCGCCTGGACGTCCTTTTTGTGCGGTGCCGACGCAGGGTCTTCTGCGGAAGGACGCTCTTTTTTCGTATCGGCGGGCATGCTCCCCTGAGCAGGCGACGACGGTGACGTCTGCTTGGGCGATTTCACCTCGTCCGACAAAGGCGAACGGCCCGCCAGACCGGGGACCGTCGTTTCCTCATCCTTTGGAACCGTGGTGCTGGTGCGCTGATTGCCCTCAGATAACCTCCCAGCATCGCCCCGAATATCATCCTCGCCGCCGCCCGGGTCCGCGCCTTCCAACTCCTCGGGCGCTTGAACATCCTCTTCTGGCACACGATCTGAAGCGGGACCCGTTGAGGGCTCTTGTTCTTCTTCCCAAAGTGCCTTCTCGACATCTGGAGGAAGCGCGCTGATTCGTCGCACTCGCAGGAAGTCCTCAGCGGCCTCCGCATCTTCGGCGAGCAGCAGCCGGCTGATAGTGTCGGCGAGTTCCTCGGGCGCCCCGAGAAGTTTGCAAATTTCGACTGCAAGGAGGTCCTTGACCGACCTGGCGCCGCGCTTGACCAGTATTCTGTTTCCCGTGGTGGCGATGTCCCACGTTGCCCTTCGTGACACGTTGGCCACGGTCACTTCAAGCTGAAGGTCGGGAACCTCTACGATTTCCATTTCACGAAGACGCTGGAACAACCCTTGCTCAAGTGCTGACTCGAACTTCGCGTGACTCTTGGCGTAAAACGCACGTCCAACAAAGACAACCACTGAACGGACCTTCGCGGTCAAGTCCTCCCTTAACCGCCCCCCTTCAGCTTCTACTACGGAGATCTCGACTGACGCTGCGAGCGACCGGATGTCCGCAGCGTCGAGAAGCGATCGCACTCTAGGCAAGTCCTCGAAGGGCACCACCAGGAGCGAAACATCAGGGTCGCCGGCAAATAGCCCACCCAACTCAGGGGAATCGTTCGCGAACAGACCCTCGTCATTCGCAACGAGCGCGCCATGCTGATTGAGGAACACCTCCTCGGATAGAAACGTATCGAGCCAGTCAGGTGTCGGGGCCTCCACTTTCCCGGGCCTCGGCGTCAAGTCGCGACTCGCACGCCTGTAGATGGCTATTGCTTCCCGAGCCCTCTCCTCGCCGGACTCGATCTCTCCCAGCCTCGGGAGTGCGGCCACCATGGGCCGCCAGCGTCTCAAACGAGAAGGTCAGCCTGGTCAACTGCCGACTGGACATCGCCAAGCGTTCGCATACAGCTTCCATTGCCTTATCGCGAATCCGATAGGGCGTATGCGTTCGGCCGTTATCGTCGATCGGCGAACGCCTGCTCGCTCGACAGAATTACCTCGATCTCCTCGACGATGTTTTCCTGGCGCAGCGCATTGCGCTTGAGCGCGAGGTTGGCGACGGTTTCGTCCAGGCGGTCGAGGGCGTGTTCCATGTGCGCGAGCCGCTGCCTGCTCTCCGCCGCGAGCGATTCGTATAGCAGGCCATACAGCGCTGCCAGCAGATACTGGTCGAGCAGCTCGGCGAAGAATACGGCCGGCGCGAGTTGCAGGCCCGGCGGATGCGCCAGGGGCGGCGTCGGCGGCGGCGCAATCGGCAGCAAGCGCTTGAGTTTCGGCTCGCCCTCGGCTTCGTGCGCCAGGCTGAACAACGCCGCGCCCTCGCCCGCAAGCTTTCGGCTCGCCGCATGCACGGCGTCCATCAGGCGATTCAGCACGGCGGGCACCTCTTCCGTTACGGTCGCGCCGTCGATTCTGGCATGCACCCCGGGATGGGATTCCAGCCTCGCCGCGAGTCGATGGCCCACCACGAGTAGCGCCGGCGACGGCTCCCACCGGGCAAACGCATTGAGGGCCGCGACAACGCGCTCGTTGAAATTGCCGCAGAAGCCGCGCTCGGAGCCGATCAGCACCAGGATCGCCGGCTGCTTCCGGATCTCCCTTCCACCTGCGGCCTCTCCTGGGAAAAAATGCAGAAAGTCTGCCGCCGCCGCCTCGATGTTGTCGAGCATGCGGCGCTGGTGGCCGATGAAACGGGCGAGCTTGCGCGTCTCCACCAGAGACAGGCTCTTCATCGCAGTCATGATGCCGCTGATTTCCTTCAGCCGCGAAAGGCGCTGCGACAGTTCGGCCAGTCCGCTCATGGCGCGAGCCCGAGCCAGTCTCTCAGTTTGAGCAGCCATTCGTCGCGCGCTGCATCCAGCGGCAGTGGTTCGCGTTCCAGTCCGGCAATGATCTTTTGCAACGCATCGGGCAAGGCATTCGCTTCGCCCGCGTCGAGCAGGCCTGCGTTGAATGCGATCATCCACGCGAGTTGGAACGCCGCAGGCAGGGGCCGCAGGCGTTCCTGCTTGAGGATTTCGCGCAGCAGGCGGCCGCGCCGGATCTTGGCCTCGGTGCCCGCCTCCAGCTTGGTGCCGAAGCGGGTGAATATTTCCAGCTCGAGGAATTGCAGGTAGTCAAGCTTCATCCTGCCCGCCTCCTCCTTGATGCGCGCATGCTGCGCCTTGCCGCCGATGCGTGACACCGACAGCGGCACGTCCACCGCGGGCAGGATGCCGGCGGCGAAGAGTTTGCGTTCCAGATAGATCTGCCCGTCGGTAATGGAGATCAGGTTGGTGGGGATGTACGCGGCGATCTCGCCTTCCTCGGTTTCAACGATGGGCAACGCGGTCAGGCTGCCGCCGCCGTGCTCGGAAGAAAGGCGCGTGGAGCGCTCGAGCAGGCGCGCGTGCAGGTAGAAAATATCGCCCGGATAGGCTTCGCGCCCCGGCGGCCGGTGCATCAGCAGCGACAGTTCGCGGTAGGCGCGCGCGTGCGTGGAGAGGTCGTCATAGATGGCCAGGGTATCGTCGCCAGCGCGCATCCAGCCCTCGGCGATGGCGCAGCCGGCGAAGGGCGCCAGATACTTCATGCCGGGCGTCGCAGTGGCCTCGCCCACGACGACAGTGGTATAGGCGAGCGCTCCATGGCGGCGCAGCAGGTCGATCACCGTTGCCGCCTCGGAGCGCTTCTGGCCGATCATGACATAGACGCACTTCACGCCCTGCCCCGCCTGCGCCATGACGGTGTCCACACAGAGCGAGGTCTTGCCGGTGCCGGCGTCGCCGATGACGAGCTGGCGCTGGCCGCGGCCGATGGGGATCAGCGTGTCCACCACCTTGATCCCCGTGTAGAGCGGGCGATTCACAAAGTCGCGCGCCACGATTGGGGGCGATGGGCCCTCCAAGGCGCAGAATTCGTCGACCTCGACGGGCGGCAGGCCGTCCAGGGGCTTGCCCAGCGGATCCACCACGCGACCGAGCAGAGCGTCGCCGACGCCGATTTCGAGCCGCTCGCCGGTGTGGGAAACGAGCGATCCGGAAGCGATATTCGCCGCCGGATCGAGCAGGATGACCCCCAGGCGCTCCTTCTGCAGTTCGAACACCAGGCCGCGGCTGCCGTCTTCGAAATGCAGGATTTCGTCCACGGCAGCCGAGGGCAAGCCATAGACCCAGGCAATGCCGTCGCCCACGGACGCGACGCGTCCTTTCTCGCCCAAGCGCAGCGTCAGGCGGTAGCCCTCCACCCGCCGCGCCAGACGCTCCAGCAGCCTGGCTTCAACCGCCATGTTCGAACGCCGTGGCGAAGAAATTGAGTTCGTCACGCAGGTTGGCCATCAGCACCCACGATCCGGCCATGATGCAAACGCCGGCCTTGAGCGCCGTGTCTTCGGCGAATGCAGGCGCTAGCGCGCGCCCGGCCAGCTCGCCCAGCGCCGCTGTGAACGCGGCGCGGCGCGCTTCGTCGAGCGGATAAGCGCTGACCACCTTGATGCTCACGCCCGGATCTTTCAGCGCTGCGCGCAGCGCTTCGAGTTTGTCAGATCCCCCGGCGCCGAGCTCACTCAGAGCCAGGTCCGCGAGCTTCGCTTCCAGCTCCGGGCCGGCCAGACGCTCCAGGAAACGCGTGGCGAAACGGGCGGCAATCAGCGTCGCCTGCCGCTCGAGGGCGAGTTCGACTTCGCTCTTTTCCCGCGCCTCCAGCGCTTCACGCCGTTTGCGTTCCCCGACGATTTCCGCGGCTACGGCGGCGAGGCGCCGCGAGCGCTCGGCAGCAATGTCCTCATCCAGCCGTCCTTTGGCCGCCGCGCGTTCCTTGTCCACTTCGGCCAGGTGCGTCTGATATTCGGTCTTCAGCCCTTCGGCATCACGGCGCACCGCCTCGGCGTGCGCGATGGTCTTCGCCGTCTCTGCCCGCCGCGCCTCGATCACCGCCAGCACCGGGCGGTAGAAAAAGCGCTTCAGCAGCCACACCAGCACCAGGAAGTTGAGCACCTCCAGCGCGAACGTGGTCCAGTCGAGTTCCATGGCGCGTCTACTTCAGCAGGTATTCGAGCAGCGGATTGCGGAACAGCACGATCAGCACGATCACCAGCACGTAGATCGCCAGCGATTCGATCATCGCCAGGCCGATGAACAATGTGCGCGTGATCGATTTTTCAGCCTCGGGCTGGCGCGCCAGGGCATCCAGCGCCTGGGCGATGGCGCGTCCCATGGCGAGCGCCGGAAAAATCACGCCGATGGCAATGGCCGCAAGCGCGCCGCCGGTGGATAGCAGGATAAACCAGCTCATCTTGTCCATTTAAAGTTCCTTTCAAAATGAGGGGATACCTCCCCTCAAACTCCCCTAAGTCAGGGGCCATTTCGGTAATTCCGAAATGGCCGTTTAGTTGTCCCTCTTCTCAAGTTCGCGGGATTGCAGGGCACCGGCGACATACACCAGCGCCAGCATGCCGAATATGTAGGCCTGCACCAGCGCCTCGACGATGTGCAGCATCAGGAGCGGCACCGGCGCGAGAAACCCCGCCACCAGCAGCACCAGCAGCGCCGCCATCTCCAGGCTCATCATGTTGCCGAACAGGCGCACCGCCAGCGCCAGAGTGCGCGTGACTTCGCCGAGCAGATGAAACGGCAGCAGGATCGGGTTGGGGTCGAGATAGTGGCGCAGGTACGCTTTGAGTCCGTCGATGCGGATGCCGAACCAGTGCACCGAGACAAACACCAGCATGGCGAGCGCCACGGTCAGCGACAGGTCGCCCGTGGGCGAGCGCAGGCCCGGGACAATCCCAATCAGATTGGCCGTGGCGATGAACAGCCACAGCGTGCCGATGAAGGGCAGCAGGCGTGCGGCGCGGCCGGGTGCCGCGCCCTCGATCGCCGCCTCCAGCGCGAGAACCGCACCTTCCAGCGCCGATTGCAGGCGCGAGGGTGTATCCACGCTCAGATTACGCGTGCCGAACCAGGCCAGGCCCGCAAGCAAGGCCATCAGCAACCAGGTGGTCAGCACCGTAGTGCCGAAATTAACAGGCCCGAGATGAAAGGCGAGGAGTTCGAGCAGTTCCGGCTTGCCCATCAATGCCCCCGAATGTAGAGATAAACGTTCACCCCGCCGACGCATAGCCCCGTCATCAGCAGGCTCACGGTCCAGCGGTAGGAATAGCCCGGAAGCGCGCTGTCGATCCAATGGCCGAGATAGGCGCCGCCCACCACCGGCAGTACGAACAGCAGCGCCAGGGTGCCGAGGAACACCGTCTGGGCGAGCAGGGTCGGCCGGTCTTTTTCCGCCTGCGCCATGCGCTGCGCCTGCTTCTCGATGTTCTGGCGCAAGCGCTCGCCGTTTTGCGTACCCATCATTCCCGTCCGAGGTGCGCGAGGCGCCTGAGCATCTCGGTTTCCAGCCGATGCAGCTTGCGCCGGGTTTCATGCAAGGCCCGGTCCTCGTCCAGCAGTTCACGCGTGAGGGCATGCGCGATGCGCTCGACGTCGGTATCGCGCAGATAACGGCGCGTGGAGATTCGCAGCTCGTTATCGACGAAATACACCAGCCCGCCGGGAAAGCCCAGGTATTCGCGGCTGCCGTCCGCCAGAACGAGGCGCGCAAGACCGAAGGTGAGTGCGGTCATGAAGCGCTCATGCCGCGCCAGCAGGCCGAAGCGGCCGCTCTGGTCCTCACCGGTGAAGCTCGCCACATCCCCGATGCGCTCGTAACGGTCGGCTGCGAACAAATGCACGGTGAAGGTGTTCATGGCGCTGCGTCCTCAGGGCATCAGAACGTATTGGCCCGGCGCGTCGTCGATAGCGGCATGTGCTTTGCCTGCCCCGCCCATGGCCGGCGGCGCAATCCGTTCGCCCGCGTGTTGCCGCAACCAAGCCTCCCACGCCGGCCACCAGGACCCTTCATGAGACGGCGTTTGCGCGGCCCATGTATCCGGGTCAACGTAGGGATCCTCCGCTGCGCGCGTGCTCGCCTGGTAGCTGCGCCCCGGAAAACCGGTGCCGGGCGGGTTGACCACGCCGACATTGTGGCCGCCGCTGGTAAGGACAAAGGTGATTTCCGTATCGGTGAGCAGGTGCGCCTTGTAGACCGAGCGCCAGGGCGACACATGGTCGCGCTGCGTCCCCAGCACGAACGTCGGAACGCGGATATCGGTGAGCGCCACCGGCCGCCCTCCGACCTTGTAGTGTCCCTCGGCCAGATCGTTGTTGAGGTAGAGCTGGCGCAGGTATTCGCTATGCATGCGGTAAGGCAAACGGGTGGCGTCGATATTCCACGCCATGAGATCGGTGAGCGGCGCGCGCTGCCCCATGAGATAGCTGTGGATCATTTTCGACCACACCAGGTCCTTGGAGTTGAGCAGCGCGAACGCGCCCGCCATCTGCTTGCCGTCGAGATAGCCCTGCGTCCACATGGCATCCTCGAGGAAGGCGATCTGGCTCTCGTCGATGAACAACGACAATTCGCCCGGCTCGGTGAAGTCCAGTTCGGAGGCGAGCAGCGAGAGGCTGTTGAGCCGCGCGTCCCCGTCGCGCGCCAGGGCCGATGCGGCAATACCCAGCAGCGTCCCGCCCAGGCAATAACCCAGTGCGTTGATTTTGTGCCCCGGCACCACCGACGACACCGCGTCCAATGCCGCCAGCACCCCGTCGCGCAGGTAGTCGTCCATGCCCAGGTCACGGTCCGACGCGCCCGGGTTCTTCCAGGAGAGCATGAACACCGTGTGGCCAGCGTCCACCAGGTACTTGACCAGCGAGTTCGCAGGCGACAGGTCGAGGATGTAGTACTTCATGATCCAGGACGGCACGATCAGCACCGGCTCGGGATCAACGGTCGCGGTCTGGGGCGCGTACTGGATCAGTTCGATCAACCGGTTGCGCAGGATGACCTTGCCCGGCGTGAGCGCCAGGTTCTTCCCAACCTTGAATTGCTCCGCGCCCGCCGGCGGCTTGCCGCTCGCCTGCGCCAACACGTCTTCCCACAGATTGGCTGCGCCCTGCGCAAGGTTCATGCCGGCAGTGCGCACCGTCTCGCCCAACACCTCCGGATTGGTGGCCAGAAAGTTGGACGGCGAAAACACATCCAGCCACTGGCGCGCGAAGAACGTCGCCATATACTCGTGATGTTTGGTCACCCCGTGCACGCCGGTCGTCGCGTTCCACCACCATTGCTGCAACAGCAGGAAGGACTGGTAGTAACTCTGGAACGGCGGAAGCTGCCAATCCGGATGCTTGAAACGATCGTCCTGCGGCAGTGGCTCGATGCACGGCGTCGATTCGCCGCGTGCCAGCCCGGTTTGATAAAGCAGCAGGCGCGTCAGCTTGCGTTGCGCCTTCTCGCGCAGTTCCCGCTGTTTGCCTGGGGATATGGCGAGATGCACCAGCCAGTCCATGTATGCCTGAACCATCGCTGCGGGCGACAGACCCTGGGTCACCCGGCCCAATGCGCTGCGCGTCAACGCGTCGAGCGCATTCGGGGCTTCGCTTTCGGTTTGCTGGCAAGGTGTGGTCATAGTGCTTCCCTGAATGGTTGCTGGCGCGGCGCGCTCATCGACGCGGGTTAATCCATAGGCGAGTTGGTGGCGAAGCCGCGCCGACGCTTACTCAAGCGCCCGCCCTTCCCCCGCTTCCTCGAAAGTCCGCCCATCGCGGATGTTGTAGATGCGCTTGAACGTAGGAATGATTTTTTCGTCATGGGTGACGACGATGATGGCGGTCTGGTACTCGAGTGCCATCTGGTTGAGGATGCGCACCACCGACAGCCCGCGGTCACTATCCAGCGGTGCGGTCGGTTCGTCGGCCAGGATCACCGGCGGCCGGTTCGCCAGCGCCCGGGCAATGGATATCCGCTGCTGCTCGCCGCCGGAAAGCTCGGAGATTTCCGCATTCGCCCGGTGCGCCACGCCGAGCGCCTGCAGCAACTCCAGCGCCCGCGCTCGGGCTTGCGCATTGGGGCGCCCGGCCAGCATGGGCAGCAGCGCCACGTTGTCGGTTGCATCGAGAAACGGGATCAGGTAAGGGGCCTGGAAAATGAAGCCGATGCGATCCCGGCGCAGCACGCGAAGGTCGGGAATTTTCCAGCCATTGTCGTAAATCACCTCGCCGCCCAGGGTAATGCGGCCGCTCGTCGGTTCGACCACCGCCCCCAGGCATTTGAGCAGCGTAGTCTTGCCCGAGCCGCTGGGACCGATGAGGCCGACCA
>Ga0315281_10012744_pt1 | contig 11429 bp, 12 predicted proteins | sample YL17G07_0_MG_FD_204540 | JGI IMG/M metagenome (GOLD analysis project Ga0315281, IMG submission 204540) | Sediment microbial communities from Yellowstone Lake, YNP, Wyoming, USA - YL17G07_0 | ecosystem: Environmental > Aquatic > Freshwater > Lake > Sediment | place: USA: Wyoming | collected... | reverse complement strand
TCAGCCGCGACACAACGCGTCGACAACGGCCGGTGCGCTCCCCCCGCCGCAACAAAAAGGCCCGCAAACACGGGCCACCAAAACATGCGCGCTTGACAAACCTCACTCCATATCAGCTGTCCCGCCTCCAGACGTTGTGAACGGCTGAGGGTTCTATCCGGCCCTCCTTCGAGGCTGTGGGTCTTCCCGGACTCACACTCGAAGGAGGGCTCGGATGTCGTTCCACCGTGACGCGAAGCTCGGACTGGCTGGCCGCTACGCGATCCAGGGCCGGCGGAGCCTGCACGCGGTCGAGCCGGCCTTCCTGACGATCGAGGTGACGGACCGGCGCGGGCGGTCCGCCCGCTTCACGTCGTTCGACGGCGCGCTCGCACACGCGATCTTCTTCCGCGAAGGCACCTTCGACTACTTCCACAACCACGTCTGCCACAACCACGTCCGCGCGAGCGCGACCAGAGGCCCGGTCGGGAGGGCGACGAGACCTGGGGTGCTCAGGGTCTGCGCCCTGCTGCCCGTTGCCGGCACCTGGCGCCTGTTCCTGCGCACGAAGATCGCGGGGCGAGAGCTGGTGACCCCGTTCAGCCTCCGCGTCCGCTAGCCGCCGGCGGCGAGAACGGGCCCGCGAGCAGCGTGACGCCAGGTCTCGAGGAACGAACGGCGCTCCACCCGGTAAGATCCGGCACGGAATCCCAGCCGACTGCCAAACCAAGGGGGATCGATGCGCAACGTGTCCCGTACCACCCTGTCACTGATCGCGCTCGCCCTTGCGCTCGCGGCGATCGCCTCACCGGCACTCGCGCGAAACACTCGGACGGGGACCCACGTCGCACGCGCCGCCGGAAATCCGGCGAACGGCAAGAAGCTCTTCGCGAGCTCCGGCTGCGGCGCCTGCCACACGCTGAAGGCCGCCGGCGCGAAGGGCAGCGTCGGACCTAACCTCGACAAGGTCAAGCCGGCGCTGGCGAAGACCGTCAAGCAGATCACGAGCGGCGGGGAGGCCATGCCCTCCTTCAAGAGCCGGCTCAAGGCGAGCCAGATCAAGGACGTCGCAGCCTTCGTCTTCAAGTCGACGCACTGACCCTGACGCGCTGGGAGGCCTGCGCTCGCGCTTGCGGTCGTGCTGCGCCTTGCCCTACGACGACGGCGCTATAGCCCGCAGCGTTCGCGCGACGGCGTCCGCGCGGTAGGGCCAGAGGAAGACCGCGCGCTGATAGCCGGCCGCGTCGACGACGTAGGCGACTTCGGTGTGGACGACGTCGTGCACCGTCACGCCCGCGATCTTCTTCGTTGTCACGAGCACGCCGACGTGGTAGCGCTTCCAGACGCGCGCAAGCTGCGCCTCGCTGCCCACGCCCCACCGCCATTGCGGAACGAGCTTCCACTTGGCGACGTCCTGGAGGAGGTACGCGCGCGCGTTGCCGCGGACGTTGACGCTGACGGCGACGATGGCCGGGCGCGAGCGGGCCGGGAAGCTGCGGACGACGTCGTTCAGGTGCTTCGCCTCGAGCGGGCAGTAGCTCCGGCACAGCGGGTCGATGAAGGTGACGAGGACCGGCCGGCCGCGGTACGACGCGAGCGAGAGCGGTGCGCCGTTCTGGTCGACGAGCTCGATGTCCGGAGCACGGAGCTTCCCGGCAGCCCACGTCGCGGCCGGCCGCTCGGAAACCGGCGCCGAGTCGACGCTCGTGCGGGGTGACGCGCCGACGAGCAGCACGGCGACGCCCGCGGCGACCCCGACGAGGAGCACCGCGCCCCAGAAGAGGACGCGCGGTCTCAGGAAAGGGCGGGGCGCCGGCACCGATGGCGGGGTCGCTGGCACGGCCTTCGAGGATATCCGGCGATGCTCAGAGAAGGCCCAGCGCCCGCGCCGCCTCGGCGTAGACGTCGAGCCCGCCGAGCGAGTAGCGCTCGTCGAAGTCGACCGCGCCGTTCAGCTCGAGGACGACGTGGCGCTCGCCGTCGATCGGCACCAGGTCCACTCCCACCAGGTCGGCTCCGACGGCGGCCGCGGCCGCGCGCGCAAGCACACGCGCAGCGGGCGGGACGTGCGCCGGGCGGAGCGTGCCGCCGAGAGAGACGTTCGTGCGCCAGTCGCCGGCCGCCGCCACGCGCTCGCTGCCGCCGACGACCTCGCCGCCGGCCACGACCAGACGGAGGTCGTAGCCGCGCGGCGGCACGAGCTCCTGGAGGAGCGCGCCGTGCCGGCGAAACCAGGACCGCCCGCTCACCGCTGCGAGGGATCGCTCGAGCTCCGCCTCGTCCCGGCAGAGCAGGACGTCGCGGCCCCAACTGCCGAAGCGGGGCTTCACGACGAGCGGCGGCCTGACGTCCGGTCGCGCCCCGCCCGAGCGCACGCTCGCCGTTCGCGGGTGCGGCAGGCCGGCCGCTTGCAGGCAACGGGCCGTGCGGAGCTTGTCGTGAACGGCGATCAGCGCCGCTGCACGGTTGAGCACCCGAACGCCGCGGCGCTCGAGCCACAGGAGCGAGAGCAGTCCGGTCTCGACCCCGTCGAGGGTCTCGAGCACGTCGAGCCTGCCGAGCGCCGTGTCACCCGTCCGCGCCGCCCGCTCCGCGTCCTCCCCTGACACGAGGGCGACATCGACCCCCTGCTCGCGCCAGCGCCGGACGAGCTCGCCGCTCGTGCGGTTTGCGTCCGAGCCGAGCACGTACACCCGGCGCGTCGCGCGCGCGGTCAGATGGAGGTCCGGCGAGCGGGGGCTTCCGTTCCCTCCGAGCGGCGAATGATCACGACGGGACACGGCGCATGGTGTGCGCACTGCTGGCTGACCGAGCCGAGCAGCAGACCGGCGAAGCCTCCGTGACCGCGCGAGCCGACAACGAGGAGCTCGGCGCCTTCCGCAGCCTCGAGCAGCGCCGCTGCCGCCGGGCCTTCCGGTGTCGCCCGCACGACCTTGACGTCGCCGGCCTCCCCGGCCGCCTCCGTGAGGGCGCGGTCGATGACCTCCTCGGCCGCCTGGTGCAGGGTCTCGATCAACTCGGCGTCGATCATCGCGATGAAGCCGGGCCCGACGGCTGTGGGCGGATAACCCCACGCGTGGACCGCTTCGACGGTTGCTCCGCGCAGCCGGGCTTCCTCGATCGCCCAGCGCAGCGCAGCGTCCGACTCGTCCGAGCCGTCGACGCCGACCACGATCTTCTTCTCGTTCATCTGGTGAGCACCCTGCGTCGCCCCCGGGCGCTCTCTCGTCCCGAAGCGGCGGTTCGATCGCCTTCCAGTGTGCGCCTGTTGCGCGCCGGGCGCAAATGGGCTCGAGCGCCTGAGCCTCTACTTGACGAGCGTGAGCATCTTGAACATCGGCAGGTACATCGAGATGATCACGATGCCGACCATCACGCCGACGCCGAGCATCATGATCGGCTCGACGATCGACGTCAGCGCGCCGACCGACGCGTCGACCTCGTCCTCGTAGAAGTCGGCGATCTTGGCGAGCATCTTCTCGAGCTCACCGGTCTCCTCGCCGATCTTCACCATCTGCGAGACCATCGCCGGGAACACCGGGTTCTCGACGAGCGGCTGCGCGATGGGAACGCCCTCGTGCACCCTGGCACGGACGGTGGCGAGCGCATCCTCGATCACCCAGTTGCCGGAGGTCTGCCCGGTGATCTCGAGCGCCTTGATGATGTCGACGCCGGCAGCCACGAGCGTCGAGAGCGTGCGTGAGAAGCGCGCCATCGACACCTTGAGCACCACGTCGCCGATCTTCATCGGCAGCTTCAGCTTGAACTTGTCCCAGTTCTGGCGGCCGTGCTCCGTCTTCTTCCAGCGGAAGAACGCCCACAGGGTGGCCGGGATGATGAGCAGCACGTACGGCTTGTTCTTCAGCAGGTCGGACGCCGTCACGACGTACTGGGTCAACGTCGGCAGCTGGCCGCCGAGCTGGCCGAAGATCTTCACGAACACGGGTACGAGGAACATGAGCATTCCGACGAGGACGAGCGTCGCGAAGATCAGCACCATCGTCGGATACACCATCGCGCCCTTGATGCGGCGACGGATCGCCTCCTGCTTCTCGATCTGGAACGCGACGCGGTCGAGCACGATGTCGAGGATGCCGGCGGCCTCACCGGCCTCGACCATCGAGATGTAGAGGCGGGTGAACACCTTCGGGTGGCGGAACATCGCCTCCGAGAGCAGCAGGCCGCCCTCGACGTCGCGGCGCAGCTCGTGGACGACGGCGGCCAGCGCCTCGTCGTCGGTCTGCTCCTCCAGGATGACGAGCGCGCCGACGACGTTCAATCCGGCCTCGATCATCGTGGCGAACTGGCGCGAGAAGATCTGGAGCGACTTCGACTTCACCTTCTTGGCGCCGAACGAGATGTTCGTCGAGCCGATGTTCCCGCCGCTCTCGGCCTCCTTGATCGACTGGGCGAGCAGGCCTTTCACGCGCAGCTGCTCGCGCGCGGTGGCGAGGTCGGGGGCGTTGATCACGCCCTCCGTCTCGACACCCTGGGCGTTGATTGCGGCGTAGGCGTAGGAGGCCATACGGAATGCCTATCGGCAGGGGCGTATCTGCCCTTGAGGGCCCGACCCGCGGCTGTGGCGGCTAACCCGACAACGGGTTGAAGAGCGAGGTCTGGCGGGCGAGGATCTTCGTCGGGGTTTGCTGGTCGCGAACGACGACCGTCACCTGTTTCACCCAGCCGGCTGAGGCGCCCACGGTCGGCTGCAGGAGGATCATGTACGTGTAGACGGGGTACCACACCCCGTCCGGACCCTGGACGGTCTGGATCGCCTGCGTCGACGAGATCGTCGGAGTGGAAGTCGTGGAGAGCGCACCGCCCGACGGAATGCACGCGGTCGGGATGCTGCCACTCCCCGGCCCATTCCCAGCGCTCGTGGTCGCGCTCGTCGACCAATACGCGTTGGCCATGGTCGTTGCGTCCCAGGTCTTGTCGAGGAACGCGACCGGGGCGGGCGTGGCCTGGTAAAGGTTCGTGTAGGACTTGACGTCGGCCTCGTAGGTGCTCCCTGCGCCCTTCGTCGGGAAGCTCGCCGGATCGAGCCAGATCGCGCAGTTCATGAGGCTCCGGTAGATCTCCATCTGCTTGTCGGCGACCGCCGTTGCCGAGGACACCTTCGAGGCACGTGCGATCGCGACTGTCGCGCCGTTGAAGACGCCGATGACCGCGAAGAGCCCGACGTTCAGGACCACCATAGCGATCAGCAGCTCGAGCAGGCCGAAGCCGCTCTCGTCTCGGATGCGGACACCCATGCGTCGGGTATCGGCAGCGAAGGCCTGTTGCTGAACGGTGTCCGGCCCCACTCGAGGCCGGACACCGTTCGAGTGACCCGGCTAGCCGCCGCTGGACGGAGTCGTGGTCGTGGGCGTGGGCGTCGTCGTGGCGCCGGTCGCACCGCTCGCCCCCGATGTCGCCCCACTCGGGGCGGCCGTGCCCTGCGGGTACAGCTGGAGCGTGTAGCGGGTCCCGTCGGCCGTGTTCACGAGCGTCACGGGCGTGTTCACCTTGAGGGTGAGCGTCTGCGATCCGCCCGCGTAGGAGCCGCCCACGACCGAGATCGTCGCCGTCTTCGCCGTCAGGGAGATGAGCTCGAACAGGCCGTTCGAGGTCGCGTTGGGACTCGAGACCGGGAAGATCCCACTGGTGCTCACCTGCTCGGAGAGGCCGTTCACCGAGATCACCGCGGAGCTCGGCGGCGGAGTCGGCGGCGCAGGCGGAACGAGGGGCGGCGACGCCGGAGACGAGCCCGACGAGCCGCTGCCGGAGCTGCCGCCCCCGGACGCCGACCCCGATCCTGTGGCGCCTGCGAAGGGATCCCTGCTGTCGAAACGCGAGAACGACTCGAGCTGGCCCGCGTCGGGCGGAGGGCTGACGGCCGAGACCAGCTGCGTCGAGCCCGCGGCGGCCGTACCTTCAGCCGCCGCTGTCGCGGTCGGATCCGCGGCGGCGAGCGGAGCACCGGAGAGCGAGGGTGCGGCGGACGTGGGCGATGCCGTGGGCGCCGGCGTTGCGGCCGGAGTCGTCGATGTAGCCGTCGCCGGGTCGACCGCCTGCGGCTTCGACGCCGAGGAACCGCTGTTGAGCGCCGTCATCGTGTGCACTGCGTACGCCACCGCGAGGGCGAGCAGGCACACGAGCCCGATTGCGATCTTCTTCTGCTTCGCCGCCTTGTCCTTCGCCGCGTCGGCAGGTTTCTTGTTCTTGGCCATGGTCTCTCCTTTCGTGCCGACTAGGGTCCGGGCGCGACGTCAGCCGGCGGCGCCGCGGTCGTTGAGGTGCTGGTGGTGTCGGTGCTCGTCTCGGTCGAAGGCGCCGCCGCCGCGACGTCGGTCCCTGCGGGCGCGGAGCCGTAGACGTATGCGTCGACGACGACGGTCGCGGCCAACTGCCCTCCCGAGCCGGCGGGCGCAAGCCCGACCGTGCCGACGGAGAAGAGCCTGCCCGACGTCTGGAGCGCGCCGTTGCGCACCGTGACGAGGCTCCGCAGCCGGTACAGCATGTCGGTGATCGAGTAGAAGTCGCCGGAGAACGACAGGTTGATCGTGAGGGTGCTGAAGCCGCCGGTGGACGACGGCGAGGGCGCGAGGGGCGAGATGGTGCTGAGCGTGACGCCGGCGCTGCGTGCGACCTGATCGAGCTCGAGCAACAGGTTGGGCATGTCCACGGTCGACGGCATCGCCTTCGCGAGGCTGTACAGGTCGGCGGTCTTGATCTCGGGCTGCTGGACGGCGGGGGCAGGCTTCACGGGCACGACCGGACGCTTCGCCTCCACCAGCTGGACCTCGGCCGCGGCGGTGGCCTGGACGATGCTCGCCGCCGTCGACCGCTGCGGCGAGATGAGCATGAACCAGCCGACCAGGAGCAGCAGCAGGTCGCCGCCGATGATCAGGCCGATCGCCGCCTTGCCCGAGATCTTCCGGCCTTTCACGAGCTCGGTCCCCCGGTGGTGTCGGTGGTGACGGGGGCGACGAGCGCAGCCGGCGCCGGAGGCGCGGGCGCGCCCTTGACGGCGGCGCTGATGCTGAACTGGACGCCGGTCGAGCTCGTCCCCGCCGTGCTGCTCGCCAGCGTGACGTTGGTGAGGTCGGGGATGAGCATCAAGCGGGAGAGCAGGCGCGCGACGCCGTCGTGCGAGAAGGCGCTACCGGTGATGCTGAGCCCTTGCGTCAAGACGTTCGCGGGCGCGCCCGGGACGGCCGGGGCCGGAGCCGCGGGAGCCGTGAGCGTGAGAGCGGTGAGCGTCACGTCGCTCGGAAGCACGAGCGAGAACTCGCGCAGGATCCGGTCCCAGGCGATCCGCGTCGACATCGCGCTCGCGATCGCCGTCAGCCGCGGCTGCTCCTCGCTCGTCACCGCGGGAATCGGAATGATCGGCTTCGTCACGACCGGCTTCACGACGACCGGGGGCTTCTTCGTCAGCGAGAGCTTCGCGAGCTCCGTCCGCACCGCGGTCAGCTTCTGCTGGTCCGCGTTGACCTTCGAGTGGACGTTCATGAAGCCGGCGGCGAGAGCGATGAGGACGACCGCGCCCAGCGCCGACCCGACGACGACCGCCGGGTCCTCCTTGCGGAAGCTCTTGCGCGACTCGGAGCCGCTTGGAAGAAGGTTGACCGCGCGCATCAGTCCTCGATCCCGAGGCCGATTGCAACGGCGAGCGAGCCGGACTGCTCCATGCCCGCGAGACGCTTCGAGACCTTCACGCGCGCGAACGGATCGCCGACGCGAACGTGCACGCCGATCAGCCGCTCGAGCTCTGCCGCGAGACCCGCGAGATGCGTCGTTCCGCCGGTGAGCACGATCTCGCCGATGCCCAGGCTCCCGGGCTGGTTCTGGTAGAACTGGAGCGAGGAGACGAGCTCGCGTGCGAACGACTGAACCTGGCGCCGAACGGCGTCGATCGCCTGCGCGAGCTGCTCCGGAGACAGCCCCGGCGGAACGGTGCTCTCGTCGAGCGAGAGGCTGCGCTTGATCGCCTCGACCTCCGAGGGCGTGCTGTCGAACGTGCGGGCCAGCGCGACGTTGATCGCGGAGCCGCCCCATTCGAGCACGCGCGTGAACTCGCAGACGCGGCCGTCGGAGACCGCGAACGTCGAGCGGTCGTAGCCGATCGACACGCCGACGAGCGCGGAGGAGCCGCGGTCGGCGGGCGGCGCGAGCGAGCGGAGCAGCGCGAACGCCTCCAGGTCGATTCCCGCGAGCGTGATGCCCGCCTTCTTGCAGGCGGTGACGTACCGCTCGACGAGCTCGCGGTAGACGACGACGAGCAGGACGCGCTTGACGGTCTGCCCCTCCTCGTCGACGGACTCGTCGAGCACGCGGAAGTCGAGAACCGCTTCGTCGAGCGGGATCGGCAGCGCCTCCTGCGCGCGGAAGTGAATCGCGTTGGCGAGCTGCTTCTCCTCGGTGACGCCGACGATGTCGAAGATGCGGACGCCGATGCGGTTGCTCGCGATGCCGAGCCTGACGCCCTTGCGCGGGAGCTTGTTCCGCGCGAAGAACGCCTTCAGCGCGTCGCCGAGCGCCTCCGGGTCGCGGAGCTCTCCTCCGACCACGATTCCCGGGGCGAGCGCCTCGCGTGCGAGCTGCTGCACCTCGGCGACGCCGTTGTTCGAGACGCGGGCCGCCGCCAGCTGCGACGAGCCGATCTTGAGACCCACGAGCTTCTTGACCGCGTGTCCTCCGCCCTTGCCTCCGCCGGACGAGCGCTTCGGCCGCGAGAGCGCGGGCATCGAGAACGACGGCTTCTTCCAGAACGGGAGCGTCGGGGCGGCGGGCAGGGTCTCGGTCGGCGCGTCTGCGGCGATCGCCTCCTGCTGCGCCGCCGGCTTGCGGCCGAGCGAGAGCTCCTTCTTCCAGAAGGGGGCCGACGCAGACGTCGCCTTCGGCGCGCGCTCCGCTTTCGGCGCTTTGGGCGTCTTCGGCTTGCGGGAGAGCGAGAGCTCCTTCTTCCAGAAGGGCGCGTTCGCGCCGGCGGCGGGGAGCGGCGGCAGCTCGGCCGCCGGAACGGGCGGATGAATGACGACGGCGGCGGTCTCGGGCACGGGCGGCAGCGCGGGAGCGGCAAGCCAGGGCTCGGCCTGCTCCGCGGCAGGCGCCGCCACGGTCCACGCCGCCGGCTCGACGGCGAGCGGCTGGGGGGCAAGCGGCTCGACGGCGAGCGGCTCGACGGCGACCGGCGCCGGCTCGTCCGCGGACGCGGCGAGGATCGCCGGCGAGAGCGACGAGAGGTCGTGCGCAGGGTCGTCGACGGGAAGCACGGGAACGGCATGGACGTCCTCACCGGACGCGACCGGCGGCTCGGCGGCGAGCGGCGCGACGACGTGGAGGTCGAGGGGCGCCGGGTCCGGGGCGGCGGCGAGCGCAACCGGCTCGGCCCGCTCGGGCTCGACCCTGGCCTGCTCGACGGGGGCCGGCTCGACGGGGGCCAGCTCGACGGGGGCATGCTCGACGAAGGCCGGCTCGACCTGCGCCTGCGCCTCGGCCTGCGCCATCGCGGCGACCGCCGCCTCGGCGAGCGCGGTCGGCAGCGTCTCGGCCGACGCGGGCTCCGCCGACGCGAACGACGGCGACAGCGACTGCGTCGCCTCGTGGACGAGCCGGTCGATCTCGTGGTCGCGCTTCTTGCGCGAGAACGAGATCTCCTTCTTCAGGAACGACTGCTTCGGCGCGGCCGGCGCAACGGGAGCACTCTCCTTCTTCTCCTTCGGCTTGCGCGAGAACGAGATCTCCTTCTTCAACAGCGACTGCTTCGGCGCGTCCGGCGCAACGGGAGCACTCTCCTTCTTCTCCTTCGGCTTGCGCGAGAACGAGATCTCCTTCTTCAACAGCGACTGCTTCGGCGCGTCCGGCGCAGCGGGAGCGCTCTCGACCTCGACCGCGGCCTCCGCGGCAGCCTTCGGCTTGCGCTTGAACGAGACCTCCTTCTTCCACATCGAGTCGCTCACCGTCAGCTCCCCGCCATGCGCAGCCCGGGCGCCTCCTGTTGCGGCGCCACCTGGAGCACGGGCGCGGCCTGCTGCGGCGGCGCCTTCGGCCCGTCGAGCGCGGCCAGGGCGCCGGCGACGTCGTAGCCCGTCCGCTCGAGGAGCCCGGAGAGCTGCTCCGGCCGGCTCGAGCGGGACAGCGCATCGTCGACGTTGACGATCCCACGGAGCACCAGGTCGGCGAGCGCCTGCTCCATCGTCTGCATTCCGCCGGCCGTCTTCGTCTGCATGACCGAGTAGACCTGCTCGATCTTCGCCTGGCGGATGAGGTTTCGGACGGCGTCGTCGGGAAGCAGGATCTCGAGCGCGGCGATGCGCCCGACACCGTCGGCGGTCGGCAGCAGCGCCTGCGTGACGACCGCCTGGAGGGAGTTCGCAATCATGATGCGCACCTGCTCCTGCTGTTCCGGGGCGAAGACGTCGATGATGCGGTCGATCGTCGACGGCGCGCTCTGCGTGTGCAGGGTGCCGAAGACGAGGTGGCCCGTCTCCGCTGCCGTGAGCGCCGTCGAGATCGTCTCGAGGTCGCGCATCTCGCCGACGAGGATCACGTCGGGGTCCTGGCGGAGCGCAGCCTTCAGCGCTTCGGCGAAGCTCGACGCGTCCGGACCGATCTCGCGCTGGTTGACGATGCACTTCTTGTGCCGGTGCACGAACTCGATCGGATCCTCGACCGTGAGGATGTGCTCGGCGCGCGTGCGGTTGATCTCGTCGATGATCGCGGCGAGGGTCGTCGACTTGCCGGAGCCGGTCGGGCCGGTGACGAGCACGAGCCCGCGCGGATACGCGGCGAGGCTGTGCAGCACCTGCGGGAGTCGAAGCTCCTCGAGGGTCTTGATCTCCTGCGGGATGAGACGGAACGCCGCGCTGACCGCCTCGCGCTGGTAGTAGACGTTGACGCGGAAGCGCGCGAGGCCCGGCATCGAATAGGCGAAGTCGAGCTGACGCTTGACCTCGAAGATCTTCTGCTGCTCGCTCGTGAGCACGCGATAGAGCAGGCTGCGCGTGTCGTCGGCGGTAAGAGGCTCGAAGCCCTCTGCGCGGACGATGTGCCCGCGCACGCGGAAGGCCGGCGGGCTCCCGACCGTGACGTGCAGGTCGGAAGCGTCGTTCGTGACCATCTGCTCGAGCAGGTCGTCGATTGAAGTGAGCTGCGGCATAGTCCCTCGACCGGGCTATCGGCACGTCGCCGCAGGGGCTTGAGCGCTCGTGCGTCCCAGGCGCCGAGGGATGCGAATCCCCCGTTCAGGGCTAACTCGATCGAGCACTGACGGCCGATACAGAGCGAGCCACCCACCCGTCGCACCCACCAGAAGGAGTTGCACGACCATGATTAGTCGTTTGAAGAACCGCCTCGGCTCGGAGCAGGGTTTCACGCTCATCGAGCTCTTGGTGGTCATCATCATCCTCGGCATCCTGCTGGCCATCGCAGTGCCGTCGTACCTCTCGTTCAAGGACCGCGCG
>Ga0315281_10012742_pt1 | contig 11430 bp, 11 predicted proteins | sample YL17G07_0_MG_FD_204540 | JGI IMG/M metagenome (GOLD analysis project Ga0315281, IMG submission 204540) | Sediment microbial communities from Yellowstone Lake, YNP, Wyoming, USA - YL17G07_0 | ecosystem: Environmental > Aquatic > Freshwater > Lake > Sediment | place: USA: Wyoming | collected... | reverse complement strand
TCTTTCGTGCCCGCGCCCGTGCCCGCGTGCGTGCCCGATTCCTCTTCTTCTTAGAAGGAGGCTGGTGAATAGTTACAGCTCTTCTTGATTAATCCATTCCATTGGAATACATTCAATCCCTATGTCTGATCTCATCTCTGTCGATCCCAAAAACCTCGCGCGGTGGAACCAGGCTGTGCCCCGCTACACGAGTTATCCCACCGCTCCGCAGTTTCAACCCATCGATCCCGAGATCTATCGAGACAAACTCGCCTCGTTCGACGCAACCTCAAAACCCTTGTCGGTCTATATCCACATCCCTTTTTGCAAGACCATGTGCCTCTTTTGCGCCTGCTCGGTGATCTTGAATCGGAAGCCCGAAAAACAGCAGGCCTATCTCGATTTGCTATTGCAAGAGATTGCACTCCTCCCCTTCGCCGCAAAAAGACGGGTCACCCAGCTCCATTTGGGAGGCGGCACTCCGACCTCTTTGACCGAAGAGCAATTGGCCGCTCTGATGGGGGCATTGTCAAGCCGCTTTACATTGGAGGGAGAAATCTCGATCGAAATCGATCCCCGCACCGTCTACGCCGATGGGGGGAGCAAATTGACTTCGCTGCGCAAACTGGGCTTCAACCGGGTGAGTTTTGGGGTGCAGGACTTGGACCCGTTGGTGCAGGAAGCGGTGAAGCGGCGGCAAAGCGAAGAGATGACGGTGGCGACGTTGCACATGGCCCGTTCGCTCGGATTCGAGGGGATCAACCTCGATCTAATCTACGGCCTGCCGCATCAGACACCCGAGCGGTTTGCTAAGACGGCGGAGAAGATTCTGGAGATGAGGCCCGACCGGATCTCCTTTTTTTCCTATGCAAAAGTGCCGTGGCTCAAACCCCACCAAAATGCGATCGCCGAGGAGACCCTCCCTTCCACAGAGGAGAAATTCGCCATCTACGCCGAGACAAGAGAGCGGTTCATGAAAGGGGGCTATGTCGCGATCGGGATGGATCACTTTGCCCTTGCCACTGATCCATTGGTCACCGCCTATCGAGAAAAGAAATTGACTCGCAATTTTCAGGGTTATTCGATAGACCTCGCGGAGGACATGATCGGGCTCGGCGTCACCTCAATCGGTTTTCTGGAAAATGCCTTTTTTCAAAACTGCAAGACCCTTGAAGAGTATAAAACCGCCATCGACCAGGGCCATTTGCCCGTACAGCGCGGGGTTGTGTTGAATGAGGAAGATCGGCTACGCCGGTGGGTGATTGCAGCGCTCATGTGCCACTTCGAGCTCGATAAGAGAGAATTCGCCAGGCGGTGGGCCACTCTTTTCGATCGCCACTTCGCACGGGAAAGAGAAGCAATCGAGCGACTCAAAAAAGAGGGGCTGTTAGAGGAAACGGAAGAGAAACTATTCCCGACCCCTCTGGGCCGCCTCTTTGTCCGACTCATCGCAGCCGTTTTCGACGCCTATTTGAAACAAGGAACTTATTCGAGAGCCATATGAAAATATCGTTGTTTCACAAAATATTAATCACCACAGAGATAATCCACCACAGAGGTGGGGAGGCCCCACACCCCCGAATGGGGATGTTTTTTTGGGGGGTGCGGGGGCTTCCTCCCGCCTCTGTGGTTGTCGAGCTCTGTGGTAAATCATTTCACGATCTGTTACTGCAACAACGCATATGAAAATTGTGATTCTAGGTGGAGGAATTTCCGGTTTGAGCGCAGCGTGGTACCTGAGGAAAAAACATCCCGATGCGAAAATCACATTGATTGAGAAACAGGGTCGCCTCGGCGGTTGCATTCAGAGTACCCGGACAGAGGGGTTCTTTTTCGAGAAAGGGCCCCGCACCTTCATGGCCTCGCGGTCGCAATTTCTTTTGGACTTGATCGAGGAAGTCGGTCTGAAAAACGATCTCATCTTCTCTCAAAGCGCGAAGCGCTACCTGTGGCATCAGGGGAAACTCCGCGGGGTCAGTTCCTTTTTGCCGATGCTTCTCCCCGCCCTCGTCCGCGAGCCGTTCATCGCGAAAAAGGTCTCCGAGGACGAATCGATCTATGATTTCGCCTCCCGCCGCTTTGGACCTAAGATCGCAGAGACCCTTTTCGACCCGATGGCGCTCGGCGTGTTCGCAGGAAATATCCGGGATCTCTCCCTCCGCTCCTGTTTCCCCGTCTTGCATGAATGGGAACAGAAAAAGGGATCGGTGGTCTGGGGAATGCTTTTTAGGAGGAAGAAAAAAACGGTGTCAGGACTGTTTACCTTGCGCCACGGCATCGGTTCTCTAGTCGATGCGATTGCAAAAAAGGTTCCTGTCGAAATCCATGTGAACTGCCCCGTGGAGGCCATCCGTCCGGAAGGAGTTGAGGCGGGAGGGAAATTTTGGAGCGCCGATCGGATCATCTCCGCGCTGCCAGGGTTGGAAATCGGCAGGCTGACCCAATCCTGGGTCGATTTTCCAGCGCAGTCTCTTTGGGTTGTCTCGTTCGCCTTTCCTGAAAATAGTCTGCAAAAGAGGGGATTTGGCTATCTTGTCCCCAGCCAAGAAAAAGAGGCGCTGCTCGGCGCCATTTGGGACTCTTCTGTGTTTCCCCAGCAAAACTTGAGAAATGAAGTGCGCCTCACCGCGATGGTGCGCGATCAGGGCGATGCCACCTGGGCTGTCGCAATCGCTCGGGGTGCGTTTCATAGACATTTGGGCATTCAGGCAGAGCCTCTTTACGTCTGTCCTCATTACGCTCTCGATGCCATCCCCCAATTCGAAGTCGGGTACGGGAAAAGACTCGTCCGATTCAGAGAGGAGATAAAACAAAAAGTTCCCAACCTTTCTTTGGTTGGGAACTACATCGACGGGGCCTCAGTCGATAGCTGTATTAGAACAGCCAAGAGATTGTGACCTATTTACGCTGGTTGAACTTGCTGCTCTAAAACTGCAGGAGGTTGCTGCACTGCTGGAGCTAGCTGCGCTTCAGGGGTGATGTTTTTCGCCAAGTACCACGCACGGCCTGCTGCAAATACATAACCGGCTACAGTGAGAGCCTGTCCAAATGCTTCAACGGCAGAGCTCATCGCAGAAAAACTCATCTCTGCTCCCAGCCAGCCGATGTAAGCGCCCAAGCCCACCGCTGCTGCTGCCACAACAATGTCAGACACCAGCGCTGCCTTTGGATTTGCTACTCTCCACTCACGATACGCGTGACCGGCGTTTTGTAGTTTGGTAGTTACAGTGTCGTAACCTGTCTTCAAAGATTGTTGAATATTTGCTAATGTTGTCATAAACACTCCTTTGCGTTTTTTCACAATCATTATCAACAGCTACACAATTAACTAAAACTACAGACATTATTTTTAAAATAATGTCTACTAATTGACTTATTATTAGTTATTTATTAATATAGAACAGAGGTGAATCGCGTTTAATAAACATTCACTCATAATTTAATAACTAATAAGGTGGTGGGTATTATGGATATTCAACCGTCAGAGCATAAGGAGTTTGCGGCTATAGAGTCCCGTCTCGAGGCAGGGAATTTGACCCTGAGGGACATCCGCGATATCGAAGATGGGATGCTCCTGTCGACCGATGAGAAAACGAAAAAGTTCAGCGAGGGGGTTTTCTCCCGCATCGGGCAAAAAAGAAATGCCTTGAAAGAGAAGGAAATCGTCCGGTTGGAGGGGAAAACCGATATCGGATCAAAAGTCCTACGATTGAAATTATTGAATGCTGACTTGTTGCCCGAGGAGGCCGACACAGAGGCGCTGGCGCTCGCCCGCGAAGTTCCTTTGGAGAAGGACGCTCGAACCCAGGCAACGGTTTTCAAGCAGTTGGAAGAGATCCGCTTTGCGGCGGCCCAGCCGCTTGTCCACGAGTTGGATGACGGGGCTCTGGACTCCAATTTCGCTAGCCGGGTGAGGCAGGTTGCCAAGACGATGGTAGAGCAAAATTCTCTCACGCCGTTCCAAGGATTGAACTCCATTCAACAAAGAGAAGTCTATCGCTACGCGGGGAGGGGGGGGATGAGTCCAGAAGTACTCGCACATGCGATCGAAGAATACATCCACGCTCTGCAGCATCAAGTAGAAGTGGCAAGGGCCTTTTATTTTGGGAGACTGGGAGAAGGGGTGGAGGGGTTATTGCAACTGCCCGAGGACATTCGTCTCAAGATCGATCAATTGATTTGGGAGGGGGCTGGAGGAGAGGCGGTCGATCCGACTGATATAGCCTCGCAAGAATTGATCACAGCGGCCATTCTCCACAATGTCGAGGAGAGAATGGGAATGCACGGGGATTAGATCCAGTGGTCGACGGGTTTTCTCAAAAATTCCTCAATGGAAATCCCGTCTTGACCCACTAACAGGATTTTAGAGGGATGAAAGGCTTGATCGAATGCCTCCAATCCAGAAAGAGTCTCTTTTGGAGTCGAACTTTTTACCTCGATTGCGGTGAGGGATTTGCCTTTCTTGAGAATGAAATCCACTTCCCTATTGTCTTCTCTCCAGTAATAGAGCTCGATTTGAGTGCCTCGAATTCCATTGGCTAAATGGGCCCCAATCGCAGATTCCACTAAGTGGCCCCAAAATGGCTTGTCGGCCATAGCTTCTCCGAATGTTTTCCCAGATTGAGCGCTCATCAATGCGGTATTCATTACCTGGAGTTTAGGGCTAGAGGCCTTGCTTCGCACTTTTTGATTGGTATATTTTTCAATTCCAGTTAGTAACCAGGCTCCAGAAAGCAATTCCAAATAATGGGCAAGCGTTGTCGTATTCCCAACATCCTGCAATTGACCCAACATTTTTTGATAGGAGAGAATTTGTGAAGAATAGGTGCACCCCAACTGAAAAAGTCTTCTGAGTAAAATGGGTTTATTTACCTGAGTCATCAGTAAAATATCTCGAGAGATGGTCGTCTCAATCAAAGAATCATTAATATAATTGACCCACCGGGGGAGGTCCATTTCATTTGCAAGAGATTGAGGACCTGGATATCCACCAAAATAGATATATTGATTGAGGTCCCAACCAAAAGAATCGGACATCTCTTGAAATGACCAATGAGTAATGGGAAGAACTTCAAATCGCCCGGCCAAACTTTCTGAAAGCCCTTTTTGCATGAGCCAGGGGGATGAGCCCAGAATCACTACTTTTAAGTTGATATGATTTTTCGTGTCTTCATCCCATAATTTTTTGATCAAATCAGACCAATAGGGAATTTTTTGCACTTCATCAATGATGAATAGTCCTTCTTTGCCGATCTTTTGCCGAGCCATTTCCCATTGCGCCTTAATCCAAGTAAGATCTTCTAAAGTCACTGTATCTGCAGAAGCGTAATAGGTAGGGATTCGTAAGGATTTCTCCAGGTTCGAGGCGAGTGTTGTTTTTCCTACTTGTCTAGGACCAAGGAGAACCTGGATGAATTTCCTCGGCTCTTTGACTCTTCTCATTAATTCTTGGAAAATGGGTCGAAATTTCATGAATACCAAAATTGCTCAGTCTATTGAGTATTTTTACTCAATTCATTGAGCAAAAGCAATATGTAACATTAAGCTGTTGTGTGTAGGTTACTTAAAGATGATCGGGTGGAATTCGTTGGTGAGTCGATCGCCATATCCGTAGCCCATTTTCTTGAGGACGGCGAGGTTGGGGTCTTTGGGGTTTTCGATGATCCGGACGTTGTCGAATCCAAAGACGACGAGGTAGGAATTCGGAGAGATCAGCGAGGCGAGGGAAGAGGGTTCATAAATGTCGAGGGTGGTGGGGGTGATCACAAAAATCGCGGCGAGCCCCTGAAAACAGAACATATCTTGCATCCGGCCGCTGGTGGGCGGGGTCTCGAGCCATTGATCACAGACGAGGCGGAGTGACTTTTTCCCAGTGAGTTCGATGGCGACGGGTCCAAGCGCGCGGAGAATCATTTTTTTGAGGGCTGGACTCTCCCTCCAAAGGTCTCTCTTGAGTGGAGTTTTTTCGACGATAGAGAGGTCTACAGGGAAATTGTCAAAGCGGATGTGTCCGTTTTGCCGAAAATAAACGATTTGCTGCGAGGTGATTTCCGTTTTCATCGGAGTTTCTTCAGGCGCGCGAGCGCTTCCGCAATGTGTTTGGGATCGGCGAAACAGGAGAAGCGGACAAATCCTTCTCCGGATGGTCCGAATCCGCGGCCGGGAACGGTGGTGATTTGGGCCTCCCCGAGGAGATAGTCGAAAAATTCCCACGATTTCATCTGTTTGGGGGTTTTACACCAGATGTAGGGGGCATCTATTCCGCCATAGACGTTGTATCCGAGCTTTTGCAGCCCTTCGCGCATGACGTGCGTTCTCTCTGCAAAAGAGGCAATCGAGGCTTTAAGTTCCCTTTTACCAGCGGAGGTATATAGCGCGGCCGCGGCTTTTTGCACGGGGTAGGCGACGCCGTTGAATTTCGTGTCATGGCGCCGTTTCCAGAGACCGTGGAGGGAATGGACCCCGCCGGCATCGCGGATTTTGAGCTGGTGGGGAATGACCGTGTAGGAGCAGCGGAGCCCTGTGAAACCCGCCGATTTGGAAAAACTGCGCACTTCAATCGCAACTTCTTTGGCCCCTTCGATTTCGTAAATCGAATGGGGAACAGAAGGGGATTGGATATAGGCCTCATAAGCGCCGTCGAAGAGGATCACCGCTTCATGTTCTCTTGCATAGTCGACCCATCTTTTTAATAGAGAGCGCTCCATCCCAACACCGGTGGGATTGTTGGGAGAGCAAAGATAGATGAGATCGACATGGCCCATGGGAGGGAGGGGTTGAAAGTCGGTTTCTTCGCTGCACGGGAGATAGGTGATTCCGCCGTAAGTGCCCGTTTTCAATAGGTGGCGCGTGCGGCCCGCCATCACATTTGAGTCGAGATAGACCGGATAGGTGGGATCGGGGATGGCCACCCGGTTTTCAACAGCGAAAATCTCTTGCAGATTTGCAATATCGCAATTAGCTCCATCGGAGATGAAAATTTCATCGGCGGAGATCTCAATGTTTTTATAGTCGTTATCGGCAATCGCCTGACGCAAAAAAAGATAGCCCTCACAGGGGCCATATCCACGAAAAGAGGTGGCCTCTCCCATCTCTTTCGCAGCCTCTGACAGGGCGGAAACAATGGAGGGGAACAGGGGGCGGGTGAAATCCCCAACGCCGAGATTGATGAGGGTTTTTTTATTGCGCTTGAGTGCGGCGAGCCTTTTCTCAATCTCCGTGAAGAGGTAGGAACCGGAGAGTTTTTGATAGTGGTGATTGAGCTTTACCATAGGGAGATTTAGCATACTATGTGGACCCCAAAAACACAAGTGAGTAGAATAATCTTATGAATCCACTCGAAGAACTCAGAAAAAATCTTCCGGCTATCGAAGAAAAAATTGGCTATGCCTTTGAAAATAAAGATCTTTTGATTCTCGCATTCATTCATCGCTCCTTCGTCAACGAGTACCGAGATCTGATGCAGCAGCACAACGAGCGGCTCGAATTCCTGGGCGATTCCGTGCTGGGCTTAGCTACGGCCGACTTTCTCTTTCACCGTCTTCCGGCCCATCCTGAGGGTCATCTTTCTCAACTCCGCTCCCGCCTGGTCGATTCCCCGTCGTGCGCCCACTATCTGCAAAAACTGGGGCTGCCCGATTTCATTTTGCTCGGTCGCGGGGAGAAGATGAGCGAGGGGAAGGCCAAAATCTCGATTTTGGCGGATGTATTTGAGGCGCTCGTCGGGGCCGTCTATATCGACGGGGGATTGACCATCGCCAAATCGTTTCTCCTCTGCCATTTCGAAGAGGAGGTGGAGGCGGCGATCGGGAGTCCCTCGCGCAATTACAAGGCCGAGCTTCAAGAATATGGGCAAAAGAAATTTCAAAAAGCGCCTGTTTACAAAGTGGTGCAAGAAACCGGCCCCGACCATGCAAAAGTGTTCCATGTGATGGTCTATGTCGGCGAGGTGGAGGCGGGGATTGGGATTGGCGCCTCGAAAAAAGAAGCGGAGCAGAGAGCTGCGTTCGAAGCGCTCTCAAAAATTCGAGGTTGTTTGTGAATAAGACAAAGGTCGTTTGGTCGTGCCGCGAATGTGGCCATGCGCAGGTGAAATGGACCGGCAGCTGCGGTGGCTGCCAAAATTGGAATACGCTCATCGAAGAGGTGAGCGTCGAAGAGACAAAACCTCGCTTTGAAACAAAGAAAGCGCAAGCGTCAAAGGCGGTCCGGCTTCGCGATGTCGAAATGGGGACGTTCAAAAGGCTGTCCACGAAAATGGGGGAGCTCGACCGCCTCTTCGGAGGAGGCATTGTCGAAGGCTCACTCATCCTCGTCGGAGGGGAGCCCGGTGTTGGTAAATCGACCCTTCTCCTCCAAATGGCGAATGCGTTGGCCTCGCAAGGATTGATCGTCCTCTACATCTGCGGCGAAGAATCGGCGGAGCAGACTTCGCTGCGGGCGCAGCGGCTCGGGATCGACCATCAAAATCTCTATCTTTTGAATGAAACGCTTTTCAGCGCCATCCGCGCTCAGATCGACCAGCTCCAGCCCGATGTGGCCATCGTCGATTCGGTGCAGATCGTCTACAAAGGGGAATTGCCCTCCTCGCCTGGCTCGGTGGTGCAGGTGCGGGAGATCGCCACCGAATTCATGCATTTGGCGAAGGGGCAAGGGATCACCACCTTTCTCATCGGGCATGTGACGAAGAGCGGCGAGATCGCCGGACCCCGCGTGTTGGAGCATATTGTCGATACGGTCTTGGACTTTGAAGGGGACCGTCAGCATGGCTACCGGCTCCTCAGGGCGATCAAAAACAGGTTTGGGCCGACCGATGAGATTTCCATTTTCCAAATGAAAGAGACGGGACTGGCCGAAGTGCCGAATCCCTCTCACGCTTTTTTGGCCGAGCGGATGAAAGAGATCGCTGGATCGGCCATCGTCCCCGGTTTAGAAGGGGCCCGCTCGTTTCTCCTCGAAATTCAAGCCCTCGTCACCCCCACTGCTTTTTCGACCCCTTCGAGAAGATCCACGGGCATCGATCAAAATCGGCTCGCTTTGCTCTTGGCCGTTCTTGAAAAGAGGGTTGGCTATCATCTCCATCACTGCGACGTCTTTGTCGCCCTCGCCGGTGGATTGAAAATCGTCGAGCCGGCGATCGATCTCGGCATCCTCCTCGCCATCGCATCTTCCTTCACGAACCGTTTTCTCCCCTCCGACTTGATTGTGGTGGGTGAGGTGGGGTTGGGCGGGGAGGTGCGCGGCGCCTCCCGCATTGAAACGCGTCTGAAAGAGGCGATCCACATGGGATTCAAAAAGTGCATTTTGCCGAAGCGGAATCTCAAAGGACTCTCCCCCGGGATCGCCGAAAAGATCCAGCTCGTCGGCGTCGATCTCGTCGACCAGGCGATTCAAGAGGTGTTGTCTTGAAGGTGGGCGCTCGGGGATCTCCTTTATCCCGTGCCCAGATGGCCGAGATTTGCCAGCTTTACCCCCATCTGCAGTTTGAGCCCGTGTGGGTGAACACAACAGGCGACATCGACAAAACAACCTCACTCCGCCATTTGGGAAAAACCGATTTTTTCACCCGTGAGCTCGATCAGATGCTCCTCAGTGGGGAAATTCGGGCCGCTGTCCATTCTGCGAAAGATTTGCCCGAGCCGCTCCCACAAGGGCTCGCCGTGGCCGCCATGACCCGCGGAGTCGACCCACGTGACAGTCTCGTGCTGCGTCCCGATGAAAGTTTGGCCACCCTACCCGCAGGTGCGGTGATCGCCACATCGAGCGCGCGGCGCGAAGAGAGCGTAAGATTACTACGCAACGATCTCAAGTTCATTGATCTACGCGGCACGATTGGCGAGCGTCTCGAGAAGTTGCGAACAGGAGAGGCCGACGGGGTGGTGGTCGCCGAAGCGGCGCTGATCCGACTCAATCTGACCCATCTCAATCGGATTTTTCTTCCTGGAGAAACGGCGCAAAACCAGGGACGTCTCGCTATTCTCGTGCGAGAGGGCGATGAAGAGATGAAGCGCCTTTTCGCGCCCCATTCAGTCCTCTATCTCGGACTCGATCCAAAGGGGTGGCCGCACGCGATTCACTACCCCGTCATCCGGACTGAGAGGATTGTATCGGAAGTGCCACAATCATGGCCCCAGTTCACCCACGTGATTTTTACCAGTCGCAGCGCCGTGCGTCATTGGTGGGAAGTGCATCCCTCATTTGACAAAATCGCGATTGCGATCGGAGAGGGGACGGCGGAAGAGCTACGTGCGAGAGGCGTCGAGCCTCTGGTCGCTCCTGAGGCAGTGCAAGAAGGGGTGATTGCGCTCCTTGAGCAGATAGATCTCGAAAACGCCTTTATATTCTTCCCCTGCTCCAAGCGGGCGCGACCGAATCTGACCCGCTATCTTGCGGGGAGGGGACTCCGCTTTCTCCGTCTCGACCTTTACGACACCCTGTTCCAGAGACCTGATCCGGTCCCCTCACTCGAGGGGATCGACGAAATCGTCTTCACAAGTCCCTCCACAGTCGAGGGTTTTCTCAGGATCTTCGCCGATTTCCCTCGTGGGAAAAACCTCACCGCGATCGGACCGATCACTCAAAAAGCCCTTGATAGAGTATTTTCTAAGAATGTAGCCTTACTAATTTGTCGATTCTTCTCTCATTCCAAGCAGTAAAGCGTTGAGCCGCGACGCCTCCCACAAGGGATCCGATGAACCAACCGGCAATGGGGAAAGTAGGAAGGAACAAGATCGTTGCAGCGATACCGGCGACCAAAGAGATGATGTTGCTCAATAAGGCATGGTTGGTTTTCAAGACTGCGACTTCTCGTGTCAGGAAGGATTTTATCTCAGCCTCAGGGTAAGGATGACCATCATGGAAAGAAACACCCGCCTTAAACGGAAGAATGGTGCTTCCGAAAGAGGAAGGCCTGAAAGAGGAAGGCTGGCTGAACAGTTCTTCCACTATGATTCTTCCCGCTGCTCCTGTCCATTTTGGCGCAGCAAGTGGGGTTTTTTGGATCAAGGAGAGCGGCTTCCGAATGCCCATCATAGCGGCGACTCGGTCAATATGGTTTTTCAGTGGTCCTTCAGTCACTTCAGTCCCAGTATGGGCGCCGAAGATTTGATCGGAGATCATCCTCCCAGCCGTATAGGCATAACTTAGTTTATTCCAATTCGCGAGACATGTAGCCATAAAACACCCAATTTTTAGGTTTTGATGAAAAAGACATTGCAGTATAGGAAACGAGAAAATATAAATCTAGGTTGCGAAAAATTTTCCTGCGAAGATATACCAGGGTCCCTTATATACCCAAGAAAGTTCAAGAATCGGCAAAAACTTAAACTAGCCTCAGGCTTCTAAAAAATTTTAACCACAGAGCACCGTACCGGCTGACGCCGGAGACATCTACAAATAACCTGAAAAAGTGAACTCAGCGTTGTGGGGATTCACTCCACTCGCTCTTCGCTG
>Ga0315281_10012741_pt1 | contig 11430 bp, 3 predicted proteins | sample YL17G07_0_MG_FD_204540 | JGI IMG/M metagenome (GOLD analysis project Ga0315281, IMG submission 204540) | Sediment microbial communities from Yellowstone Lake, YNP, Wyoming, USA - YL17G07_0 | ecosystem: Environmental > Aquatic > Freshwater > Lake > Sediment | place: USA: Wyoming | collected... | reverse complement strand
TCACGGATTTTCACGGATGTAAAAACAGCCTAAAGTTTAAAGCTGAAAGCCAAAGGAGACAGTTACACTTTAAACTTTATGCATTCAACTTTCTGCTGTGGTTACAATCCGTGTCCATCCGTGGATGAAAGAACACTATGTGCATGGATCCGCTGCCCCCCCGAGACTGACCCATTACCTCTGGAAAAAGCTCCCCGGCGTGAGATGGTCTTACCGGAGACGGGGGCCCCGCGCGGCATCCTCTTCAATATTGTAGCCCTCTACCACGGAGGCACGGAGAGCATGGAGACATTTGAAATATAAAGCACATTATTATGGAACACCATCTCCGTGTCCCTGCCCGCCGGCAGGCAGGTCCGTGGTGAAAATTATTCTTGGCTCTATTCACGTAACGTTTTGGAGGTTTGGCGCGCCGGGCTCCCCGGGAAATCTCTTCCCTTTAGGTAACTCATCTCGTATATCTGCGCGACGTGCATGACGGAGGTTTTTATCTGCTGCTTCGCAAGTTGATCCTGAAGCTGGAGGATACAGCCGGGGCATGCCGTGGCGACGATATCCGCTCCGCTCTCCCTCACCGCATCAACCTTTGCCTTCCCGAGGGCGCATGAAACATCGTAGTGCGTCAGGCTGAAGGAACCGCCAAGCCCGCAGCACTCACCGGCGCGCTCCATCTCCACGAAACGGCAACTCCGGCGCAGGAGCTCTCTTGGCGGTTCGCTCACTCCCCTCCCCCATCGCAGGTGGCAGGGATCGTGGTAGGTAATACGTTCATCCAGCGGGAGATTGCTGTAGCCGAGGAATTCGTGGATGAACTCCGATATGTCATAGATCTTTTTCGAGAACTGCTCGGCTCCCTTCAGCAAGACCGGGTAATCGCGCTTCATGGTCAGCCCACAGGATGCGCAGCCGAGCACGATCGCATCTACCTTATCCGTCTCAAGGCATTCCACATTGCGGCGGGCGAGCGTGCGCGCCGCGTCCATGTCGCCATAGGCGAGCACCGGAGTGCCGCAGCACAGCTGGGAGCGGGGGAAAATGACATCCACGCCATGGAGATCGAGGATATGCATGATCGAGGCGGCGATTTCAGGATACACGTAGTTGAGCATGCACCCGATAAAAAGCGAGACCTTGATATTGCCGCGGCCCTTGCTGATCTCGGGCATCCTCCGGAGAGCGGGCATCGCGGCGATGCGGGGAACGTTTCGTTTCCCCTCGAAGAACATCGGGAGATGTCTCAGCGGCTGGCTCCCGCTCTTTCGTAAAAACCTCTGAAGGAACCGCGCCGCACTGATCGCGCCATCGTAAACCCTGCGCCGGGGGAGGACCTGGCGGAAGACGAAGCGGGCGAAACGACTCAGCCCCATCTCTCGCGCGAGGATCTCCCTGGCGCTCCGGACAATCAGGTCTATCCGGACGCTGCTCGGGCAGGCCTCACTGCAGCGCATGCACCCGTAGCAGCTCATGAGGATTTCCCTGCCGTAATACGTGGGTATGAGCCTTCCCTCCAGAAGCGCCTCCAGCAGGCTGATGCGCCCCCGGGCGACCATCGCCTCGTCCCTGCTCACGAGGAAGGTGGGACACACAGCGCGGCATTTCCCGCACTTCGCGCAGCGTCGTAATTCAGCAGTGATGTCAGTCATATCGGTTTGCCACAGAGATCACCGAATTATTATGCCGCGGATCTTCGCAGATGCACGCAGATGAGAATCAGATCTAAACCTTGAACATTCTCACGTAAATTGATCCGCGTTTATCCGCGTTAATCAGCGGCAAAAATACTTCTGCCTTGCGCAACCTGTGTACTCTGTAGCTAATCAATAAATATCTTCCCCGGATTGAGGATATTATTCGGGTCGAGCAGTCTCTTGATCCCGCGCATCAACGCGATCTCCTTCTCCCCCACTTCCCAGCTCAAGAATTTCGCCTTCGCGGTGCCGATGCCGTGCTCCCCAGAGATGCTGCCGCCGAGATCGAGCACATGCCTGAAGATATCCTCCACCGCCCTGTCAGCCCTCGATCGCTCGGACTCGTCCTCGCTATCGTACAGCACATTCACGTGGATGTTCCCGTCTCCGGCATGACCGAAACAGGCAATCGCCACCTCCTGCCTTCGGGAAATTCCCGAGATGCCGTCAAAGAGCTCGAGCATCCTGCTGCGGGGGACGCACACGTCCTCGTTCAACTTCCCTGGACTCAGTGAATAGAGCGCCGGGGAGGCCGCCCGGCGTATCTCCCAGAGCAGGTTGGCCTCAGCCGTGTCGCGCGGCGCCTCGACCTGCGTTGCTCCAGCCGCACCGCAGATCTCGGCCATGCGCGCTGCTTCCCGCGAGGCGCTCGATTCGGGGCCGTCCGACTCGGCAAGGATGATAGCCTTCGTGTGCGCGGGGATGGCGAACGGCTTATAGTTCTGGATACAGCGGATAGTCATTTCATCCATGATCTCCAGCGTCCTCGGTATAATTCCCCCGGATACGATAGCAGTGGCCGCGCGCACCGCATCGCCGATCTGATCAAAATACGCCATCAGCGTCCGGACGCTCTCGGGGAGGGGGAGGAGTCTCAGCGTGGCCCTGGTGAAGATGCACAATGTCCCCTCCGAGCCGACCAGCAACCTCCCCAGGTCGTACCCCACCACGCTCTTCATCGTCTGGCTCCCCGTATGGATTACCTCGCCCATCGGGAGCACCGCTTCCGTGGAGAGCACGTAGTCGCGCGTCACCCCGTATTTTATGCAGCGGAGCCCGCCCGCGCATTCAGCGAGGTTGCCTCCGATCGTACAGAATTCGCTGCTTGCGGGATCGGGCGGATAAAAGAGCCCCCTTCGCTCGACCGCCGATTGAAAATCTGAAAGCACCACGCCGGCTTCCACCGTCGCGGTCATGTTCGTACGATCAACGGAAAGGATGCGGTTCATCCGTGCCGAATCGAGGACGATGCCTCCCGCAAGCGGGATGGCTCCTCCCGTGAGGCCGGAACCTGCGCCGCGCGGATACACGGGGATGAGTCTCTCGTTGGCCAGGAGCAGGATGCGAGAAACCTCCTCCGCACTCGCCGGTTTGATGACAACCTCCGGGAGGGCGCTCGCCTTCGTCGCGTCATACCCGTGACAGATACGATCCTCGAGGGCGCATGAGGCGTTCTCCCTGCCCACGATCGCCCTCAGCGATGTCAGGAGCTCATTTTTCTGTTTCAAAACGTTTCCCCCGCTCTGTCGGAAACAACGAAATGATTTTATCACTGCTCGGGAGATTCAGCAATTCGTAAACAGGGAGTGTGGTTCAGAAGGCGTGAAAAAATTAAAATTACAGCCTGACGCCGTTACCTTATGGTGAAGAGGTTTGAATTTTCCACAGGCCTCCCGTCGGTACGGACAAAGTTTCTCGTGTCCCGACGGATGAAGGCCGTCGCAAGCACGTAGTCGCCTTTGTAAGAAGAACTCCTCGGCGTAGTGATGTTGACCAACCCTGCCGTCGCAACAGGCGGGAATGCTATATTACTGTAGGTGGGCTTCCCTATCTTCCCCATGTACAGATACACACTCTTCATTTGAGGCCCAAACAGATAGACTGCGCCTCCGGCAAGCGCATCGGCCACGCTCGAGGGCTCGTTGTACACCTTGGGGCTGCGAATCGCCGCGAGGTACACATTCACACGGACTCCCTCGTAGGGCCACTCGCTGAAGTCGCAGCGCCAGCCCATAGTGACCGCTTCCCCGGGACTCACCTCGGTCGGGGTCACCCCGAGATTGACGTAATTAAGGGACTGAACCGTGACGGTTACCTCCGAGGAGTAGATCGCCCTGGATCGCCAGTTGGCCGGCGTGATCCGGTCCCCGGCATGGAAGACCGCCGCGCCGAACCAGTAGTTTCCCCGGGCGAGTGAATCGGTGATCTCCTGCTCGAGGATCGGCACACGGAGGGACGGGATCACCGATGAGGCCGCCGCAGGCTTTATGCCGGCCTTCATGTCGAAGCCGCCCCACTTGTTCGGTATGAAGGAGAACCATGCCCCCTGCGGCGTCCGGACAAGAATGTACTCCACCAGCTTGCCCATGCCCGAGATGGGTTGACTGATGGCGATCTCCATCACGAATGAATCGCCAGTGTCCACCACTGTCTTATTAGGCGCAAGATTCACCACAGGCGTGGGGAACGCCGTGGGAATCTCCGTTGGCGCCATTGATGTAGGGGTCCCGCTCGGTGTCGGCGTAGGAGACATCGTCGGCGTCTCTATCGGCGTGGGCGTTTCCGTCGGTGTGCCCGTACGCGAAGGGGTAGGTGTCACCGTGGCAGTGGCCGCTCCTTCAATGCAGTAGAGTAAATTGTCGTTTGAGCCGATGTAGAGCCTGCCATCGCTCCCAAGCGCGGACGAGGAGTATATCCCCTGCCCTGTCTCATGGCTCCACCTGAGCGTACCGGCCGAATCAAGGGCATACAGCCGGTTATCCGGCGATCCTACATATACCATTCCCTGGCTTCCTACCGAGGGTGAAGACATAACCCCCTCTCCTGTCTCGTAACTCCAGAAGAAAGAACCATCGGAATTAATGGAATATATGCGGTTGTCATATGAACCGATGTATAGCCTCCCCGCACCGTCGAGGCCGGTGGAAGAATATACCGACCCGCCTGTCTCATAGCTCCAGAAGAGAGTGCCATCTGAACTGAATGCATAAAGAGCCTTATCAGCGGAGCCTGCATAGACTCTCCCATCGCTTCCTAACACGGGAGACGAGAACACCTCGCTATCCGTTCTATAGCTCCATGAGAGGCCGCCAGATGAGGCAAAGGAATAGACACCGGCGTCTTTAGAACCGATGTACACATATCCATCACTCCGCAGCGCGGGAGATGACTCCAGCTTGTCCCCCGCCAGATAGCTCCATCTGAGCGAGCTGTTCGAGTTGAGGGAGTAGAGAGCGTTGTCGTTGGAGCCCACGTACACCATGCCGTCATCGCCACGTGAAGGTGAAGAACGCACCCACTCACCTGCCCCATAGCTCCATTGCAGGGAGCCGTTTGAATTCAGCGCGTAGAAGGTATTGTCGTCGGAACCGATATAGACAGCTTCCTCACTCCCGAGCATCGGAGAAGAGTATTCAATATCAGCGCCGGTTGCGTAGCTCCACCTGAGCGCTCCGGCTGAGTCGAGCACATACACATTCTTGTCCCTCGAACCCACGTACACGCTGCCTTCGCCAACGGCGGGCGAAGAGTACAGATTGCCTCCCGTCGCATAGCTCCATACCAGCGATAGAGAGGAGGGGCCCGCATAGGGGCTCAATCCAATGTGACTGCTATCGTGCCTGAACATCGGCCAGGGTAACGGCGTGGGCGTCTCAGTCGGCGTCCCTGTTGGAGTTTCAGTCGGCGACGGCGTTGTCGTAGGTGTTTCCGTCGGCGTCGGTGTAATGGTCGGCGTCTCTGTAGGCGTCTGAGTCGGTGTCTGAGTTGGGGTCGGGGTAATCGTGGGGGTGTCTGTTGACGTCGGCGTCGGCGTCTCGGTCAGCGTCGGCGTTATCGTCGGTGTTTCCGTCGGCGTCGGGGTAATGGTCGGCGTCTCTGTAGGCGTCTGAGTCGGTGTCTGAGTTGGGGTCGGGGTAATCGTCGGCGTCTGTGTCGGCGTCTGAGTCGGTGTCTGCGTTGGGGTCGGTGTCTTCGTTGGCGTTTCAGTCGGCGTCGGCGTTCGTGTCGGCGTCTCTGTAGGCGTCTGAGTCGGTGTCTGAGTTGGGGTCGGTGTAATCGTCGGCGTCTGTGTCGGCGTCTGAGTCGCTGTCTGCGTTGGGGTCGGTGTCTTCGTTGGCGTTTCAGTCGGCGTCGGCGTCAGTGTCGGAGTCTCTGTCGGTGTTTCGGTTGGCGTTTCTGTCGGCGTCAGCGTCGGTGTTGGAGTCTCGGTTGGCGTTTCTGTCGGCGTCTCTGTCGGTGCCGTCAGAACGTAGAGATTGTTGTCGGTAGAACCCTCGTAGACCCGCCCGTCGGAGCCGATCGCCGGGGAGGAGTTGAACGAGCCCCCGCCCGCGTAGCTCCCCGCGAGCGTGCCGTCGGAATTGAGCGCGTACAGTATGTTGTCCTGGGCCCCCACGTAGACCCGCCCGTCGGAGCCGATCGCGGGCGAGGAATCTATATCCGCAGCATTGGAAGCGTAACTCCATGAGAGCGCCCCCGCCGAGGTGAACGCATAGAAGTTATTGTCTCTGGAACCGATGTAGACCTCCCCGGAGGTGTCGATCGCGGGGGACGAGTAGACTCTGTATCCGGTCAGGTAGCTCCAGGAGAGCGCCCCCGCCGAGGTGAACGCATAGACATTGTCGTCGTAGCACCCGATGTAGACTTCCCCTGAGGCACCGATCGCGGGGGATGATTGGAGTGTGCCGCCCGTGGTGTAGCTCCACGCAAGCGATCTGTCGTAGTTAATGGCATATAACTTTTTCAGATCGCCGGTGCCCCAGAATATCCGGCCGTCGGTCCCGACAGCAGGGGAGGAGGGGTGAGCACTGCCTGCGGCGCCGGTGCTGAAGCTCCATGCCATTGATCCGTCCCCCAGGCTGAGCGTGAGGAGACTCCTGCGCGCCTGGAGATAGACTTCACCCGTCGCAACATTTATCGCGGGGGAGGATACCCAGAAATCCTCCTGTGCAGTGCCCGGATGGGAATAGCTCCACGCTAAGCTGCCCGTGGAGGTGAATGCATAGAAGTTGTTGTCCTGCGAACCGACATAGACTTCCCCTGTGGCATCGATTGCGGGGGACGAGGAGATATCGCCTGCGGTTGCGTAGCTCCACGCGAGCACGCCCGTCGAGGAAAACGCATAGAGCAGATTGTCGTCGCCTCCGACGTATATGCTCCCGTCCATACCCAGGGAGGGGGAGGACAACACGTCGTCAACCGCCTTGTAGCTCCATGCGAGCTCTGGCGACGAAGGCCCGGCGTAGCTCCTACTCCGGCCCGTATGCTGGAGGTCGGCGTGGAACATCGGCCAGGGGGAGTAGGGCGTTGGTGTGATCGTCGGCGTTTCTGTCGGTGTTTCTGTCGGCGTCGGCGTCTCCGTCGGTGTCTCCGTCGGCGTTTCTGTCGGTGTCTCTGTCGGTGTCGGCGTTATCGTCGGTGTCTCTGTCGGCGTTTCTGTCGGTGTCTCTGTCGGCGTCGGCGTTATCGTCGGTGTCTCTGTCGGCGTTATCGTCGGTGTTTCTGTCGGCGTCGGCGTCTGAGTCGGTGTCTCCGTCGGCGTCTGAGTCGGTGTCTCCGTCGGCGTCGGCGTTATCGTCGGTGTCTCCGTCGGCGTTTCTGTCGGTGTTTCTGTCGGCGTCGGTGTGCTCGTGGGGCAGGTATAGCAATCTTCACATAGCCTTTCGTCGCTGCATGTTGTTCCATCTTCTGCAACATATCTATGGAAAGTTGTTTCATTTATGACCTTGGGGAAACATATCTTCTTTGTTTTTCCGCCGTCATAAGTTATCGTCACCGAATATCCGTCGGGCCAATTCAAAGGTTGGGTATTCTTTATAACTCCGATATAAAGCAATTGGGTGCTGTCGGCACAGTCATCTTCGCAAGGCTGCCACACATTCTCATTGTCGCCGATATATCCAAAGTCGCCGTACGGGGCCAGTCCATCATAGAAAGTCAGCCACCAACCATCCCAAAAGGGGGCAGCTTGGGGATTATCAATTACAACATTTGTAATGCCGGTACTGATCGCAAGTGGGGTTTTGCAGGGTGTGCTCGTCTGCGTCGGTGTCACCGTCGGCGTACTCGTCGGTGTCACCGTTGGCGTACTCGTCGGTGTCACCGTTGCTGTGCTCGTGGGTGTTCCTGTCGGCGTCTGAGTGGGTGTATTTGTCGGTGTCAGGGTCGGTGTCTGGGTTATCGTTGGGGTGTTGGTCGGTGTGGGGGTTATCGTAGGTGTATCAGTCGGCGTATCGGTCGGGGTATCTGTCGGCGTCGGCGTTCTCGTGGGCGTATTTGTAGGGGCTTCGGCAATGGCATACACCCTGTTATCCATAGAACCGAAGTAGAGGGAGCGGTTGGTATCTATGGCGGGAGAGGAAGCTATCGTATTTTGAGTTGCATAACTCCAGATGAATGACCCGTTAGATTCAAGAGCATAAATCTTATTGTCATACGATCCCACGTAAATAACTCCGTCAGAACCTATGGCTGGGGATGAAGAGATATCACCGCCAGCCGCATAACTCCAGGATAGAACTCCGGCCTCCGTAATTCTATAGAGATTATCATCAATAGATCCCACATAAACATAGCCGTTGTCTGTGGCAGGCGCGCAGCGTATATCGTCTCCTGTAAGATAGCTCCACTGCAGGCTGCCATTCGAGTTAAATGCGTAGAGCCTGTTGTCATCTGCACCCAGGTAAATAGCGCCGGTAGAGCTTATGGCTGGAGAGGATGCCGTCGTAACTTTACCAGCCGATGTCACGATGTTATAACTCCATGACAATGTCCCATTGGAATTAAATGTGTATTCCATTCCAGCGGCGGTACCAGTACAGCTCACATAAACTTTCCCGCTGGTGTCCAACGCAGGGGAAGACACCACCTGCTCCGGTGTCAAATATGACCATGCAAGGGTACCATTCGAATTAAACGCCTGTAGCTGCTTATTATTAGCCATTCCAAAATAGACACGCCCATCAGGCCCTATGGCCGGCGAGGAATATACGGTGGAGTTATTCACGGTGTACGTCCATGCAATAGTGCCATTGGAACTAAGACAATAAAGAACCTTGGAGCCTACACTGGCCCCCTTCGCGACAAAAACTCTTACATTTGAATCAATCGCTGGAGAGCATAGTACAGTACCCCCCAGTGAATATGACCAGTATCTTGACCCATTTGAACTGAATGCGTAGAGGTTGTTATCGGAAGAGCCGATATATACGCGCCCATCGGCTCCTATCGAAGGGGAGGAACTTACAGCACCGGCAGTAACATAGCTCCATTTAAAGATGGGGATCTCCGGGCCGGCATAATCGCTCCTGCCCGTGTGCATGGTGTCATGATGAAACATGGGCCAGGGCATCGGTGTCGGCGTGGGTGTTATCGTCGGCGTCTCTGTAGGTGTCTCTGTCGGTGTCCTGGTCGGCGTGGGTGTCCGCGTCGGGGTCTGGGTCGGTGTCTGGGTCGGTGTCCTGGTCGGGGTCTGGGTCGGCGTGGGTGTCCGCGTCGGGGTCGGGGTCTGGGTCGGCGTGGGTGTCCGTGTCGGGGTCTGGGTCGGGGTCTGGGTCGGTGTCTTGGTCGGGGTCTGGGTCCTGGTCGGCGTCCGGGTCGGGGTCTGGGTCGGGGTCTGGGTCGGCGTCCGGGTCGGCGTGGGTGTCTGCGTCGGGGTCGGGGTCGGGGTCGGTGTCGCTGTCCTGGTCGGGGTCCTGGTCGGGGTCTCTGTTGGAGTCGCTGTCGGCGTGCGTGTCGGCGTGGGTGTTATCGTCGGCGTGGGAGTCACTGTCGGCGTGGGTGTTATCGTCGGCGTCTGTGTAGGTGTCTGAGTCGGTGTCCTGGTCGGCGTGGGAGTCACTGTCGGCGTCTGAGTCGGCGTCCGGGTCGGGGTCTCTGTTGGAGTGGCTGTCGGCGTCCGTGTAGGCGTCTCGGTCGGGGTCGGCGTCATCGTGGGAGTCACTGTCGGCGTCTCAGTGGGCGTCCGGGTCGGGGTCTCTGTTGGAGTCGCTGTCGGCGTCCGTGTAGGCGTCTCGGTCGGGGTCGGCGTCATCGTGGGAGTCACTGTCGACGTCGGCGTCATGGTAGGAGTAGGTGCTTGCTCGATGCAGTAGAGATTATTATCATAAGAGCCGACATACACCCTCCCGTCACTCCCCAGCGCGGGAGAGGATTCCACATAACCCACGGTCAGGTAGCTCCAGTTGAGCGCGCCGTTCGAGTTAAACGCGTAGAGATTATCATCACGAGAGCCGACATACACCCTTCCGTCACCCCCGAGCGCGGGTGATGAATAGTATATATTACCAACAGTCAAATAGCTCCATGTGAGCGTGCCGTTCGAGTTAAACGCGTAGATCTTATTATCAACAGAGCCGACATACACCCTCTCGTCACTCCCCAGCGCGGGAGAGGAATACACCGAGGACCCAGTACCATAGGACCAGTTGAGCGCGCCATTCGAGTTGAGTGAGTAGATCTTATTATCAACAGAGCCGACATACACCCTCTCGTCACTCCCCAGCGCGGGAGAGGAATTTATACGGAACCCGGACGTATAGCTCCATGTGAACGCGCCGTTCGAGTTAAACGCGTAGAGATAATTATCATAAGAGCCGATATACACCCTCCCGTCACTTCCCAACGCGGGTGAGGAATACACCCAGAGCCCAGTACCATAGGACCAGTTGAGCGTGCCATTCGAGTTAAACGCGTAGAGATTATTTTTGGAATCACGAGAGCCGACATACACCCTCCCGTCACCCCCCAGCGCGGGTGAGGAAAACAGGGAAGTCGAGTTAACCCGGTAGCTCCATGTGAACGTACCGTTCGAGTTAAACGCGTAGAGATACTGATCGCAAGAGCCGACATACACCCTCCCGTCACTCCCAAGCGCAGGAGAGGAATACACAATACTTTGGGTCAGATAACTCCATGTGAGCATGCCGTTTGAGTTAAACGCATAAAGAATATTATCACGAGAGCCGACATACACCCTTCCGTCACTTCCCAGCGCGGGTGAGGAATACACACCATTCTTGGTCAGGTAGCTCCATGAAAGCGCCGGCACTGACGGCCCCGCGTAGCTCCAACTCAGGCCCGTATGCCTCGCATCGTGATGAAACATCGGCCACGGGCCGCTGTCAAGCTGCGCGTATGAGATCGCGGAGAACAAGACGATGTACAGTAAAACAGCATGTGTAAAGTGCAAGGCTCGTTTCATGCGAATGCCCATACGTAACTCGCGGTCTCCATGACCCGGCTGAGTTCCACCTGTGCCCTATCCCAGATGATAAACCTTCTTATGTAATATATACATTACTTTATATAGAAAGTCAAGTCGCACGGTCGCCAATACTTTTTGCCTCCTTTTTGCCTCCGGGTGACGCATCTGTAATGGATCACTTACAGGGTGAATCCAGCAATGAATTGCCGCAGATAAAAAGGGTTGTTTGAGTGGTCAAGGTTTCTTGCCGCGGATACACGCAGATACACGCAGATTTTATATAGGTGTATCAGCGTTCATCTGCGTAAATCTGCGGCTACCCCCTATAACTGTCCCATTACACGCATCTGAATTACCGAGGACATTCCCCACTTTTTGCCCCTGTTTTTCTATAACATATTGGTTGAGACATGATTATAAAATACCGCAACTGAATCATTGTTTTTCTACCACGAAGGACACGAAGGACGAGAAGTTGAGGGAAAGGATAGGGCGGGGGCCATTTTCTTCGTGCCCTTCGTGGTGAAAGATTATTCT
>Ga0315281_10012740_pt1 | contig 11430 bp, 8 predicted proteins | sample YL17G07_0_MG_FD_204540 | JGI IMG/M metagenome (GOLD analysis project Ga0315281, IMG submission 204540) | Sediment microbial communities from Yellowstone Lake, YNP, Wyoming, USA - YL17G07_0 | ecosystem: Environmental > Aquatic > Freshwater > Lake > Sediment | place: USA: Wyoming | collected... | reverse complement strand
TGAATCGTAACACGCAGCGGACGAGTCTTCAATTGATCAGTTGCCGCGTTTGCTTGACAGTCCAAGCAACCTTTGGGACAGTAGCTCTCTCGTGCCGGTCAATTCCGCCAAACCGTCTGCGCGTCCAGACGAATCCTCGGTGCGCATTCCGGTCGATGTCCGGCGCTTCCCCTGGATTCGCCGCCTGGCCGTCGACTACGCCTACGATTTCGGCGCGGTCGCGCCGTTTTTCGCCGGCGATCCCGCCGATGGCGCGGCGTGGGCGGACGCGATTGCGCGCACGCAGGCCCACGATCGCCGGCGTGCGGACATCGCCGCCATCATCAGTGGGCAGCAGGAACGGCGCCAGGCGCCGCCCGCAGCCCGCGACGCCGGCCGGCTCCTGGCCGACCGCCGCACCGTCGCTGTCGTCACGGGCCAGCAGGCGGGGCTCTTCGGCGGCCCGCTCTTCACGCTGCTCAAGGCGCTGACCGCCCTCAAGCTCGCCGAACAGGTCTCCCGCGATCACAACGTCCCCGCCGTCGCCGTGTTCTGGATCGACGCCGAGGATCACGACTGGGAAGAGGTCCGTTCGTGCACGGTGCTGGACGACGCGCTCGCCCTGCACCGCGTCGCCCTGCCGGGCCGAATCGGCGCCGAGCACGCACCGGTGGCGACCGTCCATCTGGACGAGACGATTCTGACCGCGCTCGAGGAGCTCGAGCGCTTGCTGCCGCCGACCGAATTTCGCCCGGCGCTCCTCGATTCGCTGCGCCGCGCGTATGCGCCCGGCACGGGGATGGCCGACGCGTTCGGGCGCTGGCTCGAAGATGTGCTCGGCCCGCGCGGGCTGGTCGTGTACGACTCGTCGGACGTGGCCGCCAAGCCCCTCGTCGGCGCGCTCTTCGCGCGCGAGCTGTCGATGCCGGGGCAGACGTTCAAGCTGGCGGGCCTGGCCGGATCGGATCTGACAGCGCGGGGGTATCACGCGCAGGTGCACGCGCACGAGGACAGCCTGGCGCTGTTCCATCTCGACGCCGACGGCGGCCGGCGCGCGATCCGCCAGCAGGATGGCCAGTTCGTCGCCGGCGAGACGGCGTATGCGGCCGAGGCGCTCGTGCGCCAGGCCACCGACCAGCCGGCGAGCTTCAGCCCCAACGTGCTGCTGCGCCCCCTCGTGCAGGACACGATCTTTCCGACGATTTGTTACGTCGCCGGCCCGAACGAGCTCGCGTACCTCGGGCAGCTGCGCGGCGTCTACCAGCACTTCGGCGTTCCGATGCCGCTGATGTACCCGCGCGCGACGGCGACGCTTCTCGACGCGGCGGCGATGCGCTTCCTCACCAAGTACAAGTTGCCGCTCGAAGCCCTCCAGCCGCAGGACGAAGCCGCGCTCAACGATCTGCTCAAGACGCAGATTCCGCCGGCCGTCGAGGACTCGTTCACGGACGCCGCGCAGGCGATCGAAACGCAGATGACGCGGCTGATTCACGCCATGCCCGCGCTCGACCCGACGCTCGAAGGCGCCGCGCGGTCCACGCTCGAGCGCATGCAGCGCGATCTGCAGACGCTGCACGGCAAGATGATCCAGGCCGCCAAGCGGCGCGACGAAACGCTGCGGCGCCAGTTCATTCACGCCCGCGACCTCGCCTTCCCCGGCGCCCACGCGCAAGAACGCACGATCGGCTTCGTCTCGTTCCTGAACCAGTACGGACCGGCGCTCGTCTCACGACTCGACGAAGAACTGCCGCTCGATCTGGGGCGTCACTGGATTGTCACGATCTAAATCGAAGCTCACCCGCTGGCGGAAGCGTTTCGCGACGATGTGGCGGAAGCGCTGGGTCCGCATCGCGGCAGCCATCGCGGCGGTCCCCGTCGTGGCCCTGTGCGTCGCCGCCGTTTACACCTACATCAGCTTCGCCCGGCTCATCGACACGCGCCTGCACGGCGAGCGCGACACGGTGCTGCCGCGCGTCTTCGCCCGCCCTCTCGAGCTGCGCCGCGGCCAGGCGCTCAGCGACCGGCAACTGATCGATCGGCTCAACGATCTCGGATACGCGCAGCGGCCCGCCGTCCAGAAGCCGGGCGAATTCGCGCTGGCGCCCGGCGCCGTGACGATTCTGGCGCGGGCGCAGGAAACCCAGGGCAAGGTCGTGCGCGTCGTGTTCCAGCGCGTGCCGGCCGGCCGTGGCGCCGCCCGCCGCGCGCTCTCGCCCCGTCAGGCCGATCGCGTCCTCGACCTCGAACTGGGCGGCACGCCGTCCGACCGCCTCGTGCTCGACGCGCCGGTCCTGACGTCGCTGGCCGCGGGCGAGCGTGAGAAACGCCGGCCGGTCGCCTTGTCGGTCATCCCGGCGCGCATGCAGCAGGCCGTCCTGGCGGTCGAGGATCACCGGTACTACGAGCATCCCGGTTTCGATCCGATCGGGATGGTCGGCGCCGCGATCGCGAACATCCGCGGCAAGCGCGCGTACACCGCCGGCGCCAGCACGATCACCCAGCAGGTCGCGCGCAACGAGTTCCTGCCGAAGATGTTTCCCGGGATGACGCTGCAGGCGGCGCGCGAGAAATCCATTCGCCGCAAGCTGCTCGAGATCTGGGTGTCGATCATCCTGACGCGCCGCGCGTCGAAGGACGCGATCCTCGAGATGTACCTGAACGACATGACGCTCGGCCAGCGCGGGTCGTTCGGCATCGTCGGCGTCGCCGAAGCGTCGCGGCTCTTCTTCGGGAAGGACGTCAGCAACGTGACGCTGGCGGAAGCGGCGACGATCGCCGGCGTGTTCCAGTCGCCGTCGGCGCTGTCGCCGTTCAACAATCCGGCGCGGTGCAAGGATCGGCGCAACGTCGTCCTGCAGGCGATGGTCGACGGCGGGTATGTCACGCAGGACGCCGCCGACCGCGCCGCGCACGAGCCGCTGGTCGTCGTCCAGCGCGCGCTCGAGTCCGAGGCGCCCTACTTCGTCGACTTCGTCGGCCAGACGCTCGACGATCAGTACCGCGGCCTGACGACCACGACGTCGAAAGCCGTCGACGTCTTCACGACGCTCGATCTCCACATGCAGCGCATCGCGCAGGACGCCGTGCGCGACGGCCTGACGCACGTCGACGAACTGCTGTCGCGCCGCAAGCGCGGCAAGGCGGAGGCGGCGCTGATCGCGGTCGACCCGCGCACCGGCGACATCCTGGCGTTCGTCGGCGGGCGGTCGTACAACCAGTCGCAGTACGACCGCGCGATCGTCTCGCGCCGGCAGCCCGGATCGGTCTTCAAGCCGTTCGTCTTCCTGACGGCGTTCGAGGAAGCGGTCAGGCAGGGACGCACGGACGTGACGCCCGCGTCGATCACCAACGACGATCAGGAAACGTTCGAATTCGACAACCAGGTCTGGACGCCGGAGAACTACGAAAAGACCTACGACGGCCCCATCACGTTCCGCCGCGCGCTCGCCCACTCGCGCAACCTCGGCACGATTCACGTCGCGCAGGCCGCCGGCTACGATCGTGTGGCGGCGCTCTGGAAGAGCCTCGGCGTCGGCACTCCGCCGAAAGCGTATCCGTCGATCGCGCTCGGCGTCTTCGAGGCGACGCCGTACGAAATCGCGACCGCGTACACGCTGTTCCCCAACGGCGGCGTGATCCGGCCGCTGAAGCACATTCTCAAGATCACCAACGGCGGCGTCGACGTCACCCGAAAGGGCGCAGCCGCGCCGCGCCGCGTCGCCGCGCCGGACACGACGTTCCTCGTGACCAACATGATGCGCAGCGTGCTGAACGAGGGCACCGCCGCAAGCGCGCGCAGTCTGGGCTTCGCGCTCGATGCGGCCGGCAAGACGGGCACGACCAACGATCTGCGCGACGCGTGGTTCGTCGGCTTCACGCCCGAGCTGCTGACGGTGGTCTGGGTGGGCTTCGACGACAACCAACCCGTCGGCCTGAGCGGCGCGCTCGCCGCGCTGCCGATATGGACGCAGTTCATGAAGGGCGCGCTCGGCGGCCGGCCCAGCGTGCCGTTCGACGTCCCGCCCGGCATCTCGTTCGTCGACATCGATCCCGAGACGGGTCAGCTCGCGACGCCTGGCTGCCCGCGCGTGTTCATCGAGTCGTTCATGACCGGCACGGAGCCGGTGCAACTGTGTGAACGGCACCGGCGGTAGAGCGGGTGGGGCGCCCTACCTGCCCATATAATCAACTCGTGAACCAAGAGGTCTTCGCCGCCGTCGCCGACGCGCTCGAGCGCGGGGAATCGGCCGCGCTCGTGACGATCGTCGCGGCCACCGGCTCGACGCCGCAGCGCGTGGGCGCGAAGATGCTCGTCTTCGGCGACGGCCGCATCGTCGGCACGATCGGCGGCGGCTGCTACGAGAACGACGCGTTCTGGAAGGCGCGCGAGGCGATCGCCCATCGCAAGCCGCAAATGGTCCACTACGAGCTGTCGGACGACTTCGCGCAGGAGACCGGGCTCATCTGCGGCGGCCAGATGGACGTCTACATCGAGCCGATCGAACCGTCGCCGGAGCTCTACATCATCGGCGCGGGCCACGTCGGGTTCCACCTCGCGCGGATCGCGCAGGAGGTCGGCTTCCGCGTGCACGTCGCCGACGACCGCGAGAAGTTCGCCAACGCCGAACGCTTCCCCCACGCCGCCGAAATCGTCGTCGACGACATCCCGTCGTGGATCGCGCGCGCCAATCTGCCGCCGCACGCGTACGCCGTCATCGTCACGCGCGGCCACACCAACGACCTGGAGGCGCTGCGCGCGCTGGCGCCGCGCGAGCTCCGCTACCTCGGCCTGATCGGCAGCCGCGCCAAGGTCGCGCGCATCTACGACGCGTTGACCGCCGCTGAAATACCCGCCGAACTGCTCGAGCGCGTCCACGCGCCGATCGGCCTCGACATCGGCGCCGTGACGCCGCAGGAAATTGCCGTGAGCATTCTGGCGGAACTCATCGCCGTGAAGCACGGGAAGGCCCACGCGGCGGCCATGAAGTGGACACCGCCTCAACTTTCAAAGTCTGAAGTGTGAGCCTTCTGATTCGCGGCGGGCTCATCGTCACGATGAACGACGCCTTCGAGGTTCTCGAGGGCGACGTGTCCATTCGCGACGGCCGCATCGCCGCCGTCGGCTCGAACATCGCGACACCGCACGACCGCGTCATCGACGCACGCGGCGGATACGTGCTCCCCGGCCTGATCCAGACGCACATTCACCTGTGCCAGACGCTGTTCCGCGGATTCGCCGACGACCTGCCGCTGATGGACTGGCTGCGGCGGCGCATCTGGCCGATGGAAGCCGCACACACGCCGGCGTCGCTGCGCGCGGCCACGCGCCTCGCGACGACCGAACTCCTCTGCAGCGGCACCACGTCGGTCCTGACGATGGAGACCGTGCACGACACGGATGTGGTGTTCGAAACGGTGGCCGAGAGCGGACTGCGCGCGACGATCGGCAAATGCATGATGGACTTCGACGCGCAGGTGCCCAGGCGCCTGCAGGAGACGACCCGCGCGTCCATCGACGAGAGCCTTGCGATCCACGCGCGGTGGCACGGCCAGGCCGGCGGGCGCGTGCGCGCCGCGTTCGCGCCCCGCTTCGCCGTCTCGTGCTCGCGCGATCTGCTGGAGGAAGTGGCCGCGCTGTCCCGCCGGGACGGCGTGCTGGTCCACACGCACGCATCGGAGTCGAAGGACGAGATCGCCATCGTGAAGCGCGCGTCGGGCGGGATGACGAACATCGAGTACCTGGACGCCGTGCACCTCGCGTCGCCGCATCTGTGCGCCGCGCATTGCGTGTGGGTCGACGATCGCGAGCAGCAGCTGCTGGCCGACCACGACGTCAAGGTGCTGCACTGCCCCGGGTCCAATCTCAAATTGGGATCGGGCGTCGCGCCGGTCCCCGAACTGCGCGCGCGCGGCATCACCGTGTCGCTCGGCGCCGACGGCGCGGCGTGCAACAACCGCCTCGACATGTTCGACGAGATGCGGCTCGCCGCGCTCCTCCAGGCGATGCGACGCGGGCCCGGCGTGCTGCCCGCGCGCGACGTGCTGTCGATGGCCACGCGGGCCGGCGCGCGCACGCTCGGCCTGGACGCCGAGATTGGATCGATCGAAACCGGCAGGCGCGCCGACGTCATCGTCGTCGATCGCGATCGGCCGCACCTCGCGCCCGGGCCCGACCCGTATTCGACCCTCGTCTACGCCGCGCGCGGCAGCGACGTGCGCGTCACGATCGTCGACGGCGAGGTGCTGGTCGACGACTTCCTGCCCGTGCGCGTCGACCGCGCGGAGGTCGCACGGGACGCGCGCGCCGCCGCCCGCGATCTCGCGACGCGAGCGGGCGTTGTATAATGTTGGCAGTCTCTCGCGCAGAGTGCTAATCAGGCGCTGACAAGATAAATGGTGCAAGACGCCACCGATCGTTCGCGACGCATCCTCGCCGCGCTGGTGAGGGAGTACATCGCCTCGGGCGAACCCGTGGCGTCCTCGTTACTCGTGTCCGCGGCGGGCCTTGGCGTCTCGTCGGCCACCGTGCGGAGCATGCTCGCGCGCCTCGAAGACGAAGGCTACGTGCAGCAGCCCCATACGTCGGCGGGCCGCATTCCCACCGACCGCGGGTATCGGTTTTACGTGGACCTCCTGCTCGAGTCGAAGCGGCCGCGCCGCGCCTCGACCGCCGTCGAAGCCCGGCTCCGGCGCGAAAGCCCTGCGGGCCTGATCGACGCCCTGCTGCCCCAGGTCTCGCACGTCGTCTCGCAGGCGTCGCACAGCGTCGGCTTCGCGAGCCGGCCGGCGCACGCCGTGGCCGTGTTCGACCGTGTGGAATTCGTCCCGCTCAGCGCATCGAAGGTGCTGGTCGTCATCGTGGCCCGCGGCGGCCATGTGATCCAGAAGGCCATCGACACCGGCGAGACCCTCGGCACCGACGAACTGCGCGAGGCCGCCAATTACCTGAACGCGGAATTCTCCGGCCTGCCGCTCAACCGTGCGCGCGAGGCCGTGCTCGAGCGCATCAACGAGGAGCGGCTGCTCTACGACGCCCTCATGGCGCGGGCGATGCGGCTGGCCACATCGACCTTCACCGATCTGCCCGACGAGCAGACGATCTACGTCGACGGCGCGGCGTCGCTGCTCGACGGCACGACGGGCCTGACGCTCGGCACGCTTCAGGCGCTGCTGCAGATGATCGAAGAGAAGCAGAAACTGCTCGAGCTGCTGAACGAGTACATCGACGGCCCGGGACTGACGGTCGTCATCGGCGCGGAGCACCTCGACCCGAGCCTGCGTCCCTTCAGCCTCGTGCTCTCCACCTACAACGACGGCATCGGCTTCGGGACCGTCGGCGTGATCGGCCCCACCCGCATGCGCTACTCGCGCGCCATCGCGGTCGTCGACGGCGCCGCGCAGGCGGTGGCCCGCGTGCTGCGCGATCCTAACTAGAACTTTTATGGCTGACCCCTTTGACGACGAGCCGGCGGGCGGCCCGCTGGACGCGGCCGAACCCGCCGCGGCCGCGCCGCCCGAGCGCGAGGCGGGGCTGGAGCGCGAGCGCGACGACTTCAAGGACCGCTGGCTGCGCAAGACCGCGGAATTCGACAACTACCGCAAGCGCATCGAGCGCGAACGCCGGGAGCAGGCGGATCAGTCGGTCGCCGATCTACTGAGCGAGCTACTGAGCGTCGTCGACGACTTCGATCGCGCGCTGACCGTCGACGCCGGCGACGGCGCGGCGGCGTACCGGAAGGGCGTCGAGCTGATCCACGCCAAGCTGCACGACATGCTGCGCAAGCAGGGCGTGCGGCCGATCGAGGCGCTTGGCGCCGATTTCGACCCGAACATCCATCAGGCCGTCATCCAGGAAGAGAGCCCGGATCATCGCGAAGGCGAGGTCATCGGCGAACTGCAGAAGGGCTACACGCTCCACGATCGCCTGTTGCGGCCGACGATGGTCAAGGTGGCGAAGGCGTGAGCAACGGCGTGAGCAAGCGCGACTACTACGACGTCCTCGGCGTCTCCCGATCCGCGAGCGACACTGACATCAAGAGCGCTTACCGCAAGCTGGCGATGCAGCATCATCCGGATCGCAACCCGGGCGACGCGGCCGCCGAGGAAAGCTTCAAGGAGGCGGCGGAAGCGTACGCCGTGCTCGCCGACAGCGACAAGCGGAGCGCGTACGATCGCTTCGGGCACGCGGGCGTCCGCGGGGCGGCGAGCGGCGGATTCGACCCGTCGGTGTTCACCGGCTTCGAGGACATCCTCGGCAATCTGTTCGGCTTCGGCGACATGTTCGGCGGCGGCCGCCGGCGCGGCGGACCGCAACCCGGCGCCGACCTGCGCTACGAGCTCGAAATCACCTTCGAGGAATCCGCGCACGGCGCGGAAACCGCGATCCAGATCCAGCGCCAGGAACACTGCGAGACGTGCCACGGCGCGGGATCGGCGCCGGGCTCCTCCACCGCGACGTGCCCCCAGTGCCGCGGCGCCGGCCAGGTGCGGTTCCAGCAGGGCTTCTTCACCGTCGCGCGCACGTGCCCGCAGTGCCGCGGCGCGGGCAAGGTCATCACCAAGCCGTGCACGACGTGCCGCGGCGCCGGCCGCGTCGCGAAGGACCGCAAGATCACGGTCAAGATTCCTGCGGGGATCGCCAACGGCCAGGGACTCCGGATCCAGGGCGAAGGCGAGCCGGGGTTCGCCGGCGGGCCGGCGGGACACCTCTACGTCGTCGTCCAGGTGCACGAGCACGCGTTCTTCCGGCGCGAGGGTCTGAATCTCTTCTGCGAGATTCCGGTGAACTTCACGACGCTCGCGCTCGGCGGCGAGATGCAAGTGCCGACGCTCGACGGCGCCGAGACGGTCAAGGTGCACGAAGGCACCGAGACCGGCACGACCATGCGGCTCAAGGGCAAGGGCATGCCGGACGTCAACGGGCGCGGGCGCGGCGATCTCTTTGCGACCGTGCAGGTGCAGACGCCGAAGAAACTGACGAAGGAACAGCGCCAGGTGCTCGAGCAGCTCAAGAAGGCGCTGCCCGCCGAAGGGTTCGAGCCGCGCACGCACGACGGCGACACGCAGAGCGAGCGCAACCTGTTCGACCGCGTGAAAGACATGTTTGGTTAGCGAATTGGGTAAGTGGGTAATTGGGTAGTTGGGTAATTGAAGACCTATCCAGCCATCGAAGTGTGCGGTAATTCCACCGATCTGTTGCTCATGATCGTCGACGACTTCTCGCCGACGGCCATCGAGGAACGCGACACAGCGGTCCGCGTGTTCTTCTCATCCGCCGCAGACCGCGATGCCGCCGGCGCCGCGCTCGCGTCGCACTTCGACGTCGCGCCGCTCGACGTTCCCGATGAGGACTGGGCGCGGCGATCGCAGGAAGGCCTGACGCCAATCACCGTCGGCCGTATGACCGTGGCCCCTCCGTGGACGTCCCCATCCCTCAGCCCTCAGCCCTCAGCCCTCGTCGTTACCATCCTCCCTTCCATGGGCTTCGGCACCGGGCATCATGCAACGACGAGGCTGTGTCTCGCGGCGATGCAGGCAACCGGAACGGTGGACATGACGGGCGCGGTCCTGCTGGACGTCGGCACCGGGTCGGGCATCCTCGCGATCGCGGGCGCCTTGCTCGGCGCCGCGCGCGCCGTCGGGATCGACGTCGATCCCGACGCGGTGCAGTCGGCGCGCGACAATCTGATCCTGAACCCTGGCGCCCGGCACGTGAACTTCGAGGTGGCGGACCTGACCTCGGCGGCGCTGCCGCAGGCGGGGGTCCTGACCGCGAATCTCACCGGCGCGCTGCTCGTGAAGTCCGCCCCGCTATTGCTCGCCGCGACCCGGCCAGGTGGCGTTCTGATTCTGAGCGGACTCCAGGCCCACGAGCGCGACGAGGTGTGTCGCGCGTTCGCCCCAGCAGCGTTATGCTGGGAACGCGAAGAGGACGGCTGGGTCGGGTTGGCCCTGGAAAAGACGACAAGACCGTGACCGTCAACCCTGCGGCCATGGGCGCGTCTAATAGGTCTAATAGACTGATCATGATTCCGCGCGCATTCACGCTCCTGGCGCTGGCCGGCACGCTCGCCATCGGTCTGGGCGCGCAAAGCGCGGCGCCAGGCGCCCAACCGCCGGCCCGCGACACGCCCGCGCAAGCGAAGGACGCGCCGGCGGCGCCGAGCGGCCGCATCACCGGCCGCGTGCTGACGGCCGACAGCGGCCGGCCGGTCAAGCGGGCGCGCGTGTCCATCAACGCGCCTGAAATCCAGGGCGGGCGCGGCCTCCTGACCGACGATACGGGCGTCTTCGATTTCACCGAACTCCCCGCCGGGCGGTACTCGCTCTCGGTGTCCAGGTCCGGGTTCATTTCGCTCTCGTACGGACAACGGCGTCCGATGATGGCCGGCACGCCGTTGCAACTCGCCGAAGGGCAGCAGCTTGCGGGGATCGATTTCCGGCTGCCACGCGGCGGCGTGATCGCCGGCCGCGTGCTCGACGAAGAAGGCGAGCCGGTCGTGAACGCCAGCGTCCGCATCCTGCGGTACCAGTACCAGCAGGGCGACCGCCGGCTGACGCCGGCCGGGAACGGTCAGACCGACGACCGCGGCCAGTACCGCGTCTGGGGTCTGATGCCGGGCGACTACTACGTCAACGCGCTCACGCGCGGCGGCGGCCCCGGCGGATTCGGTCCGGGTGGCGGCGGCCCGGGCGGATTCGGCGGCTTTGCTCCAGGGGGCGGCGGTCCCGGTGGATTCGGTCCGGGTGGCGGACGCGGAGGACGCGGCGGCCCGCCCGGGGCCGGCGGCGCGGGGGCCGATGACCAGGAGCAGCTGAACTACGCACCTACCTATTATCCGGGCGTGCCGTCGGTCGAAGAGGCGCGGCCGATCACCGTGGGCATCAGCCAGGAAGTGCTGGATATCAACTTCAACCTGCAGCTCGTGCGCACGTCGCGCATTACGGGCTCGGTCACCAATCCAGACGGCAGCGCGGCGTGGAGCGGCAACGTCAACCTCGCCAACGACGGCGCCGGCCGCGGCGGCCAGGTCGGGATGAACTACGCGTCGCGGATCGGGTGGGACGGCACGTTCACGCTGGCCAACGTCCCGCCGGGCCGCTACATGCTGCGCGCGCGGGCCGGTGACGACAACGACGCGTCGCTCTTCGCCGTGCAGCCGCTGACCGTGAACGGCGCCGACGTGTCCGACCTGATGGTGATGCTGAACAGCGGCGCCACGATCAGCGGGACCGTGACGTTCCTGTCGGGCCCGACGGGCGGCGCGGCGCCGCCCGATCCGACGCAGTTCCGCGTCACCGCGCCGTCGACCGATCTTTCCTCGTTCGGCCCGCAGCCCAACGCGCGGCTCGACAAGGACGGCAACTTCACGCTCCCGGGCGTGCCGGCCGGCCTGCACCTGTTCCGGTCCGCCGGCAACGCGCGCGGGTGGAGTTTGAAGTCCGTCGCCG
>Ga0315281_10012739_pt1 | contig 11431 bp, 10 predicted proteins | sample YL17G07_0_MG_FD_204540 | JGI IMG/M metagenome (GOLD analysis project Ga0315281, IMG submission 204540) | Sediment microbial communities from Yellowstone Lake, YNP, Wyoming, USA - YL17G07_0 | ecosystem: Environmental > Aquatic > Freshwater > Lake > Sediment | place: USA: Wyoming | collected... | reverse complement strand
TGGGCGCTCCCCATCCGGCCAACGAAGTTGCGGTTGTGCGTGCCGATGCACCGCTCGCCGGGCGCGAGCAGCCCGCCGTGGCCGCCGAAGCAGGGGCCGCAGCCGGGCGGCAGGACGAGGGCCCCCGCGTCGGCGAGCACCTGAAGCGCGCCCGAGCGCGTCGCGGCCTGGAAGACCGCCCGCGAGGCCGGCGCGACGAGCAGCCGCACGCCGGCGTGCACGCGGCGCCCGCGCAGGACGGCCGCCGCCGCCTCGAGGTCCTCGAGCCGGCCGTTCGTACAGGAGCCGATGAACGCCTGGTCGATGCGCGTGCCCGCGACCGCCCCCACCGGCTCGACGTGGTCGACCGCATGCGGCAGGGCGACCTGCGGCTCGAGCGGCGAGAGATCGAGCTCGTGGACGGCCTCGTAGGCGGCGTCCGGGTCGGGCCCGAAGGGCTCCGCCTCGACGCCGTGCTCGGCGAGGTACGCGAGCGCCGCCTCGTCGGCGGCGAAGAAGCCGAACTTCGCGCCGATCTCGACGGCCATGTTGCAGACGGTGAGGCGGCTCGCCACGCTCGCGCCTCGAGCGCCCGGCCCTCCGAACTCGACCGCGCGGTACTGGGCGGCGTCGGCCCCGAAGCGGCCGGCGAGCGCGAGAATGACGTCCTTCCAGGTCACAAACGGGTGGAGCGCGCCGGAGAGCTCGAAGCGGATCGTCGCCGGCACGCGGAACCAGAGCTTCCCGGTCGCGAGCACGTAGGCGAGCTCCGACGTGCCGATCCCCGTGCCCGCGGCGGCGAGGGCCCCGTGCGTCGTCGTGTGCGAGTCGGTGCCGACGATGAGCGCACCCGGCCGCACGTGGCCCTGCTCCGGCAGGAGCTGGTGGCAGATGCCGTGCCCGGCGTCGTAGAAGTGCCGGATGCCGAAGCGCTCGACGTGACCCCGGATCGTGCGGTGGGCAGCCGCCGCCGCCTCCGTCGGCGCCGGCACGAGGTGGTCGAAGACGACGACGACGCGTTCCGGGTCGAAGACGCGCTCGATCCCGGCCGCGACCAGGTGGCCGAAGACCGAGGCGGCGAAGATGTCGTGCGTCAGGGCGAGGTCCACCTCGGCGACGACGAACTCGCCCGCCTGCACGCCGTCCCGCCCGGAGGCGCGGGCGAGAATCTTCTCTGCCAGCGTCATGCCCACGACCGCCTCCGCCCCTACATCGCCGGGCTCGCAAGGCTGCGGCCGCCGCAGACGTACAGCACCTGCCCGGTGACGTAGCCGGCCTCGTCACAGGCGAAGGAGAGCACCGCCTGGGCGATGTCCTCCGGCGTGCCGACCCGGCCCAGGGGGATGGACGCGATCAGACGCTCCCGGACCTCCGCCTTCAGCTCCTGGAAGAGCGGCGTGTCCACGATCGCCGGCGCGATGCAGTTGACGGTGATCCGGAACCGGGCCAACTCGAGGGCGAGCGTCCTCGTGAGGCTGACGACGCCGCCCTTCGAGGCCGAGTAGCTCGCCTGACCCGGGCCGCCGAGCCAGGCGCGCGACGAGATGTTGACGATCCGGCCGTACTGCTGCTCCTGCATGTGCCGCGCCGCGGCGCGGCAGCAGAGGAACTGCGACTTCAGGTTGACGCGCAGCGTCTCGTCCCAGTCCTCCTCGCTCATCTTCGTCAGCCAGGCGTCGCGCGCGATGCCGGCGTTGTTGACGAGGATGTCGAGGCCGCCGAACTCCTCGAGAGCGCGGGCGACGAGGGCCTCCGCCCCCTCGCTCGTGCCGACGTCGGCGGCGACGCCGACGGCCGTCCCGCCCGCCGCGACGATCTCGGCGGCGGCGGCCTCGGCCCGGCCGGCGGCGACGTCGTTGACGACGACCTTCGCCCCGCCGGCGGCGAGCAGGCGGGCGATGCCCGCGCCGATCCCCTGCCCGGAGCCGGTGACGACGGCAACTCGCTCGTTCACGTGCATCTTCCTGTGCTCCTTCCTCAGCGGCCGACGAAGACGGGCTCGCGCTTCTCGACGAAGGCCCTGATCCCCTCCTGGCGATCCGCGCTGTCGCGCAGGAAGGCGTGACAGCCGCGCTCGAACACGAGGCCCGTCTCGAGGTCGACGTCGAGCGCCTGGTTGACCGCCTCCTTGATCTTCTGCAGCGAGAGCGGCGCGCGGCCCGCGATCGTCGTGGCCAGGGCCTTCGCCTCGTCGAGCAGCGACGCCGCCGGCACGACGCGGTTGACAAGCCCGAGGCGGAGGGCCTCGGCCGCGTCGATCCGGTCGCACGTGAACATCAGCTCCTTCGCCCGGGCGGGCCCGATCAGCCGCGTCAGCCGCTGCGTGCCGCCGGCGCCCGGCATGCTGCCCACCTTCGCCTCCGGCAGCCCGAACTGGGCCGTGTCCGCGGCGACACGCAGGTCGCACGTGAGCGCCAGCTCGAGGCCGCCGCCGAGGCAGTAGCCGTGGATCGCCGCGATCGTCGGCCGCGGGATGCGCTCGAGGCGGCCGAAGGCGCTCTTCACGGCCGCGGCGAGCGGGTCCTCGCCCGCCGCCTCGTCGTACTCGGCCGCCCGGCTCTTCAGGTCGGCTCCGACGCAGAAGGCCTTCTCGCCGCTCGCCGCGAGGACGAGCGCGCGAAGCGAGGCGTCCGCCTCGGCCTCCGCGAGCACTCCTTCGAGCCGCTCGAGCAGCTCGACCGTCATCGCGTTCAGGGCTTCGGGGCGGTTGAGCGTGATGATCCCCACCGTCTGCTCGCGCGCCCAGAGCAGTGATTCCTCCATGAGCCTCCCTCCTTTCACGTCGCAACGGCCTCGGTTGCCTCGGCGCCCTGCACGGCTCCGGCCGCGACGAGCTCCTCGATCTCCTCGCCGCCGAACCCGAAGTCCCGAAGCACGTCCTCGGAGCTCTCCCCCGGGAGGTGCGGCGGCGGCCGCCGGGACCGCGCCGGGGTGGCCGAGAGGCGCACGGGGCTTCCGACGGAGCGCGTCTCGCCGAGCGACGGATGCGCGGACGTCACCAGCATCCCGCCGGCGGCCACGTGCTCGGCCGCGACGAGCTCGGGGTAGGCGAGCAGGGGGCCGCAGAGGATGTCGGCCGCCTGCAGCCGCTCGATCCACTCGGCGGTCGGCCGCGCGACGAAGAGCGGCTCGAGCACCTCGCGCAGCGCCGCCCTGGCGCGCACGCGCCGCTCGTTCGTGTCGAAGCGGGGGTCGGTCGCCAGTTCGGGCCGGCCGAGGGTCTCGCACAGCCTCGCCCACCGCTCCGGCGTGTAGGCGGCCACCATCACGTACCCGTCTCTCGTCGCGAAGGCCTCGTTGGGAGCCGCGTAGGGCGCCGCGCTGCCCTGCCGGCCGGGGGGCTCGCCGCTCGCCAGGTACATCGAGAGTGGCACGACCTGGAAGGCGAGCAGGGCGTCGAGCAGGGAGACATCCGCGCGCTGGCCCTTGCCGGTGCGCTCGCGCGCGAAGAGGGCGGCGAGGATCGCCTGCGCGGCGAAGAGCCCGCCCACCATGTCCGCTCCCGGCACGCCGACCTTCACCGGCGGCCCGTCCGCCGCGCCGGTGACGCTCATCAGCCCGCTCATCGCCTGCACGACGCCGTCCACACCGGGCAGGTCCCGCCAGGGCCCCTCCTGGCCGAAGGCGGAGACGGCCGCGTAGACGAGCCGGGGATTGCGCGCCGCCATCGCCTCGTAGCCGATCCCCAGCCGCTCGGCGACGCCCGGCCGGAAGCTCTCGAGCGAAACGTCGCTCGCGGCGGCCAGGCGCAGGACGACCTCGCGTCCTTCGGGCCGCTTCAGGTCGACGACGATGCTGCGCTTGTTGCGGTTCATCCCGAGGAAGGCGGCCGCCACGCCTCCGACGAAGGGAGGGCCGAGGCCACGGCCCCATTCGCCGCCGGGCGGCTCGACCTTGACGACCTCTGCACCGAGATCGCCGAGCAGCATCGCGCAGGTGGGACCGGCCGCGCCCTGGGACAGGTCGAGCACGCAGATGCCCTCGAGCGCGCCGCTCATCCCTGCCCGCCGTTGCGGGCGAGGGAGCGCGCGGACAGCTCGCCGAACTGGGCGGCGATCTCTTCCGCCTCGAGCTCTCCCCCCGGCCGGTACCAGCTCGCCACCGCGTTGCACATTCCGAGCACGGCGAGGCCGGCCAGGCGGACGTCGATCGGACGGAACTCGCCGGCCCGGATGCCGTCCTCGATGATCCGGCGGAAGTGGCACTCGTAGCGGTCGCGCTTGGCGACGTGAGCCTGCCGGTAGCCCGCGGCGAGAAAGCGTCCCTCCTCGATGAAGCAGGCGACGTTGTCCTGGTCGTGGATCAGCTCCACGACGTGGCGGGCGACGGCCTGCCGCAGGCGGTCGACGGCGGGCAGGTCGGCCTCCGCGATCCCCCGGACGGCCGGCGTCACGCGCTCGACCGTCGACTCGACGATCTCCGAGAGGAGCGCCTGCTTGCTCGGGAAGTGATGGTAGAGGCTCGACTTGCTGATCCCCACCGCCTCGGCGAGGTCCTGCATGCTCGTCCCGTTGAAGCCGTTCTGCCGAAAGAGGGCCGCGGCAGCCTGCAGGATCCGGTCGCGAGTGGTGGCCTCGGCTTTCACGCCGGTGCCCCCTCCGGCCGTCCCGGCAGCCTGGATCACGCCTGCGATGACCAGCCCTCGGCCGCCCGGGGCCGCCGTCGCGGCGCCGGGGCGAGCGGCAGCAGCGCGAGGATCTCCTCATCCCGCAGAACACGGTCGGAGACCTTGGCGGCGGCGAAGATGCGCTCCACCGTCTCCGGGCCCGCCTCGAGCCCGCGCTCGGCGAGCCAGGCCACGACGTTCGCCTGGCCGCTCATCGGCCCGACCGTGATCACCTGCTCGCGGCCGAAGTCGTGGGCCGGAACGCTGCTGTACACGCGGTCGGCCAGCCACAGGTCTCCCTTGCGGAGCGCCTTCAGGATCGCCGCCGCGTGCACGCCCGTGCTCGTCACGAAGGCGTCCTTGCCGATCACCGGGTAGTTCGGCGGGACCTCGAAGCCCGTCGCCTCGGCGACCGCCTGGCAATAGGCCGGAAGCGAGCTGAGATCGCGGTCGATCCAGCCCAGGAGCTTGAGGTTCACGAGCAGGAGGTCCATCGGCGCGTTGCCGACCCGCTCGCCGATCCCGAGGCCGCAGGCGTGCACGCGGTGCACGCCCTCCGTGAGGGCGACGATCGAGTTGATCACGTCGAGGCCGCGGTCGCGGTGCCCGTGCCAGTCGAGCTTGACGTCCTCACCGGTGTCGGCCACGACCTCGCGGATGAAGCGCACGAGGTTCTGCACCCCCCAGGGGGTCGCGTGGCCCACGGTGTCGGCGATGCAGATCCGCCTCGCCCCCGCCTCGATCGCGGTCGTGTAGAGCCGCCGCAGGTGCTCGCGGTCGGCGCGCGTCGTGTCCTCGGTGACGTACATGACCTCGAGGCCGAGCTCGCGCGCGAGGCCGACGGCGTGCTGGGTCGTCCGCAGCAGGAAGTCGATGTCCCAGCCCTCGGTGTACTGCCGGATCGGGCTCGAGCCCAGGAAGAGGGCTGCCTCGATCGCGACGCCCGAGCGCTGCTGAGCCTCGGCGATCGGCAGGATGTCGCCGTCCGCGGTGCGCGCGGCGCAGTTCGGCAGGATCCGCAGGCCCGAGGCTGCAATCTCCTGGGCCAGTGCAACGACGTCGGCCAGCGTCCGCGGGCCCGCCCCCGCGTAGCCGATGTCGGCCGCGTCGATGCCGAGCGCCTCCATGTGGTGGAGCAGCTCGATCTTCTTCGCGACGGGCGGCGACACGGCGGAGGGGCTCTGGAGGCCGTCGCGGAGCGTCTCGTCGTCGAGCTCGACCGCTCCCGCCGGCGGGCGGGCGCGGTCGGCGGATTCGTTCCAGTCGTAGACGAGCGCCGGCGCGCCGCCGTCCGGCGAGGAACTCCGTTCGCGGCCCGTCCGACCGATCGGTCGGTTCACGTTGTCAGGATCTCCCGCTCGACCGGGAGGGTCAATCCGGCGGCCGCATCATTTGTCTGGTGCGAATGCATCAGGTGCCGCCGGTCGCCGCCGGTGATCTAGGCTCGGCTCCATGACCTCGGCCCGGATCACCGACCTCGGCCGCGGCGTGTACCAGGTCACCCACCCCCTGCCGTGGGCGCTCGACCACGTCCACTGCTACGCGGTCGCAGGCCCGGACGGCTGGACGCTGATCGACTCCGGGCTCGCCGGCGGCGACGCCGGGGCGCGGTGGCGCGAGGCGCTCGACGCGCTCGGGAGCCCCCGCGTCCGGACGATCGTGCTGACCCACTACCACCCGGACCACATAGCCGGCAGCGCCGCGCTCGCCCGGCTGACGCAGGCCGAGGAGGTGCTGCAGGGCGCGTACGACTCCGTGCTCGCCCGCCGCGTGTTTTGCGACCCAGGGAACGCCGAGAGGCTGGCGGCCTATCTCGGCGAGCAGGGCATGCCGCCCGAGCTCGTGTTCGCGTCGGTCGCCGACGAGAGCTCGTACTTCGCCCCGCCGGCGGAGCCGACGCGGCTGCTCGAGGCGGGAGACACGGTCGAGCTGGGAGGCGAGGAGTTCGCCGTCCTCGCCCTGCCCGGCCACGCGGACGGGCACATCGGGCTCTACTCCGAGCGCACGGGCCGGCTCTTCGGCGGCGACGTCCTCCTCACGGGGATCACGCCCAACGTCGGCCGCTGGCAGCACACGCTGCCCGACCCGCTCGGCCGCTACCTCGTCACGCTCGACCGGCTCGCCGAGCTGCGGCCCTCGGTCGTCTACCCCGGCCACAACCGCGTGCTCGAGGACGGCGCGGGGCGCGCCCGCGAGATCCAGGGGCACCATGCCGCCCGGCTCGATGTCCACTACGAGGCCCTGCGTGGCGGCGCCGCCACGCCCTACGAGGTGGCTGTGAGCGTCTGGGGTACCGGGCTCGGCCTGCACGAGCGGCGCTTCGCGCTCGTCGAGGCGATCTCACACCTCGTACGGCTCGAGCGCCTGGGCCTCGCCGTCGAGGTCGCCACCGCCCGCTGGCAGGCTGCCTGAGCTCACCGACCGTCCCACAGCGGGACCTCGACGACGCCCGCCGGGTCGATCCAGACGTCCACGCGGTCGCCCGGGCGCGCGTGGTGCACGTCGGTCGAGGCGGCCTCGAGCTCCTCGCCGCCGGGCAGCCGAACCCGTAGGCGCACCGCCGGGCCCCGCCGCTCGGCGGCCGTCACCTCGGCCTCTCCGGCGGGATCGAGCCGGACCCGCACGGCCTCCGGCCGGACGACGCGTGCGGCGGCGCCCTCGCGCAGGACGTTCGCCAGGCCGAGGAAGCGGGCGACCCAGTCGTCCGCAGGGCGCGACCAGAGCTCGTCCGGCGTCGCGGCCTGGACGACCCGGCCGGCGCGCATCACGGCGACGCGGTGGCCGAGCGTGAACGCCTCGGCGACGTCGTGCGTCACGTAGACGACGGTCAGCCCGAGCCCGGCGAACAGCGCTCGCAGATCGGCGAGCAGCCGGCCGCGGAGCTGTGCGTCGAGCGAGCTGAACGGCTCGTCCAGGAGCAGCACCTGCGGCCCGGGAGCCAACGCCCGCGCGAGGGCGACGCGCTGCCGCTCACCGCCGGAGAGCGTCGCCACCGAGCGCCGGGCGAACCCCGGCAGGCCGACGAGCTCGAGCAGCTCCGCGACCCGGCGCTCGACCGCCGCGCGCGGGGCGCGGGCGATCCGGGGCCCGAACGCGACGTTGCCGCCGACGTCCCGGTGCGGGAACAACGCGTCGTCCTGGAACATCAGCCCGATCCCGCGCCTGTGCGGCGGCACGTCCGTCAGGTCACGGCCGGCGAGCTCGACCGCGCCGCGGTCCGGCCGCTGCAGGCCGGCCACGACGCGCAGGAGGGTCGTCTTGCCGCAGCCGCTCGGCCCGAGCACGGCGACCGTCTCGCCCGTGCCGACCTCGAGGTCGACGCCTGCGAGCGCCGGCGTGTCGCCGAGCACGACCGAGACGCCGTGCACGCCGAGCATCAAAGCGCCCCGCGCCGGGCTGCGAGCCGCTCGCCGAGCAGCGCCGCGGCGGCGGCGAGAACCATCAGGACGACGCTGAGGGCCATCGCCTGGCCGACGTTCTCCGCCCCGGGGCGGCCGAGGAAGCGGAAGATGGCGACCGGCAGCGTCGGCCGGTCGCTGCGGGCGACGAACACGGTCGCCCCGAACTCGCCGAGCGAGACGGCGAACGCGAACCCGGCCGCGACGCCGAACGCGCGCAGCGCGAGCGGCAGGTCGATCTCACGCCACGAGCGCGCGGGCGACGCGCCGAGCACGGCGGCCGCCTCCCGCAGCCGCGGGTCGATCGCCCGCAACGCGGGCGCGGCGATCCGAACGACGAACGGCGCCGCCACGAGCGACTGCACGACCGGCACGAGCCACGGCCAGGAGCGCAGGTCGAGCGGCGGCGCATCGAACGCGATCACGAAGCCGAAGCCGAGCATGACGGCGGACGCGCCGAGCGGAAGCATGGCGAGCCCGTCGAGCCAGGCCGCGCGGCGGCGGGCGACGGCGATCGCCACGGCACCGCCGACCGCCAGGGCGAGGACGGTGCTGAGCGCCGCGAAGAGGAGCGAGTTCACCGCCGCGTGCCACGGCGGGACGAGGAGCGCCGGCGTCTCCGCGCCCAGCGCGCGGTAGAAGCCTAGGCCGAGCCCAGCCGGCGTCGCGAGCGAGCGTTCGACGAGCACCGCGAGCGGCAGCCCGAGGAGGAGCAGCGTGCCCGCGACGATGCCCGCCGCCGCCGCGCGCTCACGGCCACGCGGCCGCCGCAGCACGTCGCGCTCGGCGACGAGCGGGCGCGCGCCCTCGAGCCGGCGCCCGAGCGCCGCGGAGACGGCGAGGATCGCGGCGACGAAGCCGAGCTGCAGCAGCGAGAGAGCCGCGGCCGCCCGCAGGTCGAACGCCCGCGCGGCCTGGTTGTAGATCTCCGTCTCGAGCGTCGAGTAGCGCGGCCCACCGAGGATCACGATCACGCCGAAGGACGTGAAGCAGAAGAGAAAGACGAGCGCGGCCGCGGACCGGAGCGCCGGCGCGAGCAGCGGCAGCGTCACCTCGCGGAAGCGCCGCGCCGGAGAGGCGCCGAGCGTCGCCGCCGCGTCCCAGAGCTCGTGGCTGAGCCCGGCCCAGTAGCCGCCGACGATGCGCACGACGACGGCGACGTTGAAGAACACGTGTGCGAGGAGGATCGCCCAGACGCTCCGGTCGAGACGCTCGGGGAGCAGCGCGAGGAAGGCCATCGCGACGACGACGGTCGGCAGCACGAACGGGACGACGACGATCGCGCGCAGCAGCGACCGGCCGCGGAAGGAGAACCGTCCGACGACCCAGGCGAGCGGCAGGCCGGCCGCGAGCGTGAGCGCGGTCGAGGCAGTCGCTTGCCAGAACGTGAACCAGACCACGTGCAGCGTGCTCGGGTCGGCGAGCACGTCGCCCGGCCAGTCGAGGCCGCCGCCCTGCGTCAGGCCGCGCTCGACGATCGAGCCGAGCGGGTACACGAAGAAGAGCGCGACGAATGCCGCCGGCAGCCCGACGACGGCGGCGCGGGCGGCCCGCCCGCTCAGCGCAGGACGACGCCCGTCCACTCGCGGATCCAGCGGTCCCGGTTCGCCCCGATCTCGCCGGGCGGCAGGTCGAGCGGCGAGCGGGGAACGAGCGCGAAGCGCCGGAACACCGGCGGCAGGGGCACGTCCTCCCGAACGGGGAAAACGAACATCGAGAGCGGCACGTCCGCCTGGAACGCGGGCGAGAGCAGGAAGTCGACCAGCCTGCGCGCGCCGTCCGGGTTCCGAGCGCCGCGCAGGACGCCGGCGAGCTCGACCTGCCGGAAGCAGCCGTCCTCGAGCGAGGCGGTCGGGGCCTGCGCCATCTGCTTGCCCGCGAAGTAGACCTCGGCGGCCGGGCTCGACGCGTACGAGACGACGATCGGCCGCTTGCCCTTGCTGCCGGCGGCGCCGGAGAAGCGTGCCGTGTAGGCCTCCTCCCAGCCGTCCGCGACGAGCACACCGTTCGCGCGCAGCCCGCGCCAGTAGTCCTGCCAGCCGCCCTCGCCGTAGCGCGCGACGGTCGCGAGCAGGAAGGCGAGCCCCGGCGTGGACGTGGCGGGGTTCTCGACGACGAGCAGCCCGCGGTAGCGCGGGGAGACGAGGTCGCCGAGCGTGCGCGGCGGCGGCACGCCGCGGGAGGCGAACCAGCGCCGGTCGATGTTCAGGCAGACCTCGCCGTGATCGACGGGTGTGACGCGATGCTGCGGGTCGAGCACGTAGCGCGGGGCGACGCTCTTCAGCGCGGCAGGCTCGTACGGGTCGAAGAGGTCCTCCGCGAGGGCGCGCGACAGCAGGTTGTTGTCCACGCCGAAGAAGACGTCGCCCTCCGGATGGCCCTTGGTGAGCAGCGCCCTGTTCAGCGCCTCACCGGCGTCGCCCGCCTGCAGGATGCGCAGCCGCAGGCCGGTCTCCCGCTCGAAGGCCGCCTTGACCTGCTTCGAGATCGCAAACGAATCGTGCGTGACGAGCACGACCTCGGTGGGCGCCTTCGTGCCGGAGCCGCCGCAGCCCGCGGCGAGCCCTGCGAGCAGCACGGTGGCGGCGGCCAGGGCGACGACGTACCTCATTCGGCTCTCCTCTCCTCTCCAGGCCGGACCGCGAGCAGGACTCCCCGCTCCAGCGTGATGCGCGCCTCGGCCCCGGCGAACACGTTCGAGATCCCGCGGGTCGACCCGGGAGCGAGCGTCTCGCCCCGCAGCGGGTACTCGAGCCCCTCGGTGACGACGCCCTCGGCGGGCCCGTGCAGAGCGAGCAGAGAGACGATCTCTCCCGGCACGCCGGCGAGACGGCGCTCGCCCCGGATCACGTGGACGACCGCCGGCCCGAGCAGAGCGTCCAGCTCGACGCCCGCATAGCGCTCGGCGGCGAGGAGCAGCAGCAGGCCGAGCAGGTGGTCGAGCCGGCCCCCGTCGAGGCCGGCGACGAGCAGCCGCCGCGGCCCGAGCGCGAGGGCGGCGTCGAGCGCGAGGGCGGCGTCCGTCGCGTCCTTGGCCGCGGGATGCCGCACGACCCGCGCGCCGGCCGCCTCGACCGCGCGCAGCCCGGCGGCGCTGACGGAGTCGAAGTCGCCGACGGCGAGGTCGACGCGAAGGCCGAGGGCGAGCGCGTGGTCGATCCCGGAGTCCGCGGCGACGACCGTCGCTCCCGCCGGCAGCGTCGCGAGAACGGGGCGGCCCGGCGCCGGGCCTCCGGTGACGACGATGACGGTCTCGACCACGTGGGCGTCCCTCCGCTGGCATTACCCAGTTCAGGTTCGACGGGTCGACGACGCGCTACGGTCGCCCTCTCAGCCCGGCTGCCCCGAGCTCCCCGATTCGCTGAGGGGAATAGTACCCGGCGCTGAGGAAGCCGACGCGCGGATTCGAACCGCGGACCCCTTCATTACGAGTGAAGTGCTCTACCAG
>Ga0315281_10012738_pt1 | contig 11431 bp, 11 predicted proteins | sample YL17G07_0_MG_FD_204540 | JGI IMG/M metagenome (GOLD analysis project Ga0315281, IMG submission 204540) | Sediment microbial communities from Yellowstone Lake, YNP, Wyoming, USA - YL17G07_0 | ecosystem: Environmental > Aquatic > Freshwater > Lake > Sediment | place: USA: Wyoming | collected... | reverse complement strand
GCCACGGCGAAGGCCGTGGTAGAGCAGCCCGCCGTTGCCCGTGTCGACCAGCGAGTGGATGCCCTCGCTGATCATGGCCGAGCTGCCGGTGATGCTGCCTGCCACGAACTTGATGACCGCGATGGCGGCGTTGCCGATGATCGCGGCGACCACGGCCTTCTTGGATTCGGCGGCCATGTGGGCAGTGTACCAGCGCCCTCGAACCCGGTGTTCACCCGAAGGACAATCCTCGCTGAGCGGGTACATTGCTACTGCGACCTTGAAAGGAGGACCATGGCACGGAGGGAGTATGTCTGCGGCGACTGCAGACACCGCTTCGGTACCCCGGAAGGCGAAGCGATGAACGCGCGCGCACTCATGTGCCCGAGTTGCGGCAGCATCTATTTGTCGATCGTGAGGGCGGAGCAGGCCCCCCGGATCGTGATGCGCGCCACTGAACCGGCCAAGGCCGGCGACTGGTGGCGCAAGAGCGGCACCGGCGCTTCCTGAGTACCGGTAGTTCTCTGCGGTATTCCCGCCGAAGGCGGCGGTCGCGTTTGGTACCCTAGACGCATGCTGAAGGCCGTCACCTTCGACTACTGGAACACCCTCTTCGTCGACGTCCACGGGCAGGACCGCGAACGCCGCCGCGCGGAGATCCTGCGCGCCGAGCTCGAGGCGCGCGGGCGCGACGTTTCGCAGACGGCGCTGCATGAGGCCCTGTGGGCCGGCTTCGACTTCTTCGACCGCGTCTGGATCAGGGAGCACCGCACGCCCTCGTGTGGCGAGCTCGTCGACAGCATCCTCGCGGTGCTCGGGGCGCGCGTACCTGAGGACGCCCGCGAGTGTCTCGTGGACCGTTTCGAACTCCTGGTGCTCGACCTGCCGCCGGAGCCCATGCCGGGAGCCGTGTACGCGCTGCCCTTGCTGGCCGAGCGCTACCGTCTCGCCGTGGTCTGCGACACCGGCTACTCGCCGGGGAGCGCGCTCCGCCAGGTGATGGAACGCCACGGCATGCTGGCCTACTTCGAGTACCTCTACTTCTCGAACGAGCACGGCATGAGCAAACCCGATGTGCGCGTCTTCCGGCACACGCTGGCGGCGCTGCACGTGCGGGCGCCGGAGGCGGCCCACGTCGGCGACATCCAGCGCACCGACATCGCCGGGGCGCAGGCCGCGGGTATGGCCGCCGTGCACTTCATCGGCGCCAACAACCACGACGCCGGGCGTTCCACGGCGGACCTCATCGTCAGGCACTTCGACGAGCTGCCGGCGGCGCTCGGCGGCCTCACCTGTGCCGGCTGCTGACGACAGCGGCCGGCACGCCGCCGGCCCGAGGGCGCAGCGGCGGCTGCTAGCGCCGGTCGCGGTCTTCGCTGCCTCGCTGCTGTGCTTCCTTGCGCTGGCCTTGCTCGCGAATCCCAGCACGCCCGGCGGCCTCGACGCGCGTGTCAACGCCTTTGTCGAGGCGCATCGCAGCGCCGCGCTGACGACCTTCGTCACAGGGTACACAGGCCTGGGCCAATGGCTCGTCCTCACAGCGGCCACAGTGGCGGTGATCGCCGCTCTTGCCTGGCGCGCCCGCCGCCGCGAAGCCGTCTTTCTGCTGATCGCCATGACCATGTCAGCGCTCCTGAACCCGGCGCTCAAGCAACTCTTCGAGCGGGTCCGCCCCCCGGCGGAGTCCGCGGTACTGAGCGTGAACGGCTACGCCTTCCCGAGCGGTCACGCCACGTCGTCGGCCACCTTCGCCCTGGCACTCGCCGTCATCGCGTGGCCGACTCGCTGGCGCTGGCCCGCGGCCGGTCTCGCGGCGACCTTCGCCCTCCTCATGGGCCTGTCCCGCGTCTACCTGGGCGTGCACTGGCTCACGGACGTGCTCGCTGGGTGGGTGCTCGCGGTGGCCGTCGTCACGGCGGCGCATCTCGTCATGGGATCGGTCAGCGCACGGAGGTCGCGCCGTTCGCCGACGAGACTCACCACAACGCCCCTCGAGGTCATCTTTCTCGACTGGGGCCACACCCTGATGGTGGACGACGGCACGCAGTCCGGGCCCATGGCGGCGTGGCCCGAGGTCCGGGCGGTGGACGGGGCGCAGGACGTGCTGCGCCGCCTGCGCCCCCAGTACCGCCTCCTCGTGGCGACCAACGCCGACGACTCCGGCGAGCGCGACGTGCTGGCCGCGCTCTCCCGCGTCGGCCTCGGCGAACTCGTCGACGGCGTCGTCAGCTCGCGTGACGTCGGCGCCCGCAAGCCCGACGCGATCTTCTACCGCGCGGCCCTGCTGCGCGCCGGCCGCGCCGGCCTGCCGCTGCCGCCGGCGCGTGCCGTTATGGTCGGCGACTCGTGGCCCAACGACGTGGCCGGCGCCAAAGCCGCGGGTCTGCACGCAGTCTGGCTCAACCCGGCCAAGGCGCGGCGCCCCGACGGCGCCGCCGCGCCGGACGCGGAGATCCGCACGCTCGCCGACCTGCCGCAGGCGCTCGCGAAGCTCTCGGGCGCGGCGCCCGTTGCGCCGCCGCGCCGCGCGGGCTAGTCTGCGCCTGAGTCCCTTCCACCACGGAGGCAGCCCGATGGACCTGAGTCATCCTGACGCTTGGTGCGCCCGCGCCGTCGAGCTCGGCGCCGACGCCGCGACCGTCATCGACACCGGCAAGATCGTCACCGCCGAGTGGGTGCGCATGAAGTGCCTGTACGGCTGCGACGACAACGGCAGCTACCGCACCTGCCCGCCCAATTCGCCGGAGCCCGCCGCCACCCGTCGCCTGGTCGACGGCTTCCGGCGAGCCGTGCTTCTCAGGGGCGGCCCTCACCGCGGGCGCCAGAACTCCGACCCCATGTCGCGCAAGCTCAACGACGCCGCCCTGAAGCTGGAGGGGGAGCTCTTCCTGGCGAGCTTCTTCAAGACCTGGACGATGGGCGCGGGCCCCTGTGACTACTGCGGCACCTGCGAGCTGGACGGGCCGTGCGTGGCCCCGGAGCGCGCCCGGCCCTCGATGGAAGGCTGCGGCATCGACGTGTTCACGACGGTGCGCAACGCAGGCTGGGAGCTCGAGGTCGTCCGGGACGAGGGTGACGAGTACAGCTTCTTCGCCCTCGTCCTCGTGGACTGAGGCGAGCGCGCGGTTAGAGTAGCGCCGCGGCCGTCATCAGCCGCCCGGCCGCCTCGTCGCGGCCCAGCACCCACAGCGACTCGAACAGGCCCGGGGTGACGCTCTGGCCGCTCATGCCGAGGCGCAAGGCGGCGAAGACGGACTTGGGCTTCACCTCGAGGCGCTCCGGCAGGCCGCGAACGAGCGCCTCGATGTGCTCGACGTCGAAGGCTTCAAGTTCGGCCAGGCTCACGGCCGCAGCGCGCAGCGTCTCGGCGGCGCCCGTGGTGCCCTTCAGCCGCTCCACCGCCTCGGCGGAGAAGGCCAGCGGCCGGAAGAACCAGCCGGCGATGGGCACGAAGTCGGCGAGCACGTCCATCTTCTCGCGGACCAGCGGCGCGAGCCGGCGCGTGAGCGCCTCCTGCTCCACGTCTGGCGCCGCGAGCAGCAAGTGCGCCGTCTCGGCGCCCTCGACCTCCGCGGCCAGCGCCTCGGGGCCGAGCTTGGCGAGCTCCTCGACAGCGGCCGGCGCGCCGTAGAAGCCGACCCGCGTGAGGTACTCCTCGAGCCGCTCGCCCAGGGCGACATCGCCCAGCCGGCGGATGAAGCGGCCGTTCATCCAGCGCAGCTTCTCGGGGTCGAAGATGCTGGCGCTGGTGCCCAGCTTGAGCACGTCGAACTTCTCGACGAGGTCGTCCAGCGACCAGGTGATCATGCTCTCGTCGAACTCGGTGCTGAGAAAACAGAGGTAGTTGCGCACGACCTCCACCAGGTAGCCCATGGCCGTGAGCTGCTCGAGCTTGGTCGCCCCGTGGCGCTTGCTGAGCTTCTTCTTGTCGGTGCCGAAGAGCAGCGGCATGTGCAGGAACTCGGGCACGGGGACGCCCAGCGCCTCGTAGATCACGACCTGCTTGGGCGTGTTGCTGAGGTGGTCGTCGCCGCGGATCACGTGCGTGATCTGCATGGTCACGTCGTCGACCACCACAGCGAGGTTGTAGGTGATGGTGCCGTCGCTGCGCTGCACGATGAAATCGCCGATAGTGTCGTTGTCGAACTCCACCGGGGCGCGGAGCATGTCGTGGAAGACGGTCTTGCCCGGCGGCACGTGCATGCGCAGCGTGAAGGGTTCGCCGGCGGCCTTGCGGCGCTCCACCCCTTCCGCGGGGAGCGCCCGGCACTTGCCCGAGTACACCCAGGCGCGTTTCTCGGCCCGTGCCGTCCGCCGCTCGGCCTCGAGCTCCTCCGGCGTGCAGAAGCAAGGGTACAGATGGCCGCTGTCGAGCAGTTTCTCGATGTACTCGTGATAGATGGGCTGGCGCTCGGTCTGGCGGTACGGCGCGTGCGGGCCGGGGAGCTCGGGGCCTTCGTCCCAGTCCAGCCCCATCTCGCGCATCGCGCTGATGATCTGCAGGATGGCTTCGTCGGTGCTGCGCGAGAGGTCGGTGTCTTCGATGCGCAGGATGAACGACCCGCCGTGCCGACGGGTGAAGATGTAGTTGTAGAGGCCCGTACGGGCGCTGCCCAGGTGCAGGTAGCCCGTGGGGGACGGGGCGAAACGGACGACGACGGGGCCCGGGGCCGCCGCTTGTGACTGCTCGTTCATAGGCGGCCCATGATAGCGCATCGGGCGGCGCCCGCGGCCTGACCCGTGCGGGTGGAAACTACACGCCCGCCGTGGGTCTACAATGGCCGGATGAACGGATTCCCCAAGACGGTGCGCGTCGCGCGCTCGTGCGTCAGTGTCCATATCGACGACGTCCGCTTTCGCGACGGTGACGCCCTCGTGGTCGGGCACCGCAACCAGCAATTCCCCGAGTTCGTGTGGTGCGCCACCGAGGACGGTCATCACGGCTGGGCGCCCGAGACGTTCATCGAGATGACGGGCCGCGCGAGCGCCGTGGCGCTGCGCGACTACGACGCCGCGCACCTCACCGTCTCCGCTGGCGAGTCCCTCACCGCTCGCGAACGGGTCGGCGTCTGGCTGCGCTGCCGAAACGCGCGGGGGCTCGAGGGCTGGGTGCCGGTCGAGTGCGTGGTCGAGGCCCCGGAGGATTGAGCATGGACGAGATACCCAAGCGGGTGCGCGTCGTCCAATCGCACGTCACCAGCGCTCCGGACCCCGTGCGCTTCGTCAGCGGCGACGCGCTCAGCGTCGGCCACCACGACCAGCAGTGGCGGTCGTACGTGTGGTGCACCGACCAGTCCGGTCACGCCGGCTGGGTGCCGGACTTCTACCTCGAGATGACCGGCGCGCACGAGGCCACCGCCCTGCGCGACTACGACGCCACCGAGCTGACCGTCGCGAAGGGCGAGCTGCTGGACGTGCTCGAGGAGGCCGGCGGCTGGCTCCGCTGCCGCACGAGCAGCGGTCACGAAGGCTGGGTGCCGGGCGACAACGTCGAGCCCGTTTAGGGGCCGGCCAGGAGGTCCTGGACGAAGCCGGCCGTCTCGCCGGTCGTGCCCTGCACCTCCAGCGTGTGAGCGCCCGCCGCCAGCGGCGCCGTCGTGAGCTTCCACTGCTCCACGGGCTCGTCGAAGCGCCCGTCGACGGCGACCAGCGGCAGCCACTCGCCATCGTCGACGCGGAACTGCAGGGCGCGCGGCACGAAGATGCTGATGTCGTGGCGGAACGGGATGCCGACGCTGCTCGTCCCGCGCGGCCACGGCTGCTCCCGCACCGTGCCGGTCACCGTCATTCCCCCGCCCGGGGCGCTGATCGGCGCCGCGGAGTCGAACCGCGGCCGGGTATCCACGACGTTTGGGCGGGCATCCGCATCGCCGTCGCGCAGACCCGTCTGCCCGACGGTGAACGGGCACAGGTCACCGAGGACGAAGGCGTCGAGCGTGGCCTGCGACCCCCGCATGAGGCAGGGCAGGTCCGCGGTGCCGCCCTTCACCGCGTTGCGGTTTCTCACGCCGAGATACCCCGAGGTGAGGTCGCCGGTGCTCGGGTAGCCGGGGCGCGGCGGCGCGTACTCGTCGAGCGCCCCGAAGACGTGGCCCATCTCGTGGGCCAGCACGGCGTCGAAGTGGCGGAACCTGTAGCCGTCGTTGTCGTAGGTGAGGACCATGTACGGCCCGTAGAGGTCCGCCGTGTAGGCGATGGCCCCGTCGGGGAACATGCCGTCGGCGTCCCGCAGGCTGTCGACCACGTACAGCACGAAGGCCCAGTCGGCGCCGGTAGTGCGGCGTACCTTGTCGGCGTAGGCGCGCTCGGGGAGCGGGCTGTCGTCGGTACGGTCGTGCGCGTAGCCGAGCTTCGCCATGATCTGCCAGCGCCACCCGGCGTCGCTCAGCCGGTAGTCCTTGTCGAACTGGTCGACCGGCCGCGAGATCGGCTCGTAGCGCGTCGTGACGGTGCGCGGCGCGCCGTACTGACCCGCCGCGGGGAGAAAGACCTCGAGCGAGCCGTCCGGCGAGCGCTCGTTCCACCAAGTGAGAGCGGCCTGCACCTTGGCCAGCACGTTGGTGCGGCGATCCCCGGGGTTACCGGGGTCGGGCCGCGACCAGTTCTCGGTGCTCGGGTCGAGGGAGCCGTCGCTCTCCACGAAGACGACGGCGACGGCCACCCTGCCGGCGGCGAAGGCCGCCGTCTCCCTGGCCGTCGGCAGCGCCCCCAGGGCGCCCAGCGCCAGCGCGCGAGCCGTTTCACGGGCGCGCGGCCCGCGCAGATCGTCCAGCATGGGCGGCGCAAGCCGCTGCGGGATCGGCGCGGCGGCGGCAGGCCGGGCCGCGCCGGCGAAGACGAAGGCGAACGCCGCGAGTGCCACGAGTGCTGGGAGGCCTTTCCTCATGGGGCGATTGTCACACGGGGATGCGCCGCCGGTCGACTCGCGCCTGGGTGCGGTCAGGATCCCCGTCGCTTCTGCCGCAGGCGTGCAGCCCGTGCAACCGTGCCGCTTCAGCCGTCTTCGACGCCGGGAGGCCTGCCGAAGCGCCCCGACTCTGTGCCCTTCATGCGCCCCCTGTCATGGCTCGGCCGCGAGCGGCGACGAGCACCGCGGCCCCGGCACTGCCATCCTCGCCGTCAGATGTCGCGACGATGTGGGTACTTGTCATGGAGGTGTAACGCCGGCCCGCGCCGCACCCTCTGGCGTCGCTGCGCCTGCCGTCGAGCCCAGCGAGAGGCACAACCCCGTCCGCACTTGACAGCGTCTGCGCAACACTGCATTCTGAATGCAGTTCTGCGCACTTCTCTGCGCCAGACGAGAGGTCGAGTGAACGAGGAGTCCCCGTGGGCAACCGACCCTACATCACGCGCACCATCGAGCCGGTGCTGAGAACCGCGGCGGCGGAGTTCCCCGCGGTGGTCCTCACCGGTCCTCGTCAGGCCGGCAAGACGACCGTCCTCAAGCGGCTCTTCGCCGACAGCCACGACTACGTGTCGCTCGAAGCCCTCGACATCCGGGAGCTGGCGGTCAACGACCCTCGCGCGTTCCTCAGGCTTCACCGGCCACCTGTGATTCTGGACGAGGTCCAGCAGACGCCGGGCTTGCTCACCTACATACAGGAGGCGATCGACGAGCGGCGAGAGCTCAATGGGCAGTACGTTCTGAGCGGCTCTCAGAACCTCCTGCTACTCCACCACGTCAGCGAATCGCTCGCGGGAAGGGCCGCCATCCTCAAACTGCTGCCGCTGTCGCTGCGCGAGTGGGGCGGCGCTCCAGATCGCGCTCTGCCTTGGGAGATGCCCGTCGACAACACCGCCCCGGAGACCCTCGTCAGCTTGTGCGAGCCGACCGCGCTGTGGGACCACCTGCTGCGCGGCAGCTACCCCGGCCTCAGCGCGACGCCCGGGGCCGACTGGCTGCGTTGGCAGCAGAGTTATGTGGAGACGTATCTCGAACGTGACGTGCGCGCTGTGCGTCAGGTGGGCGACCTCCAGACGTTCCAGACGTTCTTGCGTCTGCTCGCGGCGCGCAGCGCTCAGCTCCTGAACATGAGCGGCCTGGCCAACGAGCTGGGCCTGACGCTGAACACTGTCAAGGCCTGGTTGTCGGTGCTGCAGGCCTCCTATCAGATCGTCCTTCTGCAGCCCTACCACGCCAATGTCGGCAAACGCCTGACCAAGCACCCCAAGGTGTACTTCACCGACACCGGGACGCTGTGTTACCTGGTCGGGCTGCGTGATGCCTTGCATGGAATGCAGGGACCTATGGCGGGCGCGATCGTCGAGACGGCCGTAGTCACCGAGCTTGTGAAGACGTACCTGCATCGCGGCCAGGAGCCACGGCTCTCGTTCTGGCGCACTTCGCGCGGGTCGGAAGTCGACGTCGTGGCGGAGGACCAGCTCGAGCTTCACCCGATCGAGGTCAAGGCGGCGTCTACGCCCCGCGCCGAGATGGCCCGTGGGATCGCCGCCATGACGGAGACTCTGGCGGCGGCCGGTGGGGAGGTGCAGCGACCAGCTGTCCGGCCCGGGTACGTGGTCTACACGGGGCAGGCGGTCGCGCCGCTGGGCAACGGCGTCATCGCGTTGCCGTTGCCACTGCTGTAGGGAATGGGCGGAATCGCGCCAGGCGGGCGGCCCTCTTTTGCCGCCCCCGGCGGTGTCTGGTACTCTCTCGGCTCCGTGTACGAGCATCCCCACACTCACATCGCCGCCACCCTGGACTCCTGACATGCCACAGCTGCGCATCGTCGTCCTCGTCAAGCAGGTCCCGGACACGGCCAACGTGACCGGCGACGCCATGAAAGAGGACGGGACCGTCAACCGGGCGGCGCTGCCGGCCGTGTTCAACCCCGAGGACCTCAACGCACTTGAAGAAGCGCTGCGCCTCAAGGACCGCCACGGCGCCCGCGTGACCGTGGTCACCATGGGACCGCCGGCCGCCGTGCAGGTGCTGCGCGAGTCGCTGTACCGCGGCGCCGACGAGGTCATCCTGCTCACCGACAAGGCGTTCGCCGGCGCCGACACCCTGGCCACGAGCTACGCGCTGTTTCTGGCAGTGCGCAAGCTGGGTGGCTGCGACCTCGTGCTCTGCGGCCGCCAGGCGATCGACGGCGATACGGCCCAGGTCGGGCCGCAGACCGCCGAGAAGCTGGGCTATCCGCAGATCACCTGCGTGAGCCGCATCGACGAGCTGGCGGCGCCGGCGGACGGCGCATCCGGCGCCATCACCGCCACGCGTTCGATCGAGGGCGGCTTCGAGACGCTCACCTCCTCGCTCCCATGCCTGCTCACGGTCACCGGCGAGGCCAACGAGCCGCGCCCGGCGAGCGTCAAGCTGGTGATGACGTACAAGGGCATCGCCGCAGAGGCCATGCCCGACTACGACGACACCTACCTCGACCCCGAGAGCGACTCCGCCGAGGTCTGCATGCTCGGCCGCGACGGCAAGCCCGTGTGCCGCGCCAAGGTCGTACAGTGGGACCATGTGGCCCTCGAGGCCGACCGCGAGGCGCTCGGCCTGCGCGGCTCGCCGACGCGCGTGAAGGAGATCGAGAGCGTCGTGCTCGCGCAGAGCGAAGCGCGCATGGTGGAGCCGGACGAAGCCGGCGTGGCGGCGCTCGTCCACGAGCTCATCGAGGAGCACATCCTTGGCTAGCGGCGGCGGCACGAGCGCCGCGAGCGCCGCCCGCAACGACGTCTGGGTCGTCGTCGAGCAGCACGCCGGCGTGGCGGCCGAGGTCAGCCTCGAGCTGCTCGGCCGCGCCCGCGAGCTCGCCGACAGGCTCGGCGTCGGCACCGGCGCCGTGCTGGCCGGGGCGGGCGAGGCCGTCAGGGCTCTGGCGCCCGCCCTCATCGCCCGCGGCGCCGACGCCGTGTACCTCGCCGACCACGAAGACCTCGGCGACTACCTGGCGCTGCCGTACACGCGCCTCGTCGCCGGCCTCATCCGCACCCACCAGCCGCAGATCGTCCTCTACGGCGCCACGACCACCGGCCGCGACCTGGCGCCGCGCGTGGCGAGCGCCCTGCGCACCGGCCTCACCGCCGACTGTACCGACCTGCGCATCGGCGACTTCTCGGCCAAGGGCGAGACGTACTCCGATCTTCTGCTCCAGATCCGCCCGGCGTTCGGCGGCAACATCATCGCCACCATCGTGAGCCCCGAGCACAGGCCGCAGATGGCCACCGTGCGCGAGGGCGTCATGGTGATGCCGGAGGCCGACGAGAGCCGCACCGGCGCCGTGGTCACTGTGCCGGTGGAGCGCTCGTCGGCCCCCGTCGCCCCGACAGACCGCATCGTGCTCATCGACCCGGACTTCGCCGTCCGCCTCGTGAAGCGCGTGCGGGAGGAGAAGAGGGTCGACCTCAAGGGCGCCCGCATCGTCGTCTCGGGCGGCGTCGGCGTCGGCTCCCGCGAGGGCTTCGCCCTGGTCGAGGAGCTGGCCCGCACGCTCGGCGGCGTCGTCGGCGCCAGCCGCGCCGCCGTGGACGCGGGCTGGGTCGGTCACGAACACCAGGTCGGCCAGACGGGCACGACGGTGCGCCCCAAGCTCTACATCGCCTGCGGCATCAGCGGCTCAGTGCAGCACCGCGCCGGCATGGACCAGAGCGCCCGCATCCTGGCCATCAACAGCGACCCCGGAGCGCCCATCTTCTCGGTAGCCCACTACGGCATCACCGGCGACCTGCACAAGGTCATCCCACTGCTTATCCAGGCCTACAGGACGAAGGCATGAGCAACTTCTACAGCGATAACCCGGACCTGCAGGCGACGCTGCGCCGCCTCGACCTGGCGCGCGTCGTGCGCCTGCGCGAGGACGACTACCGGCAAGCCGGCGAGTTCGCCTACGCGCCCCGCGACTTCGAGGACGCCCTCGACTCGTATGAGCGCGCGCTCGCGATCGCCGGCGACATCGCCGGCGAGTTCGTCGAACCACGCGCGGAGGACGTCGACCGCGCCGGCAGCGAGCTGGTGGACGGCGAGGTCTGCTACGCGCCGGGCATCGCCCAGAGCCTCGAACGCCTCAAGCAGGCCGACCTCATGGGGATCACGCTGCCGCGCAAGTACGGCGGCCTCAACTTCCCGGTCTCGGTCAGCGTGATGATCGTTGAGATGGTGAGCCGCGCCGACCCGGCGCTCATGAACATCTTCGGGCTGCAGGATATCGGGGAGACGGTCAACAAGTTCGCCGACGACGAGATGAAAGCCGCCTACCTACCGCGCTTCGCCAGCGGCGAGGTCACCGCCAGCATGGCGCTCACCGAGCCCGAGGCTGGCAGCGACCTGCAGAACGTGCAGCTCAAGGCCACCTTGGCCGACGACGGCACCTGGCGCCTGAGCGGCGTGAAGCGGTTCATCACCAACGGCTGCGGCCAGCTGAGCCTCGTGCTGGCGCGCTCCGAGGAGGGCACCACCGACGGCCGCGGCCTCAGCATGTTCCTCTACGAGCGCGACGAGCACATGCGC
>Ga0315281_10012737_pt1 | contig 11431 bp, 8 predicted proteins | sample YL17G07_0_MG_FD_204540 | JGI IMG/M metagenome (GOLD analysis project Ga0315281, IMG submission 204540) | Sediment microbial communities from Yellowstone Lake, YNP, Wyoming, USA - YL17G07_0 | ecosystem: Environmental > Aquatic > Freshwater > Lake > Sediment | place: USA: Wyoming | collected... | reverse complement strand
GAGTAGCAGGATGTGCTTTGCCGCGGCAAGGCGCATTCCGGCGCGCGGCCGGCGGAGCCGCGGCTTGATCGGCGCCGGGGCCAGCCTCGCGTCGCTGTTCGGCGCGAGCTTCCTCGCCTCGACCCTGGTCCCGATCAGCTCGGAGGCGGCGCTGTTCGCCGTGCTGCGGCCGCACACGGATCTTCTCTGGCCCGCGCTCGGCGTGGCCACGCTGGGCAATACCCTAGGCGGCCTCACCACCTATCTGATCGGGCGCTATATCGGCTCGAAAAAGCCGCTGACCCAGCTCGAACGCGTCACCCGCTACGGCAGCCCGCTGCTGGCGCTGGCCTGGCTGCCCTTCGTCGGCGACGCGCTGTGCCTCGCCGCGGGCTGGGCCAGGCTCAACTGGGTCGCGGTGGCGCTATGGTCGGCCGCCGGGCGTTTTGTGCGCTACTGGCTGGTGGCGCAAGGCGCACTTTGGTAAGCTAGGCTTTATGGCCAAGAAGAACTCAAGAAAAACGAGCAAGGCGAAGCCATTCTGGGAGCGCGGTTACCAGTCGCACGGCTACTGGCGCGGCAAGGAGCGTCTGGGCACGGTGCAGCTGGGCGAGCGCGGCCAGTGGGACGGCATCTACCGCTGGCAGGCGGGCAACCGCGCGGGCCAGGCGAAAACCCTGGCGGAAGCCAAGCGCGCAGTGGAGGAAACGGTGCTGTCGCTGGCGAGCCAGTTGTCGCTGTTCGCGGATTCGGCCGGCGATTGAATTCGCGCCTTCGTCCCGCTGCGGGACCTTTGCTCTGCCCGATTGCAGACCTTAAACGAATGCAATGAGCGGACCGCAACCGGCGCGCAAACAGCAGGCCAGGCTGTTTGCCCGTCCGTGCGGCGCGCCGGGTTAGGCGTCATTGTCGCGCGCACGACCAATGGACACGGAGACTTCGTCGGAGAAGTATGGACGGCCTGCCAAGAATTCGTCCAGCGTCGGCCTGTCCACGTTCGCGCCCGGGGAGCGAAACGTCGTGAACCCCACAGAAATGGTGTAACGAATCCCGCTGGGCCCGACCACCAGCTGGGAGAAGAGTTCGCGTGCCTGTTGGAAGGCCTTGGGTTGGAGAACAATATTGAAGGACAGCGCGGGCTCATTGTTGCTGTTGCGATCGGCGCAGGATATCTCGGCAATAGACGCTTTTGGTCTGGTCTCGATCCTCCTGAGCAGGTTAGCGTGAGTATCGCCGATCTCCTGCTTCACGAGATCGGAGGACATGATCCGCCAATCCGCCTGGACCACCCGCAGCAGACGCAGGGCTTGTGCTATTGCCGGGGATTCGGAATCAACCGAATGTTCAATCACGGATGGCGTGTGAGAACCTTTTCCGCGAATGAGGGCGTTGCCGTGCCTTGTTACGCCGATGAGAATGTCACTTGAACTGCCGGTAATTGTCCAAGCCATGTTAACGCTCCCTGTTGCGATTAATCATTCCTGACGCGTAACGGCTTTACAACGGACCCGCCGGTCCGTGCCATCGATATTCGCGGAATAGGCCGATGCGCCGTAACCACGGGATTCATCGCGGACGTGCCGACGCCGTCTGGCCGCCCATGCGATGATAGTACGGATCGAGAACTGGAATTTCCCTGGTCCAACCGGTAAACTGCTAGCCCGCAGCGGTGTAAGCTTGCCGCCAACGAAACAACGATCATGGCTATTGTCATACATTACTGCTCGGTCTGAGGCTACAAACCTGAAGCCCTCCGTGTGAAGGCTTGGATTGAGGCTCGCGGCCGCGGGCCAATTGACGTTCGACCGGGCAAGTCGGGCCAGTTCGATATTATTGTCGATGAGAAGCTGGTCTACTCGCGCTACGAGACGGGGCGTTTTCCATCGGACGCGGACCTGGAGAAGATCCGGTTTTAGTAGGCCGGCCTGTCGTCGCCGGTTTCAGGGTCGCACTGCCGGAAGTTTCATCGGCAGGTCTGCCCTCCATTCACGACTGGTCACTAAAGCCGGGCACCTGTCGTGTGCTTCGTGTGCTTCGTCACTCTGGTCAAGATACCTTTCAAACCTCGGGTACAATGCGGTCACCGCCCGCCCGCATCAGGTACACCCGCGATAAGGGGCGCGCACAACAGCGGATGTCTTGGGCAATAACCTGTCGATATCTCTGTGCTTGAAAGGTACCTTGACCAGAATAACAAAGCTACTTGGTTTAACGGCAACGCCGCAAAAAAGATGAGCTTTCTATTGGTAGTTACAAGGCGAACCCGCGCGATTCTCAGTGGCGCATGCTCGCGGCGTGTTCCTCATGTATGCCAGCCCTAACCAGGGATACTAAAAATCGTCATCCGCGAAGCCGGCATCCTCCGCAACGGATGTATCTTCCGCTTCAACCACCGCTTCGCTAACGTCCAATTCCTCATTGGCCAGAGGCGCAGCGTCTACCTCGGCATCGTGCTTCGCCAGGGCGGCATTCGCGCGCTTGCCGCTGCAACGGTCAAGCGGATGGCATTCGCGGCGTGGTAGTTTCAATTCCGCGGCATGCGCGATGACACCTCTAATCGTTTCGGTGTCAAGAATCATCGCGTATCGATTCGGCAATTTCAGGCAATGTTCCATGGAATCTCTATCCCCTTAGTCGGATTTTTAGGAGCGTGATAGGGCTGGTAATCACATTACCCCTTCTCCACCGAAAAACAAGTCAGCGGTCACACCAAAAAATGTGTAGGAAGAATTCCTACAATGGGTTTCGATGGGGAGTGTTGGTGCGCGAATAAAATGAGATCAACCTTCTCGATCCCCCTTGCGGGGACCGGGAGAGGCGACGTAATACGGCTAGCCTTTGCAATGAACCCCCGGTTCAGGCTGCGCTCAGTTTGGCGTATTCCAGCGCCAGCCACTTCATGCCCTGGCGGCCGAAATTGATCTGCAGGCGCGCATCCGGACCCTGGCCTTCGGCGTCGACGATCACGCCCTGACCGAATTTTGCGTGGACCACGTTCTGGCCGATGCGCCAACCCAGTTGGTCCGCGCGCGGCAGGCTGCGCGGTATCGCGGCGTCGCGCACAGACGCGAGCACCGGCTCGGACGCAGGTAGGCCGCCCAAGCGCGGCGTCAGCCATTTCACCAGGCCCGCCGGTATCTCGTCAAGAAAGCGCGAGGCGACATTGTAGCGCGTCTGCCCGTGCAGCATGCGGTTCTGCGCGAACGACAGATACAGGCGCGAGCGCGCGCGGGTGATGGCGACGTACATCAATCGCCGCTCCTCTTCCAGGCCGTCGTTCTCGTTGCGGCTCTGCTCATGCGGGAACAGGCCCTCTTCCAGCCCGGTGACAAACACCGCCTGGAACTCGAGGCCCTTGGCCGAATGCACCGTCATCAGTTGCAGCGCGTCCGAGCCCTCGCCCGCCTGGTGCTCGCCCGCCTCGAGCGCGGCGTGCGCCAGGAACGCGGCCAGGTCCTGCTGCCCGTCCTCCTGTTCCTGCACGAACAGCGCCGCCGCATTCACCAGCTCCTGCAGGTTCTCCAGCCGGTCGGCGCCGTCTTTCTCCGCCTGGAAATACGCGAGCAGCCCCGAGCGCGCCAGCATGTGCTCGGCGATCTCGGGCAGGGCCAGTCCTTCGGCCTCCTTGCGCAAGGCCGCGATCATGGCGACGAAAGCGCCGAGGGCGTTGCCCGCCTTGCCGGCTAGCCGCGGCACCGCGTTGTAGAGGCTGGTATTGCCGGCCCGGGCCGCCTCCTGCAGCGCTTCGAGCGAACGCGCGCCGATGCCGCGCGCGGGAAAGTTGACCACGCGCAAAAAAGCGCTGTCGTCCTCGGAGCTGGCGATCAGCCGCAGATAGGCCAGGGCGTGCTTGACTTCCATGCGCTCGAAAAAGCGCAGCCCGCCGTAGACGCGGTAGGGGATGCCGGCCGAGAACAGGGCGTGCTCGAGTATGCGCGACTGCGCGTTGGAGCGGTAGAGCACGCCGATCTCGCGCCGCGCCAGGCCGTCGCGGTTGAGCGCCTGCACTTCCTCGGCCAGCCAGTGCGCCTCGTAGCCGTCGGTCTGCGCTTCGTAAATGCGCAGCGGCTCGCCGTGCCCAGCGGCGGTCCACAGATTCTTGCCCAGGCGCTTGCGATTGTTGGAAATCAGCGCGTTGGCCGCGTCGAGGATGTTGCCGTGCGAGCGGTAATTCTGCTCCAGGCGGATCACGTTCTCGACCCGGAAGTCGCGCTCGAAATCGGCCATGTTGCCGACGTTCGCGCCGCGGAAGGCGTAGATCGACTGATCGTCGTCCCCGACCGCGAAAATCACGCTGTGCGGGCCGGTGAGCAGCTTCAGCCAGCGGTACTGCAGGCGGTTGGTGTCCTGGAACTCGTCCACCAGGATATGGCGGAAGCGCCCCTGGTAGTGCTCGCGCAGGATTTCGTTTTTCGACAACAGCTCGAAGCTGCGCAGCAGCAGCTCGGCGAAATCGACCACGCCTTCGCGCTGGCACTGCTCGTCGTAGGCGGCGTAGATCTCGGCGTAGCGGCGGCTGAATTCGTCGTAGGCCTCGGCTTCGCTCGAGCGCCTGCCCTCTTCCTTATTGGCGTTGATGTAATGCTGCACCTGCTTCGGCGGAAAGCGGTCTTCGTCCACGTTCATAGCCTTCAACACGCGTTTTACCAGCGACAACTGGTCGGCCGAGTCGAGGATCTGAAACAGCTGCGGCAGCCCCGCGTCGCGAAAATGCGCGCGCAGCAGGCGGTTGCACAGCCCGTGGAACGTGCCCACCCACATGCCGCGGGTGGAGATCGGCAGCATGGCGGAGATGCGCGTCAGCATTTCCTTCGCCGCCTTGTTGGTGAACGTGACCGCAAGAATGCCGGCGGGGTTGACGTTGCCGGTCTGAATCAGCCAGGCGATGCGCGTGGTGAGCACGCGCGTCTTGCCCGAGCCCGCGCCCGCCAGGATCAGCGCGGACTGGTTGGGCAGGGTGACAGCGGCGAGTTGTTCGGGGTTGAGATTGGCGAGAAGCGACATCGGGCGGCGCGCGTTCTTTTGCAACTGCGATTCTACCGCAGCGGCAGGCCGGGGCAGCCGGGGATTTCGCCGATGCGCCCGATTTCTTGCGCTACCGCGGCCTTCTTGGTCTGGGTCGGTGGGCAGCCTTGTATAATGCGTAATTTGTCACACAGCGTAACCCCCATGCAAGCCCAGTATCACGCCGAAACCATCGAACGCGCCGCCCAGCAGCATTGGGAACGGACCCAGGCATTTCAGGCCGCCGAAGAACCGCCGGGGAAAAGCGCGCGCCCGAAATATTACTGCCTGTCGATGTTCCCCTACCCCTCGGGCAAGCTGCACATGGGGCACGTAAGAAATTACACCATCGGCGATGCCCTCACCCGCTATCACCGCATGCGCGGCTACAACGTGCTGCAACCCATGGGCTGGGACGCGTTTGGGCTGCCGGCCGAGAACGCCGCCATGGCGAACAAAGTGCCGCCGGCGAAGTGGACCTACGACAACATCGCCTACATGAAACAGCAGCTCCAGTCGCTGGGTTTCGCCCTGGACTGGTCGCGCGAAGTCACCACCTGCCGGCCCCAGTACTACAAGTGGAACCAGTGGCTGTTCCTGCGCATGCTCGAAAAAGGCCTGATGTACCTGAAAACCGGCACGGTCAACTGGGATCCGGTGGACCAGACCGTGCTCGCAAACGAGCAGGTCATAGATGGACGCGGCTGGCGCACCGGGGCGCTGGTCGAGCGGCGCGAGATCCCGATGTACTACATGAAGATCACCGCTTACGCCGAAGAACTGCTCGCCGCGCTCGGCTCGCTGCCAGGCTGGCCGGAGCGGGTGAAGACCATGCAGGCGAACTGGATCGGCAAGAGCCACGGCGTGAATTTCAGTTTTCCCTACGCCATCGACGGCGAACAGAAGCTGCTCAAGGTGTTCACCACCCGCGCCGACACCGTCATGGGCGTGACCTTCTGCGCCGTGGCGGCCGAGCATGCACTCGCCGCCTACGCCGCCAGGAACAATCCGCAGCTCGCGGCGTTCATCGACGAGTGCAAGCGCGGCGGGGTGCAGGAAGCCGATATCGCGCGGCAGGAAAAGAAAGGCATGCCCACCGGCCTTAGCGTGACCCACCCGATCTCGGGCGAGCAGATCCCGGTGTGGGTCGGCAATTACGTGCTGATGAGTTACGGCGAAGGCGCGGTGATGGGTGTGCCGGCGCACGACGAGCGCGACTACGCCTTCGCACTGAAATACAAGCTGCCGATCAAATGCGTGATCCGCCATCCGGCGGGCGACAGCGTGCCCGAACCGTGGAAGCCCGAATACGCCGAATACGGCAGCTGCATCAATTCGGGCAAATACGACGGCCTCGCCTACGAGCAGGCGACCGACGCCATCGCCGCCGACCTGCGCGCCAAAGGCCTGGGCGACAAGCAAGTGGTATGGCGCTTGCGCGACTGGGGCATGTCGCGCCAGCGCTACTGGGGCACGCCCATCCCCATCATCCACTGCGACGCCTGCGGCGCGGTGCCGGTGCCGGACAAGGACCTGCCGGTGGCCCTGCCCGAGGACCTGGTGTCCGACGGCTCGGGCAACCCGCTTGCCAAGCACCGCGCCTTTCTCGACTGTGCCTGCCCGCGCTGCGGCAAGCCCGCTAGGCGCGAGACCGATACCATGGACACGTTCGTCGATTCGTCCTGGTACTACATTCGCTATGCCTGCCCGGACGCGGCCCAGATGGTGGACGGGCGCGTGAACTACTGGCTGCCGGTGGACCAGTACATCGGCGGCATCGAGCACGCCATTCTGCACTTGCTGTACTCGCGCGTCTGGACCAAGGTGATGCGCGACCTCAAGCTGGTCGAGTTCGACGAGCCTTTCGCGAACCTGCTCACCCAAGGCATGGTGTTGAACGAGATTTACTCGCGCAAGAACGGCGCCGGGCGCATCACTTACTACAATCCGGCCGAGGTCGAGTGGCGGCTGGACGACAAGGGCCAGCGCGCGCACGCCGTGCTCACGGCCGATGGCGAGGTGGTGGAGTCCGGCGGCATCGGCACCATGTCCAAATCGAAGAACAACGGCGTCGACCCGCAGGCCTTGATCGAGACCTACGGCGCCGACACCGCGCGTTTTTTCACGATGTTCGCAAGCCCGCCCGAGCAGACGCTCGAATGGTCCGACTCCGGCGTCGAAGGTTCGTACCGGTTTCTGAAACGCCTGTGGGCGTTCGCGCATCAGTGGGCTGCCGTCATCGGGGCGGAGTCAAAGCGTCGTCATGGCAATTTTGCGGATTACGAATATCCGCCCCAATTTGCCGCGGCCAATCCAAAGATTGCCGCCCTCCGGCGCGAAGTGCATGCGGTGCTGAAACAGGCGACGTTCGATATCGAGCGCAAACAATTCAACACGGTCGCGTCGGCGGCGATGAAAATGCTGAACGCACTTTACAACCCGTTGGGATTCGAGAATCCCGCTGCCGCCACAGATGCATCTGCGAACGAGATCCCCGCGCGGGCGCTGCATGAGTGCTTCGGCATTCTGCTGCGGACCCTGTATCCGATCACCCCGCACATATGCCACGAGCTGTGGCGACAACTCGGTTACGCCGGAGACATGCTGGATGCCCCCTGGCCCGAGCCCGACCCGGCGGCGCTGGAGCAGGACGAGATTGAGCTGGTGGTGCAGGTGAACGGCAAGCTGCGCGGCAATATCCGCGTCGCCAAGACTGCCGGCAGGGATGTCATCGAGGCCGCGGCGCTCGCGAGCGAATCGGTGCAGAAATTCGTCGCCGGCCAGAGCGTCAAAAAAGTGGTCGTCGTGCCCGGCCGGCTGGTGAACGTGGTAGTTTAAGTGCGTGAAGTTCCATACGTGGCGGCTCAAATCGCGCCCCCCGTTGCTGCGGAGTTGCGATTTTGCGCGGACGAAAGACCGTCCGCGCGGATCGTCGATTGCGCACGGATGAAAAACACATCCGCGCGTGGCATGCGACAGTATTTTTAACGACGTATATGGGAACATGCATGCGTAATCTGGCCATAGTCGTACTAGGACTCGCAACCGCCGCCTGCGGCTTCCAGTTGCGCGGCCAGGCTACGCTGCCGTTCGAGACCCTGCACGTCGCAATTCCCGACATCTCGCCGCTGGGAATCGAGTTGAAGCGCAATATCATCGCCGGCACCCGGACCAAGCTGGTGAGCGATCCGGCACTGGCGCAGGCAACACTCAGCCTGACTGCCGAAGAGCGCAGCAAGAGCATTCTCTCGTTCGACACGGGCGGCCGGGTGCGCGAGCTCCAGCTGCGCTATCGCCTGGGCTTCCGGGTGCACGACGGCCGTGGCCGCGATTACCTGCCGCAGAGCGAAATCCGGCTCTCGCGCGAAATCTCCTTCAACGACGCGCAGGTGCTGGCGAAGGAATCCGAAGAGCGGCTGCTGTACCGTGACATGCAAAGCGACATGGTGCAGCAGATCCTGCGCCGCCTGGCCGCCGCGCCCGCGGAACCGATTGCGTCCGAGCCCGCCGCAAAAGATGCAACTGCGCGCTGAAGAGCTGGAGCGCCACCTCGCGCGCAGCCTCGCCGCCCTCTACGTCATCCATGGCGACGAGCCGCTGCAGTCGCTGGAGGCGGCCGACGCGATTCGCGCCGCAGCCCGCGACAAGGGCTACGCCGAACGCGAGGTGCTCGCCGTCGAGCGCAGCTTCGACTGGAACCAACTGCTGGTCAGTGGCGCGAGCCTGTCGCTGTTCTCGTCGAAGAAATTGATCGAACTGCGCATCCCCGGCGGCAAACCCGGCATCGAAGGCGCGGCCGCGATCGTGCGGTACTGCTCGGCGCCCGCTCCCGACGTGCTTACCATCGTGACGCTGCCCAGGCTCGACCGCAAGGCTCAGGAGGCGGCCTGGTTCAAGGCGTTGACGCGCGAGGGCGTGCTGATCAACACGTTCCAAGTCGAACGCGCGCAGTTGCCGCAGTGGATCGCGGAGCGCCTGGCGCGGCAAAAACAGAAAGCCGAGCGCGAGACGCTGCAATTCCTCGCCGACAGCGTCGAAGGCAACCTGCTCGCCGCGCACCAGGAAATCCAGAAGCTGGGCCTGCTGTTTCCGCCGGGCGATCTGGTTTTCGATCCGGTGTGCAGCGCGGTGCTCAACGTTGCGCGCTACGACGCTTTCAAGCTGAACGAGGCGATGCTCGCGGGCGACAAGGCACGCCTCGCGCGCATGCTCGACGGTCTCAAGAGCGAAGGCGAGGCCCCGCCCAAGATACTGTGGGTGCTGGCGGAGGAGATCCGCGCCGTAGCCAAGGTGCAGGCCGGTCTCGCTCGAGGCGAAGACTTGCAGCAGCTTTACCGCAACAACCGCGTCTGGGGCGGCGTGCGCCAGCAGCAGGTAAGCGAAGCCGCGCGCCGGCTGAAGTCCGCGGCCCTGGGCCAGGCGCTGCGCCACGCGGCGCGCATCGACCGTACGGTCAAGGGCCTGGCCCGCGGCGACGTCTGGGACGAACTGCTGCAGCTCTGCCTGCGCTTTGCGCGCTGACGCCCAAGCTTCGAGGTATTGAGCCCGGTCTTGGCGCGGCGGCCGGCCTGCTGCTCCCGGGTGCTTCGCTGCTCACTCTTTCAGGAGCGCTACGGCGCCGGTCCAGGCGAGCGCGCCAAGTCCGACGATCGGGCCGACCGTCACGAACGCGAGCGCGATAAACGGGGCGGCGAGCGCGAGCGCAATCGGCCGCAGCTTTTCGCTTTTCATTGCGGCCTTGCCGGCGATCCACGCCAGCATCGCAAACCCGACAAGCGGGAACGCGAGCATGTAGGCCAAGCCGATGAAGGGCGCGGCGAAGAACAGCGCGACGTTTCTCACGCGTTTGACCAGAGTTGCTTTGCCTTTGGCTGCGGTGGTGACCGTATACTCCTCGCGAGCGAGAACCCGGCCGAAACCCCATCCGACCAACGCGCCGTTTTCCAGTATCAGGTTTTTTGTGTAGGTGCTCATGATGTTCTCCGTCAGTTATTCGTTGCTTGCCTGACTCTTATCAAGCATCGACCGTGCCCGCCGCCGCGCGCTGCATTGTTTCACCCGGTATTTCAGAAGCTTAGAGCTTCAATTCGCGGCGGATCGCGTGCGTCGGGGAGGTCTGCCGCCGCGCCGGAAGTATATTGTTTTTAGGCAGGCACAGCGGCCGAATGTGACATTGTTATTTTTCTTCAATCACCTGCAGCATCGCGGCGGCGCCTTTATTTCGCATGCACGTCTCGCGCCGTCCGGTATCGCCGCGCGTACCGGGGAACGCCAACGCCGCGCGCGCAACTCAGCGCTGCTGCGATCGAAGCCGCGCGCGGCGTTCGCGGCGGAAGTGCGACACTGCCAGCAGCAGCGCCCCCGCCTGCAGCAGGGCGCAAAAGTAGAGCGGCGCGCCGATACGCCAGTCCCCTTTCTCCAGGTGCGAAACCATCACCAGCAGCGGCGCAGCAAGCACCGGCGCGATCACCGCCATCAGGCTGTTCAGACCACTCACAGCGCCGAGCGTTTTTCCCTGGCTGCGCGCGTCCGCGGCGCCTGAAATAATGCTCTGGATCGCGGCCGAGACCGTGGCCCCGAGAAAGTTGAGGAAGATTATCGCGAACATCATCCAGCCCTGGCTCGCGGCGCCCCAAGCCGCGTAGGCGAGTGTGGATGACACCATCCCCAGCACGGCCAGCCGCTGCGGACTGAAGCGCTGGAGCAGACGCCCGAGCAGCAGGCCCTGCGCGATCGCCGACACGCTGCCGACCGCCGCGAGCGACCAGCCGTTCTCCAGCGGCCCCCAGCCGAACTTGAACGTCGTGTACAGCACCCAGGACGTGTAGAGCAGGAACTGCGCCAGCCCGCTGCACGCAACCACGGCCGCCAGCCGTCCCGCGCCCTTCAGCTGGGCCAGTCCGCGCAGCGCAGCGACCGGATTCGCCGCGCTCCAGTGAAATGCGTGCCGGCGCCCCGCCGGCAGCGACTCCGGTAGCACGAAAAAGCCGTACAGCAGATTGAGCAGCGCCAGGCTGCCGGCGACAAGAAACGGAAGCCGGAGATCGATCGCGCCCAACAGGCCGCCCATCACCGGCCCGAGGATGAAGCCCACGCCGAACATCGCCCCGAGCATGCCGAAGCGTTTCGCGCGCTGCTCGGGTGGGGTGATATCGGCGACGTAGGCGTTGGCGACGGCGAGGTTGGCCTGCATCGCGCCGCTCACCAGCCGCACCGCGATCAGCATCCACACCGCGGTCGACAGCGCGGTAGCAAAGAAGCTCAGCGCGAGCCCGCAAAAGCCGAGCAACAGCACCGGCCGGCGACCGTATCGGTCCGACAGCGCGCCCAGAATCGGCGACGCAAAAAAGTTCGCCACGCTGAAGGTAAACGTCACCGCCCCATACCAGAAGGCCTGATCCGCCTGCGAGCCGGTGAAGCTGCCGACCAGAGCCGGCAGCACGGGAAT
>Ga0315281_10012736_pt1 | contig 11432 bp, 9 predicted proteins | sample YL17G07_0_MG_FD_204540 | JGI IMG/M metagenome (GOLD analysis project Ga0315281, IMG submission 204540) | Sediment microbial communities from Yellowstone Lake, YNP, Wyoming, USA - YL17G07_0 | ecosystem: Environmental > Aquatic > Freshwater > Lake > Sediment | place: USA: Wyoming | collected... | reverse complement strand
GGACACGATCATCGGCAAGCTCAAGCCCTGAGAAAGTGACATCATCAGAGGTGAATGACGACCTCTGACGCCCCAGCCAGTTTCCCGGCCCTCGGACTTCGCCCCGAGCTCACCGACGTCGTGTCCGCCCTCGGATACGAAGAGCCCACGCCCGTCCAGCGCGAGGCGATCCCGCTGCTGCTCGAGGGCCGCGACCTGCTCGGCCAGGCGGAAACCGGCACAGGGAAGACCGCCGCGTTCGCGCTGCCGATGCTGCAGGTCATCGTCGACGCCAAGCCGTCGCCCCGCCAGACGTCAGGGCTGATCCTCGTGCCCACGCGCGAGCTGGCGATGCAGGTGGCCGAGGCGGTCCACAAGTACGCGAAGGGCGTCGGCCTGACGGTGCTGCCGCTCTACGGCGGCGCGCCGATGCACACGCAGATCAGCGGCCTCCAGCGCGGCGCCTCGGTCGTCGTCGCGACGCCGGGCCGCGCGCTCGACCACATGCGCCGCAAGACGCTGCAGCTCGACACGCTGCGCGTGCTGGTGCTCGACGAAGCCGACGAGATGCTCGACATGGGCTTCGCCGACGACCTCGACGCGATTCTCCAGGCGACGCCCGCCTCGCGCCAGACGGCGCTCTTTTCGGCGACGATGCCCGCGAGGATTCTGGCGATTGCGGGACGGCACCTGAAAAACCCCGCACGCGTGACGATCGCGAGGGAGAGGACGGCCGCGGGCAAGATGCCGAGGGTCCGCCAGGTGGCGTACGTCGTCGCGCGCGCACACAAGCCGGCGACGCTCGCGCGCATCCTCGACATGGAAGATCCGGTGGCCACGCTCGTGTTCTGCCGCACGCGGATGGAAGTCGAGACGCTCGTCGAGACGTTCAACGCGCACGGCCATCGCAGCGAGGCGCTGCACGGTGGCATGGAGCAGCGCCAGCGCGACCGGGTCATGGGCCTGTTCCGATCGCAGAAGGCCGACGTGCTGATTGCGACCGACGTCGCGGCCCGCGGACTCGACATCGAGCATCTCTCGCACGTCGTCAACTACGACGTGCCGGCCTCGCCCGAGGCGTATCTGCATCGCATCGGGCGCACCGGCCGGGCGGGACGCGGCGGCACGGCGATCACGCTGGCCGAGCCGCGCGAACACCGGATGCTGCGCGCGATTGAAAACTTCACGCGCGCGAAAATCGACATCGCGACCGTGCCGACGGTCGCCGACTTGCGCGCGCGTCGGCTCGACCTCACACGCGCGTCGCTGCGCGAGCGACTGCTCGCGGGCGGCCACGATCATGCGCGCGTCGTCGTCGAGTCGCTCTCGACGGAATTCGACATCGTCGAGATCGCGGTGGCGGCGGTCAGCATGGCGCACGCGGCGGTGGCCGGTGACGGCGACGACAGAGAGATTCCGGCGATGGCGATGGCGCCGGTCGTGGAAAGGGCGGGAAAGGCGGGAAAGGCAGGACGGGCAGGGACGGCCGGATGGGAAGGCGGCCCGAAGGGATCACATCACGACAAGCGGCCGCGGCTGGTGAAGCACGAAGAGGGACGAGCGCCGGGGCGTCCGGAAGACGACGGCCCGATGGCCCGTCTGTTTGTCGGCGCCGGCCGCAAGGCCGGTATCCGTCCCGGCGATCTGGTCGGCGCCATCACGGGCGAGGCCGGCGTGACGGCGCGCGAGGTCGGCGCGATTCAGATTGGCGATAACTTTTCGCTGGTCGAAGTGCCGGAGACGCTGGCCGATGAGATTATCGCCGCGCTGAAGGCGACGAAGCTCCGCGGGAAGAAGATTCTTGTGCGGCGCGATCGGAACTGAGCTCCTCGTACGTCCCCTTGAAGTCCTCGATGCGGCCGTGGTCGAACCGCCAGACCCGCGTGCCGACTTCCTCGAGCAGATCCTCGTCGTGCGTCACGAGGAAAATGGTGCCGTCGAACTTCTGCAGCGCGACGTTCAGGGCGTTGATCGACTCGAGATCCAGATGGTTCGTCGGCTCGTCCAGCACGAGGACGTTGGGCTTCTGCAGCATCAGCCGGCAGAACAGCAGCCGCGCCGTCTCGCCGCCCGACAGTGCCTCTGTCGGCTTCAGGCCCTCTTCGCCGCTGAACAGCATCTGGCCGAGCAGTCCGTGGATTTCCTGCCGCGACGCATCGGGGTCGAACTGGTGCAGCCACTCGACGGCCGTCATCCCTTTCCTGATCTCGCCCGTGTGGTCCTGCGGGAAGTAGCCGACGGACACCTCGTGGCCCCATCGGACTTTTCCCGCGTCGCGATCCGCGGGTGACGCCGGCATGTCCGGCGCATCGGCCAGCAGCGCCTTGAGGAGCGTCGTCTTGCCCACGCCGTTGCGGCCGGCGAGGACGATCTTGTCCCCGCGATTGACGACGGTGCTGAAGTTCTGAATCACTTTGTGTTTGCCGAAGGCTTTCGTCAGGCCCTCGAACTCGAGCGGCACCTTGCCGGACGGCCGCTTCGTCGTGAACTTGATGTACGGCCGCTGGATGTTCGACCGTGCCAGGTCCGTTGTCTGCAGGCGCTCGACTTCCTTGCGCCGCGATGTCGTCTGGCTGGCGCGCGTGCCGGCGCCGAAGCGGGCGATGAAGTCGTTAAGCTGCGCGATCTTCTTCTCGCGCTGCTCGTTCTCGGATTCGATCTTCGAGCGAATCTGCATCTTCGCCATCACCATGTCGTCGTAGCCGCCGGTGTAGGTGATGATCGTCTGGTAGTCGATGTCGGCGATGTGCGTGCAGACGCGGTTCAGGAAATGGCGATCGTGCGAGATGACGATGAGCGTGCCGTCGTAGCGGTTGAGAAACTCCTCCAGCCAGTGAATCGAGTCGAGGTCGAGATGGTTGGTCGGCTCGTCGAGCAGCAGCGCTTCGGGATGGCCGAAGAGCGCCTGCGCCAGCAGCACGCGCATTTTCTGTCCGCCCTGCAGCTCGCCCATCTTCCGCTCGTGCAGCGCGTCGGGGATGTCCAGGCCCTGCAGCAGGATTGCGGCGTCACTGTCGGCCGAGTAGCCGTCTTCTTCGCCGACGATGCCTTCGAGCTCGCCTAGGCGCATGCCGTCTTCGTTCGACATCTCGGGCTTCTCGTACAGCGCGTCGCGTTCGGTCATCGCGCTCCAGAGGCGGTGGTTGCCCATGATCACGGCGTCGAGGACGCGGTAGCGGTCGAACGCGTACTGATCCTGGCGAAGCACGCCGACCTTCTTCGGGCGGGCCACGGTGCCGCGCTGCGGATCGGACTCGCCGGCCAGCAGCTTCATGAAGGTGGATTTGCCCGCCCCGTTCGGGCCGGTCAGCCCGTACCGCCGCCCCGACGCGAACGTCGTCGTCACGTCCTCGAAGAGGATCTTGGAGCCGAAGCGCATGGAGACGCCGCTGACGGAGATCATCAACCTTTGATTCTAACGTAGGGCGGCCCTTTCAGGGCCGCCGGCAGGCTCGCGAACCGGGGTTCAAGCCAGAGAAGCTGACACGGCCTGACGAAACGCTGCCAGCGGCTGCGCGCCCGAGAGCGCGATTCGGCCGTTGAAGACGGCATGCGGCACGCCGCGAATGCCGAGCGCGCCCGCGCGCCCGGCGTCCTGTCTCGTGATGGTCAGCTCGCCTTCGTCTTCTACAATCCGCCGCGCTTCGGCAGGCGTGAAACCGTGCGCTTCGGAGACGCCGGCCAGCACGTCCGGCTGAGACACGTTCTTCGCGTCGATGAAGTGCGCGACGTACAGCGCGTCCGCCAGGGCGCGGCCGATGCCGCGGGCGTCGGCGTGCCTGATGAGCGTGTGCGCGGCGACGGTCGAGTAGGCCCGCGGCTGTTTCGTCAAATCGAGGGCGAAGCCGGTCTCTCGCGCGGCCGCCTCGGCAGGAGCAAACATCTGCCGCGCATCGGCGGCGCCGTAGCGTTCGCGAAGCATCGCCGCGATGTCGATGCCTTCCGGCGGCGTCGCCGGGAAGAGCAGAAACGGCCGATGGACGATCGTGACGTCCGCGGATGTCCCGATCTCGGCCAGCGCCTGCTCGAGGCGGCGGGCGCCGACGAAGCACCACGGGCAGCAGACGTCAGTGAACAGATCGATGTTGAGCGACGCCATATCAGCGTCCCTTTCGTGACTCGAGATCGTCCCAGCGCGCCATGGCTGCCAGCAGCTCTTGTTGCACGTCGTCAACCCGCGCGAGCGTCTGCTTGATGACGGCGGCGCCTTCCTTGTAGAAAGCCGCGCTGGCGATTCGGGTCTTCAGATCCTTCTGCTCGTGCTCGAGCGCCTCGATTCGCGCGGGCAGCTCGTCGAACTCCCGTTGCTCCCGGTACGACAGCTTCTTGCGCGGGGCCTTCGACTTGGGCGGCGTCGCGACCGCAGCGACGCGTGGAGCGGCGGGCGCGGCCTTCGCAGCGGGCGCGATGGGTGCAGCTGTTTCCTGGGGCGCACGCTGCCTCAGCCAGTCCTCGTAGCCGCCGACGTATTCCGTGACGCAACCGCCGCCTTCGAACACCAGCGTGCTGGTGACGACGTTGTCGATGAAGCGGCGATCGTGGCTGACGAGCAGAAGCGTGCCTGGCCACTCGACGAGGAACGCTTCGAGCAGCTCGAGCGTCTCGATGTCGAGGTCGTTGGTCGGCTCGTCGAGTATGAGGACGTTGGCCGGTCTCGTGAACAGGCGCGCCAGCAGCAGGCGATTGCGCTCGCCACCCGACAGCGCCTTGACGGGGGAGTTGGCGCGCTCGGCCGAAAACAGAAAGTCGCGAAGGTAGCCGTGGACGTGCTGCGTGCGGCCGTTCACCGTCACGGTGTCGTTGCCGTCGCCGACCGTCTCGAAGACGGTGCGCTCGGGATCCAGCTGTTCTCGCTGCTGATCGTAGTACGCCGTCTGCACGCCCGCGCCGCGGCGCACGGTGCCGCTGTCGGGCGGCAACTCGCCGAGCAGCAGTCGCAGCAGCGTCGTCTTGCCGGCGCCGTTGGGCCCGATGAGGCCGATGCGATCGCCGCGCATGACGCGCACCGAAAGATCCTTCACGACGACGTTGTCGCCGAACGCCCTGGTGACACCCTCAGCCTCGAACACTATCTGGCCGGATCGCTCGGTGTCGCCGGCCTGCAGACGCACCGCGCCCAGCTGCGTCCGCCGCGCCGCGCGCGCCTTGCGCATGGCGAGCAACGCGCGCACGCGGCCCTCATCGCGCGTCCTTCGCGCCTTGACGCCCTGCCGCAGCCAGGCTTCCTCGCCGGCGAGGCGCTTGTCGAACTTCTCGTTCCGCACGGCTTCGTTGGCGAGCCACTCTTCTTTCTTGCGCAGGAACGTCCGGTAGTCCCCCGGCCACGACGTCAGCGTGCCGCGGTCGAGCTCGACGATGCGCGTGGCGAGGCGCTCGAGAAACACGCGATCGTGCGTGACGAAGAGCACGGCGCCCGGATAGTCGGCGAGAAAGGCCTCGAGCCACGTCATGGCCTCGATGTCGAGGTGGTTGGTCGGCTCGTCGAGGATGAGCAACGTCGGCTCGGCGACGAGCGCGCGCGCCAGCAGCACGCGGCGGCGCCATCCGCCCGACAGCGTGTCGACGATCGCCTCTGACGGCAGATCGAGCTTCGCGAGCACAAGCTCGACGCGTTCCTCGAGGCGCCAGCCGTCGCGCTCTTCGAGCTCGTGCTGCAGCCGGCCGAGTTTGTCGAGCGCGGCGCCGGGATCGGCGTGCTCCGACACTTCGACGGCGGCGTGGTGATACGCGGCGATCAGCTCGCCGAGATCCCCGAGCCCGTCGGCGACGACGTCGAAGACCGGACGATGGGCGGACAGCGGGACGTCCTGCGACAGCCGCGCGACGCGGAGCCCGGGCTCGCGCCACGCGGTGCCGCCGTCGGGCGCCAGCTCGCCGCTGACGATCTGCAGCAGCGTGGACTTGCCGGTGCCGTTGCGGCCGACGACGCAGACACGTTCCTTCGCGTCAATCTGCAGGCTCGCGTCGTCGAGCAGCGGGAGGTGTCCGTAGGCGATCGAGATGTGGTCGAGGGCGACGAGCGGCATCGATCAGGCGGTCGCGTGGGTGCGGATCGCGTTGAGGAACGTCTCGCCGAGATCGTCGGCCTTGCGCGCGCCGACGCCTTTCACGGCCAGGAGCTCGTCGAGCGAAGACGGACGGAGCCGCGCCATCTCGCGGAGCGTCGCGTCGTGGAAGATGACGTACGGCGGCACGTTGCGCGAGCGCGCGATGTCGAGCCGGACCGCGCGCAGCCGTTCGAACAGGTCGCGATCGACGTCCTGCCACGACTCGGCTTCGACACGCGACTGCGGCCGGGCCTTGTCCTTCCGCGGCGGCCGCTGACGCGCGAGCGTCAGATCGGGAACGCTCGAGGCGTCCTTGAGCAGGGCGACGCCGTCGGCCGTCAGCGCGAGCACCGGATATTCCTCGCCGACCTGCTGCAGCAGGCCCAGGCCCGTGAGCTGCTCGATGTAGCCGCGCACCTCGGCGACCGACGCGTCCGGCAGGAGGCCGAACGTGCTCAGCTGCCCGTGCCCACGCGAGAGCACCTGATCGGAGGCGTGGCCGCGCAGCACGCTCGCGACGTGCGTCGCGCCGAAACGCTGGCCGACGCGCGCGACGCACGACAGAATCTGCCGCGCCAGCACCACCGGCGACGCCACGGTCTCGAGCTCGTCGAGGCAGTAGTCGCACGCGCCGCAGCCCTTGCCGCCCGTCTCGTAGCGATCGCCGAAGTACTCGGACAGATACCGATGCCGGCACCCGATGCCCGTGGCGTAGCGCTCCATCCCGCGCATCAGCGCGCGCGCGGCGTCGTTCATCTCGCCGTTGCGCTCGAGCATCACACGCCAGCGCATGAAGTCGGCGGCCGACGAAATCAGCACGCACTCCGCTTCGAGGCCGTCGCGTCCGGCGCGTCCCGATTCCTGCTGGTAGTGCTCGAGCGATCGCGGCGAGCCGGCGTGGACGACGAACCGCACGTCCGATCGATCGATCCCCATGCCGAACGCCACGGTCGCGACGATGACGTCGGCGCGTTCGCTGAGGAACGCGTCCTGATTGCGGCTGCGTTCCGCGTCGGACAGGCCCGCGTGGTACGGCAGCGCCGTCACGCCGGCCGTCTTCAGCCACTCGGCGAGCGCGTCCACTTCGCGGCGCGAGGTGCAATAGATGATGCCCGCGTCGCGGCGATGGCGTTCGAGGATGTCGAGCAGCTGTTTCTTGAGCGTCGCCCTCGGGAGCACGCGGTAGACGAGATTCGGTCGATCGAACGACCCGACGAACTCGATCGGATCGTTCAACGCCAGCTGTGTCGCGATGTCGTGGCGGACCCGCGCCGTTGCGGTGGCGGTGTACGCGTGGAGCGCGACGCCGGGCAGGAGCTGGCGAAGGCGCGCGAGCTGGCGGTACTCCGGCCTGAAATCGTGGCCCCACTGGCTGATGCAGTGCGCTTCGTCCACGGCGATGAAGCTCACGCCGTACGAGGCGAGCATCGACAGAAACCCGTCGCCGCCCTCGCCCACGAGCCGTTCGGGCGAGACATAGAGCAGCCGGTAGCGCTGCTGCCGCAGGCCCGCGAGGACGGCTGACTTTTCGTCAGGCGTGAGCGAGCTGTTGTAGAGGCCGGCCGGCACGCCGTTGCCCACCAGCGTGTCCACCTGGTCTTTCATCAGCGAGATCAGCGGAGACACGACGACCGCCAGGCCGTCGCGCACGACGGCCGGCGCCTGGAAGCACAGCGACTTGCCGCCGCCGGTCGGCAGGACGACGATCGAGTCGCGGCCGGCGAGCACCGCGTCCATGGCTTCGCGCTGCAGCGGACGGAACGTCGTGTAGCCCCAGTAGCGGGCGACGGCGCTCTGAAGGGCGTCGAGGGTGTTGACGGCCGGGCTCGTCACGCGCGGCCGGAAAACTCGCGCGTCTCCGAGTGCACTTTCACCTTGTCGCCTTCCTTGATGAAGAGCGGCACGCGGATTTCGAGGCCGGTCGAGAGCGTCGCGGCTTTGGTGGCGCCGCCGCTCGCGGTGTCGCCGCGGACGCCGGGTTCGGTCGACGTCACGACGAGCTCGACGTGCGGCGGGAACTGCAGGCCGATCGGATTGCCGTTGTATTTCTGCACCTGCACGATCAGGTTGTCGACGAGCAGATCGCGGTCGTCGCCGACCTTGTCCGCGCCGAGCATGAGCGTCTCGAAGCTCTCTTGATCCATGAAGTGGAACCATTCGCTGTCGGCGTACATGAACGACGCGTCGATCGTCTCGAGGTCGGGCTCGTCGAATTTCTCGCCCGCCTTGAACGTCTTGTCGAACACCGCGCGCGTCAGCAGGTTGCGCATCTTGATGCGCACGAGCGTCTGCCCGCCGCGCGCCGTCGGCTTCGAAATTTCGACCTCGAGGCAGTGATACGGCGCCCCCTCGAGCTCGAAGTACATCTTTCGCTTGATGTCGATTGCTTCAATGACTCCGGCCATCTGTCAGAGATTCTAGTCGATTCCCTTCCGCATCCTTCTTCAGCTGCCTCAGCAGAATCCAGCGGATGGCGACGACGCCCGGAACAACGCGCTTCCAGTAGCGGCGGAACTTCGCGCGTGACTCCGCGTCGGTCGCGACCGCACGGGTCTCCGTGCTGAAGACGGTGCCGCCGGGCCAGGCTGAATCGATGCGCAGCGTCCACACGATCTTCACGTAGCCCGGTGTGTTGAACGCGACGAACTGCTCGGGCGGGAGCGGCTCGAACGTGACGTTGGGGAGCCACGGCCGCGCCGCGGCGCCGACGACGACTTCGCGTCCAGGCGTTTCGGCCAGCACGTGCCAGCCCATCGACGTCGTCTCGGCCATCAGCCCACGCGGCCGGCCGGCGTCGTCTGTCGTATCGCCCATCGCCAGCGCCCGCAGCCTGACGATGGCGCGGATGAGTGGCGACGCGCGCATGTCGACGTGACCCGCTGCATTCAAGGTCTCTGCGGCCGACGCTGCCACGCGGATGCGATGCCGCTCAACGACGTCGTACTCGGGCATGAACCGATCGAGCAGCGTGTCGTGCTCTTCGACGCGTCGCGCGATGCCGAGGAGCTGCTTTCGCTGCATCAGGAAGTGCACGGCACGAATGAGCGGCAGGCCGACGAGCGACGGCAGCCCGAAGAACGGGTACCGCGCGCTGGCGCGGCTGCGCACGACGAGACGCGTGCTGTCGTTGCCCGCGTCCTCGAGCACGAACGCCCACGTCGTGATGAGCGTGTCGCCGGGTGAACGCCAGCCGATCACGAGATGGAAGCCGGGAGTGAACTGCAGCACGAAGAAGCCGTCGGTGCGTCCCGGCAGGGCCGGAAACAGCGTGCCGACGACGATGTGCTGGAGCGCGGGCACGATGCGCCGGGTGCTCGGACGGCCGCCGTTGTCGAGCCGGTCGTAGCTGTACCAGCCGGCGCGCGTTCCCGCGCCCATCTGCACGAGCCATGGCCAGACCTCGCTCCGTGGACGCTGAATCGTGATCGCGTACGTCAGCTGGCCCACGGATTCGGCGATCAGGTCGTCACCGGGAAGCTGCCGCACGCGTTCATCCGCCGTCGCCGCAACGGAGCGGAAGGACATCACCGTGTGCAACCGCATATCCGGTGCCGGACCGCTGCCGGATTTCCGGCGCGTTTTCTCTGTGACTCTGTGGCCGATTAGAATCTGCGGCATGCGAACACTCACGCTCGTCATCGTCCTCGGCGCCACTGCGTTGGCGGCTCAACAGCGCGGCGGGGGACAGCCACAGCCCGCGCGCGAGGTGTCCGTCACCGCGCTGCCTGGCGTCGTCGCCGCCGGCGCGTCGTGGACCGTCGCCTGGCGGGGCACCGACAATGCCGACGGCATCGTCGGGACCGGCGACGGCGGGTTGCTGTTCGCCCAGGAGCAGCCGAATCAGATCAGCAAGCTGGATCGGACCGGCCGCGCGTCCGTGTTCCTCAGGGACACGCACGGCACCGGCGCGTTGAGCGTCGACGCGCGCGGACGGATCATCGCGGCCGAACGCACGTGCACCGATCCAGGCAGAAGCGCCGCGGCGGGTCCCTGCAACGAGCCGACGGCGATTGCCGTGCTCGCGCCGGACCGGGCCACGCTGGCCGACAGCATCGACGGGAAATCGCTCGGGCGGCTCAACGATCTCATCGCCGCGAAAAACGGGAGCGTGTACTTCACGTCGGGCGGCGCCTTCCGCCTCGATCCGGTCCGTCGCGTCACCAGCCTCGGCGACGACATTCGCGCAAACGGCATCATGCTCAGCCGTGACGAGCGCGTGCTCTACGTCACCAACGGCGGCGTCGTCATCGCCTTCGACGTACAGCCTGACGGGACGACGACGAATCGGCGTGACTTCGGCATGCTCGAGGCCGGCGGCGCCGGGGACGGCATGGCCATCGACGCCGAAGGACGGCTGTACGTGACGTCGAATCCGGGCGTGCAGGTGTTCGGCGCGGACGGACGATTTCTCGGGCTGATTCCGACGCCGCGCGCGGCCATCAGCGTCGCGTTTTCAGGTCCTGGCAGAAAAACGCTCTTCATCGTCGGCAGCGGGGCCGCGGATGCGGACGGCCGGGAGATCGTCACGGCGCCTGGCGTGAGGAACAACGCGAAGACGATCTACCGCCTTCCGATGCTCGCCGAAGGCTTTGCCGGCCGCGCGAAGTAGAATTTCAGCATGCCCAAACTGACTGTTGAAGGATTCAGCACGGTCGAGGTCGCCGCCGGCAAGCGCCTGGTGCTCGCGCTCGAACAGGACGCCCACGTCGACGTGCTCCACGCGTGCGGCGGCAACGCGCGCTGCACGACGTGCCGTGTGGAATTTGTCTCTGGTGAGCCGTCGAAGATGACGGCGGCGGAAAAGAACGTCCTCGCGATGAAAGGCCTGAGCGGTATTCGTCTGTCGTGCCAGATCGCGTGTGAAGGCGACATGACCGTCCGCGCGATCAGCCGGCTCGAAGGATCGGGACGGCCGAATCCTGGCGGTCCGCCCGATGCGAATATCCAGCCGCCGCCCGAGTGGGTGTAGCTAGCGCGCGGCGTGAGCCCCGTCAGTACCGTGACGCGAGATGAACGTCTGCACCGCCGCCTGATCAGTGGCGGTGAAGAACATTCCCGCGCGATAACGAATCGGCCTGCCGGGCATCGTCGGCTCGAGCCGCGCCCAGACGATGCGTCCCCGGCAGAGCACGGGCGAGTCTGACGAGGGCAGCAGCATCTTCACCGTCTTCGTCGGCTTGAGGGCCGAACACGAGAGCACCTGAGCGCCGGTCAGCGACAGATCCACGAGCAACGCGGCCTCGCCGTCGATCTGCACGCCGAGCGCGTCGCTGAATGCCTGGCGGCCGGCTTTTCTCACCGGGCCGTCCGCGGGCGCTTCCGGCGAGGACTTCTTCGCCGGCGCCGCCGCGGCCTTCGCTCGCGCTTCCTTCAGCGCAGCCTCGCGCGCGGTGAGGTCCTCGTGCA
>Ga0315281_10012735_pt1 | contig 11432 bp, 6 predicted proteins | sample YL17G07_0_MG_FD_204540 | JGI IMG/M metagenome (GOLD analysis project Ga0315281, IMG submission 204540) | Sediment microbial communities from Yellowstone Lake, YNP, Wyoming, USA - YL17G07_0 | ecosystem: Environmental > Aquatic > Freshwater > Lake > Sediment | place: USA: Wyoming | collected... | reverse complement strand
ATCACATTGCAACAGGTCAGAAAAATCGAACGAAGTCTTAATAACAGGCCGAGGAAATGTTTGGGTTACAATACACCCGCCGAGGTCTTTGCTAAACTAAGTGGTGCACTTGCTGGTTGAATTCGGGATAACTAATTCTAACCGAGATTTTTCCGATCCTTATTACTGGGGTAAAAACCAATTTAATTCTTCTTTTCCTGTTGCCCTCGCCTGTTTCATGAGAGATTCTAATATTAACGCGGTCTACTTAAGGCTTAATAAAGGGAAAACTATTTTCCATGAAGAAATTTCGATTACTGACTTATTTGGCTCCGCGCTTCCAAATGAGAAGTTACATTTTTCTTTTGAATCGAGGTTTGAACCTTATCGAAGATTTGTAAATGACGAGCTAGAAACCATCGATTTAGTGGTTAAGAATGCCACGAACGGGGAGTTTATTCGTCCGATTGAAATTAAACTAACCACTTTGCCAGATAATTCCACCGAATCTTACTCAGAAGATGAATATGGATGTGAGATTGTAGTTCGCTCTCCGACAATGCGTTATATGGCATTGTCGATGGCCGCATCGTTGCATGAAAAGTTCCAAGATATACGAGAGATTTTCGAGCCGGTGTGTCATAGCGTGCGCCAATGGGACAACGCGGACGAAATAAAAAACAAACTTCCTTCCATTCTAGAATCGCTAGAAACATTCATTTCAACATATCGCAAGTTTGAACAGCCATTGCTGATGCAACCCATATGGAAGACCATAGGCAAATCTCCAGTATTGGCTGACAACTGTTTAGATATTTTTGTTTGGAGTGATTTTGCCCTAACGAGACTGTTCATGGATTCAGCCTTGGAAAATGAATCTTCAAAAATAAGTCGTCAACAGAGAGCCGCGGTTCGGCTAGCCCGCTTTCTATTTGAAGTTTCAAGAGCGGGAAAAGTGTATCAGGAGCCGATATACGATGGAATGAGCCTGGGGAACCAGACCGACAAGGAGTTTTCCATTCCAGGTAGAAAAGCGCACAAATATATGAATTCACCTCGCCTAACTAAGCCGATAATAACTAAAGCTCAAATTAAGAATATAATCCTTGGCGGAGGGCAAAAATATTTAAGCCCTGAAAGACGGTTTGACGCGATATTGTATTTTTCAAAGGACTTATTTGATGGTTGAAAAGATGAAAGATAATTTAAGAACGGTAGACGTTTTCTCCGGCGGCGGCGGCCTCTCCTTGGGATTTATGAACGCTGGTTTCAACATCATTGCGGCATTTGATAATTGGCAACCCGCCATAGATTTATACCAGGCCAATTTCCACAACCATCCGATTATCAAGGCGGACTTATCAGATGCAAAAGTAATTGAACAAATTGGAGTTTTTAAGCCTGAATTAATTATAGGCGGACCGCCTTGCCAAGACTTTTCATCAGCCGGTAAACGAGATGAAAAATTAGGCCGAGCCAACCTAACGGTTTCATTTGCAAAAATAGTTTGTGAGCTTCGTCCAACATTCTTCGTAATGGAAAACGTAGACCGAGCCATTAAAAGTAAAACATTCGCCCATGCTAAAAGATTGTTTGAGGAATCAGGCTATGCCCTGTCAATTAAGATATTGAATGCCAGCTTGTGCGGGGTTCCACAGATAAGAAAAAGGCTTGTAGTCATTGGCGAGCTAAATGGTCAAGGCGGTTTTTTGGATTTTTCATTAGACAAGCATCTTTCGAAGAAACAAATGACATTGCGCGATTATTTTGGCGAGAATCTTGGCATTGAGCATTATTACCGTCATCCGCGTAGCTATTTGCGTCGCGGTGTATTCAGCATAGATGAGCCAAGCCCTACGGTAAGGGGCATTAATAGGCCCGTCCCAAAAGGGTATCCGGGACACTCTGGGGACACTTCTCCCGTAACTGGGAATATCCGCCCGTTGACCACAAAAGAGAGAAGTCAGATTCAGACTTTCCCCAAGTCATTTAAACTTGTGGGAAGCAAAACAGAAGTCGAACAAATAATTGGAAATGCGGTGCCTGTAAAACTTGGTGAATTCGTTGCAAAACGATTGCTGGAATATATTAAGGAAAAATCTGCTACCGTAGTAATTAGAAAAAATAAATTTTCAAATATAACTAATCCAATATTAATTCGACCATCATATCAATAAGGTTTGACAAGGACAGCGACCATCTGTTACATTTAATTCAAGTCTATGTTTCGTAAAAATCAATCAAATAGCGGCTCTGGAGCCAAAGGCGCTGGCTCGTCAAGCAAATGGGGACAAAGAAAAAGTCCAACCCAACAGCCCCCCAGGCAAGTTTCGCCCAATTACCGCGTGAACCTTATGCACCACAACTCCATGAGCAACGGAAAGGGTCCGGCGGCGCCATACAACCCGAACGGCCCGAACCAGTCCCGACCGGTCGGACAGAACCAAAACCAGTCCCGCCCTTCCGGCCCGTACCATCAAAAACCGGCTTACAAGGGGCGGCCCGCGCCTCAGCATCGGCCCCCCATGAACGCCATCACCATAAAACAGGATCTGTTCAAAGCTTTTCAGGAAAAAATAGCCGCCGTCGGCAAATCACCCGCCGAGGCGGTGAACCAGCTTGTCGCCCTTTACGTCGAAGGCAAGATTGTCCTCGACCCACCGGCCTGAATCTCCTTCTCTCCCTTTCTAATCCGGTCTAATATACCCGCATGGGGGAAACGCTTCGCATATACCCGACGCGTCTTAGGATCGAGGACGAGTTATCCAAGTCGGGCTTTGCCCAAGGGGTAATCTTCACCGATTCGATGATGAGCTTCGGCGAGCTGGAGGAAAAACTTGCCGACGAGCTGGTAAAACTCAAACCGGTCGACGAAATAACCCGCTGGCTTTTTTTGCACGACGCCGCCGTCCGCGCGTCCGCTGGCAACCCGCAAATCTCCGCGCTGGTGGACACGGAGGGGTTCGTGCGCTCCACCGGCGAGCTGGTCAACCAGGTGAAATTGGGGCTGGTCGGCGGGGGGGAGCTTGAAAAAATAAGGGGGTACGCGCCAGGCAAGGAGGAATGGCTAAGAAAAGTTTTTGACCGTTACAACGGGTTGTTGCGCAAAACCGGCCTGCCGGATTCCGCCGACATAACAAATCTTCTGCTGGAAAAACTCGCGAAATCAAAAACGCCGCCCGCGTTTCTGGCGAAATTCGACGAGATTCGCATCCACGACGTTTATCATTTCACCCCGGCCCGGTTCGAGCTTATAAGGTTGCTGGGGCGCCGTCTGCGGGTGGCGCTTCATTTTCCCCTGCCGGACGGACGGCGCAAGGCGTTCGATTTTGTGGAACGGGACATTCAAAAGTTCCAGAGCCTCGGGGAGGACGCCGGCATGTTGGAGCTTTCGTTTGACGAGCCGTCGCGCGGGGACAACCCGCTCGGCCTTTTCGTGGAGACGCTTTTTTCCGAGGCGGGGCGGGAACAGATAGACAATCTGCACTCCCGCGTGGAAATCTACAAAAACTCCGGAAGGTACAGGGAAATAGAGGAGGTCGCGGAGAAAATACTCGCGCTGGCGGACGGCGAGCCGCTCTCGGAATTTTGCGTTGTTTTTCGGGACTTGGAAAAATACGGCTCGATAGTCGAGGACGTTTTCCGAAGGGCGGGAATACCAGTTTACCTGAGGCGCGGGATTCCCGCCCGCTCGAACCCGTACGTCAAAAGCCTCCTCGGTATTTTTGAGGTTCTGGAAAAAGATTTGGAGCGCGACGAGGTGGCGAAGCTCGCGTCGTCGCAATACTTTTCGTTTCTCCCGAAAGGAACCGAGGGGTACGAGGCGGACCGCCTGCTTATAAAGGCCGGCGTCACAAACGGCCCGCATTCAACGTGGCGGCACAAGTTGTCCGCGTTAAAATTATCCGGCAAAGAGAACGCGCTTTCCTTGAAAATCCTGAAACTAACCTCCCTTCTTGAAAAACTTGGGAAGGCCGGAACGGCGGGGAGTTGCGTTTCCGCTTTCAACGCCGTCGTTAATCTGCTGGAGCCGCTCGCCATGAACCCGGCGCGGGCGCACTTTTTGCGGGACGCGTTTTGTAAAACCCGATTCGACGAGATTATCGCGGAACTTCAAACCGCGCTTGATTCCGCAGGGATGGGGGACGCGCGTTTCCAATGGAGGGATTTGCGGCGGCTTCTGCTCAACTCTCTTGGAAACATGAACACGCCCGCATGGACAGCCGGAGACCATGTTTACGCCCTTAACGTGCACGAATTGGCCGGCAGGAGATTTAAGACGGTCTTTATATGCGGCCTGCACGACGGCGAGTTTCCCGCGAGAATCCAGCGCGGCTCGATATTGGCGGAGTCCGAAAAAAAGGAGTTCAATAAAATACACGCCGAAACCCTTTTTTCGCAAAAGCCCTGGCTGGCGAGGGGAAGGGCCGTTTTTTCCCATCTCGGCGAATCTTGGGAGGAGGAGTCCTTTATCTTCTACCTCTCCGCGCGCGCGGCGACCGAACGGCTCGTGCTTTCCACGAGCGCGGCGGATCTCGACGGAAGGGAGCTTTTGTTGTCCCCTTTTCTGGAGGAGATAATGGACACGCACCCGCAACTGGCCGCGAACGTCACCCCCGCCGTGGCGATGGAAAAGAAATTCGAGGAGCAGATAGACTCCGGGGCGCGGAGGGCAAAAATGCTCGGCTCTCTTTTTGGCCCGGCGGAAAAGGCGGACGAACTGCGCCCTTACTTCAGGGAGCTTTCAACCAGCGGGGAGTTCATGCTCTCCTGCGAGAAAAGCCGGATAGAGCTGGAGCGCGCGCGCTTTTACGGCGAGTACGACCCGGCGAGGCGCGCATCAGCCTCGGACAGGTTCACCGGCAGGCTGGCCGACGCCCCGGCGCTAGCGCTGTTTTTTAGGGACGAGATAAAACGGGACTTTTCCGCCTCCGCCCTGGAGCGTTATGGCAAGTGCCCGTTTCGATACCTGATGTATTACGTTTTGAAATGCGAGGCGGTGCGAATGCCGACGGCGGAGGCGGAGAAAACTTTCGACGGGAAGGTCATACACTCCGTGCTTGAAAACTACTACGACCACGCGAAGGCCGTTTTTTCCCCGCCTGCCGAAAGGACAAAACGGATGGGCGATTCCATGGAATCAGTTTTTGCGTACTACCAAAAAAAGGGGATTGAAGGGGAGCCGGAGTTGTGGAAAATCACAAAACGGCGTCTGGAGGCCTCGCTTAAGATGTTCGTCGAATGGGAGGGGGAATATTATGAGGACGAGCCTTTCGTGCCGGTCGAGAGCGAATTTCCGTTCGGCGGAAAAAAAGGGGAACCGCTTGAGATAAACGAGGACGGTAAAAAAGTGCGCCTTAACGGGTTTATCGACCGCGTCGACTACATTCCCGCCAAAAAACTTTTGCGGGTCGTTGATTATAAATATTCCAATCCTTCCAGGTTCCCAAAACTTTTAAGGCCGGAATTATTTTTTGTGGAAAGTTTTCAGGCGCCCATTTATCTGTACGCCGCCCTGATGAATCTTAAAAAACCGGGCGAGGTCGTCGGCGCGTACGCGGAGTACATCTCCCTCAAAAAAGGGGCGAAGGCCACCAAACACACGGAGTCGGCGTTTGATTCCGTCTGCGGGGCGGATTCGCTGAAAAGTCTGGAGGGTTCGGAGGAGTTCGGCAAAAAGATTTTGGGGATTGTCGGGCGGATGGAATCGGGCGATTTTTCCGTTTCGCCGCTTGACTGCGTTTTTTGCCGATACAGGCGGGCCTGCAGGTACGTAGAGGTGAGGGAGTCGGCGCTTGACGAATAACATGACCGACATAACCGGGTTCGAGGGGGACAGCTCCGTCCACGCCTCCGCCGGGACGGGGAAGACGACGCTGTTGGTCGAGAAATTCTTCAGGCTGTTGATGCGGGAGAAGGACGGCAAGTTCAACCGGATGGACAGAATCCTCGCGATAACCTTCACCGAAAAAGCGGCGGACGAGATGCGGTTGCGAATTTCACGAAGGATACGCATGGAGATTAAGCAAACCGAGGGGATGGAGCCGGGGGGGCGAAAACAGGCTCTGCTCGCCCATCTTTTGGATTCCAGAAGGCGCGCCACCCAGTCGTACATATCTACCATCCACTCCTTTTGCGCGCGGGTGCTGAGGGAAAATCCGGTCGAGGCCGGCATCGACCCGATGTTCGAAATAATGGACGAACAACGTTCCTCGGCCCTAAGGTCGGACGCGCTGACAAAGTTTTTGCTCGCCAAGCTGAGAGGCGGCGCGATATCCGACCTGACCTATTGCTACGGTTTTTCCAGCGATATGGGGTTCGAGACGTCCGTGGCGTCCATAATAGAAAAACTTTTTCCGCTTATGCGAGCGGCGGACATGAACGAAGCTTCTCTTTTGGCGGAATGCAGGGACGTGCTGGCCCTTGCGGACGACAAGGCCGTTTCCCTTCTAAACGCCGCCTTTGAAATCGGAAAAGAATTGTCAGCCTCAGCGAAAAACGAACGGGGCATAGAGATGATTCGCAAAATTCTCGACGGGCTGGAAAAAATCCGTCGGCTCGGGCCGGACGAAAGGGAGAAGGCCGTAAGGACGTCCGAAGAGCTTGTGAACACGCTTAAGCTGACCGCGTTCCCGAAAAACGAGTCCGCACAAAACCTTCGGGGGATTTTGGGGGAAATGCTCGCATGGCGCGTGACGCCGCTCGCCATCGGCTCGGCGCGGGAGCTTGCGTCGCTTCTCATGGAATTTCGCTCCTATTATTCCAGAAACGTAAAAAAGCGGGTCTCGCTGGATTTCGACGACCTGCAGGAGCTAACCCTGTCGCTTTTAAACCGCAACGACGCGATTCGGACCCGCTACCGCGAGCTTTTCCACGGGGTGCTGGTGGACGAGTTTCAGGACGTGAATCGTCTTCAGAAAGAGATTATCTACTCCTTCGCCGCGCCCGGCGATGGAAAACTGTTCATCGTGGGGGATCCAAAACAGGCGATATACGGTTTTCGCGGAGGCGACACCCAAGTGTTCGCGGACGTCAAAGAGGAGATAGCCAAAAACTCCGGCGGGCTGTTTCGGATAACTACAAACTATCGCTCCAGTCCGGAGCTGGTAAATTTCACCAACCGTTTTTTTGGGGAATACGGCGGGGGTTTGTTTGGCGAAGACGACGTGTGCGAGGCGAATCGACCGCCCGCGGAATCTCCGGCGGTGGAACGCCTGACCTTCCCCCCGCCCGGCACGGCGGACGACAACAGGTTTATGGAGGCGCGCGTCGTGGCGCAAAGGATAAAGGAGATGGTAGACGGAACCGGCGGCAAACAATACCGATACAACGACATCGTGCTTTTGTTTAGGAAGCTGACCGCGCTCTCGCTGTACGAATCGGTTTTTCAAAACGCCGACGTGCCGGTTATGGTCTACAAGGGAACCGGCTTTTTTCAAAGCCAGGAGGTGGCGGACATGGCCTCCGTCCTGTCGCTTATCGACGACCCGTCGGACGTCGTCTCCTGGGTGGCGACATTAAGGTCGCCGCTTGTCGCCAGCTCCGACGAAACAATCCTTGCGATAAGGCGCGGAACGGACGGAAAAATACGCGGCCCCGAAACCGTCCCGGACGACAATGAGATGGAAACGCTCGTGTCGGACGGGCTGGAACGGGAGAAGCTCGCGGATTTTTTTCGATGGTACGGTCAGATTAGAAACATCAAGGACCGCCTCACAATTTCGGAGACGATAGAGTCGGTCATCGATAAAAGCGGGTTTATGGGGGTGCTTAGCGCGCAACCAAACGGAATCCAAAAGGCGGCCAACGTGACGAAGCTCATCGAGTTGGGACGTTCCATGGAATCTTCCGGCGCGGCGTCGCTTAAAAACTTTGTGCGACGGATTACCGCGCTGATAGACGCGGAACAATCCGCGGAGCAGGCGGTGGCCGTGACCGCGGGCCAAAACGTGGTGAGGATAATGACCGTTCATCAGGCGAAGGGGTTGGAATTTCCCGTGGTTTTTCTCATGGATATCGACGGCTCGCCGGGTGGGCCGCCGTTGCCGGTCGTCTTTGACCAGCATCGCGGCATGGCCGTCAAATACGTCGACAAGGAGACCCTAAGGCCGCACCAAGGAATGGAACACCGGAACATATCCGGAATGGAGGCGAGAAAACGGAAAGAGGACGCCATTCGCCTTTTCTACGTCGGCGTCACCCGGGCCAAGGAAATGCTCGTCCTGAGCGGGTGCCGAATGCCGCGAAGCTCCGATGGCATGGCGGAAAAGGTGGACGCTTTTCTTTTGAATCATCCCGCGCTTTTTTTGGAAACGGCGGCCCCACAACCGGCCATTTTTGCCACCCGTTCATACGCCACGGCCTACGAGCTTTTAAAGGGGGAGCGGAACGCCCCACCGAAGGTTGAGGTCGATGGCGCGCCCCCTTTGCTCAATATGAAAAGAGACGCGGTGGCGGCGACCGGCGGGTTTTTAAGCGTGGGGGATCTTACGACTTTCACCAGATGCAAACGCGAATACCTGTTCAAAAATATTTTCAGGATTAATCCCGAGCCGATTAAAAAAGGCGAATCCTCCTCCTCAGCCGAAATAGGAACCATGGCCCACTCCATATTGGAGAGGATAGACCTGTCGGCTCCGGAAAAGGAATTCGAGGAGGCGGTAAAGCTGGAATCGCGGGAGCGGCTGGCGGGCGCAAAACCGGCGGATAGAACAACGGTAGAAAAATGCGTGATGAACATTCTGGGGTTGGATCTCGTTAAAAGACTCCGGGACGGCGAATTGAAAACGGTGGGAAGGGAGATACCGTTCGCGTATAAATTCGACGGCGGGTTTTTTATGGAGGGGAAAATCGACCTCCTTCTGCGGGACTCCGACGGAACACCATACGTGGCGGATTATAAATTCTCATCGAAACAGCCGGACGCGGGAACCAAGATGCAGGCGGAGCTTTACGCGCTCGCCGTCTCCCGCTTCACCGGGGCCGACACGGCGGTCTGCGCCCTTTTGTACGCCAAGGGCAAACCCAGACAATACTCGTGGGGGGTCGGGGCGGAAAGGCTGAAGGAAATCGACGCGTATATTTCGAGAACCACGGCGGAAATCATAGCTTTCGAGAAAAAAGTGCGGGATGAAAAAGCCGCCAGCGCGCTTGTCGGGGGGGATGAGTTTAAATGCGTTGATTCATCCTGCGCGTTCTCCGGTTACTGTAATTTATCAAACACTTGAGGCCTGAAAAAATCGGCGTTATTCGTCATCAGCTTGTGAATTCGGTGAACAACTTGAGTGAGACCGATTTTTATGATACAAATTGAAGCTGAGGAATCATGAATAAAAAAAGAAAAGATAACGACACGCAACGCATTTTCCTTGCCAAGGAGATAGCCGAGATTATTATCAGCCGGTACCCCAACCTTTCGCTATACGACGTTAAGGGGGCGCTGATGAGCGCCGAGGAGTTCGTCATCGGCTCGATGTTCAACCACCAAAAGGGCGAGGAGGACGATCTGGCCGATCCGTTCGCGGACTAGCCGAATTCCCCCAAATTCGATTTCAATTGGCCACTCGTCTAATGGTAGGACAGCAGATTCTGGATCTGCTTATCGAGGTTCGAATCCTTGGTGGCCAGCCAAATAAAACAAAGTTCTTAGTGCTTGGTTTTATTTGGACTCCCCCTTTCAAGGATTCGAAACCGAGCCGACGTACGCGACCGATCAGCGATAATTTTTTGTGGACAGCCATCATAAAACACCTTAGAGAAGTCCGTATTTTTTTAATAGTTTTTTCTCTATGATCGGAGATGATTTTAGCATCTTAATGGCTAATTCAAGGTGGTGATTTGACAATGTACCTTTCACAGTTTCTTTCCCACTTACAGCATCGAAAGCTGTTTGTGTAAGAGGTAGTTCATATGCCCTTGCGCAATCCAAATTGCAGTCATGATCCAGCGTTGGATATTCGGCTTTGCGTAAGGGCAAGTGAAGAGTCTCAAGCTCCTCCGTTGGATTAACTTTTCGGTTAACTTCTGTATTGATAATGGTCATTAACAAGGAATCAGAAGTGGAAATTTCAGACAAAACGACGAACCACTTTATTTTCGGTGGATTAACAATATTCAGAAAAAGCCTAAGAATGGTTCCCGGCTTCAAGCTAAATTAGTTCTTATTAAACCCAGCAAGAAATGTCTGATTTTCTGCGTGGTCTTTTAAACATTCAATCATTGTAGGGTCTGCTCCCCAGTCCTCGACAATCTCAGAAATTGCAATTTCATCGTCTCGCCGGGCTTTTTTATAGGCATTGGTATCAGACTTTTTATGAAGTTCGTCAAAACTAAGTCCGCGATTTTCTTCGATTGCTTTATCAAGGCATTCTAAATTGGATGTTGAAAATTGATCCATATCAGGCTCTTTAAGCGGCGTTATATTTATCCCATGTACTGTAAAGTAGGTGGACAATCCTTTAGGGTCGGAAAATGGGCTGTCACCTTTAGCGGCTTTAATCATATCGTAGGCTTTTGACGGTACTGGCCCATGTTTCATTGCCACATAAAAATCACCAATAATTGGTACGCCATACTTTTTTAGGTGTTCAACTTCGGCAAAGTAAATAATTTTAAGAACTTTATAATAATCAGGTTTATGACCTTGACGTTTTTCCCGCAATTTTCCTGAAATATATAGAATTGAGGCTAAAGCCTTGTCCCAATCAAAAACAAACCGCATTCTCATAACCACCTCATTAGTATACTCTAAACTGCACCAGTCATAGATAAGGATTTTGGTGGGCTTTTATCCATATTAAAGTTATCGGCTAATATACATAAATATTAAGTTTCCACCGTTTCTAGCGCAAAACTATTTGGAACATCAGGCATTATGGCAAGTTTTGGCCGAAATCCTAACCATTATCTCCCATTGCCCGGAATGGTGTTTGGTGGCCAGCCAATTTATTCCGCGACTTTTTTCTGAAGGCGCGTCATAACCAGCGAGTAAACCGCCGGAACAACCACGAGCGTCAATAGCGTCGAGCTTATCATTCCGCCTATGACGGTGATGGAGAGCGGCACGTTTGATTCGGAGCCGGAGCCGATTCCCACGGCGGCGGGCAACATGGCGAATATGACGGTGAAGCTTGTCATCAACACCGGCCTCATCCTGACCTGGCAGGCCTCGCGCAACGCGGTGTTCACGTCCCTCCCCTGCCCCCTTAGCTGGTTCGTGAAATCAATCAACAAAATGGAGTTCTTCGCAACAAGCCCCATAAGCAACACGAGGCCTATCATGGAAAAAATATTTAGCGTGTTGCCCGTTATCCAAAGCGCCGCAAGCCCGCCGATTATCGCCAGCGGTTGCGCCACCATTATGATGAACGGCTGTATGAACGAGTTGAACTGGCTGGACAACACCATGTAAAGGAGGATTATCGAAAGCGTGAAGGCGAAAATCATATACCCCA
>Ga0315281_10012734_pt1 | contig 11433 bp, 10 predicted proteins | sample YL17G07_0_MG_FD_204540 | JGI IMG/M metagenome (GOLD analysis project Ga0315281, IMG submission 204540) | Sediment microbial communities from Yellowstone Lake, YNP, Wyoming, USA - YL17G07_0 | ecosystem: Environmental > Aquatic > Freshwater > Lake > Sediment | place: USA: Wyoming | collected... | reverse complement strand
GATTCAACCGCAGAGACCGCAGAAGAAACAAATTGGAATGCTGGAATAATGGAATGATGGAATAATGCTTAAATCGAAAAGCAAAAAAAATTGTTATTCCCCCATTATTCTATTGTTCCAATATTCCATGTTTCCTTTTCTTTATCCTCTGCGCACTCTGCGTGCTCTGCGATTTCCTTGTTCTTTTCATACTCCGGTGGACGGGCGAGAAGTTTTCCCGGTGATTTTAAATTTGAGCAGGGCCCCGATTCCCCCGGCCTTCATCAGGGGGGTGAAGCTATCGGTGAAAAAAAGCTCGACCCCCCGGGATTGGGCTTTCCAGATAATCTCCTCCCTCAGCTCTGCAGGCCGGGTTTCGCCCTGACAGAGGGGGCAGGAGCGGGGAACGCCTCCCATGCCCGGGAAACCGCAAAGGAGGCACTGCCATCCGGTGGCGTGAAACTTCCCATCCAGGACCAGTCGTTCCACCTGGTGATTCTGAAGGGCGCTCAACGTCGGTTCCGGGCCTACCGTAGCCCGCCCCAGAGGCTGAGCCTCGTCCATGATTTGGCGGGCCAGAGCTTCCGACCTTTCCCGGGCGAGGGTCTGCAGGGCTTCCTGGGCGGCAGACAGGATTTTATGGTCCGGGTCACGGGAATCCAGGGAGGTCAGGGGAACCTGTGTCTTCTTCAGGGCAGCGGGCAGCTGTTTCTTGATTTCCCCCTCCATCTCTTCTTCGGAGGCCAGGAACAGATATTTGATTTCCCGCCGGGCGATCCATTTCCCCAGGTTTTCCACCGCCTCTTTGGCTCGCTGTTTGATATGCTCCTTTTTGTGCCGCTGAAACTTCTGGAAGGATAACCCCATTTTTCCAAACCGGGTGGTATGTTTGTCTTCCCAGAAGAGGGAGATCTGCTTTTCCGGGCGCCCGTCATGAACCAGGAATAGACGGGCCTGGCGGGAGTCGGCCGCAAGGATCGCGTAAGTTTGATAAAGTTCCGCCTGTCGCGCCAGAGAGAACAAGTGGGGACAGGGGGACAGGGCCAGGGAATTGGCCGGGGGTAGAGACATGGGAACGGCAAGGAAGACGTCTTCCGAGGGACAGGTAAAAAGGGCGATCCCTTTCCAGGCCGGGTCCAGGTCCTCTTCCAGGTATTTCTGGACTCGCCTGAGGTCGCGGGCCAGCAGGGTTTGTTCGCGGGAATGAGCCGGCGGGGTTTTGGCCAGCTCCGACAGGCGGCTCTTGAGGAAGACGGGGTGCCGCTTTTTTCCGCTTCCGTCCGGGCTCAAATCCAGGTAGATGGAAAGGAAAGTTTTTTGTCCAGGACCGACCTTCACCAACCTCTGAAGCATTTCTTGGAGAGGCATAATTCCTGACCTCCTTTTCAGAGAATGAGGGTCCCCCCTCGTTGGGCGATGGAGTTCTTTCCCCCTTCCTGGTTTGCGGAAATCATTCCCGCATCGGGGAATGGATTCGTTCCCCCCGGGGAAATCTGTTTCGATTGTACCCCCGGCGGAAACTCTCTGCAACCGGCATTTTCATTGCTTGGGAAATGATAAAAATCCAAGACTGGTTATCCGCAGATTATGCAGCGCGGCGCAGCCGCAACCAAAGAATTTTATTGGGACGCGGATGAACGCAGATAAACACGGATAACTTCCAGAGAAAAAATAGCCGCAACTGCAAAGTGGCAACCTGGATCAGCACCAATCTTCCCCCAAGGCTTGATTTTGGCAGCCGGGCAATTACAGAAATCCCCCCTTCGCCCCCCTTTTCCTAAAGGGGGGTTGGGGGGGATTTCAGAGAATCGTGGCCGAAAGAGCTTTTTCCTTACAAAGTTTAAAGTCTTTGAACATGAGCAGTGCAGGCTTTTTTCGGGACGGTGCGGGGGAAAAGAGGCCTTGCAGCCGCCATCCGTAGGGGCGGTTCGTGAACCGCCCCTACCCGGCTTCCCCAGACGTTTCTGTTTGTCCCTATCGTCTCATCCGTGTTTATCCGCGTTCATCCGCGTTCATCCGCGTCCCATTATGTCATTTGTCTTTAAGTCTTTTGCGAAAATAAAATCCGTGTTCATCTGTTAAACATAAGACAGGAGATCTAGGAGCCGGTCGAGCATAAACGTGGGCCGGGCGTTTTCCAGGTCCCGGCGGTCCGTGTTTCCCGTGGGGACGGCAAAAACCCGGACTCCCGCATTCTTCCCGGTCTGGATGTCGATCACCGAGTCTCCCACGAAGATGGCCCGCTCCTTCTCCACCCCCATTTTCTCCATGGCCAGCCGGAGCATTTCGGGATTTGGCTTGTTCTGCGGCACGTCTCCGTCTCCGACGATCACGGTGAAGAGCTTTTCCATCCCGAAGTGCTCGAAGATCTCCCGGGAAAAGCGGCCCAGTTTGTTCGTGGCTACGGCCAGCCGGATGCCCCGGCCATGGAGCGTTTCCAGGACTTCCCGCGCATCGGGCAGCAGGCGGGTATTTTCCCGGAAGACCTCTTCGTATTTCTTGCGGAAAAGGAGAAGACCACGGGAGACCCGTTCCTCTCCCAGGAGTTCCCGGAAGGTATGATCCAGCCCGAGACCAACGACTCTCTTGACCTGCTCGTAGGACATCGGGGAAAGGCCCATCTGGGTGTAGGCGTGGTGAAACCCCAGGTAAATGGCCTGGTAAGAGTCGATGAGCGTTCCATCGAGGTCGAAGATGGCTCCCCCAATTTCATTTGCCGTCATGACCGATCCTTTCGTCTGGCTCGCAGCCTGTCCAGCAAGTCGTAGTGATCTCCGGAACCCTGTCCCAGTTCTACATCGGGTTTGACATTTTTCCCATGGAAATCGGAGCCGGCAGTGATCAAGAGACCCTGGGTTTCGGCAAAAACCCGGAACGCCCCCTGCTCCTCGGGGGTATGATAGGGCGAATACACCTCCAGGCCTTCCAGCCCTTTCCGGATCAGGGCCCGGATGTTCTCATCGCCGGTGTCCGAAGGGTGGGCCAGGATGGGGATCGCTCCCAGCCGCTTGATCTTCCGGATGGCTGCGGGAGTGGAAACATCCTCCATGGAAACAAAGGCCGGCTTGCCTCCCCGCAGGTAGTCCCGGTAGAAGTTCACGTAAGGCGAGCGGGAACGGTCTCCATCGATGTACGGCCGAAGGCGGGGGTCCTCGCGGTTTTCCGGGTGGCTCAGAATGGCCTTCAGAAAAGACATCCCCGTGGGGAGGCGTCCTTCGCAAAAAGCATTCAGGTCCTGTTCGGTAAAGAAGAATCCCAGTTCATTCAGCTTCTCCAGCCGTTTTCTGGCCTGTTCAGCCTTTTTCTGGTGAATCTCCTCCAGCCATTTCTTCAACTCCGGGCTCTGCGGGTCGATGAAATAGGCCAGAAGATGGAGGTCCAGTCCGTTGAAGAGGGTATTCAGCTCCAGGCAGGGAATGAACTCGATCCTGAACTCCCCGGCCAAACGGATTCCCTCGCCCACATTTTTCACGGAATTATGGTCGGCAAAAGAAATGGCCCGCAGGCCTTTGCCCCGGGCCATCTCGAAAATTTCCCGGGGGGAATGCTGGCCGTCGGAAGAGGCATTGGTGTGAATGTGTAAATCAATCATAAAAACAGGGTGCAGGGTGTAGGGGGTAGGGTGTAAGAGCTGTTTCAGTATACAACATTTTGAAGCGGTGACTCCGGTTTATCTTCTTGCTTGGGCCTCAAGCGAAGCGATCCTCAAGTCACGCCCCTGGCGTGACGGTCCTGCAACCTTTTGCGTCTTTCAATGCGGGGGTTCCTTGATGAAATTCTTGGCGCTGAAGGTCACCGCGACCAACAGGACCGCGGTGAAGACGAAAACCGAACGCATGCCGAGGGAAGCTCCCAGGAATCCTCCCGAGATCGGGCCGAGCACGTTTCCGAGCAGGAGCCCGCTGCGGGTGATTCCCATGATCCCTCCCCGTCTTTCTTCCGGAGTATTCAGCGTGGTCAGCGTGTACAGGGCCGGGAGAATTCCGCCCGCAAAGAGCCCCAGAATGAACCGGAGGATGAGAAGCTGGAAAACATCGGTCACCAGGCCCTGGGGAGCATAGGAGATCCCCGTGGCCAGGGTGGCGATGGCCAGGGTCTTCTTGTAGCCGGTCCGGTCTCCCCGTTTTCCCCAGTAGGGAGCGGCCAGAAGGCTGGAAAAGCCGGCGATTCCAAAAACGGCGCCGGCCATCGTCGAAAGGGTTTCCGCGGAGGGCCAGAGTATTTCCACGAACAGGGAAAGAACCGGTTGGATGGCCATGATGGCCAATTGGACGATCAGGCTGGATACAAAGATCGCGGTCAGCGTGGGAGAGGTGAAAACGAAGCGGTAGTTGGAAAAGAGCCCCGGAGATTTCCTGTCTTCCTTGGGTTTCGCATCCTCCCGGACCAGAAAGATGACCAGGAATCCGGCCAGGAAGCCAAAACCACCGGTGAGGAAGAAAATGTTCCGGTATCCGATCAGGTCGGCCAGGAACCCCCCCACCAGAGGACCGATGATCCCTCCGGTGGTTAGAGAAGTCTGGAGAATCCCCATGGCATACCCCATACGCTCGCGGGGAGTGGTGGTCGCCACAATGGCCAGGGTGGCGGCGATGAATCCCGCTACCCCGCCCTGGATCAGGCGGAGGAAAAAAAGCTGGGTCACATTCTGAGCAAAGGCCATGAGGAAGGAAGTCACGGCAAAGCCGAAGACGGCCCGGATGAGCATCATCCGCCGGCCGTAACGGTCCCCCAGCCAGCCCCAGAGGGGGCCGGTAAAGATGGCCAGGGAAAAGGGAGCGGCGTAGATGAAACCGCTCCACCGCTTCACGTCTTCCAGTTCCCGGACCCCCAATTCCCGGACGTAGAAGGGAAGAAAGGGGAGGACCAGGGCCATGCCCAGAACGGCCAGAAATTCCACCGCCCAGAGGCTGTATAGATTTCGTTTCCAGGATTCCACAAATAGACTTTCACCGCCGAGCGGCTGCGACGCAACCCGGAGGATAAGCTTTGCTTGGGACTCCGCGCCGCCCAGAAATCCCCCCTTCGCCCCCCTTTTCTAAAGGGGGGTTGGGGGGGATTTCAGAGACCAAATATTCTTTAAAAAAGCAGGGACTCCGCACATAAGTAACCCGGCGGCCGCAGAAAAGGAATGAGTTCAAATATCAAAAAACAAAATAAAACCTGAACCGGCAAGGCTTAAACGGATGGGTCTTAATTCTGATTTTGAAAAGGGTTTTTTCTCGACGTTCTCCGCGCTCTCTGCAGTTAATAAAAAAAAGCCGAAAAAAATAGGATGGGGCCCATCACTGGGCCCCATCCTTTTCCCCCTCTGCTGCTGGGAGGTCGGTTTAGCTCTTTTCCTTACTCTTTTCCGCCCGCTGCGAACTCATTTCCGCCCGCTCTGAACTCATCTCCGCCCGTTCCGCCAGCCTTAAGAAAGGCTTGATCAGGTCGATGGGGATGGGGAAGATGGTGGTGGAGTTTTTATCCGAGGCCACTTCGGTCAGGGTCTGAAGGTAGCGCAGGGTCAGAGCCATGGGATGGTCTTCGATGATCACCGCGGCGTCTTTCAATCGCTCCGCCGCCTGGTACTCACCTTCCGCCCGGATGACCTTGGACCGCCGCTCACGCTCGGCTTCAGCCTGTTTGGCCATGGCCCGGCGCATCTCCTCGGGCAGGTCGATGGCCTTCACTTCCACGGCGGTGACCTTCACTCCCCAGGGTTCGGTGTGCTTATCAAGGATTTCCTGGATCTGCATGTTGATCTTATCCCGCTGGTAGAGGATATCGTCGAGCTCCACTTGCCCGCAAACGGAGCGGAGTGTGGTCTGGGCCAGCTGAGAGGTTCCATACAGGTAGTTTTCAATCTCGATGATGGCCCGGATGGGATCCATGACCCGGAAATAGATCACCGCGTTCACCTTGAGGGAGATGTTGTCCCGGGTGATAACATCCTGGGGAGGAACATCCATGGTTACGACCCGCAGGCTGACTTTCACCAGCTTATCGACGATGGGGATGAGAAAGATGAGCCCGGGGCCTTTGGGCTCGGGTTTTCCAGCGACCGTTCGAACCCGGCCCAAGCGGAAGATGACTCCCCGTTCGTACTCGTTGAGAATCCGCAGCGCGCTGGCCAGGATCATGAGGATCAGGATCAGCAGGACTAAAAGCGACAGACCTTGAAACATGGTACCCTCCTAAATTATGATTTTTGTGAAATTGAAACCATACGTCTGCTATTTCTAAGGAAATTCACGAATATCGGAGCCTCTTGCAAAACTCCTGAAAGAAAGAGGAAGTCGTCATTCCGGGCAACCCCGGCGAAGGCCGGGGGCGACCCGGAATTCAGGATTTTCAGGCCATTCTGGATTCCGGCTTTCGCCGGAATGACAGAGGAAATGACGTCTGCAAGAAGCTCATCGGGATTCGGATTCCAAGTTTGTCATCTCCCTAGGAGATTCTTTCTACTTTCACCCTGAGCCCCTCCGCCTTCACCACCCGGATCTTCTGCCCCTCTTCGATAATCCCGTCCGCGTAGGCGTTCCAGAATTCTCCGTGGACGAAAACTTTTCCTTCCGGAGCGATCCGGGTCGCGGCCGTTCCTAATTCGTCGATAAGGCCTTCTCTCCCGGTGGCGGGTTTGGCCCGGTGGGCTTTGACGGTCATGGTCACGGCAAAGATGAAAAACCCCGCCGCGACCAAGACCGTGGGAATAATGACCGTCAGAGAAGCCCGCAGGAAAGGAAGCGGGGAATCAAAGAGCATAATGGACCCCAGGGCCAGGGAGATGACCCCCCCCACGGAAAGGAGGCCGTAGCTGGCTATTTTTATTTCGGCGATGAAGAGGAAGATTCCCAACAGGATCAGCAGGATTCCGGCATAGTTTACCGGAAGGGTTCGGAAGGCGAAGAAAGCCAGGATCAGGCAGATCCCGCCGATGACCCCCGGAAAGACCGCTCCCGGGTTGGAGAGTTCAAAATAGAGGCCCGCCATCCCGATCATCATAAGGATGTAGGCAATATTGGGATTGCTCAAGGTGGCCAGGAAACTCTCGCGGAAGCCCATCTCCACCCGGTTGGTCTTCAGCCCCTTGGTGGCCAGTTTGAGGGTCCGCCGGGATTTCTCGATGGTCTTGCCGTCGATCTTGGCCAGCAGGTCGTCCACGTCCTTGGCGATGAGGTCGATGATTTTGATCTTCAGGGCTTCGGTCTCGGTGATGGAGACGCTCTCGCGCACGGCCTTGGCCGCCCACTTCACGTTCCTTCCCCTTTTTTCGGCGATGGACTCGATGTAGGCCACGGCATCGTTCACGACTTTTTCCGCCATGGTCCGATCCATCTTGCCGCCTCCCATGGCGACAGGATGGGCGGCTCCGATATTCGTCCCGGGAGCCATGGCCGCGATGTCGGAAGCCAGGGTGATGAATACCCCGGCCGAGGCTGCCCGCGCCCCGCTGGGGGACACGTAAACCACGATGGGGATTTCCGCGTTCATCATCTCCTTGATGATGTCCCGCATGGAGAGGTCCAGCCCGCCGGGCGTGTCCATCTGGATGATCAGGCACTCCGCTTTGTCTTGGACGGACTGTTCGATGCCCCTTTTGATAAAATCGGCGATCGCCGGGGTGATGGCGTCGTTGATTTTCAGGATGTTGACCTGTTTTTCCTGGGCCGGGAGAAACCCGGGAAGCAGAGAAAGAAGAAGGCCGGAGAGAAAAAGCCCCAGGAAAAAGAAAGCGCAGAAAAGCTTCTTACCCATTATCAAAACTCCCTCGCATCCGCCGGAGCGGAGAAATTTAAAGCCGGTCGTACTCTTTTTTGATCTTTTTCATATCCTCCCACACATCCCTTTTGGAATTGGGATTGCGGAGGAGGAAAGCCGGATGGTAGGTGGGCATGAGCGAAATCCCCTGGTATTGGTGAAACCTTCCTCGGAGAAGGGAGATTTTTTCCTCGGTTTTCAGGAGCGTTTGCGCGGCGAAGGTTCCCAGGGCGCAGATCAGTTTGGGCCGGATGACCTCCAGCTGCTTGATGAGAAAAGGCTCGCAGGTCCGGATCTCGTCCGGCTCCGGATTCCGATTTCCCGGGGGGCGGCACTTGATGATATTGGCGATGTAAACCTCTTCCCGGGTGAGCTGGATGGCCTGGATGATCTTGGTGAGGAGCTGCCCGGCCAGGCCGACAAAAGGCTTGCCCTGGAGGTCTTCATCGCGCCCCGGGCCTTCCCCCACGAAGACCAGCCTGGCCCTGGGGTTTCCCGTTCCGAAGACGATATTCGTCCGGGTGGAATGAAGCTTGCACCTCCGGCAGTCCCCCAATTCTTCCCGCACCTCCTCCAGAGTCAAGGAGGAGGGGGAGGCGGGGGGCGGAGAGGGAGCCTTCTTTCGGGGCGGGACAGAACTCTTGGGCCAGCCTTCCAATCCCATCGCCCGTTCTTCCTCCAGGTGGTGACGGAGACCGGTCACCAGATCCTTGAGTTGGAGAAGGAGGTGGTTTTGGTTTAAGGCCCGGGGCTGGGATTTGAAATTCATGCGCTCCTCAAAAGAAGGACTCGGTCCAGGACGCGATCCGCCAGGTCTTCCTTGCCCATGAGCGGAAGCTCCTCGATCTTCCCGGAACGGTCGATCAGCTTGACCATGTTAGTATCCACGGCGAAACCCGCCCCGGGAAGACCCACGTCGTTGGCGACGATCAGGTCCAGATTCTTTTCCGCCAGCTTTTTCCGGGCATTGGCCAGCAGGCTCTCGGTTTCGGCGGCAAATCCGATGAGGAACCGTTTCTCCTTCCGCTGGCCGGCCTCGCGCAGGATGTCGGGGTTGAGTTCCAGCGGTAGGGTCAGTTCCGCCTGGGATTTCTTGATCTTTTCGGGGGAGGTTGCCTTGGGCCGGTAGTCGGAGACGGCGGCGGCCATGACCAGCACGGAGACCCCCGCCAGGCTTCCCAGGACGGCTTCCCGCATTTCGGCGGCGGTCCGGACCGGGATGAATTTCACCCCGGACGGCGCCGGAAGGGCCGAGGGGCCGCTCACCAGGATGACCCGGGCTCCCCTCAGACGGGCGGCGCGGGCGACGGCAAATCCCATCTTGCCCGAAGAGCGGTTGCTGAGAAAGCGCACCGGGTCGATGGGCTCCTCCGTGGGCCCGGCGGTGACGAGGAGAGTCTCTCCCGAAAGGTCCTTGGGGGAAAGGATGGCCCGGATCTCCTCGACGATGGCCGGGATCTCCGCCAACCGCCCTTTTCCCTCGTAGCCGCAGGCCAGCTCGCCGGCTTCGGGGTCGATGAAATGAAACCCGCGGCCGCGAAGCTTCTGGATGTTTTCCTGGCAGATGGGGTTTTCCCACATATGCACGTTCATCGCCGGAGCCAGGAGAACCGGCGCTTTCGTGGCCATGACGATCGTGGTGAGCATGTCGTCGGCAATCCCCCCGGCGATCTTCCCGATGATGTTGGCGGTGGCCGGGGCGATCACCAGCAGTTCAGCGCGGTCGGCCAGAGCGATGTGGCCGATCTCGGATTCCTCGATCAGGCTGAAGAGCTCGGTCGTGACTTTATTGCCGGACAGGGTCTGGAAGGTGAGGGGGGTGATAAAGGCCTGGGCACTATGAGTCATCACCACGAAGACCTCGGCTCCCGATCGTACCAGTTCCCGGACAAGCTCGGCCGCTTTATAGGCGGCAATGCCCCCGGTCACTCCGAGAATGATTTTCTTGCCTTTCAACATGTTGTCGTGTCTAAATAAAAAAAATCAGCGGGTCGTTGTTCCCTTGCTCGGTTCCGCGCCCTTTTCCACCAGACCGACCCGGACTTCACAGACGGAGGTGAACCAGGTCTCGCTGATGGTGATCACGCACACCCGGTCGTCTTTGAGAAAAATCAGCGTATGGTCCCGGTCCTTCAGGCTCGTCATCAGCTTCCAGCCGTTGCGGGGGAGATTGTTCTGGAAGAAATCCGCCAGAGAATCGGGTTCGACTCGCCCTTTGAAAGTGAGAAGTCCCACTTTGACCTTGCCGGCGCTGTAAACCTGGGACTTCTTTCGGTCCACGGAAATGTCGGAAGGGATCAACACGTCTTCGAAACCGGAAAAGGAGCCTCTAAGGGCAGTCTCTGAAAAGGTAGTTCCTCCTTCTTTTGGGGAGATGGATGCGCACCCGATCAGGGTCCACTGGGCTAGAAAGAAGAGGACGACGAGGGCGACTAAAGATCCGATTCTTTTCATCAGCATAACCTCTTAATTTTTCTTGATTTATAACAGGGAAACGGTTAAATGTCAAGGAACTTGAGGAATTTGCCGCGGCCGCTGAAATTCAATGCCTTTTGTTGATTTAATTGGTTGAGAAGTGAAAAAATCTCTGCGCTCTCCAGGGGCAGTCGCCCATTTTTTTATTAACGCTTCATCCGTGTCCCATTCAATCTTTTGTCTTTAGGTCTTTTTCTGATATAAAATCTGTGTTCATCTGTACTACTAACGTTCAATTTCTGAATTTTTTATTAAGCAAAAAGCATCCCCCCCACCCTAACCCTCCCCCTCGAGGGGGGAGGGGAGGGAGGGGGTGATTCCTTTTGGTTGCGGCTCTGCCGCGCTGTACTACTTTCGTGCAATCTCTGAAATTTTCATTAAGCAAAAAACATCCCCCCCACCCCAGCCCTCCCCCTCGAGGGGGGAGGGGAGGGAGGGGGTGATTCCTTTTGGTTGCGGCGCAGCCGCGCTAGGTTTATCTGTGTCCCATTAGGTTTTTTTTGTTTTCGGACTTTCAGACAGGGGTGGCAAATGGAGAAAAAGAAAGTCCTCTGCACTCAGTGCGGAGCTGAAGTTCACGTCTATTCGAACCCGGTTCCCACGATTGATGTGATCATCGAGGTTGGGGGAGAAGGAGGAGAGAAGGGCGTCGTCCTCATCTACCGGAAAAACGACCCGAAGGCCTGGGCGCTACCCGGGGGATTCGTGGATTATGGAGAAACCCTGGAGCAGGCGGCGGTCCGGGAGGCTCGGGAGGAAACCGGTTTGGAGGTTGAAGCGGTCGAGCAGTTTCATACCTACTCCGATCCTCGGAGGGACCCGCGGCAACACACCATTTCAACCGTCTTTACCGCCAAGGCCCAGGGCATGCCCCGGGCCGGTGATGACGCCGGAATGGTGAGGATCTTCACCGAGAAGAATCTGCCCCGACCGCTGGCCTTCGATCACGAACAGATTTTGCGGGATTATTTCGCCGAAAACCATTTACCGCAGAGCACGCAGAGTTCGCAGAGAAGGGATAAGAAGTAATTACTGAAAGGCCGATTGACTACCGGTCTTTGCTTTTTTTCTATAAATTCCTCTGCGTTCTCTGCGATTAATTGTTAATTTTTTTATTGTCGTTTCATCCGTGTTGATCCGTGTTGATCCGCGTCCCATTCAATCTTTTGTCTTCAGGTCTTTTTCTGGCATAGAATCTGTGTTCATCTGTACTACTTACGTTCAATTTCTGAAATT
>Ga0315281_10012733_pt1 | contig 11433 bp, 11 predicted proteins | sample YL17G07_0_MG_FD_204540 | JGI IMG/M metagenome (GOLD analysis project Ga0315281, IMG submission 204540) | Sediment microbial communities from Yellowstone Lake, YNP, Wyoming, USA - YL17G07_0 | ecosystem: Environmental > Aquatic > Freshwater > Lake > Sediment | place: USA: Wyoming | collected... | reverse complement strand
CCAATGCGCGGCGATTCCCTCCTCCGCCACCTTATGCATCTCATGGGTCCGGATTTGCACTTCCATCCGCTCGCCCCGCGGACCGATCATCGTGGTGTGCAGCGATTGATACATGTTGAGCTTGGGCAGCGCGATGTAATCCTTGAACCGTCCCGGCACCGGCTTCCAGTTGGCATGAACCACGCCCAGCGCCTCGTAGCATTCGCGCACCGAGCCCACGATGATGCGAAACGCGACCAAATCGTGGACCTGGTCGAAGGTCAGCCCGTCATGCTCCATCTTGGTCATGATCGAGTAGAAGTGCTTGGGCCGGCCGGTAACCTCGGCTTTCACCCCCGCCTCTTTCAGCCGATGCGAGAGGATTTCGATCACCGCCTTGATGTACTCCTCGCGCTCGGCCCTGGTCTTGGCGACGAATGCCTTGAGCGTCGCGTAGCCGGCGGGGTTAACGTAGCAAAAGGCGGCGTCCTCGAGTTCGGACTTGAGCCAATAGATGCCCAGGCGGTGAGCGATCGGCGCGTAGACGTCGAGCGTCTCGCGCGAGATCTCGATCTGCCGATCGGCGGGAAGATGGTCGAGCGTCTGCATGTTGTGCAGGCGATCGGCGAGCTTGACCAGAACTACGCGGATGTCACGCGCCATCGCGATGATCATCTTGCGGAAGTTCTCGGCCTGTTTCTCCTCGCGACTCTGGAAGGTGATCTTGGAGACCTTGGTGACGCCGTCGACCAGTTGGGCAACGTCGGCTCCAAAGGCGCTTTGGATTTCCGCCAACGAGGTCGGCGTATCCTCGATCAGGTCATGCAGCAGTCCGGTGACGATCGACGGGACATCGAGCTTGAGCCTGGTGATGATAAGCGCGACGTTGAGCGGATGGATGACGTAGGGCTCGCCCGACATCCGCTTCTGCGCGCCGTGCTTGCGTGCCGAAAATTCGTAGGCGCGGCGAATCAGCGCCTCGTCGGGCTGCGGGTTGTACTCCCGCACCCGCTTAATCAGCTCATCGAGCTGGTCGGGGTATGGCGCTAGCGCCTCCACGGCGCAAATCCCTCGCGCAGCCGCGCGACCCTCCATCGTTCGGCCTCGATTATGGCCTTTAATCGCTCCAGCGAACATTCGAATTCATCGTTGATCAGCAGATAGTCGTATTCGCTATATGCGGCGACTTCCTCTTCGGCGCGCTCAAGCCGCCGCGCAATCGCCGCCGGCTCCTCGGTGCCACGCCGGCGAAGCCGCTCTTCAAGCACCTCAAAGCTGGGAGTCATCGCGAGGATGGTTACCGCATCGGCCGGATACTGGCGGCGGAGCTGACGCGCCCCCTGAACGTCTATGTCCAGTAGTATATCACGTCCCTCGGCCACTGCCCGATCGAGCGGGGCACGAGGTGTGCCGTAGGAAGACCCAAACACGCCCGCCCATTCGGCGAGTTCGCCGCGTTGGATTCTGCGCTTAAACTCGTCCTCGGTCACGAAGTGGTAATCCACCCCGTCGATTTCATTCGACCGTGCCGTCCGTGTGGTCAGTGAGATTGAGGGCTCCAGCCCTTCGATAGATTTGAGCGCAGCACGCCAGATAGTGCTCTTGCCGGCCCCGGAAGGACCCGAAAGTATGAAGACAATTCCGCGACGCGACGGCCGATAGTGATCCATGTTTGAGTTTATCTGAGCATTAGAAAGCTTTCAACGGGCCTAGCTCGGCATAAACATCGCTTATCTATTCGATATTCTGTATCTGCTCGCGAATCTTCTCCAACTCGCCTTTGACCTCGACCACTACTCGCGATAGCTCGGCGTTTTGCGATTTGGCGCCGATCGTGTTGGTTTCGCGGTTGATTTCCTGAAGCAGGAAGTCGATCTGCTTGCCCACCCCGCTCGGCTTCACCAACAGCTCCCTGAAGCCCGCCAGATGGCTGGTCAGCCGTACCAGTTCCTCGCTGATATCGGCCCGCTGAGCCGTAGCTGCGGCGTCCTCGTAAAGGCGTCTCTCGTCCAGCGGCAGGGTCCCGACCAGTTCGCGCACCCGGGTCTGAAAACTATCGATTATCGCACGGCGTGCGGCGACCGCGAGCTTGGCGATCTTGTCGACCGACCGCTGGATTTTCGCCAGCCGCGCCGTGATATCTCTCTTGAGCGCGGCGCCCTCGCGCGTCCGTTCCGAGTCCAGCGCCTTCAGCGCCTGCGAAAGCGCTTTGCGGCCAAGCCCGATTTCCGCCTCGGAATCCTGTTCCTCTTCAACCACATAGAAGATCTCGGGCCGCTGGAGTATCGCTTCCGGCGCAATCTCCCGGCCCAACCCCAATCGCTTGCTCAGCCGGCGCATTCCTTCGACGTACTGGCCGGCCAGCGCTTCGTTGACTATGAGCCGACTCGGCGGCGGCTGGAGACTCACACGGCGAATCGTTACTTCGACCCGCCCGCGCTCGACGAAACTTTGCACCAGCTTCCGGAGTGCGCCCTCGTGCTCTCCCCATCCCCGCGGCAGACTCATTTTCAATTCGAGGAATCGCTGATTGAGCGCGCGGACGTCAACCGCCACGCGCACCCCGCCGCGTTCCATCTCTGCCCGACCAAACCCGGTCATGCTGCGCATCGCTTCACCCTTTCCGCGGTGCGCGCCCTATCGATGCAAGCCTGATAGAGCTCGAGCGTCCGCGCTGCCATCGCCGCCATACTGAAACCCTTGACTATCCGCGCCCGTGCGGCGGTTCCCATTTCGCGCCTGAGCGCCGGCGCTGCCATCAAACCCACCAGCGCGCGCGCCAACTCGGCGGCGTTTCCCGGAGCGACCAGCAGGCCGCTCTGTCGGTGTTCGACCAGTTCGCCGATTCCGCCGGTCTTGCTCGCCACCACCGCGATCCCGCACGCCATCGCTTCCATCAACGCGACGCCAAGCCCCTCCTTGATTGATGGAAAAACAAAAACGTCAAGCGCCGAGAGTAGCTGACGTGGATCTTCGACGCTACCTGTCAGGCTGACCGTGCCAGTGAGCCCAAGCTCGCGAATCCTGGTCGCCAGTGCTTCACGTTCGGAGCCGCTGCCCGCAATAAAGCATCGAAAGGCACTCGAACCGGATACCAACGCCGCCAGCGCGTCGAGCAAAACGCGATGGCCCTTGCGCGGCTCAAGCATCCCAACCGTTCCCAGCGCGACTTCATCCGCGCCGATTCCGAGCGCGGCGCGCGACGCCGCTCGTTCCGCCTCCGAGGGCGGACGGAAGCGCTCGCAATCGACTCCGCTCGGAATAACTGTGATTCGCTCCCGCGCGACGCCCCCGCGCTCGAGCGCCTGGGCCACGCCGGCCGAGATTGCCGCCACCGCGTCGACCGCGCGGTTGTATAGCCAGGGCGCGAACAGGCGGTTCGGAACGTAGTCCATCCGCCGCGTCACGATCAGCACTCGCGCGCCTGTGCGACGGGGCCGACCGCCCGCGAACGGCGCCATCGCATGCGCCCGTGAGGTATGGAAATGGACTACGTCATAAGCGCCGCAGTTCACGATGGCGCGCAATTTTAGCCCCGCCCGCCAGTCGATGGCGTTGCGAATCCTGAGCGGATGGCAGACGACTCCCGCCGCGCCGGCTCTGCGCCAGAGCAGTCCTTGCGGATCGCAGGCGAGCTCCGCCTGATGGCCGGCGCGGACGAGCTCGAGTGTCAGGCCCAGCACCTGACTCTCGCCGCCGGCAAAGTTGCGCTCCGGATCGACGCCGAGAATCCGAAGCCGCCCTGATGGCTCTGCTCTCACCAACGTCTGTTCTTCGGACGTCAGGCGCGACCGGATGAGACTAATCGAAGAAACGGTAGTACAACACGGCGGCTATCGCCGCCAGTCCGTCGCGCCATCCGATTTTCTTGCCCTCCTCGTAGGTACGTCCGGAATAGGAGATCGGCACCTCGTAGATTCGCCATCCGGCGCGCGCCGCCTTGACGGTAATCTCGGGCTCGAAGGTGAAGCGGTTGGCGCTCAAGGTAAGCGCGCTCAACTTGTCACGGCGAAACGCCTTCATCCCGGTTTCCATGTCGTTGAGATTCAGGTCGCTCACCGCATTGGAGAGCAGCGTCAGCGTGCGATTGGCCACGTAATGCCAGAAGAACATCACGCGATGCGGCCCGCCCAGAAAGCGCGAGCCGTAGACCATGTCGGCGCGGCCGTCGATCAGCGGCAGGAGCACATTGCGGTAGTCTTTGGGGTCGTATTCGAGATCGGCGTCCTGCACCACCACATATGGATTGCGCGCGGCGGCGAATCCCATCCTGAGCGCGGCACCTTTACCCTGATTGACCGAGTGAAAAAAGCACTGCACCCGTGGATGCTCGAAACGCTTGAGAAAGTCGCGGGTGCCGTCGACCGAAGCGTCGTCGACCACGATGACCTCGGTGTCGAAGCCGCAATCGAGCACCCGGCCGATCACTTCGCCGATGGTGTGGACTTCGTTGAACACCGGAACAACTACTGAGATTTTTGTCGGCTCCATCGCTCCTCATCCTAAAGCATCGTGGCTCAGGTTCGAAGGTCGTGGTCGCAACCTTTCCGGCGTCAGTCACCTCCGGCGCCAGTGGAGGCGGCTCCGGACGCGAGCACGTCGGGCGCGACGTTCGCGAGTGCGCTCCGGATCGCCGCAACCACGGACGCCGGCGAGATACGCCGCATGCACTCGCGGCCGATCGGACATCGGCGCAGGTAGCACGGATGGCAGGGGACCTCGCCTTTCAAGGCAAGGTGGGCGAAACCCCATGGCGCGGAGCGCTCGGGCGCGGTGGCGCCCCACAGCGACACTACCGGGCATCCGACCGCCGCCGCGATATGCATCGGGCCCGAGTCAGGGCCGAAGGCTGCCGCACAATGAGGGAAAATCGCGAGCAGATCGCGCAGCCGGGTCTTCCCCGTCAGGTTCAGCATCGGCAAACCACCCGCAAGAGCCATCACTTCGGCCGCAAGCTCGACTTCCTCCGCTCCTCCGAGCAGCACCGGAAAGAGCCTCGCTCGTCGATCGCGACTTTGCCCGAGCTCGCGAAGCACCTCGGCAATCGCCTCGGGAAAATAAATCCGGCTGGGCCATGAGGATCCCAGAATCACGCCGACCATCGGCCGGGGAGCGTCCGCGAGGAGCTTTTCGGCGCTAGCGCGCTCGGCGATCGATGGTTCGAAGCCGAATTCAATCGGCGCGGGAGGAATCGAAAGCGCGTCGGCGAAGGCCTGGTACTGCAATAGCTTGAGCTTCATAGGCGGCTGCGGCGCGATCCGGCGGGTCGAAAAAAGATGGTTGAGCTCTTTGGTGTTTTCGCGCGCGAAGCCGATTCGCTCGGGAGCGCCCGAAGCCAGCGCGGCGATGCCGCTCTTGAGATGGCGCTGCAGGTCGAAAACCAGGTCGAACTTGCCGACGCGAACCCGGCGCAGGAATGGCGCGAACGCCCACGGCCCACGCCTGCGATCGTAAACCAGAATCTCATCGAGCCAGGGATGGCCATCGAGCAGCGGTTGCGACTTGGGCTCGACCGCCCATGCGATATGGGCGCCTGGATAGGCACGGCGCACGCGGCCGAGCAAAGGCAGCGCCCGCACCACGTCGCCGATCGCGCCAAGCAGCACGAAAAGTATTCGGCGTGGAGCGGGGGTCCCGTTATTCAAAGCGTGGTCCATCGCTCACAAGCCTCGCCGGCAACGCGGATTCGTGACAACAGCATCCGAGGTTCGATGATAACCGTGCGGTTCGGCCGCGCAAAGCCCGCCCCGGTCAGAGCACATCCCGCGGTGGCCGCGCCAGGATGCGTCAGGCGACGATGTCGGACGGCACCAACGTGACGCGGAAAGCCGCGCTCACAGCCTCTCTTCCGATCATTTTCATCAAGCAGATGAAGTGCCGCGCGTACCAGTACTTGCTCTTCACCAACTCAACTACGTGCGCCTTTTCGATCGGGCCGGTGAGTGCCTCCACTTCGCCGTCGAATACCTCCTGTCGGATCCGCAATGAGACCTGCGGATTGACCCTCACGTTGCGGCACCACTGGCGATCCTTGTTGAGCGTGGCCAGGTAGATAGTCTCGCCCTCGACCATGAACCAGATGATGACTTCATACGGCTTGCCGGTTTGGCGGCCGTAATGGGTGAGCCGGAGCGTGGAATTATTGGCGATCCGCGCCAGTCGTTTCGTCAGGGTGGCTTTTTCCATCGCAAGCCCCGCGCGGAGTTCCAACGACCTCGATCAACGGAAGCGATTCAACCGCCGGCATGGAATGCCGCGTCAGCGGTCGCACTCGCCGCCGATCATGTTGATCATGCCGAAGGTAGTGATGATGTCCGGGATCATGTGGCCAATCAGCATCTTGCTGAGCGCGCCCATCGCCAGGAAGCACGGCGGCCGCACGCGCACCCGGTAGGGCCGTCCGCTGCCGTCGCTGATCACGTAGAAGCCCAGCTCGCCATTGGCGCCCTCGACCGCCTGATAGGCCTCGCCCGCCGGCACCTTGACGCCCTCGATGACGAGCTTGAAGTGATTCATCAGCCCTTCGATCGAGTTGTAGACGCGCTCCTTGGGCGGCAGCGTGATTCTGGGGTCGGCAACCGCCACCGGCCCGTCGGGCAACTGCGCGAGGGCCTGCTCGAGGATCCGTTTCGATTGATATATCTCTTGAAACCGCATATTGAAGCGGTCGTAATTGTCGCCGCGCTCTCCCAGCGGCACCTCGAAATCCATCCGGTCGTAGAACAGGTACGGGTCCGCCTTGCGCACGTCGTAGCTGACCCCGGAGGCGCGCAGCAGGGGGCCGGTCACGCCGTAAGAGATCAGGTCCTCGACCGGAATCACGCCCAAGCCCGCCATCCGGTCGACGAACACACGATTGCGTGACAGCAGCTTGTCGCAGTCGGCAAGGATGGAATCCAGATGTATGAAGGCGCGGCCCAGCCGCTCGGCAAAATCATCCGGCAGGTCGCGCGCCACTCCGCCCACCCGGCACCAACTAACCGTCAGGCGCGCGCCGGTAACCGCCTCGACCAAGTCGTACAGCAGTTCGCGCGCCTCCAGCATGTAGAACATCGCGGTCTGCGCGCCGACCTCCCCCGCCGCCATCCCGAGGCAGGTCAGATGGTCGGCGATACGCGAGACCTCGCTCATGATCATCCGAGCATACTGGCATCGGTCGGGCGCCTGGATTCCCAGCAGTTTCTCAACCGCCAGCGCGAAGCCGACGTTGTTGATGCAGGGCGAGGCGTAGTTGAGCCGGTCGGTATACGGGAAAACCTGAGTCCAAGTTCCCTGCTCGCACATCTTCTCGAAGCCGCGATGGAGGTAGCCGACCTCGACGTCGCAATCGACGATCCGCTCGCCCTCGAGCTTGAGGTTGAACTTGATGGTACCGTGGGCGGCCGGATGCGACGGCCCCATCTGGATTTCCATCACCTCATCGGCGGAATCCGGGATCTCGATTTTCTGCGACCAGCGTGCAGGTAGTGCCATAGGTCAGCTCGATGGCGGACGTGGGTTGACGACCGGATCGACCTCTTCCACCAGCGGCTGGCGCCTCGTGACCGGATAGTCCTTGCGCAGCGGATGGCCCTGGAAGCTGTCGTAGAGCAGGATCCGGCGCAGGTCAGGATGGCCCTGGAAGCGGATACCGAACATGTCGTAGCACTCGCGCTCGAGCCAATCCGCCGCCTTCCAGAGTTCGACCGCGCTGTGGACCCAGGCGTCTTTCCCGGCCACGGCGATCTTTACGCGAAGCCGATGCTTAAGCTTGAGCGAGTACAAATGGTAGACGACGTCGAAGCGGAGCTCACGCTCCAGCCAATCGGCGGCGGTCAGATCGGTAAGAAAATTGAACGCGAACTCCGGCTCGTCGCGTAGCGCACGCAAGATTGCCGGCGCGTTCTCGCGCGCGATCGCGATCACGTTTTCGTTGCTGTTGTTGACCGAAGCTTCTTTGAGCTCCGCGCCGAAGCGGGTCTTGAGATTTTCAATCACGGCATTCCATGCCGGCGGTTGCTTTCCGTGCCGACGGCTCCTTTCACAGATTGCTCCCGTTGGTCGGTCTGGGTGTAGGTCTCAATCCATCGGATGCAACGATCGATCGGCTGCGTTCCATGCCGCTAGTCCCAGTCCAGCGCGCCGCGCTGCCAGGCATAAACCAATCCGACCGTCAGAATGGCGATGAAAACCAGCGCTTCGACCAGGCCGAAGGTTCCAAGTCTCCTTAGTTCCACCGCCCAGGGATAAAGAAAAACCACCTCGACGTCGAAGACCAGGAACAATATCGCGGTCAAATAAAACCGCACCGAAAAGCGGCCCCAGGCGCTGCCGCTTGACGGATTGCCGCATTCGAAGGCCTGGCCCTTTATCGCGCTCGGGCGCCTGGGGCCGAGCAGCCGATTGATCGAGACCATCACGCCGACGATGATTGCGGCAACTACAAACGTAACCGCGATTGGGAACCAGGTTGCCATAAGTTAAAGCACCAAAAGCGCACCTAATGGCAATAGCAATACAATATGAGGGGCGCTTTTTCCAATCCCGCGGACTGCTTCCATTTGCCGTAAGACGTCACCATGGTTCGCATCGGCGGCGCAATCAAACAGGCCGACGGCAGGCGTTCCCGTCAAGGAGGCAACGTGGCGGCAGCATCGATCGGCGGCTACAATCGCCCTGTGACGAACGCGTCGTGCCTATCTGAACCGCAGCAGTCGATTGCCGACGCATTGGCAAGGCGATGGCCCGGGGCGCGAGCCGAGCGGATAGTTGCTCTCCGCGGCGACGCCTCCACCCGCCGATTCTGGCGCGTTTTCGTCGAATCGAGTGACGCCGCCGCACCGCGCACCGCGATTGCGGTCGATCTCGGCCCCGACGATCTTCCGCTGTACGCGAGAACTCTAAAGCTGCTCCCGGAGCCGCTTTCCGAACCGCCCTGGGTCAACGTCCATCGCTTTCTTGCCTCGATCGGTGTGGCGGTCCCCGAACTCTACTCCGCACCGCCCGGCGCGCGCCTGTTGCTCGTCGAAGATGTCGGCGACGTTGCGCTGTTCGAGGCCGCAAGGCAGGAGCCTTCCAGAGCGGGCGAGCTTTATCGGCTGGCGCTCGATGAACTGATGCTGTTCCACGCGAAAGGCACGCAGCGGCCCGACCCGCGATGTATCGCCTTCCGCGTCGCCTATGACGAGCGGCTATTCGCCTGGGAGATGGAACAATTCGTGGAATGCGGGATGGCGACAGCGGCGCCGGATGCCAACCCGACGACAATTCGGCCTGAATTGCGCGAGTTGGCGGCGCGCCTTGGATGCCTGCCGCGCGTGCTGTCCCATCGCGACTTCCACGGGCAGAATTTATTCGTCCAGAAGGGCTCGGTAATTCGTGTCCTCGACTTCCAGGACGCCTTGATGGCGCCAGCGGCGCAGGACCTTGCGGTGCTGCTCACCACTCGCGATACCGCCACGATCATCACGCCGGCACTGGAATCGGACCTGCTTTCCTACTATCTCGACGGGATGAAGCGTTGCGGGGCGGAGATGCCAGGCACTGCGGAATTTCTCGAAAGCTATCGCCTCTGCGTCCTTCAGCATGCGCTCAAGGCGATTGGCCGCTTCACCTGGCTCGAACGCACCGGCAAATCGGGCTATCTCGCCCACCTTCCGCACTGTCTGGAGCAGGCACGCAGGATGCTGGCCGAGCGCTCAGATTTCCCGCATCTGCAGTCGGCGCTGGCCGGATAGCCGACGATGAAAGCTCTGGTTCTATCGGGCGGCAAGGGCGAGCGGCTTCGGCCGCTGACCGAGAAGATTCCCAAGCCTCTGCTCGAGGTCGGCGGAAGGCCGCTGATTCATTATCCGCTCCTGATGCTGAAGCGGGCCGGAATCACCGAGGTAGCGATCAACGTCCATCATTTGGCGGGCAAAATCGAAAGCGCGCTCGGCACCGGCAAGACGCTGGGAATAGACATCACCTACGCGCCGGAACCGACGCTGCTCGGGACCGGCGGGCCGCTGATCGCCCTTCGGGGTTATTTCGGGAATGCGGCGTTCTGGGTGCTCAACGCCGACAGCATCCTCGACCTCGACCTGAAAGCGATGCTGAAGCTTCATCGGGAGCGCGGAGCACTCGCGACGTTCGCGCTTTTTCATCCTGCCAACATCGACTACTACAGCAGGCTCGAAATCGACGACGAGGCGATGCTCCGTCGGGTGCGACTGGTTCGCGGCCGCGGAGAAGAATTCGACGACTACCCCGCGGGGCTCCGCGAAGATATCGCCGCATCGTTGCGAAGCTACATGTTTTGCGGCGCGTACATCTGCGAGCCGGCGGTTTTCGGGTTTATGCCCAAGACTTCGCCTTTCAGCAGTATAGGTGACGTCTTCGCGCCGATGGTCGCGCGCGCGATGCCGCTATTCGGCTACGTTCATCAGGGGCTCTTCCGAACGATGGACAATCTCGAAAGCTACGAAGCGCTAAGGCGCGAGTTCACGACCAATCCGCCTCATCTGGACTACATGTAAGCGTCAGCCCTTCGGTCTGAGGTAGGCAGCCGGCAGCTTTAAAACAAGAAAAGAACTGTTCACGTCTCTGTTGCATCTCTTGGAGGCCTTCGAAAAATCCGGCCCAGTCCCGCGGAGACGGTCCACCATATAAATTTAAACCCCAATCTAAACGGGCGAATTGGATAGTAAAGAAACCTGAGATAGCGGGGCAGGCGAATGGCCTGCCAATCGGAAACGGTCGGCATCAACAAGCCGTGAAGTACGTAGCGGACCCGCTCCGAATTGTGCTTCAGCAGATGGAGATGGGCTACTGAAGGCAGCCAGAAGGGCGGCTGCCCGATCTGAACACCGGGCTTCAGCCATCGGGGCAAATCGCGGACGGCGCCATTCGCAAAGACGGGCACTCCCACGAGATAGCGGCAGACACTCGCGGTCAGCTCCAGCACTTCATCCCATTCGAAGCGCCTGGCCTTTTCCCAAACCTTCTGCCAATCGATCCCTCCCCGGGCGCACGCTTGCTGAATATCAGCCAGCCACTTGAGGCCTTGCCAGCAGTCACGCGCGGCATGTGCGGCCAGAAACATGAATTCCCACTCGGGGCTGAGCGCATAGGCCGGAGCGCCGAAGATGACCTTGGGCCGAGCCTCGGACCAAAGGTCCTCCGTGGCGCCCTTGTCCAACGGCGACCACCATAAAACGCCCCAGTGGAGATCGAGCTCGTAGTCATGCGACGCTTCTTCTCGCACAAAGTTGTACTCGATGAAGGACTTAAGCAGCCGATTCTCAGACCATTGCGTAGACCCGGTCCGATAGCCCCTTGTCGAAATGACGTCGATGGCGCGACCCACCATCGTGCGCGGGACGAGGATGTCCATATCGGTGGAAATCCTTAACGTTAAATCGCCATAGAGGGACTCGGCCAAGGCCATGCCCTTCAACGGGATCGCCGGGATGCCAGCCCTGTCGAACAGCCGCA
>Ga0315281_10012732_pt1 | contig 11433 bp, 7 predicted proteins | sample YL17G07_0_MG_FD_204540 | JGI IMG/M metagenome (GOLD analysis project Ga0315281, IMG submission 204540) | Sediment microbial communities from Yellowstone Lake, YNP, Wyoming, USA - YL17G07_0 | ecosystem: Environmental > Aquatic > Freshwater > Lake > Sediment | place: USA: Wyoming | collected... | reverse complement strand
GCGGACGGCCGACGTGCGCCTCCGCGACGGTTTTTTGCTGTGCCGCGGCAAGGGCGGGAAGGAGCGGCTCGTGCCCCTGGGGAAAGCGGCGGTCGACGCCGTGCGCCGCTATCAGGACGAAGCCCGACCCGGGCTGTTGAAAAAGCCGACCGAGGACCTCTTTTTGTCCCGCCTCGGCGCAAAGTACACCCGGCAGGGCTTTTGGAAAATGTTGAAGGGCTACGCCAAAAAAGCCGGGCTCGAAGCCAAGATCCATCCCCACGTCCTGCGGCATACGTTTGCCACGCATTTATTGGAGCGGGGGGCCGATCTGCGTTCCGTCCAGCTCATGCTCGGGCACAGCCAGATCACGACGACGCAGATCTACACGCACGTCAGCCGCGACTTGCTGCGGCGGGTCTACGACAAGTTCCATCCCCGGGCCTAGGGCCCGCGTCTTCCTGGTGCGGAGTCACGGCCACGGTTACGGCGGCTTTGTGCGTATTGAAGACCAGGACGGTCTGGTCCTGCTTCTGGACCCAGGCCCGGTATTTCCAGGTCCAGGCGAATTTCTTGACCTCGGTCCCCTTGGCGATGGCCGCTTCGTCGATCACGACGTTGTTCGAGCCCTCAGCCACGTAGGCGCCGTATTTGATTCCCGCAGGGGCCGTAGTATCCTCGGCCGAGCAGGGGAGGGCCAGAGAAAACGAATCAGGCGACTGGCCGCGCGGGACTTCGAAGCCCAGGACGGAGAGGGCGACGTGCAGAGCGCCCTCTTTTTTCAAAACATAATTCACCCGCAGTTCGGGTTTTTCCTGGAAGTCCCTGGTTTCGAGAAGTTCGATCCGGTCCGGACTTGAGGCCTTCTCCCCGGCCTCCCAATGTTCCAGAGCGACGCTCTTATGGATGAGAAGAAAATCCTCGTCGTCGCGCTCCATCAATCCGACCCACTGGGCGGTGAAGGCGTAGCTGCCGTCGTAACTGTTGCCGCCGGCTTCCAGGCCGTATCGCCCCTGGCAGACGACGATGACTTGGATGTCCCATTTCTCGGCCTCAGCCCCCGGGGCGGTCCGTCCGGCCGGAGCGATGAGGCAGAGGGCGGCCGCGGCGGCGATCGCGGCCCGGCGGTTTCGTTTCACGACTCCATTTTAAGGGTTTTTGGATAGACTTCAAATTCCCTTCTAAAGATATTCTTGCGGGCGAGTGGCAAGCAGGGGAAAACCCGTATGTCAACTTTTATTCCGAAGGCTCGTTCCAAAACTTCGTTTAATATTACCACCCTTATCCCTCCTCCAAGAGGAGGGAATGGCCGGTACTCGCCTTCGGGGCCGGTACGACGGAGCGGGCATGGTTTTTCGCCGAAGGCGAAAAGAGCGGAGGAGGAGCGTCGGAGAGCGTTTTGCACGCTGGGCAAAACGCGCGTGTTTTGTCCCCCGCCCCCGAGCCCTTCTTGACAGGGGCCGCGGCTCGACGTATTCTAGCGATGTAAACTCGTCAGTTTAGTTGATGTACTCAATAGTATAATATTAATACGAGGCAGTTTCACCATGGCCAAAACCGATCAACGCGTCGAGCGCGAGAAGCGCCGGCGCCGGGAAAACCGCGACACGATCCTGGGCGCGGCCGAGGCCGTCCTCTTGCGCAAGGGGGTCAGCGCCATGTCCATGGACGACGTCGCCGCTGAAGCCGAATTCTCCAAAGCCACGCTCTACCGCTACTTCCGAAGCAAGGCCGAGCTGGTCTTTGAGATCATGGCCCAATTTCTCGAGGCCTTCGACGAGCGCCTCGGCGCGGTCGCCGCCCGCCCCGCGGGTTCGCGGGAGAAACTGCGGGCCTGGGTCGAGGCTTCCCTGCGCCTGCTCTCGGAGAAGGAAAACATGACCCGCGTCTTTCTCCTCGACCGGTCCTTTACGCGGCTTCTCCAGATTTTCGTCGGCCGCGCCGGCGAGTCGGGTACGGCCGTGGAGCAGAATTTCCTCAAGAGGATCCGGGACAAGCGGGCGGACATGAACGACCTGGCCCGGACGCTGTTGCGAGAGGGGATCGCCTCCCGCACCTTCCGTTCCCTGGACCTGGAGGGCGGAGTGATGTTCATCGAAGCGGTCATCGAGGGATATTTTGTCGAGAAATTCTGGTCGGAAAAACCGGCCGATCTCGAGCAAGACATCGAACACATCAACGATTTTCTCTGGCACAGCCTGTGCCTGAACGATCGAGACGCAAGGAGAAAGAAATGAAGTTCCCCCAACGCGCCATCGCTGCGGTCCTGATTCTCCTCGGCCTGCCGGCCGCGGTCTTCTCTCAGGACAAGCCGGCCTCCAATGCCTTGGGCCGGCTCGCCCTCGTTTCCGAGGACAAGCTAGCCCTCAATTCTGAGGGCAAGTTTGCCCTCAGGATCGAGGACAAGCTCGTTCTGACCCTTGACGAGAGCATCCGCCTGGCCTTGCAGCAGAATCCCTTCTACCTGGCCGAGAAGGCCAAGGAAGCCGGCGCATCGGCCGGCGTACGCGAGGCCGTATCCGGATTTTTCCCCAGCCTCAATGCCCAAGGGACGGACATCCTGGATAAGAAAGTCTTCAGCATCACGTTCCCCTCGTTCTTCCTCGGGATGGCCCCCCAGACCATCAAGATGGATTTCACCCGGACCTACCAACTCAGCTTGAATTTCGGGTTGCCCCTCTATGCCGGCGGCCGTTTGATGTCGGGCTTCCGGACCGCGAATTACAATCTCGAATCCACCCGCGAATCGATCCGCCAGACGAAGCAGGAAACGGTCTTCAACGTCAAAAAGGCCTTTTATGGGTACCTCCTGGCCGGCAAGTTCGTCGAGGTTTCCGAGGAGGCCCTGTCCCTGGCCGAGAAGCACCGTCAAAACGTCCAGCGGCTCTACGACGTCGGGATGGCTTCCAAGTTCGACCTTCTGCGGTCCAAGGTGGCGGCTGCCAACCTCAAGCCCCAGGTCATCCGCGCCCGCAACGGCCTGAATATGGCCGATCTCGGCCTCAAAATCCTGCTCGGCTTGGATCTGAAGCAAACGATCGAGGTCAAGGGCGAGCTGTCCTACAAGGCCGTCGAGGCCGACGCGGACGCCGACGTGGCCAAGGCCCTGACCATGCGCCCGGATATCAGCCAGCTCAACTACCAGAAGCTGATGGCATCGGAGATGTTGAAGATGGCCCGGGCCGCCTATCTGCCCACGCTGGCCGTAGGCGGACAATACAACTACTGGTCCAACACTCTCAACTTGGGCCGGAAAAACTGGGACAGCTACTACACGTTCACCCTGGTTCTGAACGTCCCCATCTTCAACGGATTCGTCAACCAGGCCAAGGTCGGAGCGGCCGAGGCCGTCCTTAAGCAGCTCGAGCTCACCCAGAAGGGCTTCCTGGAAAAGGTCAAGTTCGATGTCCAATCGGCCATCCTCGACCTCCGGCAGGCCCGCGAGTCGCTGCAGTCCCAGGAGAAGAACGTCGAGCAGGCCGTCGAGTCCGTGCGCATCGCCGAGCTCAATTTCCAGGAAGGGCTGGCCACCAATCTCGATGTCAGCTCCGTCCGAGTCGCCCTGAGCGAGGCCCGGACCAACTACACCCAGGCCCTTTTCGACTATGCCGTGGCCCTGGCCGCCCTGGAGAAGGCCGTCGGCCAGAACCAGGATTCCTACGAGCGCTGATCATCATCTAGCATATATACGGAGCGTCATCATGAAATCGATTCGCATCCTGAAAACGGGACTCATCATCGGTTCCCTGCTCGGCGTCCTGGCCGCGTCTTGGGCCTGCCGCAAAGGCGGGCTGGACGAGTCGGCCGCGGTCAAGCCGACCGCGACGCCGGTGAAAGTCATCAAAGCGTCCAAGCAGAAGATCGCCGAGAAGCTCACCTACACCGGCACGCTCGAGCCCTGGCAGAAAATCAACATCACCCCGGAAAATCCGGGCAAGATCGCCCGCATCCTGGTCGAGGAAGGACAGCCCGTCCAGTCCGGCCAGCTCCTGGCCGAACTGGACACAAATGCCATCCGGCTTCAGCTTCAGCAGGCCGAAGCCGGCCGGGCCGTGGCCGAGGCCAACCTGGCCAATCTGACCAAGAACAAGGAGCGCATGGAGCGCCTGCGCACGGAAAAGGCCGTCTCCGACCAGCAGTACGAGCAGGTCAAGCTGGGATACGACGCGGCCAAAGCCCAGCTCGATCAGGCCCGGGCGGCCGTCGATCTGGCCCGGCATTATCTGGACACCGCGGTCATGAGGGCCCCCTGGAGCGGCGTCGTCGCTTCCAAAAACGCTCAGGTCGGCGACGTCATCAACCCGATGATGGGGGGCTTCAGCGCGGCCAGCGGGATACTGACCCTGATGGACTTCTCCCGGATCAAGATCGTCTTGGAGGTCGGGCCAGGAGAGATCGGACGCATCCGCAAGGGCCAGGCCGCGGTCGTCAAGGTCTCAGACGGCGAGGTGCGCGAATTTCCGGCCTCGGTCTCTCTCGTCAGCCAGACGGCCGACGCGCTGGCCAAGAAGTTCCGGATCGAGATCACCGCGGCCAATCCCGAGCGGGCCCTGCGGCCGGGGACGTTCGGCACGGTCGTCCTCGACGTCGTCACCCGCGATGCGGCGCTCGTCCTGCCCCAGAAGGCGATCATCGGCGGGAAGTACGTCTTTCTGGCCGAGGGCGGCCGGGCCGTCAAGCGCGAGGTCAAGCTCGGCCTTCAAAACGCCGAGCTGGTCGAGATCGTCGCCGGGCTGAAGGAAGGCGACACGGTCATCGTCGAGGGCAACTACGGCCTATTCGACGGGTCGGCGATCGACGTCCGCTGAAAACGGGTCGGCCATGAAGCTCCCCGAATTCTCCGTCCACCGCCGCGTTTCGACGACCATGATCGTCCTGATCCTGGTCGTCGTCGGATTGGTTTCCTTCTCCAAGCTGGGCCTCGATTACTTCCCCGATATCGAGTATCCGACCGTCTCGGTCATCACCAACTACAAGGGCGCCTCATCCGAGGACATCGAAAAGACGATCACCCGTCTCCTGGAGCAAGTGGTCAACTCGGTCAACAAGGTCCGCAAGGTCACTTCGCAAAGCTCGGAGGGCGTCTCCGTCATACAGGCTGAATTCCAATGGGGCACCAACCTCGATTTCGCCGCCCAGGACATGCGCGACCAGATCAAGCTCTACCGCAATTACCTGCCCAAGGACGCCGACGACCCGCTCGTCGTCAAGTTCAGTTTTGGGCAGATGCCCATCCTTATGTTCGGGATGACCGGGCCGCTGGAGGGGTACGCCCTGAAAAAGCTGGCCGAGGACGACGTCGCCCCGCGTCTCGAACGGATCGACGGCGTCGCTGCCGCCAGGGTCTTCGGCTCGGATACGCGCGAGATCCTGGTCGAGATCGATAAAAACGCCTTGGATGCCCGCAAGGTCTCGCTGGACAAGGTCCTGATGGCCCTGGCCATGGAGAATATCAACCTGCCTTCGGGCTCGATCACGGAGCGCCACTCCGAGTATCTGATCCGCACCCTGGGCGAATACGGCTCGCTTGAGGACATCCGTAAAACCGTCGTTGGGGCCACGGCGCTGGGCGAGGTCATCTATCTGAAAGATGTCGCCCTGGTCAAGGATACCATCAAGGACGTCCAATCGATCGGCCGCATCCAGGGACAGAAGGGCGTTTTCCTGATGGTCACCAAGCGTTCGGGGGCCAATACGGCCATCATCGGCGAGGCGGTCAAGACGCAGATTGCCGAGATCGCCAAGATCATGCCGGCCGGCGTGGAGTTTCATAACGCCATGGACCAATCCGCCATGATCCAAAGCGTTACCCGCTATACCGTGAATGACGCGCTGTTCGGCGGTCTGCTGGCCATTGTCCTCATCTTCCTCTTCCTGCGCAATTGGCGGCCGACGATGATCATCGGCCTGGCCATCCCCTTGTCCATCATCACCACGTTCATCGCCTTCTACCTGGCCGGCTATACGCTCAACCTCCTGACCCTGGGAGGACTGGCCCTGGGCATCGGGCGGATGGTCGACGACTCGATCGTCGTCATCGAAAACACGTTCCGCCACATCGAATTGGGGGAGAGCCGCAAGGAGGCGGCCATCCGCGGCGCCTCCGAGGTCGGCATGGCCGTCACCGCCTCGACGCTGACCACGATCGTCGTGTTCTTCCCCATGGTCGTGGCCGAGGGCATCACGGCCAAATTGACCCGCGGGCTGGCCGTGGCCGTCGTCTTTTCGCTGGTCTCCTCGCTTTTCGTTTCGCTGACTATCGTGCCCATGCTGTCTTCGCTTCTGCTTCGCTCCAAAGACGAGACGGCCGGAGGGGCAAAGAGGATTTCGGGCGGCGGCTTTGAGAAGGCCCGGGCCTTCTACCGCGGCCTTCTGACCAGGGCCCTCCGCCGCCGGCGCTGGATCCTGGGCGGGGCCTTTCTTCTCTTCGCCGCGGCTCTGGCCATCGTACCCATTTTGGGCACGGAGTTCATGCCCACCTTCGATGTCGATATGATCTTCCTCAAAGTGAAAATGCCGGTCGGAACGGCCCTGGACGAGACCAACCGTGTTCTGGGGGTCGTGGAGAAGCTCGTCCAGAAGCAACCCGAAGTGAGACTCGTCACCTCTCAGGGCGGTCTGGAGACCGAGGACGCGGCTTCGCAGAGCATGTCCGGCGGCTTCAGCACCACCGGCTCGCACGAAGGCCTGCTCTGGATTGGGCTCATCCCCAAAGAGAAACGCAAGACGGCCGACCGCGAAGTCCTGGACCGGATCCGCCGCGCCTTGCCGATCATGGAGGACGTCAAGTTCGAGGCGCTCGACGTCACCGGGATCATCCTGGGCGGCCAGCAGATCCCCGTCACTATTAAAATCTTCGGCAAGGACCTCGGCGTCCTCAAGACGATAGGCGACAATATCGTGGCCAAGATCGACGGCGTTGCGGGCTTGCGCGACTTGACTCATTCGCTGGCCAAGGGCAAGCCGGAATACCGGATCCATATCGACCGCGAGAAGGCCGGGCAGGCCGGCCTGTCCGTCTACCAGGTCGCCAATATGGTCCAGACGGCGACCCAGGGCAAGGTCGTGTCCCGCTACCGTGAAGGCAGCGAGGAAATCGACCTGCGCGTGCGTTTCCGCGAGGAATTTCGTGATACGATGGAAAAGATCCGAACGATTCCCATTCTCAATGCCGCAGGCAAGACAATCTACCTGGGCCAGCTGGCGGCCGCGGAGAAGGGTGAGGGCCCCATCCTGATCGGCCGGGAGAACCAGACCCGCACGGTCGCCGTCACCGCCAACGTGATTGGCCGCGATTTGGGCGGCGTCGTCAAGGACATTAAGGCCCGATTGGCCGGGCTGGAGCGGGGACTCCCGTCCGGCTATTTCCTCGAATACGGGGGCGCCTATAAGCAGATGAATGACGCGTTCCTCGTCCTGGCCGGGGTTTTTGCCCTGGCCGTCCTGCTGATTTACATGGTCATGGCTTCGCAGTTCGAGTCGTTCAAGCATCCCTTCGTCATCATGTTCACCATCCCCCTCAGCCTGATCGGGGTCATCGTCCTGCTCCTCCTGACCGGGACGACGGTCAACCTGATGGTCGGCGTCGGGGTCATCATGCTGGCCGGCATCGCCGTGGCCAACGGCATCGTCATGATCGACTACATCAACCAGTTGATCCGGCGCGGCACGGCCAAGACCGAAGCCGTCATTCAGGGGGCGGTCACCCGCCTGCGGCCCGTTCTGCTGACGGCCCTGGCCACGATCCTGGGCATGATTCCCATGGCCCTGAGCCGGTCGATGGGCTCGGAGATGCGGGCGCCGATGGCCATCACCGTCATCGGCGGCCTGACGGCCACGACGTTCCTGACGCTGTTCGTGCTCCCGGTGCTTTATAGTCTCTTGGAGCGGGTCCGTTATAAAAAGTGATCAGGCCTTATAGCGCAACTGCGCGCCGATGCTACCGTAGTGGTCGAGTTTCGACGGCGGGGTGACGTGCTTGACCGCGGCGTCGCGTCCCATGGCCGCTTCGATGGCCTCGTCGACGATGTCCACCACCGCGTCCGTCTTCCGCTCGCAGGACGGGCACTTCAGCTCTTGCTCGGTGTAAAGAAGCTTGCAGTGCGGGCAGTATTTGCCGGGAGAGGCGAAGAACCGGGTCACTACGAGGGTCTGGACTTCGCCCTGGTTCAGGGCCCGCAGGCTGTCTTTGAGGCCGGAACAGGCGCGCCCGCCCTTCTCCAGCTCGCCGGCGAGCTTCTTGACGATCGCTTCCTCTTCGGCCGCCTTGATGGCCCGCTCCAGGGCCTGGGTTTCTTTTAGGACCGCGTCGGGCGCATCGGCCGGCTTGGCCCGCAGCCAGCCCTTGAGCCGCTCGCGGATATAGGGATGAAGGACCGGTTCAATTTCGCCCACGAGGTTGTCGGGACAGCCCAGGACGAAGCCGTGGAAGCCGTTTTTCTTAAACAGATCGAAGGTTTTTTGGGCGGCCTTTTTATAATGGTCGTGGACCGCGGAGTCGACGTGGCGCTCCATGCGCCGCGCCTCCTCCCGCTCCCCGCCGCCCTTGACCTTCTTGGGGACCTCGGTTTTCATCTCATCCAGCAGTTTGATCTCGCCCATGAAAACCTCGTACCATTTGGCCTCGCGGCGGTCGACGAGAAAGGCGATCAGGCGTTGGAATTCGTCCAGGATAAGGGAGAGAGGGCGGACGAATGGATTATGGTCGAAAACGATGCGGCTGCGGGGGGCTTCGGGCAGGGATAGGATTTCCCAAAATCCCGCTCCGGAGCAGGCATAGATGGCCAATCCGGCCGAGTTCGAGGCGGCGTCCTTGGCGCAATAGTCCTGGATGGCGTCCAGGTCTTTCAAAAGCGAAGCCTTCTTGTCCTTGGCGATATCGAGGGCGTCGAGCCGGGCCCGGCCCTCGGCCAGCAGATTTTTGGCGGAGACGAGGATCTCTTTTTTGGTCAGGCGGTGCTTGTCCGTGTCCAGGAAGAACGACGTGGTCTGGAACTTGTCGTTTCGGAAACGGGAAAGGGACTCGACCTGGCCTTGGCTCGAGAATTTCATGAAACCTCCTGAAAAAATGAAATGGGGCTGTTGATTGATGGGGTCGCAGGGGAGCACTTTCCAATTTCCTCTCCACATCGTCGATGGATCGAAAAATCCCGGAAAAAGTGGTAAGTGCTCCCCTGCGCCCCGGATGTGCGGATCCGAAGTTCGGACCGGGTAATCGTGGCGGGAAAAGGAGTTGCGGGAGCGGCGGCCGCGCCATACATCCTCCCGCCCTTTTTATCGAAACCGACGCGTGCTCTCGATACGGAGACGGTCATGCAAAACTAACATAGGGGCGGAGGAGGGGTTTGTCAAGAGGGGGGCTCAGGGCAAGCGGGAGAAAACACGCTCAATTTCCCCGGCGAGGAAATTTCGCTCCGACACTCCTCCGTCGCTCTTCCCGTCAAGAGACGGGAATCCGTGCCCGCTCCGTCGTCGTACGGGTTTTCCTCCGCTTGCCCCTCGCCCCGCTAGATATCAGATGAACAGCAACTGCACCAGGACGAAAACGGGCAGGAGGACGATCAGGGAGAACTTGATCATGTAACCGAAGAAGTGGGGCATCTTGACGTGGGCGTGCTCGGCTATGGCCTTGACCATGAAATTCGGGCCGTTGCCGATGTACGTCATGCCGCCGAAGAAGACCGCCCCCGCGGCGATGGCCTTGAGGAGCGCGTCGGGGATGCCCGCGGTCAGAGTACCCGTCTTGACCCCCAATCCGAGGGCCAGCGAGTGGAACGTCACCGCCGTCGGCGTGTTGTCCAGGAAGCTGCTTAAGGTGCCGCTCGCGTAATAGAACTGCGTCGGAAGGCGCATGCCCAGCGAGGCGGCATGGGATTCGAGGAAGAGAAGGCAGGGGACCATGGTGATGAAGATCCCGAGGAAAAGATAGGCCACCTCGAGGATGGGGTGCCAGGTGAAATGGTTCCACTGGCGGACGCCGTGTTTCGTGGTGAACCAGGACAGCGTAGCCATGGCCAGGATGAAGGCCTCGCGCGCGAATTTCAGATAAGTCGCCCGGCCGAGGACAGGCAGGGTTTGTTCGTTCAGGAGGGCCACGGCCAGAACGACTCCGAGAAGCCAGGCGAAATTCAGCGTGCCGTGAAGCCTGAGCGGAACGATATGGGTCTTGTCGCTGTGGACGGCCCGGGTCGGTTCCTTGCGGTGATAATGGCCGTCGGCGAAGAAAAAGATGAGGAGGAGGAGCCCATTGGCCGTCAGCCATTCCGGAGCCAGGCGCAGGAACCAGGCGAAGGGCGCTCCGCGCAAATACATCATGAACAGGGGAGGATCGCCCAGGGGGGTGAGCAAGCCGCCGCAATTGGCCACAATGGCGATGAAAAAGAGGATGGTATGGACCTTGAAACGGCGCTCCTTGTTGGTGTGAAGCACTGGGCGGATGAGGAGCATGGCCGCCCCCGTCGTCCCCATCAGCGAGGCCAGCGCGGCGCCAGCGCCCAAAAACAGCGTATTGACGGCCGGCGTGGCCTCGATATCTCCGCTTAGATGGATGCCTCCCGTGATGGTGAAAAGAGCGCCCAGAAGAACGATGAAGGGGAGATAGTCGAAGACAAGCGAGCGGAGGATGGGGGAGGCGTCGCCGCGAGCCAGAAAAACGACGACGACGGGAAGGCTGAGAGCCAGATCGACGATGAGCTTGTTGAGATTCTTCTCCCAAAAGCGCCCGTGCGTCAGGGGCAGGACGGCGACGGCCAGCAGCAGGAGGAGAAACGGCGCCATTTCCATAGGAGCCGACTATACCAACCGCCCCTTGCGGCTGTCAACGACGGCTGGGGCAGTGGCAGGGGCCCCAGGCTTGGCCAGGGGATCCGTTCCCACAGTACCCGCGAGCGCGCTTACTACGGGGAGCAGTAAATATGTTACATAATCCTTACTGCTCCCCGAGTACTAGCCGGGCGACAAAGACATCCGGGGTCAACTATATTCCGCCCGGCTTAGTAAATCGCTGGCGGGTGCCCCCGGGCTTTGCCCGGGGGTCCACTTCCGCCGCGAAGGCTCGTCCCTTGACGATGCGGCTTTACTCTCGCCCCCGTTCTGGTTATAATACAAACCCTTTATTGAGGTTTTTTCGCGTGCGGAAGTGGCGGAATGGCAGACGCGTAAGCCTCAGGAGTTTATGGACGTAAGTCCGTGGGGGTTCAAGTCCCCCCTTCCGCACTATGTCGACACGAGGGGCCGTTTTCGCTGGAAGACGGCCCCCATTATTTCCAATCCGCTTCGAAAACGTAGCGGCCGGAGCCGATTTCAAAAACGGCCCGGCCTTCGACCAAACCGATGGCCTTGATCGCCTCGGATTTTTCCGCCGGCCGCCCGCTTTCGCGAACGCGTCCGCCAAGTGCGGCGGGCAGATAGATCCAGGCTGTGGTGTTGGCGGGTATGGATACGGACAGCCGGAAT
>Ga0315281_10012729_pt1 | contig 11434 bp, 11 predicted proteins | sample YL17G07_0_MG_FD_204540 | JGI IMG/M metagenome (GOLD analysis project Ga0315281, IMG submission 204540) | Sediment microbial communities from Yellowstone Lake, YNP, Wyoming, USA - YL17G07_0 | ecosystem: Environmental > Aquatic > Freshwater > Lake > Sediment | place: USA: Wyoming | collected... | reverse complement strand
TTCCAGGAGACGGTGACCAGCCTTTCCGACTGCATCGACAGCGCATGAGCGTTCGGGCAATCGACCCTGTGCACCGACACGCCGGAACCACGGGTGATGAACCCCATGATCTTGTCGCCTGGCACTGGCGTGCAGCACCGAGCTAGGCGGACCCATACGTCGGTGCCGCCTTCTACCACCACCGCCTGTGATGACTCCTCCTCGATCTGCACAGGGCGGGCCAGCGTGACACCCTGCGGTCCTTCTTCTGAGGCAGGGGCCATGGTGCGAGCGAGCCTCGTCAAGACCGACTGCGGTGAAACGTGGCCCTCTCCGATGGCGACGTAGAAAGCCTCGAGTGACAGGTACTTGAGCTCCTCGGACACCCGCGTCAGAGCCTCCTCGGTGGCTTGGCGCTTGAGAGGGAGGTGTTGCTTGCGCATCGCCTGGTGCATCAAGTCACGTCCGTGCTCTTGGGCGTCTTCGCGACGTTCACGATGGAACCACTGCTTGATCTTGTTGCGTGCGCGAGGGGTGGCGACGAACTGCAGCCAGTCTTGGGATGGGGCTGCGTCGAGAGCCTTGGAAACGAGCACATCCACCGTGTCGCCGGTGCTCAGCTCGTAGGCGAGCGGAACCAGCTTCCCCCCCACCTTCGCGCCGACGCATCGGTGGCCAACTTCCGTATGGATCGCATAGGCGAAATCGACAGGGGTCGCACCCACTGGAAGGTTGATCACATCGCCCTTCGGCGTGAAGATGAAGACCTGACCTCCGTACAGGTCGATCTTCAGACCCTCCATGAATTCGCGGGGGTCGTGCATGTCCTTGAGCCATTCCATCATCTGGCCCAGCCAGGCGATGTCTGAGGCATCCCTGGACCGCTTGGTCTCCTTGTATCGCCAGTGCGCGGCGATCCCGAACTCGGCCGTTCGATGCATCTCCCTGGTGCGGATCTGGATCTCGAGAGGGCGCCCTTCAGGGCCGACGACAGTCGTGTGAAGCGACTGATACATATTCGCCTTCGGCATCGCGACGTAGTCCTTGAAGCGACCGGGGATCGGCTTCCAGAGCGAGTGAACCGCCCCCAGCGCCGCATAGCAATCGCGCATCGAGGGAACCACGACCCTCAGCCCAACGAGATCGAAGATCTCGTTGAACTCCTTGCCGCCAACGACCATCTTCTCGTAGATCGAGTACAGATGTTTCGGACGTCCGTCGACTTCGGCTTTGATCCCCAGCTCTCTGAACTTCTCACGGGTCGAGGCGAGAACCTCATCGATGTATTCCTGCCGCTTGTCCCTGCGGGTTTCGACCAGGTGTGCGATCTCGTGGTACGGCCCGGGTTGAAGGGTCTTGAAGGAGAGGTCCTCCAATTCCCACTTGATGCGGTCGACACCCAGACGATGCGCCAATGGCGCGTAGATATCCAGGGTCTCGGTTGCCTTCTCTTCCCGCTTCCAGGGTGGAAGTGGCTCCAAGGTCCTCATGTTGTGAAGGCGGTCGGCGAGCTTGATGAAGAGCACCCGGATGTCCGCTGCCATCGCGATGATCATCTTGCGGACGTTCTCGGCCTGGGCGTGCTCCCGCGAGTGGAACTTGATCTTGTCCAGCTTGGTGACGCCGTCAACGATCAGGGCCGTCTCCGGACCGAACTCGGCTTCTATCTGCTCGAGCGTGAAGTCGGTGTCCTCGACGACATCGTGTAGCAGCGCACCTATCAGAGTCGTCGTATCCAGTCCAAGCTCTGCGAGGATCTGGGCGACGGATAGGGGATGGACTATGAAGTCGTCGCCGGTCAGTCGCTTCTGGCCTCGATGGGCATCCTCCGCGACCGCGAAGGCGTGTTGGATCACCTTGACATCCGCTTTGGGGTTGTACACCCTGACCTGCTTGATCAGGGCATCGCACCCCTCCTCGGGTGGAGTCTCACCCGGACGCAGGCGCGACAGGAGGCTCCCGCGAGATCGGCCCTGCAGTGGTGCATCCATCGTCGAACCAGTCTAGCCCCGGCGCCTCTTCGACGAGCGGTGGGATCAGTAGCTGATGAGAGAGAAGAAGTCGTAGCCGCCTATCCTGCCGCGCCCTTCAAGGGCCGCGAGTTCCAGAAGGCAGGATATGCCCGAGACGGTGCCCCCCAAACGTTCCACCAGGGCTGCTGCAGCTGCGGCTGTTCCCCCGGTGGCGAGCACGTCGTCCACTATCAGGACGCGATCACCCAGCTTGATCGCGTCCGTATGTATCTCAAGTGTCGCGGTGCCGTATTCCAGGGCGTAGCTCTCTGACTCGACGGCCCACGGAAGCTTGCCGCTCTTCCTCACCGGGACGAAGCCCGCCCCGAAGTGATAGGCGACGGGTGAGGCCAGGATGAAGCCGCGAGCTTCTATGCCGACCACGAGATCGACGCTGCCCTGTCCGTAGTGACCAACGATCAGGTCGATCATGCGTGAGAAGGCTGTCTCGTCGGCAAGGAGAGGCGTGATGTCTTTAAAATCGATGCCGTTCTGCGGGAAGTTTGGAACGTTTCGGATGAGCGCTTGCAGATCCGAGGTATCCACAACTACCTGCGACGGCGCTGCTTGGCAGTCGTCTTCTTGTTCTTAGAACCGCCGGACCCCTTCGGCGTGGAACCAGAACCGGTGGGCTTCTGAGCGGCGGGCTTCTGAGCGGTTCGCTTGACGATGCCCGCTGCCTCCAGCTCACGGGCTACCTCCTCGTCGGAGATGTCGACATCCCGCTTCTTCCTCGGAGCCGCCTTCGCTCGTTCCTTGATGTTGCGGTACTTCGGCTCGCGCTCCTTGAACACCACGAGCAAGGGCGACGCCACGAAGATAGAGGAGTACGTTCCCGAGGCAACGCCGATGAACAACGCGAACGCGAAGTCCTTCAGCGTCTGTCCTCCGAACAGCAGCAGCGAAAGGATCGGAAGCAGGACGACCAGCGAGGTGTTCACCGACCGCATCAAAGTCTGATTCAAGGACATGTTCACGACACCTGCGTATGTGTCCCGCGCCACGAGCGATGTAGACTCGGTGTTCTCCTGCACCTTGTCGAAGATGACAACGGTGTCGTAGAGGGAATATCCCAGGATGGTCAGAAGCGCGATGACGGTGCCGGGCGTAACCTCTCTTCCCACCAGCGCAAAGATGCCTATGGTGATGATGATGTCGTGGAGCAGCGCGGCCTGGGCGGATAGCGCCATCTTCCACTCGAACCTGAACGCGATATAGACCGTCACCAGAACCAGGAAGATCACCAAGCCCTTGACAGCCTTCGACGAGATCTGCGCCCCCCACGTGGGTCCAACGTCGGTGATGTTCACGTCGTTCACATTCACTCCGGCCTGTGCAGCGAGTTCAGAGATCATGGCCGCCTGGTCGGCGTGAAGCGTCGTCAGCGTGGAAGTCCTGATGCTCACCTCGTTGCCGTTCACCATCTGGACCTCTGCGTCGCCGCGGTCGTACCTGTTCAAGACCTGATCTATCTGCGCAACGGTTACACCAGAGGTGTTCGTGTACTTGACCAGGGCCCCTCCCTCGAAATCGATCGAGAGCGTGAGACCGCGGACGAAGAGTCCGCCAAGTGACAGGAGAAGGACAACACCCGAGATCGCGAACCAACGGTTCCTGTGCTCGATGATGTGAAGGTGCGGAACCCTGTGACCGCGGAAGGTCTGGAGAGCGGAGTGCATGCTCATCAGGCACCCGCCTTGAGCGGTTCGGGGTCGGCCGCGACGCCGCTGGTGAGTCCCATCCCCGGCATGTTGACGAGCCTGTCGCTGCGGGCGATCAGGAATACCGTCGGTCGCTTGAAGAAGTACACAACGAACATGTCGAGCATCGTCGCCAGACCGAGAGTCAAGGCGAACCCGCGAACCGATGACACCGCGACGATGTAGAGGACGCCGGCAGCAAGCATCGTAACGATGTCAGCGGCAACGATGGTTCGCCAGGCCCGCTTGAAGGCGGGTTGCACGGCGGAACGGGGGCTCTTCCCGTGCCTCACGTCGTCTTTGAGTCGCTCATAGAACACGATGTACGAGTCGGCAGTGATCCCGAGAGAAACGATCAAACCCGCGACGCCCGCGAGGGTGAGCGCGTATCCGAAGAACTTCCCAGCGAGCGAAACCAAGCCCATCGCGAGGATCCCCCAGATGGCCATCCCCAGCCAGGTGACGAGGCCGAGGAGGCGGTAGTAGAAGAGCAGATAGAGGGCGAGGGCCACCAAGCCGACCAGCCCCGCAACGAGGCCCTGTTCGAGAGACGCCTTGCCGAGGGTCGCGCTCACGGTCTCCACGTTCTGCTGACTCAGCTCCGTGGGGAGAGCACCGGCGTTCAGCTGTGTCGCTAGGTCCTTGGCCTCCTGCTCCTGGTTGCTGGCGCTTCCAAGCGTTATCTCACCGGACCCCGTGATCTTTCCTTGGACGGTCGGCGCCGATATGACCTTCTGGTCGACGATGATCGCGAGCTGCTTCCCGTCGGCTACCCCGGGAGCGCTGGGCTTCAGCTTGTCTGTGATCGCCGCGAACGCCTTCGACCCTTCCGAAGTGAGGTTGAACACGATCTTCCATCCGGGGGCCGCCGTTGGATTGTTCTGGCTGGGCGACGAGTACACAGCCGTGGCCTTCGAGATCATGTCGCCCGTAACCGCGACTGGCCCGAGTTGGAAGATGGTCGTTCCATCCTTGGACATGAAGACGACGTTCTTGTCCTTCAAGGCGTTGAACTGGCACTCCGGGGTCAGCAGCGCGACCGCCGAGTCCGGAACGGGCGACGGGCTCGGCGCCGGGATCGGACTCGCGGCCGACGAGGGGGACCCCGAAGGCGATGGGCTGGCAGTCGGCTTCGCGCCGGGGCTCCTCGGAGTGGGTGTGGAGCGGATCTTGCCACTTGGCGTTGGGCTCGCCGCCTTGCCACTTGGCGTTGGGCTCGCCGCCTTGCCACTTGGCGTTGGGCTCGCCGTCGCATCCGGCGTCGTGGAGGCGCACGTGACCTGCCATTCCTTCTTGCTGGCGTTCGGATCGTTGGCCGCGATGCTGGCGAGGACCTCGCGCTGCTCGAGCCGTGCCGTCTGGCCCAGCAGCTGGATGAGGCGGTCCTGGCCGGTCTGCTGGAGAACCGCCTGGGCGGCCGCTTCGGTCGAGTAGCATCCGAGAGAACCGCCGGTTCCCCCGGTCACGCACCACTGTTTGCCCCGCTGGACGACCCCGCCCTGGGCGATGCTGGGCAGTTGGACGATGATCTGGTTGTTGACGACCGACAAGCTTGGCTCGCCGACGCCGAGGGCGTCGACCCTGTTACGGATGTTCTCCAGAGCCCTGTTCATGACGTCCTTCGGGGTTCTCTCCGGAGCCGAAAGGACGACCTGGATGCCTCCTTGGAGGTCCAATCCGAGGACCGGCTTTATGTCTAGGACGAACCAGTTGAACAGCATGATGAACACCAGGGTGCCCACCATGATCAGCGACAGGACCAGCGGGCGGATCCGTTTCAAAGCAGATCAGCCCCGTTGATGTTCAGCTTGAAGGAGGCGTCCAGCGTTTCGGCGGCCTTCCGGCACATCGCCATGCGTTCCAGGAATATCTCGAAGTACTCCATAACCTGGCTTATCTCGGTGTCGATAGTGAGTTCCAATGTGATCGTTTTCGCCGCCGAGTCTACCCGCAGGAACGACTGTTCAGCCGCGTAGTTGACCCTGTCGTGGATGTCGAAAGAGCTCGCCGGTGACTTCCTCACCCGGCTGCGGTGCACATCGGACTTGTCGGCGAGTATCACGGCCGCCGCCACAGGCGAGATCGAGTAGCCCAGGGGTTCCTCGTGGTTGGCCACCGCGGCCACCACGGTCGCAAGATCGGGTCCTGCCATCTCGCCGCGAAGTGCGTTGTAGACGAGCAGCGCCCCTACCTGCGGGTGCATCTCTCGTGTAGCCATGTTCCCGACGTCGTGGAGGTATCCGGCGACCGCTCCGAGGTTGGCTTCATGTTCCTCGTGGCCCGTGCGGCTCAGCACGTTGTATGCGATGCGGGCCGTGAGCAGCGCGTGCCGGACTCCATGCTCGGTGTAGCCGAGGCCCTCCATCACATGGTCGGCCGAAGCGATGAAGAGGGCTAGCTCCTCGTTGGCTTGGATGTCCTCGAGGGTGGGACCGACCTGCGGTTCGGGTACCGATGAAGCGGATACCGTCACTTGTCCTCGCCGGCCTCCGACCCGTCCGAGTCGGTGTCTGCTTCTGACCCCTCCTCGAGCCAGGGTCCGCCCTCCTCGGCGTCGTCATCCTCCACGTCAACGGTCCGCGCCACCGCGCTCTTCACGATGCGAAGCGTGCTGCCGGGAGCAACCTCGATGGTCATCTCGTCACCATCTTCGTCGATGTGGCGGATGACCCCGAAGATGCCACCTATCGTGAGCACCTCGTCGCCCACTTCCAGCCGACCGAGCAGACTCTGCTGCTGCTGCATCCGCTTCTTCTGGGGGCGGATCATGATGAAGTACAGGGCTGCTCCCACCAGCAGGAACGGGAGCAGGGCCGCGAGCGGACTGCTTTGCTGAGTTGTTTGGGCGAGCAAGATCATCAGGTCCTCCTTGAATGATTCGCAGCATACAAGGCGGGCCTCGCCCGCCACCGGGAGCCGCTGGGCTAGAAGGGCAGTGCCCCCTCCACGTGGAGGCCCAGGTGGCCGTAGGCACGCGCCGTCGCCACCCGCCCACGGGGTGTCCGCTTCAGGAACCCCATCTGGAGCAGGTAGGGCTCGTAGACGTCCTCGATCGTGTCGGACTCCTCCCCCACCGCGGCGGCGATCGTCGACAGGCCTACAGGGCCGCCCCCGAACTTCGTGATGACGGTGGTCAGGATGATGAGATCCAGCTTATCGAGCCCCTCGTGGTCGACTTCGAAGAGCTCCAGAGCACTGCGGGCGATGTCGCCTGTGATGACGCCGTCGCCGCGGACCTGAGCGAAGTCGCGCAGACGGCGAAGCAGGCGGTTCGCGACCCGCGGCGTCCCGCGGGAACGCGCGGATATCTCGGTCGCGCCCTCCTCTTCCAGACCGACTTCGAGGATGCCCGCCGAACGAACGGTTATGCGCGCGAGATCGGGCGCGGGGTAGTAGTCCAGTCGCGGCGAGAAGCCGAAGCGCTCACGCAGAGGAAGGGCGATGAGGCCAGGCCGCGTGGTCGCCGCGACCATGGTGAAGCGCGGTAGCTCGAGCCGGATGCTGCGGGCGGAAGGCCCTTTGCCGATGACGACGTCGAGCTTGAAATCTTCGAGCGCCGGATAGAGAACTTCCTCGACGGTCTTGGGCATCCTGTGGACCTCGTCCACGAAGAGGACGTCGCCTTCGTCCAGATTGCTGAGGATGGCGGCAAGATCGCCGGGCCGTTCGAGCGCCGGACCCGAGGTCGGCCTAAACCCAACCCCTATCTCCGCGGCAACTATGCCCGCCAACGTGGTCTTCCCGAGGCCCGGAGGGCCGGAGAACAGCAGGTGATCCACAGATTCGCCACGGTTCTTGGCGCCTTCGATCAGCAGCGCGAGCTGCTCCTTCACCCTCTCTTGACCGACGAACTCGTCCAGGGATCGCGGCCGCAGCGCGCTGTCGAACTCGCGCTCCTCCGGCGTGACGACCGGCTCGACGAGACGCTCGTCCGTCACGAGCGCCCTGCCGCCTGTAGCGCCTCGCGGAGCAGGTCTTCTACGGGCCGGTCGGCCTGGCCGTTGGCCGAAGACAGGCCGGACATGGCATCGCGAGCCTCCTGCGAACTGAGGCCGAGCGCCAGCAAGGCCTCGCGGACCTCCGAAAGCGGACCTGTGGTGATGAGCTCTGCCTCTATCCCCAGCCTGTCGCGCAGGTCGAGAACGATGCGCCCCGCAACCTTCTTGCCGACACCGGGAACGACGGTTATCGCATCCAGGTCACCCGCCGCGACCGCGCGGCGGAAGACCCCCGGCTCCAGCGAGGAAAGGATCGCCAGCGCCAGCTTCGGGCCCACGCCCGTCACCTTCACCAGCATGTCGAACAGGGCACGCTCGTCGGCGGTGGCGAACCCGAAGAGGACCAGGGAGTCGTCCCGGGCCTGCAGGCGCGTGAAGAGGCGGGTCTCCTTGCCGATGGGCGGAACCTGCGATGCGGTGGACGATGACACGAGGGCCTCGTAGCCGACGCCACCAGCCAGAATAACGACTCGATCTGCGCCCCGCTCCAAGACCTTGCCCTCGACGAGAGAGATCACCTTGCAGCCGCCCCCCTTTCCAGCGCCCGGGATCGCGACTGCTGCATGTGGCAGAAGGCGATGGCAACCGCATCGGCCGCGTCGGGTTGCGTGGGGAGATCCTCGATGCGGTGAGCCCTCTTGAGCATCAGTCTCACCTGGTCCTTGCCCGCGTTCCCCACTCCCGTCACCGCCATCTTCACCTCTAGCGGAGCGTACTCCTCGACCGGTATCCCGGCCTGTTCGGCGGCCAGGAGGATGACCCCCGACGCCCTCGAGACCTTCATGGCACTGCCCACGTTCTTGCCCCACATCAGGCGTTCGATCGCCAGCGCAGAGAGCGCGTGCGCGGATATCGCCTCGACGACCGCCTCGTGGACCAGCTGCAGCCGCGCAGATTCGGCCAGTGAGGCCGGGGTCGTCAACGTGCGGGTCCACAGTATCTTGGTCCGGCTCCCGGCCCTGGCGAGCACGGCAAGCCCCACGGAGGCCACGCCCGGATCAACGCCGAGCACGCAGCTATCGAACATATGTTCACATTCTAGGTGCGGCCGGGGGGCCGAGCAAACACCCCGAGGATCTCGAACGGCCGGGTCGGCCTAGCCGACCTCGGCCATGATCTCCTCGGGGATGTCGAAGTTGGCGTACACGTTCTGCACGTCGTCCAGGTCCTCCAACGCCTCGAGCAGGGCAAGCACCTGTTTGGCCTGCGGTCCGTCCACGGGAACCGTGTTCTGAGGAAGCATGGTGAGCTCAGCCGACAGCATGGAGACGCCAGCGTCCTGGATGGCTCCGCGAACGCGGAGGAACGCCGTGGGGTCGCACGTGATCTCCCATGTGCTCTCCGCGTCGCTCAGATCATCGGCACCCGCCTCGAGAGCTAGCTCCAGTAGCTTATCTTCGTCCGATGCCGCGGTCTTCTCGATCTGGATGACACCCTTGCGCGCGAACATCCAGGCTGTGCTCCCCGACTCGCCCAGGTTGCCGTTGTTGCGGCTGAACGCATGGCGGACCTCCTGGCTCGTCCGATTCCTGTTGTCCGTAAGAGTCTCGACGAAGAGCGCGACTCCGCCCGCACCGTAGCCCTCGTAGGTGAGCTCCTCGTACCGGGCGCCGCCCGCCTCGTCACCCGAACCGCGCTTGATCGCGCGGTCTATGTTCTCCTTCGGCACGGAGAACTGCTTCGCCTTCTCGACGGCGGACGCAAGGGTCATGTTCGCTGTGACGTCTCCCCCGCCCTCCTTGGCAGCCACCTCGACCGCACGCAGAAGTTTCGCGTACATGTTGGAACGCTTCGCGTCGTTCGCGCCCTTCTTGCGTTTGATCGTCGCCCACTTCGAATGGCCCGACATAGCTACACCTTCCCCAAGAAGTACTCGTGGAGCCGGGTCTCGCCGACCAGCTCCGGATGGAACGATGCCGCAAGCAGGTTCCCCTGTTCCACCACGACGGGATGACCTTCGTACGTCGCGAGCACCTTGACCTCAGGACCGATGTCTTCAACCATCGGCGCGCGGATGAACACAGCGCGAACGGGACGATCCACCCCGTCGACGGTCAGGTCGGTCTCGAAGGAATCCACCTGACGGCCGTATGCGTTGCGGTGCACCGTAACGTCGAGCAGACCTAACAGGGGGGCGATACCCACGACGCGCTTCGCCATGAGGATCAGCCCCGCGCAGGTTCCGAAGAGGGGCATGCCCTCGAGCGCTCGTTCTCGGATGGGTTCGACCAATCCGTAGAGATGCGCGAGTTTAGAGATCGTGGTGGACTCACCGCCGGGGATCACCAACCGATCCACTTCACCGAGATCGCCTACCGAGCGAACCTCGCGGGGTGTCGCACCCGCATCGCTCAGCGTTCGGGCATGCTCCCGGAAGTCACCCTGCAGCGCGAGAACGCCGACCTTCATCAGCTGGCCTTCACCTACCAGCCGCGGTCCTGTAGACGCGTCTCGAGCTTGTCGATCTCGAGCCCGGCCATCGGGTCGCCGAGGCCGTGCGAAACCTTCGCGAGAACGTCCGGGTCCTGGAAGTGGGTCGTCGCCTCAACTATCGCACGCGCCATAGTCGACGGATCCTGGGACTTGAAGATGCCCGAACCGACGAACACGCCGTCGACGCCCAGCTGCATCATCAGCGCAGCGTCCGCGGGGGTCGCGATGCCGCCCGCGCTGAAGTTGACGACGGGCAGCTTGCCCTGCTCCGCGACCAGCCTCACGAGCTCGACCGGCGCTCCCAGCTCCTTGGCCTTCGTCACGTGCTGCTCGGGCCGCAGCTGAGTGCACTCGGCGATCTCCGTGAGGAGGGTGCGCTCGTGACGAACCGCTTCCACGACGTTGCCGGTTCCGGCTTCACCCTTGGTGCGGATCATCGCCGCGCCTTCGGCGATACGCCGCAGCGCCTCGCCCAAGTTGCGGCAACCGCAGACGAAAGGCACGGTGAAGGCCCACTTGTCGATGTGGTACTGCTCGTCGGCCGGAGTCAGGACCTCGGATTCGTCGATGTAATCGACGCCGAGCGACTGGAGGATCTGCGCCTCGACGAAGTGACCGATCCGCGCCTTGGCCATCACCGGGATGGTGACGGCCTGCTGGATCTCCTCGATCTTCGTGGCGTCTGCCATGCGCGCGACGCCGCCGTCGCGGCGGATGTCGGAGGGGACCCGCTCAAGTGCCATGACGGCACAGGCGCCGGCATCCTCGGCGATCTTCGCCTGGTCGGCCGTGGTGACGTCCATGATGACGCCGCCCTTCAGCATCTCTGCCAGGCCGGACTTCACTGTGAAGGTGCCGGTCTCGCGCTCCATTCGTGCCTCCTGATGTCGCAGTTGATCAACTGGGGTTTCGCAGACCCAGTCTACCGCCGGGCCTTGCGAGAGAACCTCGACCTCTAGAGCTCGGGCTTGCCACGACTCTTCGGGAAGAGCTCGATCCACGTCTTGCCTGGCGCCAGAACGAACTCCTGCCCTCCCGCGGTGGCGAACCTCGTCAGGTCCGAGACCGAGTCGCGGGTCCATCTGCCTGAGTACATCTTCCCGTCGCGCAGCAGGTACGCCTTGCCGCCGCCGGTCAGCGTCACCGTGGGAACAGGGTTGCCGGCGGGATCGAGATGATCGCTGTTCTGGGTCTCGACCATCTGGATAACGACGTTGGTTGCCTGAACTTGGGCTCCCGTGTCCAAGACATGCTTGACGGTTCCGTGGAAACGCATCCAAACGCCGTCGGCGGCGTTCCACTTCCAGTGCAC
>Ga0315281_10012727_pt1 | contig 11435 bp, 11 predicted proteins | sample YL17G07_0_MG_FD_204540 | JGI IMG/M metagenome (GOLD analysis project Ga0315281, IMG submission 204540) | Sediment microbial communities from Yellowstone Lake, YNP, Wyoming, USA - YL17G07_0 | ecosystem: Environmental > Aquatic > Freshwater > Lake > Sediment | place: USA: Wyoming | collected... | reverse complement strand
CGACTTTGCCACCCGGGCCGAGGCGAGGCATTGCGTGTTCGGCTACATCGAGGGTTGGTACAACACGACGCGCATGCACTCAAGCTTGGGCTACAAGTCTCCGGCGCAGTTTGAACGCGATTGCCACGCCAGATTGGTCGAGACGGCCAACAACGATCCAACTGCAATCCCGAGCAACGACAGCCAACCCGCTCGGCTGAATAAAAGAGCGGCTTAATCCCGCAACGAAAAGTTGACAAGATCAGTCGTAAGGCGCTTGCACGAACGGGTCGGCCTGCAGGAAGCGTCCCAGCACCGGGTCGTACACGCGCCCGTTCATGTGGATGAGCCCCACTTCGTCCAGATGCTCGTGGCCGGTGTAGCCGCGGCCGGTCGTGGCCGGCGTCGTGCCTGCGGGCCAGGCAAGGTTGTCCGCGGTGCGGCGCTGCCCCCACGGGTCGTAGCGCAGCCCTTCGAGCTTTTGCCCGGCATCGTCGATAACGAAATCGGTCGTGCCCAGGTGATCCTTGAGGAAGTAACGCGTCTGGCTGCCGCCCGATGCCTTGAAGGCGACAAACCCGGCCACGCCCTCGGGGGTGCCGATGTAATGGCGCCATTCCTGCGGCGTCCATGTCGTGCCTTGCAAGGTTTCGATCTGCTCGAAGCCGCCCGCGTACCAGGTGAGCTTGGTACCGGTGGCGGTGACGATTTTTTCGTACTGGCGCTGGTGGCCGGCGTTGTGCCCGAACGATGTCGTGACCGTGCCCTGGGTGATGCTCTCGGGCAGGTTGAAGGGGGTGTAGGTGAGGGTACGGCGGCCGTCGGAGGTGATGTTGCCTACGGCGTCGTAACCATAGCTATAGCCTGCGGCATTCGCGACACGGTTGCTGCCGGCGACATAGGAGTAGGCGCCGGCACCGTTTTTATTGGTGATGTTGCCTGCGGCGTCGTAGGCGATATCGGGCAACGGGAATAATTGGGGACACGTTTATTTTCATACCCGGTCAAGCCGCCAGCAAAGTATGCAGGCGCGTCGCAGTTTCCTCCTTCACCTCCACGTCCTCGAAAAGCCTTGCGGGATAGAGGTAATCTTCACCAGCATCATCCACGACGCGAAGCATGCCATGACTATCGACCGGGTTCAGCACTTCATAAAGCCGTCCCAGCGTCAGGTCGTCTGCAGAGAATTCACCAAAACCTTCACGCGATACGCACACCACGAATTTCATAACCACTCCTTGATCTTGAATTTTACCTTGCCGACTCCGTGCGCCTCATACCAATGGATTTCAGCTCGTGCGATTGTGCCATCGGGTAGACGTATTTCTGCAACGCCTTTCTTCTTGCGCCATTTACCAAGACCGTATCGCTTTCGCAGCATCACCAAATCGCGAATGCCTGCCCCTATCGCAATGGTTTCGACATTCGTGACCGGGCCGACGATCTGGAAATCCATGGGGACAATGCTACACCAACTTAAGCGCCATTCTGGACACGATTATTTTTCTAGCCACCTCGAAGCAAGTCCGCTTGCATTGCGTCGCCACTCTCTTGCGATCCCGGGAATTCGCACTCCCCATTACTCACCATTTTTTCCCGATTCGGAACCGCTGTGAATTCCATCAAGTAGAGTTTCAGTTTGCCTGCCGCTCCGGTAAAATGCCGGGCGACCAGAACAACTTTCTCCGATCATGAAAAAACCCCAACCCCCGCGCGAACCCGCGCCGGGCGAATGCTGCGGCACCGGCTGCATCCCCTGCGTGATGGACATCTACCAGGAAGAAATGGATCAGTACTGCAAGGACCTTGCCGCATGGGAAGCATCCGTTGCGGGCGTCGTCGCCGAGTAGCGCGGTTCAGACAATCAATGCGGGAATTTCCGCGAGCGATTTCAGCACCGCATCGGGCTGCACGCCGAGTTCATCGAGCGGGGCACCGGCGCGGTTCACCCAGAACACGGTCAAGCCGAATGCCTTGGCGCCCGCGGCATCCCAGCCGTTGGATGAAACGAAAGCGATTTTCTCGCGCGCCACGCCAAGTTTATCGACGGCAATCCGGTATACATCGGGCGATGGTTTGAAAGTCCGAACAGGGTCGACGCTGAGCACCGCCGAAAAGTATTGTCCGAGCCCGTTATGGGCGACCACGGCGTTGAGCATTTGCGGTGCGCCGTTGGAAAGAATCGCGAGTTGCACCTTGCCCTGCAGCGCGGCAAGCGTCTCGCGCGCATCGTCAAAGGGTTGCAACCGGCGGTAAGCCAGCATCAGTTCATCGAGCGCCTGCCGCGAATAGGCGAGCCCCAGAGCGTTGCAGACATAGCGCAGTGAATCTTCGGTCACGCAGTTGAAGTCGGCGTAGCGCCCCATCAATGCGCGCAGCCAGGTGTATTCGAGTTGCTTGCTGCGCCACAGTTGCGACATCGTCGTTCCCTTGCCGGGAAACAGGCGTTCGCAGGTTGCGGTCACGGAATGCACATCGAACAGCGTTCCATAGGCATCGAATACCACCGCGGCGATTTTGTTGGTCATCATCGTTCCTCCGAAAACGGATTTCACGCTAAGCTAGCACATTCCCCATTTTCCCCAATGAGACAGTGATGAATTTCGGCTGGGATCTTCCCTATCCCTCGCAGCGCATACCGGTGCTGGCACAGAATGTCGTCGCCACTTCGCAGCCGCTCGCCGCGCATGCGGGGATTGCCATGCTGGAGCGCGGCGGCAATGCGGTCGATGCCGCGCTCGCCGCCGCAATCGCGCTGACCGTGGTCGAACCGGCCAGCAACGGCATCGGTTCGGATGGTTTTTGCATGGTGTGGGATGGCGCGCAACTGCACGGGCTGAATGCCTCGGGGCGTTCGCCCGAAGGCTGGACGCGCGACTATTTCGAAAGAAGATATCCGGGTGGCAGCGCACCGCCCGAGCGCGGCTGGGATGCGGTGACCGTTCCGGGCGCGGTGTCGCAGTGGGTGGAGCTGTCGCGGCGCTTCGGAAAACTGTCTTTTTCGATGCTGTTCGAACCCGCAATCCGTTATGCCGAGGCCGGCTATCTCGTATCCCCGGTTACCGCGCTGAGCTGGGCACGCCAGGCGCCGTTCTTCGCCGATGCCGCGCAGTTCGCCGAATTCCAGCGCGTGTTTTTGCCGCAAGGAAGAGCGCCGCGCGCAGGCGAGAAAATCACGCTGCCCGATCACGCCGCGACACTGGCGCGCATTGCCGAAACAAAAGGCGAGGCGTTCTATGGCGGCGATATCGCGCGCACGATCGCGCGTGAAAGCGCGCGTTGCGGCGCGGCGCTGACACTCGACGATCTTGCGCGGCATCGCTGCGACTGGGTGGGTACGCTCAAAATGGATTACCGCGAGGTGACGCTGCACGAAATGCCTCCCAACGGACAGGGCATTGCGGCGCTGCTGTGCCTGGGCATTCTGGAGAATTTCGATCTCGCCGGCCTCGCGGTCGATTCTGCGGACAGCGTGCATTTGCAGATCGAGGCCATGAAACTCGCGTTTGCTGACGTCCAACGCCACGTTGCCGATAGCGGACACATGGCGGTGAAGACGGAAGCGTTGCTCGACAAGGTGTATCTCAAGGAACGCGCCAAACTCATCCGCATGGATCGCGCAGGGGACCCTGTGTCCGGCATCCCCGGTCATGGCGGCACGGTGTATCTCGCCAGCGCGGATGCGAATGGCATGATGGTAAGTTTCATCCAGTCGAATTACATGGGCTTCGGCTCGGGTATCGTGGCGCCGGGAACGGGCATTTCGTTGCAGAACCGCGGTCACGGTTTCACGCTCAAGGCAGACCACCCCAATTGCGTCGCACCGCGAAAGCGCCCGTTCCAGACCATCATTCCGGGTTTTCTGACCACAAAAAGCGGCGCGCCGCTGATGAGTTTCGGCGTCATGGGCGGGCACATGCAGCCGCAGGGCCATGTGCAGATGGTGACGCGTATCTGCGATTATGCGCAAAACCCGCAGGCCGCGAGCGATGCGCCGCGCTGGATCGTCAATGCCGATTTCAGCGTTGGACTCGAACCGGGGTTATCGCAAAAGGTGGAGGAAGAACTGCTGCGGCGCGGCCACAAAATCGCGCCGGCCGAAGCGGTCAACTTCGCATTCGGCGGCGCGCAGCTTATCTGGAAACTCGCTGACGGTTATTGCGCCGCCAGCGATCACCGCAAGGATGGTCTTGCGGTAGGGTGCTGATCGGCGTTGTTTGTAGGGTTAAGCCGCTTCGCGTCTAACCCAACTACGCCAGACCGATCAAATCGGTTCGATGTTCCCCGCGCCCGTGATCGACTTCGTCACTTTCGCTTTTCCCTCGTACTCGATATTTCCCGAGCCGCTGATCGACGCCTTGAGCGATTCGTCGGCATGCACGCGGATGTTTCCCGAACCGTCGATGCGGACATCGGCGGACTGCGCTTTGAACTTTACCGCCTCGATAGTGCCGCTGCCGTCGATTTTCGCCAGCAGCATTTTGCCGCTTCCCGAAGCTTCGATATTTCCCGATCCCGGGATCGCCAGAGTCAATTTTCCCGGCTTGATGTTGGATAAGACGATGTCGCCACTACCCTTGGCCAGCGCCTCCATGTCATTCCCGGAAAAATTCTCGATCCTGACATTGCCGCTGCCGTCGTGCATGAAGGAATGGAACGATTTGATGGTGAGCGTGAATTTGATACCCTTGTCGGTCTTGATGCTGCCCTTGCTGGCCAGCGTCATGGTGTCGCCTTTGGTGCTGATGTCGAGCTGGGCAAGAACCTTGGGCTCGGCCTCGACGACCATCTTTTCCTCGTTGCCTGGCCGGATCAGCACTTCACCTACCACCTTGAATACAACTTTCGTGACGCCGGCGGCAGGCTTGGTCATGGTCTCGGCGCTCGCGCTCGCCGAAGCAAGTCCGAGCAGAAGCATTCCCGTAAGTCCCAGCAGTGTGTAGCGTTTCATGGTCACTCCTTTTTGTGGTGGTATTGATGGATAGAATATGCGGACGCAGTTGTGGACAGACTGTCATTTCTTGCGAGCCAATACCGGCCCGGCATTGCTGCCTCCCGGGTGCTTTTTTCCCGCAAAGCGGGCGAGTACGCGGCTTCCCCAGTTATCGAGATAGGTATAGAGAACCGGCACCACCACCAGGGTCAGCAGTGTCGAGGTGATTACGCCGCCGATAATCGCGCGGCCCATCGGCGCCTGGGTCTCTCCACCTTCGCCCAAACCGAGGGACATCGGCAGCATGCCGAAAATCATTGCCAGCGTGGTCATCAGGATCGGACGCAGCCGTACCTGCCCGGCATCGAGTATCGCCTGGGTGTGCGATTTGCCTTCGCGTATGCCCTTATTGATGAAGTCCACGAGCAGAATCGCGTTCTTGGTCACCAGCCCCATCAGCATGATGAAACCGATCATGGAGAAAAGATTGAGCGTGGTTCCGGTAAACAGCAGCGCGAGAAACACGCCGATCAGGGCCAGCGGCAAAGACGCCATGATCGCAATGGGCTGCAGGAAGCTGGCGAACTGCGAGGCGAGAATGAGGTAGATGAATATGACCGCCATGCCGAGCGCCGCCATCGCGGCCACAAAGGACTCGTTCATTTCCTGTGTCTGGCCGCCCACGTTGAAGCGGTATCCCGGCGGCAGCCCGGGTTCCAGTTTTTTGAGCAGCGCCTGTACTTCGCTGCCCGCGTCGCCGGCCGGGCGCCCCTCGACACCCGCGTAAAGCGATATGCGGCGCTCCAGGTCCAAACGCTTGACCTGCTGCGCGCTGAAAGTGGGGACAAACTCCGCGACCTGGCGCAGCACCACCATGTGCGGTGTGCCGTCGGCATTGGCGCGGCTGCCGGTCAGATACAGATCGCCCAGGTCCGCGGCGATGCGCCGTTCGGATTTTGCCAGCCGCAGATTGACATCGTAGTTCTGCCCGTCGGCTGCCTGCCAGTGCGAAATAGTGTCGCCCGCGATCAGCGGCCGCAGCGCTCTGCCGATCTGCGCCGTGTTCAGACCCAGATCGCTGGCGAGTTCGTCGTTGATGCGCACGGCGATGGTGGGATTGGCGCCCCGTTCGCTGCTTTCGAGATCGGTAATGCCTTTGATGGCCGCGATCTGCTTCATCACGCTTTGGGATATTTCGGTCAGCTTCGCCGCATCGGGCCCGAGTATGGAAATGAAAATGGGTTTGTTCCAGCCGACGGAAAGCTCGATACCGGCGATCGCGGCAAGCTTGGCGCGAATGGCTTTCTCCAGCTCTTTCTGCGAGCGGCGATGGGTGCGACTGCGCTCGCTCAGCTTGAGGTTGATGCGCGCATAGTTTTTGCCGTCATCCGTTCCCACATTGGTGTCGGTAATGTCGATTTCCGGAAAGACCTTGAGTGTCTCTTCGACCTGGCGCGCCTTGGCGTCGGTATATTCCAGACTGGAGCCGATGGGCGTATTCAGCCTGAGCGAAATGAAACCCTGGTCGGTTTCCGGCATGAACTCGGTGCCGACCAGCGGTACGATAAAAAAACTTCCAAAAAAACTGATCAGCGCGATCATGAGCACCTTCACGCGGTTCGCGAGCGCCCAGCCCAGCATTACCCCGTAAAATTGGTGCGCCCGTTCCACGAGATGTTCGATACGCTCCATCATGCGTCCCATCCACGGGAAGCGGCTGAAGCGCGTGCCCGGCGGATCGCGCCAGATGGAAGACAGCATGGGATCGAGCGTGAAGCTCACGAACAGCGACACCAGCACCGCCACGGCGACGGTAATGCCGAACTGGAGAAAATAGCGTCCGATGATTCCGCTCATGAAGGCGATCGGTATGAACACGGCGACGATGGCGAAGGTTGTCGCCATCACCGCAAGGCCGATTTCCTCGGTGCCTTCCCTGGCCGCGGTGAAATGATCCTTGCCCATGCCCAGATGGCGCACGATGTTTTCGCGCACCACGATGGCGTCGTCGATAAGCAGGCCGATGCACAGGCTCAATGCCATCAGGGTGAGGTAATTGAGCGTGAAGTGAAAGGCGTATAACGCGATGAATGTGGCAATCACCGCGATCGGCAGCGTCAGCCCGGTGATCACCGTGCTGCGCCAGGAGTGCAGGAACAGAAATACGATGAACACGGTCAGCAGTGCGCCCTCGACGATGGTGGCCTTGACGTTGTTGAGCGAGTTCTTGATGCCGTCGGAAGTCGCGTAAATCGTCTTGATTTCCACTCCTTCCGGCAGGCGTTTTTTCAGGTCTTGAACCGCAGTGTGCACGCCTTCGCCCACCTCGACGATATTCGCGTCCTGCACCTTGAAAACCCCGACACCGATGGAGCGTTTGCCGTTGATGCGCGCGATGGAGGTTTCCTCCTGCTCGCCATCGACGACATCGGCGACCTGGTGCAGATACACCGGTGCGTTTCCCTGGCGCGTTACGATGATTTTACCGAAGCCTTTGGGGTCCTTGATCTTGCCTTCGACGCGCACCAGTTGCTCGACTGAGCCGCTGGCGATGCTCCCGGACGGGAAATCCTGGTTGGTGGCCTGTATGGCGGCAATAACCTGGTCCACGCCGACCCCATACGCCTGCATCTGCGGAGGCTTGAGAGCGATCAGCACCTGGCGCACCACGCTGCCGGTCACGCTGACGTTGCCCACGCCGGGTGCGTTCTGCAGGCGTTTGACGATGATCTGGTCGGTGAGGGTGGATAACTCGCGCGGGGTGTGTTTTTCGGATACAACCGCGAGATTCACCACCGGCTGCTGGTCCTGCCAGTCGGCGCGGCTGACAAGCGGGTCCTTGGCTTCGCGCGGGAAACCGGGGCGGATCTGTGCGACCTTGTCGCGCACCTCCTGGGTGGCCGAGGCCATGTCCGTGCTTAGACGGAATTCCGCCTGGAGAAAACCGATTCCCTCGCGCGCGGTGGCAAAAATTTTCTTTACGCCGTTAACGGTATTCAGGACGTTCTCGATGGGCTTGATAAGGTCGTTTTCAACCTGTTCCGGCGAAGCGCCCGGATAAGCAACCGAAACGAATACAAACGGATTGCTCACGTCCGGCATCTGTTCGACGGGAAGCCGGTTGTACGAAAAAATACCAAGGACGAGCAGCGCCACCATGACCATGGTGGCGAATACGGGCTGGCTGATGCTGGTTTTGGTGATCCACATGATGGCCCCCGCTCAGCCTGCCTTGGCGGGCGCGGCAGGTGCGGCAGGTGCGGCAGGCGCCCCCGGCGTTTTCACCACGGCGGAGGTACCGGGCTTGAGTCCTTCCATGCGCGCGCTGACCACGTGCGCGCCTGTTTCGATCCCGCTTCTTACTTGCACCAGGCCAGCCTGTACCTCACGCAATCCCAGCGTTACGGTGCGTTTCGCCAGCTTGCCGTTTTCGATGGTGAACACATAGGATTGGCCTGCTTCCTCGCGGATCGCCGTGGACGGCACCACGGGAGCCGGTGCAATCCGATCGAGTATCAACGTCCCCTTTGCGAACATGCCGCCCTTCAACACGCTGTCGCGGTTGGCGACCGAGAGGTATAGAGTAATCGAGCGCGACCCTGCTTCGGTCATGGGATTGATGCGTTCCACGCGACCCTCGAAAACACGTTCACCGAATCCGTCCACTCTGAAACTGGCGAGCTGGCCTGCCTTGATGCCAGGGATCTCGGTGGAGGGCGCGAGCGCCTCGATTTCCATTTTCGACAGATCGACAATGCTGAACAATGCGCTGTCGATGCCGACCTTTTCGCCGGCGTTGACCAGTTTTTTGGCCACAATGCCGTCGATCGGCGCGTGAACAACCGCATCCTGAAGGGCGTTCCGGGCGAGACGCAATTGCGCCTCGGCAGACTTGACCGAAGCCAGGTTCGCTTCAAGCGTGCTTTGCGTGGTATCGAAAGCGTTCTGCGAAATGAAATTCTGTCTGAGCAGCTTGTAATTGCTTTCGCGATTTTTCTCGGCAATGGAAAGCCTTGCGCGCGCCTCCTCGAGTGCCGCAGCCTGTGCGTCGAGTCTGGCCTGAAGGTCGGAAGTGTCGATCTGCGCCATGATCTGGCCTTGCGTCACGCGCTCGCCTTCGCGCACCAGGATCGCCTTGATCTCTCCGGGAACCTTGGCTTTTACCGTCGATTGCACGACAGGCGAAAGCGATCCGGAAAAGGCGAGGGTGCGCGTGAGTTCGCGGTTTTCCACGGTAGCGATATCCGCGGGAGAAAACTCCAGCACCACATCTTTGGTGGATTTATTTTCTTCATCTTTCTTGGCCGAAACGGCGCGAAAGGCGACCAGGCTGCCAATTGCAATCGCCAGGCAGACCGAGATCAGGGTAATTTTGATCCAGCCACGATATGTGGAAAGCGGTTTTTTTTCAGTTTGTTGCATGGCCTCGATCTCTTGTGGAGTGAGTGGGGGGCATGGACGTGGAGTCTGGTCCATGCCTGCGTCCGCAGCCAGCGGGATGCGACGAAATGCAGAACGGAAATGTTGAACGGAATTCTACGCCGATGAAACTCCTTCCGCCACGATGCTGCGCAGGCGCGGAATCAGGGCAGGCTGCCAGTTTTCCGCAGCCGCGGTCAGGAGGGCGGGGATCGAGCGGGTTTCCACGACGCCGGCCACATCCTGGCCAAGATGCCGAAGCGCCGCAAGCAGCAGTGCGCTGCGCGCGCCAGCCGAGTACACATCCGGCGCCAGGCTCAGTTTGGAGAGTTTCTGACCCGCTGCATCGACCGCAACCGGAAAGTGCAGATAGCGTGGAGTGGCCAGGCCGAGCAGGTGTTGCAGATAAATCTGCCGCGGTGTCGAGTCGAGCAGATCGGCGCCGCGCACGATATCCGTAACGCCTTGCAGCGCATCGTCGACCACCACCGCGAGCTGATAGGCGTGCAGCCCATCCCTGCGCCGCACGACAAAATCGCCGACGCCGCTTGCAATACGCTGTGAAATCCCACCCTGGACGCGGTCCGTGAACCGGACTGTCGCATCGCGGGTCCTGACGCGAAGCGCGGCATCCTCTTCCGCATGGTCCAGGTTGCGGCAGGCGCCCGGATAGACCGGGCCATCGATGCCGGCGATTCCGGAGTCGCCGATTTCGCGCCGCGAACAGGTACAGGCGTATAACATGCCGGCCGCACGCAGCTTCGCGATAGCCTCTTCATAGCGCGCTGTTTCATGGCTTTGGTAGATGATTGCGCCATCCCAGTGCAGGCCGAATGCTTCCAGTGTGCGCAGAATGTCCGAAGCCCACTGAGCCTTGCAGCGAGTCGTGTCGACATCCTCGATGCGCACCAGCCATCTGCCATGCCGGTGGCGCGCATCGAGGTAGCTTGCCAGCGCGGCGATGAGCGAGCCGAAATGCAGCGGCCCGGTGGGGGAGGGGGCGAATCTTCCGGCATAGGAAGGGGAGTCCAGCTTGCTCATATTTCGAAACAATGTCCCTGCTGAGTGTGGGGTCTTGCCGCAATTAAGGCGACAAGAAGTGCGCTACTCCATACAATACCAATTTTTACGGGTCGAATTTCCGTACCGGCATCCCCATATGTTTTTTCCATACCGGGATAGGGGCAAATCATGATCGAGATCAGAAGAAGTGCCGAGCGCGGCGTGGCGGATCATGGCTGGCTTAAATCGTTTCACAGTTTCTCTTTCGCGGAGTACGTCGATCCGGCGCACATGGGTTTCGGCGCGCTGCGCGTCATCAACGAGGATCTCGTGCAACCGGGAATGGGATTCGGCACCCACGGACATCGCGATATGGAAATCATCAGTTATGTTATCGAGGGTGAACTCGAACACAAGGACAGCATGGGCAACGGCTCGGTAATCAGGCCTGGCGACGTACAGCGCATGAGCGCGGGCAGCGGTGTGCGACACAGCGAGTTCAATCATTCGCGTAGCGGCATCGTGCATTTCCTGCAGATATGGATAGAACCGGATACGCGCGGTATTTCGCCTGGATACGAGGAGAAGCATTTCGGCGCGGTTGCCACGCGTGGCAGATTCTGTCTGATCGCTTCTTCCGATGCGCGCGAGGGCTCGGTGAAAATTCACCAGGACGCCGCCGTGTACGCCGCGCTGCTGGATGGCGGGGAAAGCATCGCGAACGATCTTGCTACCGGGCGCCGCGCCTATGTGCATGTGGCGCGCGGCAGCGCGGTGGTCAATAAGCAGTCGCTTGACGCTGGAGATGCGCTCAAGGTCACCGGCGAAAGCCGCATCGTGGTGGAAAAAGGCAGGCAGGCGGAACTTCTATTGTTCGATCTTGCATAGGGAACCTCTGAACAAATGTCATCCCCGCCCCCGCTTAAAGCATTCGAGGGCAGGCGTTCGCAGTAACAGCAATTGAGCAGCGGGGAACCATTTTTCCTTACAAAATATGGATTCCCGCTTTCGCGGGAATGAGTGCGCCCGTAAAGGCGCTGCAACTGCACGGTGCAAGTCCGTGTCGGGGTAAGCCAAGACCCCGTAGCCGAAGGTAACTGCG
>Ga0315281_10012726_pt1 | contig 11436 bp, 11 predicted proteins | sample YL17G07_0_MG_FD_204540 | JGI IMG/M metagenome (GOLD analysis project Ga0315281, IMG submission 204540) | Sediment microbial communities from Yellowstone Lake, YNP, Wyoming, USA - YL17G07_0 | ecosystem: Environmental > Aquatic > Freshwater > Lake > Sediment | place: USA: Wyoming | collected... | reverse complement strand
TGGGAGCTGGTCTCTAAAGCGCCCCGTCTCTCTCCCAGGAAGCAAGAGGAGGAATTCAAGGTGTTTCGGCCGCGCCCCTTGCCTGCAAAGAAGGCTGGGAAGCGGGGAGAGGAAGCATGACCAAGAGGAAGATAGGTGTTCTGGGAGGCACCTTCGACCCCATACATCTGGGCCACCTCATTGTGGCCGGGGATATCAGGGAGAAGCTGGGGTTGGGCGAGGTGCTGTTTATCCCGGCTGGGCGCCCCTGGCTCAAGCTCAAGGAGGACAAGCCTATTAGCGCGGCGGAACACAGGCTGGCCATGGTGAGACTGGCTGTGGCCTCAAATCCCTATTTCAAGGTATCTACTATGGAGATCGAGCGTCCCGGGCTTTCTTATAGTATAGATACGGTTTTAGAGCTGAAGGCTAAGCTGGGCGCCGGAGCTGAAATCTATTTCATCGTGGGGCCCGATGCCCTGGCAGAATTTCCCAAGTGGAAAGACCCGGCCCGGCTGGTGGAGATATGCCAGGTGGTAGGGATAGGTAGGCCGGGCTATGCCAAGGCTAATTTGCGCAAACTGGAGCGCTCTGTCCCTGGAGCTTCCCAGCGCATCATGCTGGTGGATGTGCCCCAGATAGACATCAACTCCACCGATATCAGGAGGCGGGTCGCTCAGGGGCTTTCTATCCGCTACCTGGTACCTGAGTCGGTGGAGAAGTATATAGCGGAGCATGGGTTATATTTATAAGAGGTGCAGGATTCTTCCTGCCAGGGGTCTGGGGGTGTCCCCCAGTTTTTAAAAGTCCCCCAAGATTGGGGGATATAGGGGGTTGATTAAAAGCTCCAGGGCGTTTCGCGAAACGCCCCTCCGGATTGCTCACCGAAGGAGGGCTGAGAAGTGACCAAGGCTAGTGATAAGAGGCTGCTGGAGGTTTTCAAGGAGCATGCCATACTTCATGGCGATTTCACGCTCTCCTCGGGGCTGAAAAGCTCTTACTATTTCGATGGCAGGCTGGTGACACTCTGGCCGGAGGGCGCTTATCTGATAGGGAAGAAGGTTTTCGATATTTTGAAGGGGGCTGGAGTGGAGGCGGTGGGGGGCATGACTATGGGGGCTGATCCCATGGTCTCAGCGGTCGCTGTAGTCAGCCACCTGGAGGGCAAGCCGATCCCTGCTTTCATCGTCAGGGCTGAGTCGAAGGGGCACGGGACTCAGAAGCGCATCGAGGGGCCGCTGAAGAAGGGGTCGAGGGTAGCCATATTGGACGATGTTATTACCACCGGGGGCTCTGTGTTGCGAGCCATAGAGGCTGTAGAGGCAGAGGGCTGCAGGGTGGTCAAGGTGGTGGTACTCCTGGACCGCCACCAGGGTGGCTCGGACGGGATAAAACGCAGGGGCTACGATTTCCAGGCTATACTGAGCGCTGACGCAGAGGGGGACGTGAGGCTCGCATAGCTTTGGTTATGTGGGCTTGCCCAGTCCTAAAACACGGGCTCTAAAACGGATATACCTTAGATATTCTCTTAACTCCTCTTTCTCTGTATCTGATGCAGTTGGCAGGACATCTTCCTGCAGTGGCTCCTCTTTTCTAAGGAACGAGGAGAGCCAGTCGAATTCCGGGGTGTACCCAGCCTTCTGCTGAAGGACTTGTACAGGGACGCCGAATATGTTAGCGAGTTGCAGGAGGGAATCCTGCTTAGGCCGTCTTTCGCCTTTCTCCCAGCGGGAAACTTCGCTTGACGATTTGGCAAGTTTTGTCGCTAAATCAGACTGAGTCATTCCCTGCCGAAGCCTGTGTTCTTTAATGAACCGACCGAAATCGTCCCAGCGCTGAGCCATTATGAATAAACCATCCTAAACAATAAAGTCAAGTAATAATAAGGGATTTATGACTTTTTGTCAAATTACCTTCTGTTATACTTGACAAAAAGTCATAAAAGTGCTATAGGTCAACCAAAGGAATTAATTGACTTATTAGGATGAACTGTAGTAATATGGGAATTCGTTTGATCCGGATCCCATTATGAGACCACGATTGAAATCTCCTCAAGAAAGAATCTGCGTCGCTCTTGACGTTAGTGACCTCGGAGCAGCAAAAAACCTTGTAGAAAATCTTGTTATGCATGTCGGCTTTTTTAAGGTAGGCTTCGAGTTGTTTACCAGCGTAGGTCCATCCGCAGTATCTTTGGTAAAGGGTCTTGGAGGCAAAGTCTTTCTCGACCTAAAATTCCATGATATTCCTAACACTGTAGCGCAGGCCGCAGCGGCGGCGACTAAGTTGGGAGTGACTCTACTGAATGTACATGCATCTGGTGGAAAAGAAATGATGGCAAAGGCCGCTGCCGCCGTGGCTCAAAAAGCGCGAGAGGAGAGAATGGACAAACCATTCCTAATCGCGGTTACAGTGTTGACAAGCCTAGATGCGCGAATACTCGATACTGAGTTAAGAATACCAGGGAATGTCGAAGATCAGGTGGTTCATCTCGCCAAATTGGCAATGGCCTCTGGGCTTGATGGCGTGGTGGCTTCCCCCCAGGAGATAACTGCGGTTAGAGAAGCTTGTGGGAGTGAGTTCTTAATCGTAACGCCTGGAGTTAGGCCCTTAGGGGTATCGGCGGATGACCAGAAGCGTATCATGACGCCTAAAGAGGCAATCAAAGCTGGCGCTGATATACTGGTTATAGGGAGAGCGATCACCAGTAGCAGCAATCCGAGCGAAGCGGCTAAGAGAATATTGGAGGAGATTACTTAGATTGTAGGTGGAAGCGATAAACCACGCTAACGCGCCAAGATGGTTGAGAACTAATGTGGGAACAAATACTCTGGATGATATACGGATGGTTATTTCACATCGCGGTATCCTCATTTGTTCGTGGGGCAACACGGAAGATACACGTCGACAGACTATGGGATCGGCTTCTGCGCTGGCTGGAAGAGAAGAATTCTCGCCGTCTAAAGGACGCGCTTACGGAAAAACAGATTTTAAAATACAGGGTGATTCGCTCTGTCGATTCAGCAATTATTAAGAGAAAAGAAAGAAAAAGGATAGTGCGAGAGTTGGGACGTAGGGGGCTGATAAGGAATAAATGGTGCCCACATCTATCTACACCTCTGATGATTGATTGGCGCCGCTTCTTTCTTGGTCTATCTCCAGTGCTGACACAGATTGTGGCACCTTCTGCGGCTGAGCTATACAAAGGGAAGAATATCGCTTGCTTCGTGAATTTGCCGTTCCCTCGTGACAGGAAAGAGAAGTGCTTAGCCGATTTCGAAAAAGCTTTGGAGAATCACTTGGACACACGCGGGATAGACACGGAATGGTTTGCTAGCGGGATTCTAGAGGGGAAGATTCAAACGCAGTGGGTAGGCAAGCTAAAGGAAGGGCAGGGCATCTTGATTTTGCAGCCTATGGCATTAGATGATGACTATCTGCAAAGGACTGTGGATTATATCCGGAGCATTAGCATGGGTAATATCATTGAAGTCGTCACAATAATTGATGGCTCAGGCCGGCCAAATGATAAAAGATGTAAAGATCCTCCGGAAAGAGTGCTGATAGAATTGAACTTAAATCAACAAATAGCTTAAGGAACGGGCGTGGAGTAACTACAAAAGAAAGGAGGCAAGAATATGGTGGGCGGGCAATTCTTGGCGGAGAGCATAGAAAATAAGGAAGAGATCAGGTCTTTACTAAGAGTTCGAGAGCCTTACAAGGATAAAGAAGACGAGATTCTAGACATGCTTGTTTCTTCAGGTGCTTTGCTGCGAGGTCATTTCAAGCTGGAATCAGGGAAAGATACAGACATTTGCTTTCGGTTTTCGAGTGTAGCAGGGAGGAGATCGTATGTGGAGCGAATTGCTGATATTCTTATCGCTAAGTTGAAGGCTGATCGAGTTAGCTTTGACGCCGTCATCATGCAGGAAGCAGCTGGTCGTGTCTTGGGAGGGACAATCGCGGACAAGTTAAACAAAAGGAAGATCATTGTTGAAACGGACGACCGCAATCGACCCACTGAGACCCTAATCAACGAGACGACCTTGTACCCAGGCGATAGGGTTCTGATAGTGTGCGATCTCTCCACTACTGGGGAGGGGCTGCGGAAAATGGCAAAGTCAGTGCGCTGGAAGAAGGCTGTGCCGGTAGCGATAGCCCTTTTTGCTACCAGAGACAAAAAGGCCATGCTTGAGTTTGAGCAGGAACAAGGTCTTAAAGTGTACGCTGTGGCTGATTTGGCATTTGAGGGAAGGACTACGAGCCCAGCCGACTGTCAGCTTTGTAGAGAACACAAACCTTTTGTTCTAAGCTGGGAAACCTAAACTCATCTGTTCTCGGTTGAGCTATTATTCTTGATGTTAGCAAATCTGTCTCCCACACGCTCTAATCTGGTCTAACTTGCCCACTTCTGCCTTTGATAGTGCCATATCCTGCACTGCTATCGTTGACAGCGAAACAGGAAGGTTTATCTAGTCTCTTTTCCTGAAGCAGTGGCCTTAAGGCGCCGTTTCTCTAGCTACCGGCACTTTGGTAGCTTTAGTTAAATAAAGTGAGCTGGCTGGATTCACATTTGCCTCAAAATGTGATAGAATTAGTCAATGGGCGCGACTGGAAGGCTGGCTGCGAGAACCTCTACTGAGACATATACAGTAGCAAACCCATCATCTCCCCGGGAAGCTTCGCTCCCATCACAACACTTCGACATAATCGGGCATGATTTATTGAAGTACGTTTGGGACGTTGACATAGTTCATTAAGCCTATCCGGGTAGCGGGCATAACTTTGAGCGGGCGATAAATGGAACAAAACAAAAACCACAACACTTATACCGCGCAAGATATCCAGGTGCTGGATGGCCTGCAGGCGGTGCGCCTGCGCCCCAGCATGTACATCGGCAGCACCGACCAGCGGGGCCTGCATCACCTGGTCCATGAGATTGTGGACAACAGCATCGACGAGGCGATGGCGGGCTACTGCGATAAGATCGAGATCACAATCAACGAGGATAACTCGGTGAGAGTGGCCGATAACGGCAGGGGCATACCCGTCGAAATCCACCAGGTCACCAAGGTGTCAGCGCTGGAGACGGTGATGACCACTCTGCACTCCGGTGGTAAATTCGGAGGCCGTAGCTACACGGTCTGCGGCGGCCTGCACGGCGTCGGTGCCTCGGTAGTGAACGCGCTCTCTTCCTGGATGAAGGTCGAGGTCAAGCGGGACCACAAGCTCTACCTCCAGGAGTATTTGCGCGGAACGCCTAAGGCTGCGGTAAAAGCAGTTGGGAAAAGCGATGGCAGCGGCACCATAGTGACTTTCCTGGCTGACGAAGAGATATTTAGCAAGCTTGACTACAATTTCGAGCTACTGGCACAGTCCTTCCGCGAGATGGCATATCTGAATAAAGGGGTGGAGATCTGGTTTAAAGACCTGCGCCACGACCTGGACAAGACTTTCTACTTCGAAGGGGGAATCGTCAGCTTCGTCCGCCACCTTAACCGGAAGCGGGCCGTGCTGCAGGCGATGCCGGCCTACATCACTAAGATGCTCGACAGCACCATAGTGGAGGTTGCCCTCCAGTACAATGAAAGCTTCACTGAGGCCACCCTGAGCTTCGCCAACTGCATCAATACCCTGGACGGCGGCAGCCATCTCACCGGATTCCGCTCCGCGCTGACACGTGTGCTTAATGATTATGCCCGAAAATATAAATTCCTCAAGGACAATGAAGCCAACCTTACCGGCGATGATGTCAGGGAGGGGTTGACCGCCATCATCAGCGTCAAGCTCACCCATCCTCAATTCGAGGGCCAGACCAAGACCAGGCTGGGCAACCAGGAGATTAAAAGCCTGGTGGAGTCGGTGGTGGCCGAGGGGCTGGCGACTTACCTGGAAGAGCACCCCAGCGAGGGCAAGAGGGTCATGGAGAAATGCCTTACCGCTGCCCGCGCCAGGGAGGCGGCGCGCAAGGCTCGCGACCTGGTCACCAAAAAGGGGCTGGGCGATATGTCCACCCTCCCCGGCAAGCTTGCCGATTGCTCGGAGAAGGACCCTGCCCACTGCGAGCTGTACATAGTGGAAGGAGACTCCGCAGGGGGTTCGGCCAAACAGGGGAGAGACCGGCGCTTCCAGGCTATCCTGCCGCTCAAAGGCAAGATATTGAATGTGGAGAAAGCCCGCCCGGAGAAGATGCTGGGGCATGAGGAGATTCGCGCCCTGATCACCGCCCTGGGGGCAGGCAGCAGCACGGATTTCGACCATACCAGGCTCCGCTATAATCGCGTGATAATCATGACTGATGCCGATGTCGATGGCTCTCACATCCGCACCCTTTTGCTCACCTTTTTCTACCGTCATATGACCGCGCTGATTGAGCAAGCGCACCTGTTCATCGCTCAACCGCCGCTGTACCGTGTCAAGAAGGGCAAGGAGGAACACTGGATTTATTCGGACAAGGAGAAGGACGAGCAGGTGGCGAAGTTTGGGACGGCCAAGGGTGTGGAGATTCAGCGTTACAAAGGGCTGGGCGAGATGAACCCGCAGCAGCTCTGGGACACCACGATGGATCCCAAGAACCGGATACTGCTTCAGGTTAATGTCGAGGATGCGGTGAAAGCCAACGAGATAATCGAGACGCTCATGGGAGAGGAAGTCCCTCCCCGCAAAGCCTTCATTCAGGCCCACGCCCTACAGGTGAGGAACCTGGATATCTAAATATGTCATTGCGAGGAGTCCGCCTAAAATTTTAATTTTCCAATCAACCTGAAACTCGATCGGCGGTTTACGAAGCCTACCGTTAGTCTTATGAAACCCGCGCAATGCCTATCCAAAGCGCCAGAATTTTATCTACTTCTCGCTTTGCCATCAATAGTCTATCGTTAAGGTCATTGTATTTCTCGAGAAACTCACTTTGTGGCAATTCCCCCAATTTATTCCTTACGGTAAGCTTCTCAAGCTCTTGGCTATACGACCTAACATCATTATTAAGAAGCTCAAATTGCTCAGTTAGCTGCAACTTCATTTCGGCTATTTGTGTTTGAACATCAGTCATTCTTTTTTTGTATTCACTCTCCATTGTCCGGTAGGTTTCCTCAGCTATAGACTTATCTTTTCTGAGCTCCTCCAAACCAGATAGATACTTCTGTATCTCCCGTACTTTACCGAGGGCCTCCTTGACTCTATCACTAATCTCATCCGTTTCAGTGCTACTGAACCTTGACTGGTGCGGCTCCTCGGCGAGTGGCAGCGCATCAGCAGGCTCTTTGGGGAGCTCCATAGTTGTTGAAACCGTCGCGGGTTCAAAGGGCGAAGGCTTCTCGGTCACGTGTTTGCCCTTTAGGAGCTGTGGCAAGGTTGACTCTGCAGTCCCGATTTCGACGGGGAGTCGGATTGAAGTTCGTTGAAACTCTATTATACCGATAATGACTAGCGCAATCGCGGCGATCCCACACAGAAAAAGTCCATATTCAGACGAGACAATCCCGTGTCCTTCGCGCTTTATGTCCCACCAGTCATAACCCGCCAAACCAAGACCACAAAATCCAGCCACAATGTGAAATACTCCCTTACTTTTTGTGGCACTACTAACAAAAGGCAACACTGCAGAAACAATCCCAGCAATCAGAACGAAAATCCATCCCCAGCCACCAATATCGGATGCACTCACTTGTATCTTGACGAAGAATTCCGCGGATAACCAAGGCAAGAACACGCTGAAGGCCATAATAACGCCAAAGATCAAAGCGACATAATCAATCTTCGACTTGTCAATCCTCAGGGTAATTATTGGCTGGGCTGGTTCGTTCCTCGCCTTTGGACTCTTCCCGGCCAATTCTTGCGCTTGGATCTCGGGATGCATGCATTGCTGCCGGGCCACGCTCCACCAAGAACATTCTCCCTTTGAGCAGGGTCCACCTATTACCGAGCAATCACTTTGAATCATTCTCTCCCACCTCCTTTAATGCAAAAGTACGTCCAGGTTTCAATGTGGGTGTGGTCTTTGAGACTGAGGCAGAGCCTCTGGCACAATTGCCCAGTATAGCAATTTGCACCTCAGCGCAAGTGAATTAAGAATCGGAGATTCTTTGTGGACTAGCCTACACTAATGCCCAGTCGATGTCAATCAAATCTCGTCTCCAGATTTCACCTCTGCCAACGAGGTTCAGGGCAGCAGCACCTTCGTCAGCCGTGAATGACTAAACACCTTTAAGTTGGGACGAACCACTAATTCGTGTTTCGACATCGTAATTCATTCGGAACGAAACAGAAGTCCCTGTTTGGAAAACCGAGGGTGTATGCCCAAAAGCTAGTTCGCAGACCACTCTTCGCCTGTTTCGTTTCGGGGAGGGGAAAATCAAAATGGCGTAGCTTCGCTTGCCAGACTTGGCAGGCAAGTGTACAATATAACGTAATAAGCAGGTTGCGGTCCCCGAGGTGAAGGAGGCAGGATGGAGAAAGGTACATGGACGGTTAAAACGGGACTCGCCCAGATGTTGAAGGGCGGCGTGATTATGGATGTGACCACTCCGGAGCAGGCGAAAATCGCTGAAGTGGCTGGAGCCTGTGCGGTAATGGCGCTGGAGCGGGTCCCTGCGGATATTCGCGCTGCCGGCGGCGTGGCACGGATGGCAGACCCCGTGGTGATAGAGGCTATGATGAAGGCAGTGACCATCCCGGTAATGGCTAAGTGCCGTATCGGACACTTTGTGGAGGCTCAGGTACTGGAGGCGCTGGGTATCGATTTCATCGACGAGTCGGAGGTTCTCACACCTGCCGACGAAAGCCATCATATCTATAAGCATATCTTCAAGGTCCCCTTCGTCTGCGGCTGCCGCGACCTGGGGGAGGCACTGCGCCGTATCGGTGAGGGAGCGGCGATGATCAGGACTAAGGGTGAGGCGGGGACCGGGAACATTGTCGAGGCAGTGAGGCATATGAGGGCGGTGATGGACGGCCTGAGGAAGCTGCACAATATGTCGGTGGACGAGCTGATGGCAGAGGCCAAGGTGCTGGGAGCGCCGTTCGAGCTGGTGCAGGAGGTACACAAAACAGGGAAGTTGCCGGTGGTCAATTTCGCCGCAGGCGGCGTGGCTACTCCTGCCGATGCTGCGCTGATGATGCAACTGGGCGCTGATGGGGTCTTCGTGGGCTCCGGTGTTTTCAAGTCCTCGAACCCTGAAGCGATGTCGAAGGCTATTGTTAAGGCTACTACCCACTATAAAGACCCCGCTATAGTCGCAGAGGTCTCCAAGGGCATAGGCGCAGCCATGGCCGGGCTGGACATAAAGACGATACCGGAGGGGGAATTGCTGGCGCCCCGCGGTTGGTGATTCCTTTAGGCACCGATGGGGTTTGAAAACGGATGAAGAAGATCGGCGTTCTGGCGATGCAGGGCGCTTTTGTGGAGCATATGGCGGTGCTGCGCCGACTGGGGGTGGAAGCGATTCCTGTCAGGTTGTCCGGTGAGTTTAAAGGGCTCAGCGCGCTGGTGATCCCCGGCGGAGAGAGCACCACCATCGGCAAGCTGATGAGGGAGTACAGCCTAGTGGATGAGCTGAGGAAGCTCATATCTAAGGGCTTCCCCATCATGGGCACCTGTGCGGGAATGATTCTCCTGGCGAAGCAGGTTCAGGGACTGAAACAGCATACGCTGGAAGCGATGGATATTGAGGTGAGGCGCAATGCCTTTGGCCGGCAGGTGGATAGCTTCGAGATGGCTCTCGAGATCCCGGTGCTGGGGCAGCCATCTTTCCCAGCGGTTTTCATTCGCGCCCCCTGGGTCGAAAAGGTGGGTGAGGGAGTAGAGGTATTAGCAAGCCTGCCCGACGGCACCGCTGTTGCGGTAAGACAGGGGAACCTGATAGCCACTGCCTTCCATCCTGAGCTCACCGACGATCTCCGATTCCATGACTACTTTTTGTCTATCGTCAACGGCAACTCCAAAGCAAACGCGGATGAAGTGGGATGATTCGTGCCCTTCATCTTACGGACACCCCGGTGCTGCTGCTATTTTTGGGCAGGTCCCCAGTCAATGAGGCGAGGATGCGGGATAGGCTTACCAGCAGGGAGGTTGAACTGCTGGCAGCTGCCCCCCTGCTCAGGAGTTGTCTGATTTCTGATAATAAGCGATGTAGTTTTGTCTGTGTCCACCAGGGGTTCATCCAGGCTTTAGTCTCTCTGAGGAGATGTCGCGGGCCCGGTGCCTGGATGGTAGAGCGGCTCCTTCTATCCCCGGGCCAGGAGTCACTCTGTTTTGACCTTCTGGAGAAGCTGGCCTTTGCCGGAGGTAAAATCAAGGCCGAGCGGCTTTTCTTACGCCTCGACTCCTCCAGCCCTGCGGTTGACATGGCGAAACAGGCCGGCTTCAGTCAGTACCTCACTGAGTATCTGTACTGCCTGGAGGAAGGACGTCAGACGGAGCCAAAGGAATCGCGGCTCGTTTTGCGGCCTAAGTCCAGCGCCGATGAACACAGCCTGTTTCGTCTGTACAGTGCTGCTGCACCCCATCAAGTTCGCTGTGTGGAGGGGATGACCTTGCAGGAATGGAGCCAGAGCAGGGATAGCGATGCCACGAGGGAATTAGTCTTGGATAAGGGAGGCGAGATCTCAGCCTGGCTGCGAATCAGGCTGGGCCGAACGGCCGGGCGATTCGAGATAGTCGGGGAGTTGGGTGCAGAGGAATTAGGAGCGTTAGTAGATTACGGCTCGGCCGCGCTTAAGGGCAGACATCCTGTATATTGCCTTGTCCCTGGATTTCAGGAGCAGTTGCGGCGTATACTCGAAGAGTGGGGCTTCTATCAGGCGGCGGCTTACTCCTGCCTGAGCAAACAGCTCGCGGTCAGGGTGCACGAGCCGCAACTGGTGCCGCTACGAGCTTAAGAGGTGGTGGATTAACGGAGGTAACTGGAGCTTATGCAAAAAATAATCACTGATGACCTGGATGCGCTTCTCGATGCGCTCCCTCGCCATATCTCTGAATCTATACGCCACAGGGAAGACCGCAGCGAGCTTCTGGAGGTGGTAATCGACCTGGGTCGGCCGCCCGAGGCGCGTTTCCGGGGCCGGGACGTATTTCTCAGCAACGAAGAGGTAACGGTTGATGACATTGAGTACACGGTCTCGCGCATCGGGGCTTTTGGCGATGACAACCGTGCCGGTATCGCGCGCACTCTGCATCGCATCTCGGCTATCCGCAACCGCAAGGGGCGCGTCGTGGGGCTTTCCTGCCGCGTCGGCCGCGCCGTCTTTGGCACCATCGCCCTGATTAAGGACCTGGTCGAGTCGGGCAGAAGCATCCTGCTTCTGGGGCGGCCTGGGGTGGGCAAGACCACCATGCTGCGCGAGGTAGCGCGTGTCCTCGCCGATGACTTCAATAAGCGTGTGGTGATAGTGGACACCTCCAACGAAATCGCTGGCGACGGTGACATACCTCATCCGGCCATAGGGCGAGCACGGCGGATG
>Ga0315281_10012724_pt1 | contig 11438 bp, 8 predicted proteins | sample YL17G07_0_MG_FD_204540 | JGI IMG/M metagenome (GOLD analysis project Ga0315281, IMG submission 204540) | Sediment microbial communities from Yellowstone Lake, YNP, Wyoming, USA - YL17G07_0 | ecosystem: Environmental > Aquatic > Freshwater > Lake > Sediment | place: USA: Wyoming | collected... | reverse complement strand
TCACCCCGCGTTGTGGACAAGTCTGTGGCGCCAATATCTCCACCTTCATCGCAGCTTGCACCTTGCGTCTCTCATCTCCAAATACCGGTGGATCGATGCCATCACGTAACTTTGAAACAAGCTCTAACGTTAACACCGGGCTCCGTCAACGGGGAGCGGAGCTCCGGGCTCCAGTTGAGGCCGCCGTAGACTTTCTTGAACCGGTAGCGGCCGTTCTCGATCACGTAGTCCGCGCCGAGGAGGCCGCCGGCGACGGTCTTGGGCTGGTAGGGTGAATCCCCTCCGGAGACCCGGTGATGGCCGACTCCGAGCTCCGAGCACATCCACTGGATGACCCGGTTGAGGTCGTTGCGGCAGGAAAGGTCGGGGAGAAAGACGGCGTATTTTTCGCGCATGGCCTTCCAGTCGGCGCCGTGCATGTTCGTGGCGTAGAAATAGTCGCGGTTGATGCGCCAGGCTTCGTTGAAGATCTGATTCCATTCAGCCCGGGGATCGACGCGAACTTCGATGGCTTCGGTGTCGATCCGGCCCTTGCCCGGCTCGGGCTTCTGACCCGCCGGGACGATGCTCCAGGCGTCGCGCGACCGGAAACCGATCTTCTTCCTGTCGGCGGAAATGAGATAGCCGTTGAGGCCGGTGAGGACCACCTCGTCCTTCCGTTGTTTGAAATCGTACTTGTGGAGCGACGCGCCGGCGTCGGGGCCCGCGGCTGGACCGATGTCAGGCGGGTTCTCCAGGTAATAGAGCTGGCCGGCCTCGCCCGCCTGCAGGCCGCGATAGCTTCCGGCCTGGATCGGGAGGGCCAGGATGCGCTCGTTCAGTCCGTCGAAATCCATGACGACCGTTTCCACGGGCTTCGCCGCCGCGTCCTTGGCATTCTTGGTCTTTTCCGGCGCCGCCTTTTCCTTATCTGAGACGCCTTTCTCCTCGTCGCTTTCCTTGGCCAGGGGCGAAGGCGCGTCTTTGGTCAGGACGGCGACGTAAATGGCGTTGGTCTGCCTCATGTCGGCGCTCGACTGGTCGAACCACTGCTTGACCGGCCCGGCGTCGGTCGAGGCGAAAAAGTAGAGGTACTTGCCCCCGGCGTCGAAGACGGGTTCGCTCGCCTCGCTCAGCCCGTCGGTTATCGCCGTTGACTTGTCCCCGTCGAGCGAATAGACATAGACCCTCTGGATATAGGTGTTCGTGTTAAGGGTATAGACGATCCAGCGGGAATCCGGCGACCAGTTCGAATAGGAGGACGGGGGCATGAGGGCGTCGTCGGCGACCTTTTTCGCGGCGCCGGTCTTCAGGTCGATGAAATAGAGGCTTCCGGAATTGTCGTTATAGGAGATCTTCCGGCTGTCCGGGGACCAAACCGGGGAATCATAGAATCCGGCCCCCGTCAGTTTGAATCTCTTAGCCTCCCCCTTGCCGTCCTGGCCGCGGACGATGAGCTCGTATTCGCCGGACTCGTCGGAGAAATAAGCGATGGACTTTCCGTCCGGCGACCAGATGGGCGAACGCTCGTTCACCCCGGGAGTTTCGGTCAGGTTCCTCGGGTCGCCTTTTTCCGCAGGGGCCGTGACGATCTCGCCCCGGAACTCGAAGGCGACCCTAGCCCCCGTGGGAGAGATCGCGGAGTTCCTGATCCAACGGCTTCCCTTGACGAAGCGCTCCCTGAGCTCTCCCAAATCAGCGGCGACGCCGATAGCAAGCTTGGTGCTCTTGCCGGTTTCCGGGTCGAGGACGTGGAGCCGGCCAGCCTGCTCGTAGATGATCCTGCCGCCGCCGGCCGAGGCGTTAATCACCGGGAAATCCTTATGGTCCGTTAGCTGTTCGATCGCCTTGGATTTCGTGTCGTAGGAGAAGATGTTGAACTCGCCGTTCCGGTCCGACCGGAAGAAGACCTTGTCCCCGATCCACATCGGCCCGGGATCGTTGGCCCGGCCTTCGGGCTGGGGGATCTTCTCGATGGAATTGTCCTTCGTGTCGAAAATCCAGATGATGGAGGCGGTCCCGCCCCGGTAATGCTTCCATTGAGTGAATGCGTCGTAGAGGGGGTTATAGGCCAGTCGCGTCCCGTCGGGCGAATAGACGGCCCTGAAGGCGTTGGGAATCTTGAGCCGCTCGGGGAATCCTCCCCCGACGGGGACCGTGAAGAGCTGGGCATAGCGTCCGGTGAAAGAGAAGCGGCCCGAATTGAAAAGAACGGCCGAGCCGTCCGGCGTAAAACCCTGGACGATGTCCGCCCCCGGATGCCAGGTGAGACGCTTGGGGACTCCGCCTGACGCGGGGACGACGTAGACGTCCGTATTGCCGTCATACTGGCCGCTGAAGGCGATGAGCCCGCCATCGGGGGAAAAAACCGGATTCATTTCCAGTCCGATATCGGTCGTCAGGCGCCTCGCGTTCCGGCCGTCTAGGTCGGCAGTCCAGAGGTCGTTGGCATAGACGAAGGCGATCTGCGTCGGGCCGATCGCGGGCTGGGTCAGAAGTCCAGTATCTTTGGTGTCGATGCCATAGGAAAAAAGGGATGCGAAAAGGATAATTCCCAGGCAGAAAATAAATCTCGGGGGCGATGCTTTCATCATGATGACGACCTTTTCTTCCTGATTTCGTCGAGAACAACCTTGGCCTCGGGGGCGTTTTTAAAGAAAGCCGTCAATTTCTCGCACGGGTACTCGTCACAATAGGCGCAGTTTTTCACGTTCTTTTCCTTCGCGCACTTCCTGATCTCGCATTTGCCGCAATAATTGAACAACCTCGACGATTGGGAGACACAGCCGTCGCAGTTGATATCGCCGGGCTTGATGTCCGCATGGAACATCTCGGACCATTTCTTGGCGGTCTCCTCACGCATTTTGTCGTCATTTTTCTGGGTCGCGATGAACGTCGGGCACTCCGAACACCCGATCCCGCAGAAGGCGATCATCTTCTCCTGTGCAGGAGCCGTTGTTTGGGCTCCCCGGCTTCCGGCAGCCCTGGCCGCCTTTTTTCCTCGGAGCCAGGCAGGTAAATTAAAGACCGAAACAACCGCCAGCACGCAGGTCTTCAGAAAATCCTTTCGCGTCAGTTTTTTCATCCAACGATCCTCCTCTTATCTGATTCGCCATTTATCATACAGGATTCCATAGCCCTATTGTCAAAGAGATTTTCGGCCAGGATATCATTTAATCTTCAAGCCGCAAGTTCATAGTGCCTTAATTCGCGTGACGTGAAAGAGAATCTTGTCTGGGGGCACGTATTTGTTATAATGGAATGCTGAAAATGATCGAACTCAAGGACCGGTTGAAACGGACGATCTTCGAGAGGGTCCGGGAGAAATACCCGCTCGCCCTTTCTGACATCGAGATCGCGCCGACGCCGAACGCGAAGATGGGTGACCTCGCCCTGGCCTTTCCCCTCCATCTGGCCAAGAAGGTCAAGGCCAATCCCAGGAGAATCGCCCAGGACGTCCTCGGTCTCCTCGGCCCCCTGGAGGGCGTGAGCAAGGCGGAGATCGCCGGTGCCGGTTTCATCAACCTCTTCCTCGACAGAAAGAGCTTCTTCCGGAACCGGCTCCGCGCGTCGGGAACACGGGCGTTTGCCGCCGAGGAAGCGAAGATCATCATCGAACACACCAACATCAACCCGAATAAGGCCGCCCATATCGGCCACCTCCGAAACGCCGTCCTCGGCGACACCCTCGCCCGGTGCTTAAGATACAGGGGAGAAAATGTTGAGGTCCAGAACTACATCGACGATACCGGCGTCCAGGTCGTCGACGTCGTTTTCGGCATCCTGGAGCTCGAAAAAAAAGACATCACGGATCTCGAAGCGCTCGAGGGCAAGTTCGATTACTACTGCTGGGACCTTTACGCACGGATCTCCGGGTACTTGACCGCACATCCTGAAGCCCAGGCCCGGAAGGCTGAGATCATGAAGGGGATCGAGCACGGCGGGAACACCGGGGCCGAAATGGCCCGCTATGTCTCCAGGCGGATCGTGAGGGCGCACCTGGCGACCATGCGCCGCATCGGCATCGGCTATGACGTCCTTCCCTGTGAGAGCAGCATCCTCCATTTGAAGTTCTGGGATAAAGCGTTTGCCCTCCTCAAGGAAAGAGAGGCCATCTATCTCTCGGACGAAGGCGTCAACAAGGGCTGCTGGGTGATGAAGCTCGAAGAGGACGAAGAAAGGGAAAAGATCATCGTCCGCTCCGACGGGACCGTGACCTACGTAGGGAAAGACATCGCCTACCAGCTCTGGAAATTCGGACTCCTCGAGAAAGATTTCTATTACGAACCCTTCCTCGAGGAAGACAGCAAGACTCTCTGGATCTCGACGGCCGAACCCAGGCCGGATTCCCCCCACTTCGGCGGCGGCAGCCGGGTCTATAACGTCATCGACACCCGCCAGGCCTACCTCCAGAAAGTCGTCACCCAGGGACTCAGGTCCCTCAAGTTCGCTGCCCAGGCTGAAAAGTCTATCCACTTCTCCTATGAGATGGTCGCGCTCTCCCCTAAGAGCCTGAAGGAGCTCGGCTACCAGGCTTCGGAAGAGGAAAGGGACCGCTCCTTCCTCGAGGTTTCGGGGCGGAAGGGCCTGGGCGTCAAGGCAGACGACCTCCTGGACCGCCTGGAGGAGAAAGCCCTGGCCGAGGTCGAAAAGAGAAATCCCGCCCTCGAGCCAGGCGCAAAGAAGGCGATTGCCCGGGAGATCGCGACGGCCGCCCTTCGTTACTTCATGCTCAAGTTCGCCAGAAACTCCCTCATCGTCTTTGACTTCGAGGAGGCTTTGAGCTTCGAAGGAGAAACAGGCCCCTATCTCCAGTATACCTGCGTCCGTCTCCGGAGCATCTTCCGCAAGCTCGAGGAGAGGACGGGCATGACCGAGGACCGCGTGCGCGAGTCGGCCGGCTCTTGGGATGTGCCGCTGGACATCCTCAGCGCCGGGGAGGGAGCCGACTTTTGGGACCTCGTTTTCTACGCCTCGACCTTCGAGGAGGAGGTCCGTCACGCCGTGAACTCTCTGGAGTTTTCCTACCTGGCCAAGTTCACCTTCAACCTCTGCCAGAAGCTCAACGCCTATTACCACCACTACCCCATCCTGGCCGAGGAGAACCTGGACCTTAGACTTTTCAGGTTGATGGTCATTCATGATGTCAAGAGAACGTTGGAAACCGCGCTCGCTCTCATGGGCGTTCCCTTGCCCGAGAGGATGTGAAAGACCGCGCGTTCCCGTTATTACGGGTCTGTCTGACGTCGTAAGGATATGAAACGCTTCAGGCGGAAATGAAGTTAAATCCCAGCATGGAGGCACGCCATGATCGAAGTTAAGGAACTGGTCAAAAGATACGGTGACTTCCCGGCGGTCAAAGGCATCAGCTTCAAGGTCGAGCAGGGCAAGATCTGGGGGCTCCTCGGCCCGAACGCCGCCGGAAAGACCACGACCATGAGGATCCTGACCGGTTACCTGCCGGCCACAGACGGGAAGGCCGTGGTTGCGGGATTCGATGTCTTTGAGCAGGCGAACGAGGTCAAGAAGGCCACCGGCTACCTGCCGGAAGTCGTCCCTCTCTACCCGGAGATGACCGTCTCCTCATATCTCGGCTTCGTGGCCGAGATCAAGGGGGTCTCCTCCTCGAAGAAAAAGGAGGCTGTCGGCCGGGCCCTCCACGCTGGAGGGCTGGAGTCGGTCCGGCACCGGCTGATCAAGAACATCTCCCGCGGTTACAAGCAGCGGGTCGGCATCGCCCAGGCCCTCATCAACGATCCCCAGGTCCTCATCCTGGACGAGCCGACGATCGGGCTGGACCCGGCCCAGATCATCGAGATCCGAGAGCTCATTAAGTCGCTCCGGGGCGAGCACACCATCCTGCTTTCGACCCATATCCTGGCCGAGGTCACCCAGATCTGCGACGGCGTCGTGATCATCAACGAGGGCAAGCTCATGGCCTCGGGCTCCTTGGATGAACTGACGGCGTCCTACGGCGGGAGAGACGGAACGTTCATCAGACTCCGCAAGGGTGGCGAAGAGGCGGCCGTGCTCTTCCGCGGCCTGCCCGGGGTCGAGACGGCCGTCCCGGAGGGCGGCGAGGTCCGGATCGAATGGGGCCGCGGCCTGGACTGCCGTGACGACGTCGTGCGTTTGGCGGTCGAGAAAGGCCTCGGGCTCCTGGAGATGCGGCCCATCGCCATAAACATCGAGGATCTTTACCTCAAGATCGTCTCAGGAGGCATCGTCCAATGAAAAACGTCTGGTTCCTAGCCAAGAAAGAACTTGTGGCGTATTTCACGTCACCCATCGCCTATGTCGTGATCGCCGTGTTCCTGCTGTTGGTCGGGTTCTTCTTCTACAGTCTCGTCATGTGGTTCAATTCCCAGGCGATGCAGCTCGCCCAGAACCCCGCCTACTACCAGCAGATCAACATCAACCAGATGGTCTTCTCCCCCCTCTTCCACAACATGTCCATCATCCTGCTCCTGATGCTTCCGCTCCTCACCATGCGGCTCTTCGCGGAGGAGAAGAAGATCGGCACGGAGGAACTGCTCTTCACCTCGCCCGTCTCGGTCAACCAGATCATCCTGGGCAAGTATCTGGCCTCGCTCATCGTCCTCGCGGTCATGCTCCTCCTGACGGGACTTCTCTCAATCTTCACCTTCGCCTACGGCAACCCCGAGGTGGCGCCGCTTCTCGACGGTTACCTGGGGCTCTTCCTCATGGGAGGCGCGTTCCTGGCCATCGGCATCTTTTACTCCTCCCTCACCGAGAACCAGATCGTCGCGGCCATCCTGACTTTCGGGACGCTCCTCCTTTTCTGGGTCCTGAACTGGGCGGGCTCGGCGGCCGAAGGGATCTGGAAGGATGTCCTCAACTACGTTTCCTTCTTCCAGCATTTCGACGACATGACCCGGGGCATCCTGGACACTTCGGACCTCATCTATTACTTGAGCTTCTCTTTCTTCGGGCTCTTTCTCACCCACTCCGTGATCCAGTCCAGGCGTTGGAGATAAGACCATGGAAAAGATCAAACGCTCTTTGAATTACATCGGACTCGCCCTCATCCTCGCGGGCCTCGTCACGCTCAGGATCCGGCCCCAGGCGAGAACGGCCGCCCTCATCGCCGTCCTGCTCGGCCTGGCCGCGATCGCCGCTTACATCGTCCTCAACCTGTCTTCGCTGAAGAAAGGCTTCAAGCGGAGGTCCTTCATCTATTCGAGCAACATGCTCCTCGTCGTCGTCCTCGTCCTGGCCATCCTGATCCTCGCAAACGCCTTCCTCGCCAGACACCATTACCGGATGGACTTCACGTCTTCGAAGCTCCATTCCCTCTCCGATCAATCTGTCAAGGTCGTCAAGGCGCTCAAGAACGATATCATCATCAAGGCCTTCTTCAGGGAGGGGAACTACAGCCGGGGCTCGATGCAGAACCTGATGAAGATCTACGCCTACGAGTCCCCGAAGCTCAAGGCCGAATTCATCGACCCGGACAAGAATCCCGGCTTGGTGAAGCGTTACCAGGTCACCCAGGACGGGACGACGATCTTCGAGTTCGGCGACAAGGACAGCCGGATCACGTCCGCGACCGAGGAGGACATCACCAACGCCATCATCAAGATTACCCGCGAAAAAAAGAAGACGATCACCTTCCTCGAAGGACACGGCGAGGAGACGATCGCGGAGAGCGGGGACAACGGCTATTCCACCGCCAAAGGCGAGCTCGAGAAGATGGGCTACGAGGTCAAGAAGCTCGCCCTGGCTCTTTCCGCGAATTTCCCCGCCGACTGCGCCCTCCTGGTCATCCCCGGTCCCAAGAAGGCCCTCCTCCCGAACGAGGTCGACACCATCAAGGGCTATGTCGGCCGCGGCGGGCGCGTCTTCTTCATGCTCGACCCCGAGACGGACCCCGGCCTTGCGCCCCTGCTGGCGGATTACGGCCTCAAGCTTGAGAACGACCTCATCGTCGATACAGTCTCAAGGCTCCTCGGCGGCGACTATTTCATGCCCGTCGTCAGCGAATACGAATATCACGATATCACCAAGAACTTCCGCTACGCGACGTTCTTTCCCTTCGCCCGCTCCATAGAGCCGACCGGCAAAAAACCCGACGGAGCGACCGTTACGGTCATCGCCAGGACCAGCCCCAACTCGTGGTCGGAGCGACAGCTCGACCAGAAGCAGGTCAAGTTCGACAAGGACAAGGACAAGCAGGGGCCGATCTCCCTGGCCGTCGTGGAGACGCTCAAGGTCAAGGGGACGGAAACGAAGGACGTTCCTCCGGCGGACAAGCCCGCCGGCGAGAAGGAGGCACGGCTGGCCGTGTTCGGCGATTCGGACTTCGCCGCCAACAGATACTACAACACCTCCGGAAACGGAAACTTCTTCCTTATTACCGTGAACTGGCTGACCGAGGAGGCCGACCTCATCTCCATCCAGCCCAGGACCTCCTCGCCGAGGACGATCCAGCTCAGCCCGTCCCAGGGCCGGCTCCTCTTCTTCGTCTCGGTCATCCTCCTTCCGTTCGCCGTCCTGGTCCTCGGGATCTTCGTCTGGCTCCGCAGGAGGTCGTTGTGAAGTTCAAGAACACGATCGTCCTTTTCGCTGTCTTCCTGGTTCTGCTCGTCGCCGTCCTGCTTTTCGAATCCAAAGGGCTCAAAAACAAGGAAAAGAAAGAAAAAGAGGCCAAGCTCGTGGACCTGGCCGCGGCCGACGTCCGTAAGATCACGCTCAACAACGAGAGCGGCGCCATAACCTTCCAAAAGGACGAAAAGGGCGTGTGGCGGATAACCGCACCCCTGAAAGGCCAGGCCGACGACATGGAAGTAAACAGCCTGGCTGAAAGCTTCGCCGGCCTCGGGATCGAACGGGTCGTGGAAGCCGAGCCGAAGGATGTCAAGACCTACGAGATCCCAAAGAGGGAGGTCACGCTATGGGTTAAGGACAAGGAACTGCCGGTTAAGGTCCTCATCGGCATGGAGAACCCCATAGACAACACTCTCTTCGCCAAACGGGAGGACGAGAAGCGGGTTGTTCTCCTGGCTAGCTCCCTCAAGACAACGGTGGACAAGAAGCTCTTCGACTTTCGGCAAAAGGACGTTTTCAAATTCGATACGGCGGACGTCCGGGCGATAAGGGTCCGGGCCGGAGACGTAGTTTGGGCGGCCTCGAAAAAACACGACGGCTGGGAATTGACCGCACCGATCGCAGCCCTGGCTAACGGAAACAAGCTCGACAGCCTCCTTTACGCCCTGTCCGGACTGAAGGCGAAGGAATTCGTCTCGGAGAGAAAGTCGGACGAGGACATCAGGAAAAACGGTTTGGACAAGCCGGAATACGAGGTTAACCTTTCCATGCCTACGGTAAACAAGGAGGCCGTCCTCTTTCTCCACAAAAGCGACGACAAGGTCTATGCCGCCGGTTCCCTCTCCGACAAGATCGTCCTGGTCGACGGAACAGTCCTCAACGATCTCGGGAAAAAGGCCGATGAATACCGTGAGAAAAAGGCGGCCGTCTTCAATAGTTGGGAGGCGGACAGGATATCCGTGAAGAAAAGCGGTTTCGCCGTCGCGGCCGTCAAGGAAAAGGTCAAGGACGAAGAGAAGTGGCGCCTCGAAGCGCCCGACAAGCCCGAGGCCGACAGCTCGAAGGTCGAAACCTTCATCCGCAGAATCGAAAGCCTCGAGGCCGTGGAGTTTATCGACACGCCCAAGGACCTGGCGGAATACGGTCTGGACAAACCGGAGGCCGAGGTGAAAGTGCGGGTCAAGGATGGAGAGACCAAGGTCCGAGAGTTCACCATCCTCGTCGGCAGGGAAGACAAGGAGAAAAAACAAGTCGTCGTGAAAAACGCCGGGCTCGGCTACCTCTTCAGGGTGGACTCCACCTTCCTTGAAGACTTCCCTAAGGAAGCCAAGGATTGGAAGGCCGCGGTTAAGCCCGAGCCGGCCGGAGAGAAGAAATGACGAGCGGGGATATGCCCCGCGGCTTGCCGCGGGGAACCGCTCGTCGGGGGATCCAAGGGGGTATTCCCCCTTGGTCGCAGGGCGCGGGTTCATGCCCCGCCCGAGAAAGGGAGGCAGGGAGCGAAGCGACCGTTGGAAGGGGGAAACGCGAAGCGGGTTCCCCCTCCAAGTTGACTTCGGCCCAAAGACTGAATGATACCGGCCCCGAGGCCCCTGACCCTGGGGCCGAAAGATAGCGGGGCATGATCGAAAACAGCGCCCCCTCTCCCGGCTTTACGAAAGATCTCCTCGCTTGGTATAGGCGCCATCACAGGAATCTCCCTTGGCGCGGGACCTCGGACCCATACGCTATATGGGTCTCGGAGATCATGCTCCAGCAGACCACGGTCCAAACCGTCATCCCCTACTATGAAAAATGGCTGGCGCTCTTTCCCGACCTCGGATCTCTGGCCCAAGCGCCCCTCAAGAAGGTCCTCAAGGCCTGGCAAGGGCTCGGCTATTACGCCAGGGCGCGAAACATGAGACAAGCGGCGCAGGTCCTCATCAAGCGATATGACCGCCGTTTCCCCAGCCGATATGAAGAGCTCCGGAAGCTTCCCGGCTTCGGCCCCTACACCACGGCCGCAGTCCTGAGTCTTGTCTTTGACATGCCCCATCCCGTGCTCGACGCCAATGTCCGGCGCGTCGTGATGCGGCTCGCCCGCATGTCCGGAAGATCCGGCACTGGGAAAGACAAGCTCATCATGAAGCGTCTTCACGGCTGGATCCCGCTCAAAAAGCCGGGGCTCTTCAACCAGGCGATGATGGAGCTCGGCGCGCTCGTCTGCAGGCCCCGAAGCCCTTTATGCCTCCTCTGCCCCGTCAGCAACTTTTGCCGGGCTTACGAGGCCGGCGAACAGGAGGTCATCCCCAGTCCTAAAAAGAGAAGCGTAACGAACATTGAGGCGGTCGTCGGAATCATCTGCAAAGACGGGAAATACCTCATTCAGAAGCGGCCTTCCTCAGGTCTGCTGGCGGACCTCTGGGAATTCCCGGGAGGAAAAAGGAAGCCCGGGGAAACCCTCGTGGAGGCCCTCCGCCGTGAGCTCAGAGAAGAGCTGGGAGTCGAGGTCGCGGCGGCGCGGCCGCTCATTTCGGTCCGCCACGCTTACACGCGGTTCCGGGTCAGGTTGCACGCTTATGAATGCCGCCTCAAAGCAGACCCGAAGCCCGATCCCAAGAAACGACGCTGGGTTTCTTTGCGGGCCCTCCGCCGATACCCCTTCCCTTCCGGCAGCGCCCGGATCGTCGATCATCTGGAAAGCCTCGTTTGAATTCGTTCATTCTCGCCGGAAGCCGGAGCCTATTGTCTTTTCAATTAATCGGGGACACGATACCAATTTCCGAATTAAGATTCTTTACACTCATTTTCGACAGTTCCATCGACGCTTTAAAAAGCCGCTCTCACATAATCAACGACTTACGCTTGAAAAGGCCGTTTTTGCCTGCAAATGTAGTGCCTAAATAGTTTTG
>Ga0315281_10012723_pt1 | contig 11438 bp, 9 predicted proteins | sample YL17G07_0_MG_FD_204540 | JGI IMG/M metagenome (GOLD analysis project Ga0315281, IMG submission 204540) | Sediment microbial communities from Yellowstone Lake, YNP, Wyoming, USA - YL17G07_0 | ecosystem: Environmental > Aquatic > Freshwater > Lake > Sediment | place: USA: Wyoming | collected... | reverse complement strand
ACAGCCGTTTAGCACACGTGAGAGAGAATCGGCTACCATCAGAGCTACTTTGACGTCCGTCTATCTCTATTCAATTGTCAAAGAACGTTTTATATTCAACCCTCACCCTATTGTGACACAGTCTCCGAGGGGGAGGGGCGAGGTGGGGGGTGTTCGCTTTATTCGGTGTCATTCGTTTTACTCGTTATTAATTTATGGAAACTGGAGAAAAAGTAAACAAAGGGCTTAAAGGGCTCGAAGAAAAGGTCTTTGATCGCGACTTGTGCGCTGATTGTGGGGCTTGTCTCTCCTTATGTCCTTATCTCCGTTCGTGGAAGGGCAGGGTCGTTAAACTCGATAATTGCAATTTGGAAGAGGGGCGATGTTTTGCTTACTGCCCCCGAACCGAGGTTGACCTGAATAAAGTCTATAACAAGATTTTTGGAAAGAGCTATGAAGAGATTGAAATGGGTCCTTTCAGAAAGATCATGATGGCCCGCGCCAAAGATCCCATCTGGACAAAGAAGGCTCAAACCGGAGGTGTGGTTTCTGCCCTGATTGATTTTGCCTTACGAGAAGGAGTCATCCAGGCTGGAGTTCTTACTCCCCGTGATGGAGATCTTCTCCCTCAGGGGAAGATCATCACGAGCCGCAAAGCAATCCTCGGCTGTGCCGGTTCAAGTTATGTTTCCGGTCCTACTCTGGAGGCATTAAATAGAGGACCGTGGAAGGGAGAGGAACGGATAGGGATCGTAGGTTTACCCTGTCAGGTACTGGCCCTGGCGAGAATGAAAACTTCAGAGCTTGAAAAGAAAACTCCTATAGACCGGGTGGATCTTGTGATCGGCCTCTTCTGCACCTGGGCTCTCGACTACAAACCATTTATGGCTTTCTTATTTGAGCGGGTTGGTAGCCGCTCGATCAAAAAGCTGAACATCACACCGCCTCCGGAGAGAATATTGGAGGTGACATCTGGAGGAACATTATATCGGATACCTGTTGATGACATCCGGTCTTTTATTCGACCCGGTTGCCGCGTCTGCCTTGACATGACTGCTGAACTTTCAGACATCTCTGTTGGAACAGTCGAAGGGAAGGAAGGCTGGAACACGGTGATTGTACGCACAGCGATGGGTGAAAATCTTTTAAGACGGGCTAAGAAGGCGGGTGTCATCGAAACCCGACCTCTCTCTAAGGATAATCTGGATCATCTTAAAGAGGCCTCGCTCCTCAAGAAGAGGCGGGCCATCGACGCCCTCAAGGGAAAGGAAGGGGTTGAAACAGCCTACTTTAACCTCTCGGCCAATTTGATCAAGCGCATACTTTCGGAGTCAGGGGAGGCCACACCATGAGCTCCATTGCCCAGAATGCTCCTGGGAAAACAGTCCTTCTGATGGGAAACGAGGCCATTGCCCGTGGGGCTCTTGAAGCAGGGGTGAAGGTCTGTGCTGCCTATCCGGGGAACCCCTCGTCTGAAATCATCGGCACCTTAGCCAAAGTAGCTGAAGAAATGGGTCTTCATGTGGAGTGGTCGGTAAATGAGAAGGTTGCTCTGGAAGTGGCAGCCGCTGCGTCTTTTGCAGGACTCAGGGGCCTCTGTGCCATGAAGCAAAACGGGCTCAATGTGGCTTCTGACTTCCTTCTCAACCTCAATCTCTCGGGATGTCGCGGGGGTCTTGTCCTGGTCGTCGCGGATGATCCGGCAGGAGTCTCTTCCAGCAATGAGGAGGATTCCCGTATCTTTGCCAAGCTGGGCGATCTGCCTCTTTTGGAGCCTGCCAGCTTCCAGGAAGCCAAAGAAATGACCAAATCGGCTTTCGAGATCTCCGAGCAACTTGGGCTGCCTGTTCTGATTCGAAGTGTTACTCGGGTCTCCCATGCACGGGGAAATGTGTGTCTCGATGAACTTCCCCAATCGGGTCCCAAACCGAGGTTTGAAAATTCTCAACGATTTTTTGCTCTTCCTGCAGTGCTTAACCACAAACTCCTTCATGAAAAGCTCAACAGGGCTAAGCAGATGGTCGAAGAATCGCCATTCAATTTCTATCGAGGTCCTGAAAAACCCGAATTGATGGTGGTCACGAGCGGAAGCGGATGGATGTATTCATTGGAAGCAGTGATTAACCTGAATGTTCAGGACAGAGTCGGAATTCTTAAACTGGGGACCACATGGCCCCTTCCTGAGAGCTATGTCCTCGAGCACCTCAAGAAGGCGGATCGGATCCTTTTTATCGAGGAAGTGGACCCCTTCTTAGAGAATAACGTTAAGGAAATATATGCTCAGAGCTGTCTTGTCCTGGGGCTAAAAGCCTTTTTTGGAAAGGCAAGCAAGCATATCCCCGACGTCGGCGAGCTCAACCCTGAAATTGTCACTCATGCTATTCAGAATCTTATTCAAGTTCCTTATGAACCGCGGCCTGCTGATTATGCCCTGCGCGCCCATGAGGCTGCCGCTGAACTTATCCCTGCCAGGGCACTTAGTTTCTGTGCAGGTTGCCCGCACCGAGCCACTTACTGGGCAGTGAAGATAGCTCTCGCTTTAGATGGGAGAGATGGTTTTGTTCTTGGAGACATCGGTTGTTATTCCCTGGGAATGGGCCCTTCTGGTTTTGGACAGATGAGAACCTTGCACGCCATGGGTTCAGGCACTGGCCTCGCATGCGGATTCGGTCAGCTCAATCGCTTTGGGCTGGAGCAGCCCGTGATCGCTGTCTGCGGCGATTCGACCTTTTACCACGCAGCCATGCCGGCTCTGGTTAATGCCTATTACAATGGTGCCAACTTCTTGCTTCTTCTTTTAGACAACAGTGCGACCGCCATGACAGGTTTCCAGCCCCATCCGGGAACAGGTTCCACAGCCACAGGAAAAGAAGCTCCGGTGATCGATCTTAAAGCCATCTGCGAAGTTTTTGGGGCTCGTGTGGAGGTGGTTGATCCCTTTGACGTGGCGGCAACGGTGGAGACCCTCTTGAAGCTCCTTCAGGATGAGAAGGGGGTAAAGGTCTTGATCCTTAAGCGTGAGTGTGCCTTGGTCAGTGCAAAGCATCAAAAAAGACTTTACCGGGTCGAAGTCGACCAGGAGCGCTGCCTGGGTGAAACCTGCGGCTGCAACCGGCTTTGCACACGAATTTTTAAATGTCCAGGGCTGATGTGGGATAAGGCCGCTGGAAAGGCACGCATTGACGAGGCCATCTGCACGGGTTGCGGGGTCTGTACTGAAATATGCCCTGTTTCGGCGATCAGGAAGGAGAAGGATTAGATGTTCATCTCAAAAGATCCCTTCAATGTCATCATTGGTGGAGTCGGCGGACAGGGAAATGTTTTAGCCTCTCAGATTCTGGGTGAGATGATGGTTTCTCAGGGATATGTCATCACCATTGGAGAGACTTATGGCGCCTCGCAGCGCGGAGGGGCGGTCATGAGCCACTTGAGAATCTCGGGGAAGGACCAATTTTCGCCCCTGATTCCAGAAGGGCAGTGCGATCTGCTCATAGCACTGGAACCGGCTGAAGGACTTAGGATACTCGGCCACTATGGCAATCCCAGAGTGATGACGCTTCTCAACACCCGGCCCATTCAGCCCATGGATGTCATCTCAGGGAATTCCACTTACCCAGAGGTATCGCAATTGATTGCCAAAGTAAAGGAGCTAAGCAGGCAGGTATGGACGCTGAATGCCACGGAGGTTGCCTTGGAGATGGGCGACCCCATCTTCTCAAATATCGTCATGTTGGGAGCCCTTTGTGCCATTCAGGTGTTGCCTATCAATCGGCAAGGGTTTGAGTTGGTCATCAGGGATCTGCTGCCTTCTCGAACACTGGATGAAAACCTGAAGGCCTTTGATAGAGGAAGGGAGGTAGTCCAAGAGCTTCGTTAATTAATGAGAAATAGGAAATTAGAAGCAGGAAATGGGAAGTGAAAGATAAGAAATGAGAAATAAGAAGCGAAAAATGGGAAGTGAAAAGTTACAAATGATGAGTGGAATCAATTTCCACAGACCAAATAAAAAGTCCTCAAATCTTGCCCTTCAAACCTTACAAAAATTCTGCCGGAATTAATATTCTTACCCTCAAGAAATTACAAATGAGATATGGGTGGTGATGAGCGAGATTGAGTTTATCTTTTTCCCGCTCTATATTTTTCTGCTACCTCTTTAAATCCAGGGAGTGCCCCTTCGATCACCTTCTTATCCACCGCGTAGGCAATTCTGAAATAGCCAGGTTTTCCAAAACCGCTACCTGGAACCGTCAGGATCCTTTTCGATTGAAGTTCTTTGACAAAGGCCACATCATCTTCAATGGGAGCTTTTGGGAAGAGATAGAAAGCCCCTTGAGGTTTCACCACTTCGTAGCCAAAGGCGGTTAGGGAATTGTAAAAGAGATCCCGCTTTTCCTCATATTCTCTGATGTTCACCGAATTCTTCTGGAGGGGAGCGACTAATCTCTGCATCAATGCCGGGGCGTTGACGAAACCGAGAGTTCGATTAGCAAAGACAATCGCAGAGATCAGTTCGTTGACTTCCTCACAAAGGGGGTGCACGGCAATATAGCCGATCCTCTCTCCTGGAAGAGAGAGGTCTTTGGAATGGGAGGTCACACGAATCGTATGGGGATAGTAACGAAAGGCAATAGGAAGCTGGATTTGATCGAAGACGATCCGCCGGTAGGCCTCATCGGTAATGAGGTAGAGGGTTTTTCCCAACTCCTTACTTTTCTTTTTTAACAACTTCCCCAATTTTTCAAAAGAGGCTTGATCGTAAACAACGCCTGTTGGATTATTGGGTGAATTGATCAGGATGGCTTTGGTCTTCGCTCCAATCGCCTTCTCAATCTCTTTCAGGTTGAGTGAGAAGTCGCCATTGGTTTCGACTAATCGAATTTCACCTCCACAATTTCCAATGTAAAATTTGAATTCCATAAAGTAAGGGGAAGGGACGATGACCTGATCTCCTTCATCTAAGATCGCCTTTAAGACCACATTGAGACCACCGGCAGCCCCTACGGTCATCACAACATGCTTTTCATTGAAAGGAAGTCCAGATTCTTCTGAAAGAAATTCAGCAATCGCACATCGCGTATCACTGTAACCGCAGTTCGGCATATAACGATGCATTCCCGGAATCGGGCAATCGGCAAGGGCTTTCAGTGCCTTCTTCAGGGAAGCAGGAGGTTCGAGATTAGGATTTCCAAGGGAAAAATCGAAGATGTTTTCCTCACCATAAAGTCTTTTCAATTCCTCCCCTTCTTCGAACATCCGCCTCACCCAGGAGGCACCATTTAATGCAGTCTTGACTTTCTTTGAAATGGCCATGCCTGAAATCTCCTTTCTTAATCCCCACACCTCAAAAAATAAAATAGCCATAAGGTTGCCCCTATGGCTATTAAAAATGAAAAAGCCATGGGGCCTTAATGATCACCCATGGCTTCCATCCCGCCATCGGGATTGGATTTATGAGTGACCCTTACCAAAATAAAAATAAAAGAAGTAAAAGTTAAACATTTTTCCTACCTTATTTAAATATTATAAAAATAAAGGAACAGATTTGTCAAGGGGAATTTTCCAATTTTTCCCATTTGGCTGGGCCAGGCCCCCCCTTGGGGGGAGGTGTAAAGCCCCGTTCGGTCCTTCGATGTCACTCAGGACTGAATAAACCTCGGCATTGCGGCAAGTCGAAGGGTTGACTTTTCATAAAAATCTCTTTAATATTGCGAAGATATATTTTCTCTCAAATATTGAGAAGAAGAGATGGCTGGAGAAAAACGGCTCGCCCGAACCAGAAATATTGGGTTTATGGCCCACATCGATGCGGGAAAGACCACTGTCACGGAAAGGGTCCTTTTCTACACAAAGAAGACCCACCGCATGGGAGAGGTGGATGATGGGACAGCCACCATGGACTGGATGCAACAGGAACAGGAAAGGGGAATTACCATCACCTCTGCTGTGACAACGGTCGAATGGAAGGGAAGTACCTTCCATATTATCGATACCCCGGGTCATGTGGACTTCACGATTGAAGTGGAACGATCGCTCAGGGTTTTGGATGGGACCATTGCAATCTTCAGTGCGGTGGAAGGAGTGGAGCCCCAATCCGAGACCGTATGGCATCAGGCAGATAAATATCGGGTTCCGAAAATGGCCTTCGTCAATAAGATGGATCGAATCGGGTCGGATTTCTTCGGGACGGTGAAGATGATGGTTGATCGCCTGGGAGCCAATCCCCTTATCACACAGATCCCCATTGGTGCGGAAGATCGGTTTATCGGAGTGATCGATCTGATCCGGTCCAAAGGGATTGTTTGGGACGAGCATAGCCTGGGGGTCGAATTCAAAGAGATATCGATTCCAAAAGAAATGGAGAAGGAGACTTCCCTTTATCGTTCCAAGCTGATCGAATCCATCGCCGAATTAGATGAACCTCTGATGGAAAAATATCTCAATGGAGAAGAGATTTTAGAATCTGAAATGAAAGCAGCCTTGAGAAAGGCGACCATCTCGATGAAAGCCGTGCCTGTCCTTTGTGGCGCCGCATTGAGAAATCAGGGGATTCAGCCCCTCATCGATGCCATTGTGGATTATCTTCCTTCTCCACTGGATATCCCACCGGTTGAAGGGACGAATCCTGTGACAGGAGAACGGGAGACCAGAATAGCGAAGGATGAAGAGCCATTCACCGCCATCGCCTTCAAAGTGATGATGGACGAGGGCAGGAAACTGGTCTATATCCGGATTTACTCAGGTGTGCTCAAAGTGGGGACGGAAGCCTATAACCCGCGTTTAAAGAAGGGGGAGAAGATCTCAAGAATCTTTCAGATGCATGCCCATCAGCGCAATCGGCTGGAAGAAGCGAAGGCAGGAGAGATTGTGGCGGTCATGGGATTGAAGGAGACCACCACAGGAGACACCCTCTGCGATCGGGGTCATCCCATTCTCCTTGAGCCCATCGATTTTTATAAACCTGTGATGTCCGTTGCTGTGGAGCCAAAGACCAGCAGGGATCAAGAAAAACTTACTGAATCTCTTGAGAAGTTGAGTGAAGAGGACCCCACCTTTCAGGTCAAGGTAGATGAAGATACGGGCCAGACCATCATCTCCGGGATGGGTGAATTGCATCTGGATGTGTTGGTCAATCGCCTCCTGACCGAGTATCATTTGGAAGTGAATGTGGGAAGGCCTCAGGTCGTCTATCGAGAGACGATAGAAAAAGAGGTAGAGACCTCAGCCAAATTTATGAAAGAGATGGATGAGGTCAAGCATTTTGCAGAGGTCTTTTTAAGTGTCTCACCCAATAGACGGGGAAAGGGAATTGAGTTTCATTCTGAAGCCGCGGTGGGAACCCTGCCAGCCGAAGGGCTTCTCTCTGTTGAAGAAGGGATTAGGGAGTCTTCTACGGTGGGGGTCATTTTGGGTTATCCTATGACAGATCTGCGAGTCACTTTGTTAAAAGCGAATATCGATCCCGTTCATCCATCCCCGCTTGCTCTTAAGATTGCTTCCTCCAATGCCTTGCGGGAAGGTTGTCGCAAGGCCCAACCTGTTCTCATGGAACCGATGATGGAGGTCAACATCATCGTTCCAGAAGAATTCATGGGTGAAGTGATAGGGGATTTGAAGGCGAGAAAGAGTTCTATCGAAGCGATTACCCCAAAAGGGAAAGTCACGATGATCAGAGCCATCTCGCCCCTGACTCGGCTGTTCGGTTATTCAACCGATTTAAGATCTCTCACCCAGGGGAGAGGAACCTTCTCCATGCAATTTTCCCATTATGACAAAATGATTTCGTAGAAACAAAGTTCTTGGTGTAAGGGTTAGGGTGAAGATGCCTGTTTCGTGTTTGGGTTAAGTTTTTGGGTTTTAAATCTTTGCCCGTAACCATTTGACCATGTACCAAACGGGCTTCTTAACCCTTATCTAAATCCTTTTCCCGTTGTTCATGGGTTAGGAAACCCTCATGGATCTGGGGCATGGACTTTCTCCATCGAGGTCTGAAGATGATGGATGAAGAGATTCTCCAACTCCTTAGAGATCACTCTTCAACCTTTCTTTCTGGTGAAGAGATCAGCCGTCGTTTGAAGGTGAGCCGGACGGCGGTGTGGAAGAGGATGAAACGGCTCAGGACATTGGGTTATGAGATTGAGGCCTCGACACGATCAGGGTATCGTTTGATCCGATCCCCAGATCTTCTCACTCCATCAGAAATCAAACCCATTCTGAAGACGAAATGGATAGGAAAAACAATCCACCATTTCTACACCCTTGATTCGACGAACTCTAAAGCCTACCAATTGGCTCTCCAGGGTGCTGAGGAAGGGGAAGTGGTCATTGCCGAATCGCAGGAAAAAGGGAGGGGGAGGCTTGGAAGGCAATGGTTCTCTCCTCCTTTTTTAAATCTTTATCTTTCTGTCGTCCTCCGGCCAAAAATTCCACCTCATCAAGCCTCCCTCATCACCCTGATGGCGGCCGTCGCAACGGCAGATGCCATCCAGAAGTTTTCCGGACTCCTTCCATTGATCAAATGGCCCAATGATATCCTTCTCCGAGATCGAAAGGTAGCAGGGCTCCTCAATGAGATTCATTCGGAAATGGACCGAATCCATTTTGTAATTCTCGGGATTGGTGTTAACCTCAATATGGATGAGAAGATGTTTTCAAAAGAGATTCGGTCTGTCGCCACCTCGTTAAAGATAGAGATGGAACAGACGATTTCGAGAAAAACGTTTCTCCAATTTATTTTACAAGAACTGGAAAGGTGGTATTCGATATTTTTGAGAGAGGGCAGCACCCTTATTCTGAAAGCCTGGAGAGATCGGGCTCACATCGAAGGAAGACGAGTGAAGGTCACTTCCTTCGGGGAGACACGGGTCGGCATTGCAGTGGATGTCGATTCAGATGGAGCCTTGATCTTAGAAACAGAGAACGGGAAACGAAAAAGAGTCGTGGCAGGAGACATTGAATATCGAAAGTGGAAGGTGGAAGGTAGAAAGTAGAAATTAGAAAGACAAAAGCACTTTTTTGAATTTATCAACTATCTACTTTCCACTCTCCACATTCTAAAAGGGAGGCAATATGCTGCTGGTCATTGATGTGGGGAATACAAATACGGTCTTGGGAGTTTATGATGGGGAAGTCTTGGTCGATCATTGGCGGATTTGGACAGAAAAGGGAAAGACGGCTGATGAATGGGGAATCATGTTTCGGGATCTCTTCCTATTCGATCAGCTCCATATAGGAGATTTTGAAGGATTGATCATCTCCTCGGTGGTCCCTCCGGTCTTGGACATGTTACAGGGGATGGCAGAAAAATATTTTCATGTCAGGCCGCTGATCGTTGGACCGGATATTAAGACAGGAATGGTCATCGCTTATGAGAACCCTGCAGAGGTGGGAGCAGACCGAATCGTGAACGCAGTGGCTGCCTACGAGCGATACAAAAGAAGCTTAATTGTGGTGGATTTTGGAACGGCCACCACCTTTGATTATGTTTCAGCCAGAGGTGAATATAGGGGGGGTGCCATCGCACCGGGAATTGGGATTTCGGCAGAGGCATTGTTCCAGAGGACTTCCAAGCTGCCCCGGGTAGAGATCGTAAAACCGAAACAGGTCATCGGGAAGAATACCGTTCATAGCATGCAGTCCGGCATCTTTTTCGGATATGTCGGATTGGTCGACGAGATCGTGAGGAGAATGAAGAAAGAGGTGAAATCGAATCCCAAGGTGATAGCCACAGGAGGCCTGGCAGGCCTCATCGCTGAGGAGTCAGAAATGATCGAGGAAGTGAACGAATTTCTAACCCTTGAAGGTTTGAGGATCATCTATGAGAGAAACCAAAAAGGGAAGAAGAAAAGGTAAATCAAAACATTGGAAATTACAGATAGCAGATCGCACCTGCCTAACGCAGGCAGGGATTAAGAAATCTTAAATCTTAAATCAGATGTAAAAGTTGATGCTTTTACCTAACAGACAATGTCAAATATGGTATTAGCTTCTTCCTGTAAGTGAGTTTCCTCTATTATCCCTCAGAATAGAAGATTTCATTCCAAAATCAATAAAAATAGGGGAAATTGTCGGAAAAGTTTACAGCCTTAAAAATGGGCTAATTCCTTAATTAAATTATACAGGTTAGGCCACTAGCGTAAAACTCCTGTCGGGAAACTTCACACTTTCTAATAGTGTTTGGTTTCACAAACATTTAACTGAAAATCTATAACTTATTTAGTAACTTACTGGTTCTGAGAATTTTCTGTGATAACGAAAACTGGTATGGAAAATGCTTAAAATTATAGCGAGAAAGTATTTTTAATATCTATAAATTGAAACTCTAAGTATGAAGGGAGGTGAAAGTGGGGAGTTTTTATCTGAAGTATGCATGAGATTAATTTTAATAAAGGAGGATACATATGAAGAATTTGAGTCGTGGTATCTTTTTGACAGCAGTCCTTGCCTTCCTGTTCATGTTTTACGGCATGGCCGCGGCTAACCCCGTTTCTGTGACGGTGGGACCAGCTCCCTTTCCCATCGTTGACACTTTCAGTCTTCCAGATGGGGAGATTTCTGGGATTTACTCCACTTTCAATACCCGGATCGCCGAATCTTTTCCGGGCCAGACCGTCAGCGGTGGCAGTGGGATAAGTTTTGAAACCGTGAGCGGCATTCCCACCAACCCCTTGACCCTGCTTGTGCCGGCGGCCCAGGATGGGGTCTTTATTACCCTTGGGAGACTCGCAGGACTGGCCGATGGTGTGGCGGATGGTGACATCGGCGAAGGGATTATGTCGCTTTTCTTTACCCTGGACCAGTCAAGCATGGGTTTTAGCTTGGTTGGGGGGGATGGCGGGACTGCTACCCTGGGTTTCTTTGCCCGGGACGGTAGCCTAATTGATTCGGTTGTAGTCAACAATTTAGCAAACTCAGCATACACGTTCACCTCAAGCGGACCACTTTTTGCCGGTGTCAACATCGCCAACAACGATTTAGCGGGTATTGGCATCGACGACTTGCGCATCTCCAACTCCGTATCTGGGGCAGTCCCTGAACCTGCAACCATGATTCTCCTTGGCTCAGGGTTGATTGGATTGGTAGGATATGGAAGAAAGAAGTTCTTCAAGAAATAAATCAATATAGAATTTGGGAGGAAAAAGGCAGGGTCAGTTCGGCTCTGCCTTTTTTGTTTATTTCCTTCGGTAATCATCGACCCTCAGATCATCTCCCCATTGCAGAGTTGTAGGTGAAGGTGCGCCACGAAGGTGCATGAAAGATGAGGGATAGGCCCCTCGAAGCCGGTTTACAGGAACTGGCTTCAAACCGCCTTAAGCTGCATTGGTCAAGAGCCATTGTGGTGTTGCGCTACGAAGCTACAAATAGAGATGGAGGATGGCCCTCCGAAATCGGCATACAGGTGCCGGTTTCAAACCGCCTCAAGCTGCTGTGGGAAAGAAACACACGGTAGTGAGCGTTGAGGA
>Ga0315281_10012722_pt1 | contig 11440 bp, 14 predicted proteins | sample YL17G07_0_MG_FD_204540 | JGI IMG/M metagenome (GOLD analysis project Ga0315281, IMG submission 204540) | Sediment microbial communities from Yellowstone Lake, YNP, Wyoming, USA - YL17G07_0 | ecosystem: Environmental > Aquatic > Freshwater > Lake > Sediment | place: USA: Wyoming | collected... | reverse complement strand
ACTTCGTCCGGTTCTTCAATACATCGGTCCCCATCACCCCGAAGCTCCACATGCTTCACCTCCTCCCCGGGATCGGGAAGAAGCTCCTCTGGGAGATCCTTGAGGAGCGGCAGAAGAAGCCCTTCGAGTCCTTTGCCGATATCGCCCACCGGATCAAGGCCATGCCCCATCCCGACCGGATGATCATCAACCGTGTCCTCGAGGAGATCGAGGAACCCGAGACCAAGTACCGGGTCTTCACCGCGCGATGACAGCCCGGAGGGACCAGCACTTCCTCGTGGATGAGCGTGCCGCGGAGCGGATCCTCTCCCTCGTGGATGTCGCCGAAAGGATTGTCCTCGAGGTAGGGCCCGGGAAAGGGGTCCTCACAAGAGGGCTCCTTGACCGGGGCGCCGAGGTCATCGCTGTAGAGATCGACCCGGTCCTTGTTCAGGAACTCAGGGGAAGCTTTGCCCCCGAGATCGCGGACGGATCCCTCCACCTCATCGAAGGGGATGCGGTGAAGGCCGATCTCCCGCCCTTCGAGCTTGTCGTCTCGAATCTCCCGTACTCGGTCTCATCCCCCATCACTTTCCGGCTCCTCGATATCGGATTCTCTGAAGCCGTTCTCATGTACCAGGCCGAGTTCGCCGACCGGATGGCGGCCCGGGTGGGTACCCCCGCATGCGGGCGCCTCACGGTGATGGTCCAGACCTATGCCGACGTGAAGCGGTGCCTTCACATCCCGCCGAATGCCTTCTCGCCCAGGCCGCAGGTCCACTCCACGGTGGTGCGGATCACTCCGCGGCCGCCCCTCTTCCCTATCAGGGACAGGAAGCGCTATGCCGACGTGGTGAGGGTGCTCTTCTCGCACCGGCGCAAGACGGTGAGGAACGGGCTGAAATCGGCAAGGGGGATCTTCGGGGCAGAGGCCGTGGACCGGATGACGGCAGCCCTCTCCCCGGAGACTTTGGGCCTGCGCCCAGAGGCCCTCTCCCTCAGGGATTTTGCCGAGATCGCCAACGTGGTGTAGATGGTGGCCGACCCAGACCAGGTCTACCCGGCCCGGGAGGACACCCTCCTCCTCCTTGAGGCCGCCCTCGCAGAGGTGAGGCCGTCCGACCGGGTCCTGGACCTGGGGACAGGGAGCGGCTATATCGCCCGGCACCTCGTGGGGAGGGCTGTCTTCATTATCGCCACGGACGTGAATCCCCACGCCTGCCGGGTGGCAGCGTCTCCAGGGGTCGGGGTTGCCAGGGCCGACCTGACCGCCGGTCTTCGGGGGCACTTCGACCTGATCCTCTTCAACCCGCCCTACCTGCCCACGAAGCCCGGGGAGCGGATAAACGACTGGCTCGAGAAGGCGCTCGACGGGGGTGAGAGTGGCCGGGATGTCATCAGGAGGCTCCTTCCCGATCTCCCCCGGGTCCTTGCACCTGGCGGGAGGTTCCTCCTCGTCATCTCTGAGATGACCGGGGTCGGAGAGGTCCTCGGTCTCCTCCGTGACGCCGGGTTTGACGCGGGAATTGTGAGAAGGGACAGGGTGGAAGGAGAAGACCTCGTGGTGGTGAAAGCGATACTCTCCAGCCGAAGAGAGGGCAGAAACCACGCATGAGAGGAACCCCCGCGAAACACACAACCTATATCCCTTTCCCCGGCCCACCACTCCAATCGTGAGCCCGGCGGCCAGGAAGCTCCCGGAAGAGGTGAAAGCAGTCCTCGACCGGGCTATCTCAGGCATCCCGAAGGAGCATGCCATCGCTATCTTCCTCTATGGCTCCGTGGCCCGGGGCGAGGAGAAGCCCATCTCTGACATCGATCTCTGTGTCATCACCGAGAGGAGGATCCAAAGGGCTGAGAGGGAGCGGATCCTTTCCCATGCTTCCCCCAGGCTTGACATCACCCTCTTCTGGGACCTCCCCCTCCCCATCCGCTTCCGCGTGCTCCGCGAGGGAAAACTCCTCTGGGGCGAGGAGGGGCTCGCCCTCCACCGGATCAGGCGGGCGACGCTCCGGAGCTACCGGGAGATCGGGCGGATGCTCCGCCGGCACGAACGGAGGATGCTCGATGCCTAGGCCTTACGACCGCGAGCAGGTGACCAAGATCGTCGCGGATATCGAGCGCTACACAAAGGACCTCGAGGAGCTCGGGATCTCGCGGCGGGATGACCTGGAGGACCGGCGGAACCTCTACGCCCTCTCCATGCTCCTCTTCTCGATCATCAACCGAACTATCGATCTTGCCGACGAGGTGGTGATCACGAACCGGCTCGGGATGCCCTCGTCCTACGGCGAGATCTTCTCCCTTCTTTCGCGGAAAGGGTTCATTGACCATGAGCTCGGTGAGCAGATGGCCGCCCTCGTCTTCTACCGGAACATGATCGCCCACCAGTACGACGATCTCACCGATGACGACCTCTACGCCCTCTTCGAGCGGCTGGGGACCATCACCCGGTTCGTGGACCGGATGAAGGAGATCATCCGCGAGGGGCCGCCGAAGAGGCGGAAGAAAAGGTAAGCTGACTATCGTTCATTTGCTACGAAGCGGCCATCCTAAATGAGGAACCCTATATCCTGCCATACCTCTTATGAGCCAGTTCGGTGGTCATTATTTCGTTAACAACGATATCCTTCCCGTCAGGGTAGAAGAATACGGTGTAACGATAAGACACATGCATCCGATAGCGTTCTTTGGGGGTATTGAGACGTTTGATGTCCCCATGGGCATGCGGATGATTAGCGAGACGATCAATGTGTTCGACTACGATGCGACGATCCTTCTCATGAAGGGCAGCAAGAAAATTTTTGGCACGTTGAGTTATCTTCAAATGCAAAAGATTCACTCCGTGGTACCGAGCTCCTGCTTCGCCTTGTCCCACGGAATGATTGGTTCAGTAGCATCAATAGCATCAAGATCAGTGATTAACTGTAATCGTTGACGCTCGCTGATCAATTCCGCGACCGTCTGATCAAACGTTTGACCAGGGCGACGCAGATTAGAGAGGGCCTCCCACGTACTCGGTGTTAGTGCAACCCTCTTGTTCGCTGTCTCCTCACCTGCGTTCACTTTCTGCATATCTGATTTCCTTCCTTTTTTATTCGGCTCGCCTCAATTTACAAGTTGTCAACCTTGACAACATATCCAATGTTGATATCCTGCATAAATAAAAGTGTCGCTCATGTCTCTTTCTACAACATCATAATCCCAGCAAATTCGGGGTGACTCACCCAGATCCTCCTATAACCTCTCCCGAAACTACAATACCTATCCCCATCCATTATTTTTGGGATCGTGCATGGGAGCCACCATCGTCGAGAAGATCTTCTCCCGCGGGTGCAGGCGGGAGGTCGCGGCAGGGGAGGTGATCATGGCCCCGGTGGACGCGGCCATGATCCACGACATCACCGGACCCCTGGCCATCCAGAAGTTCCGGGAGATGGACGGGAAGCGGGTCTTTGACCCTGAAAAGGTGATCATGCTCTTCGACCACCAGGTGCCCGCCGATTCCATCCCTGCAGCCCAGAACCATATCTTCATGCGGATGTTCGCCGAGGAGCAGGGGATCCGGAACCTCGACCTCAACGAGGGGGTCTGCCACCAGGTCGTCGAGGAACGGGGGCTGGCGGCCCCTGGCGAGATCGTCGTAGGGGCGGACTCCCACACCTGCATGTACGGGGCGACGGGGGCGTTCGCCACCGGCATCGGCTCCACGGACATGGGTTTTGTCCTCAAGTTCGGAGCCCTCTACTTCCGTGTCCCCGAGACCATCCGTGTTGGGGTAAACGGCTCCTTCCCAAACCGCGTCGGTCCCAAGGACCTGATCCTCTCTATCACTGGTGACATCGGCGCGGATGGTGCAACCTACCGGGCTATCGAGTTCACGGGCGAGACCATGGGACGCATGGGGATGGCAGGGAGGATGACCTGCTGCAACATGGCCGTCGAGATGGGGGCAAAGGCAGGGATCGTCCCCCCTGACACGATCACCTGGGAGTACCTGAAGGGGAGGAGGAACCTGGAACCCTTCGCACTTGCTGCAGACCCTGATGCGGCATATCTCGAAGAGCGCTCCTACGATGTCCGGGATCTCGCTCCCCAGGTCGCCGTGCCCCACAATGTGGACCACGTGGTGGATGTCGGGGAGGTTGCCGGGACTCACGTGGACCAGGTCTTCATCGGCTCCTGCACGAACGGCCGGTTCGAGGACCTCAGGGAGGTGGCTGAAGTCCTCGGGAAACGGAAGTTCTCAGAGGGATTGAGGGTTATCATCATTCCGGCATCCCGTGCGGAGTACCTGAAGGCACTTCGTGCAGGGTACATCGAACGCTTCGTCGAGGCAGGAGCCCTCGTGGAGGCCCCCTGCTGCGGTCCCTGCATGGGCGGCGCTTTCGGGCTCCTCGGGCCCGGCGAGGTCTCCCTCTCCACATCGAACCGGAACTTCAAGGGGAGACAGGGGTCTGCGGATGCGATGGTGTTCCTCGCCTCTCCCGCCACCGCAGCGGCAACGGCGATCACGGGAGAGATCGCCGACCCCCGGGAGGTCTAGGGGATGGCACGGAAGTCGAAGGTAAGAACCGGACGAGAGGTGAAGCAGAAGACGCAGGGTTTTCTCACCGGCCGGGTCTGGCGGTTCGGGGACGATATTGATACCGACGCCATCATCCCCGGCAGGTTCCTCACGCTGTACGACCCGCGGGAGCTCGCAAAACATGCCTTCGAGGGGACGAGGGATGACTTCGCGGGAGGGGTGAAGGAGGGGGACTTCATCGTAGCAGGGAGGAACTTCGGGTGCGGATCCTCGCGGGAGCATGCCCCCCTCGCCCTGAAGGGGGCGGGGATCCGGGTCATCGTGGCCGGGTCTTTTGCCCGGATCTTCTACCGGAATGCGATTAACTCTGGGATGCTTCCCCTCGTCTGCGTTGCCGCGGGGGAGATCCGGGACGGCCAGACCGCCGGACTCGACCTGGAAGGAAGGATCCTCATCGTGGAAGGAAAGCGCTACGAGCTCGAGCCCGTGCCGGCTTTCCTGCGGGAGATCGTGGACGCAGGCGGGCTCGTCGAGTATGCACGGGGGCTCTCGGAGGTGACGACATGCCGCGACGCCATGATGTAGCCGCGATCGCTGGGGACGGGATCGGCCCCGAGGTGATCGCCGAGGGGAAGAAGGTCCTCGAGGCCGCGGGGGAGAGGTTCGGGTTCGAGATCCGGTGGACGGATCTTGATATCGGGGCAGAGCGCTACCTGCGGACCGGCGAGCTCCTCACAGAAGGGGATCTTGCGACCCTCGGGAGATGCCGGGCCATCTACTTCGGTGCCATCGGCGACGAGCGGGTGAAGCCCGGGGTCCTCGAGAAGGGGATCCTCCTCTCCCTGCGCTTTCACTTCGACCAGTACGTGAACCTCCGGCCGGTGAAGCTCCTCCCCGGAGTCTGGACCCCCCTTGCCGGGAAGGGCCCGGCAGATATCGACTTCGTCGTGGTGCGGGAGAACACCGAGGACTTCTACGTCGGGATCGGCTCCCGGTTCAAGGGTGAGGAGAAGCGGGCCCTCGAGGTGATCCGCTCCCTCTACCAGGTGAAGTTCGGGATCGATGCCGAGAGCGACGCCGAGGAGGTCGCCTACCAGATCGGGGTCATCACCCGGGAGGGGACGCGGCGGGTCATCCGGTTCGCCTTTGACACGGCCCGCCGGCGGGGACGGGCAACCCCCAAGGTGACATCGGTGGACAAGGCGAACGTCCTCACCGATATCTACGGGCTCTGGCGCGAGGTCTTCTCCGAGGTTGCCGGGGCGTATCCGGGCATCTCCTCCGAGTTCTCCTTTGTCGATGCCATCACCATGTGGTTCGTGAAGAACCCCGAGTCCTTCGACGTGGTGGTCTCCCCCAACATGTTCGGCGACATCATCACCGACCTCGGCGCCATGATCCAGGGCGGGCTCGGCCTCGCGCCCGGCGGGAACATTAACCCCGAGGGAACCTCCATGTTCGAGCCCATCCATGGCTCGGCACCGCGGTACAAAGGTCTCGGGGTTGCGAACCCGGTTGCAACCATATGGGCGGGATCCATGCTCCTCGATCAGCTGGGGGAACATGAAGCCGCCGCTGCGGTCCTCGACGGGATAGGGCGGGCGATCACGGCAGGGACGAAGACCCGGGACATGGGCGGGCAGGCAAGGACCTCGGATGTCGGGGACTTCATTGCGGCATTCCTGAGAAATCCCTGACCAGGTCCGGCGACTCCCTCATCACCACTTTTTACAGAAGGGAAGACCCCCGGCGGGTCGTATGGGGGAGGAAATCATACAGGTTTATTATCCCGGAGGAGGAGCTCTATCGTGTTCCAGGGGCCGGAAGGTCCCGGAGATCACGGTAATCCAGACAAGAAAGATGATCTCCAAGCTTGGAGGATTGGCGATGAGCGCAGATCTTATGCAGGATATCAACGGTCTGATCGGAATCTGGCAGCCACGGAAGACGTACCACATCGGACCTAATTACCTGGATGACCTGAAGAAGTTCCTCCAGGAGAAGCTGATAACCCCGAAATCATTCTTCTCCGGGAAGAAGACGGCCATCGAGTTCGTCGACGGGAAGGGCATGGATATCGGCGTGAAGCGGAAGATCGGCCCCTCGGTGGAGGCGGTGGGGATCGTGATGAAACGCGACCTCACAACCCTCGCTGACCTGAAGCTCCTCATGGAGCAGATAAACCGTGCCGAGAGGGATTACCAGGAGATGTTCCTCGTCCTCATGGGAACCCTGACCACCGACATGGAGGGCAAGCTCGGGGCATTCCTCGCAAACAAAGGCTTGAAGGCGAAGATAACCATCGTAAAGAAATAAATCCTCTCTTTTTCCCGGCTCCTCTGCCATGATGCCACCTGGAAGCCCGGGCGCTCCGGACCGTTGATGTATGCAGGAGGAGCGGGAAGACCGTGTTTCACCCCCCTGTCCTCCTGTTCCTGTCCATGCATGCATTGAGGACCTCCTCCATAAGGGACAGCGTTCCCTCGATGCCAGCCAGGCAACGGGAGCGGAGGAGGACCCGCCCCCTGAGAGGCGGGGTGAGGCCGACGAAAGCGGCGTCGGGCCATGCGGACCGCTCAAAGGAGGAGCCAAGGATGAGGTCCGGCTTCTCACCCGCCAGGGATTCTGCGATCCCGCCGATCTGCACCATCTCCCGTACCGGGTACGGTGAGGATCGGAGGCCGTTCCTCGATCCCACGACGAGGATATCGGCATCAAGGTAGCGATGGAGAGCCTCAGAGGCGAAGGTCGCATAAGCGAAACCTCCGAAGACAGCTGCCCTTGGCGGGTCGAACCTTTTCAGGTACTTATCGGCTGCTCGCTGGATCCTTTCCTCTGCCCGGGAAGCCTCGGCGAGGACAGGGCCGATATGGACCTCTGGAAGCCGATCTCCCAGCCATGAAAAGGTCTTTTCGACGGAAGCGAGACCAAGGAGGTTCCCGGCAACCTCCCCCGTCCCACAGGGGAGATCCGGATTCACCGATACCGTCCAGGGCCCGCAGCGGCTGATACGATCGAGAGTGTCCTGGGGGATACAGGTGCCGGCTGCTGCCCCCGCAAGGGAGAGAAGCCTCCCGGCCTCCAGGAGGTTGCCTGAGTGAAAGGGGTCGAGGAGGTTCAGGCCCGCGATGTTCACGCCCTTTGACCCGGGATCGATTCCCGGATCCAGGGCCGCAAGAGCCCTCCCGTAACCCGTCTCCATCTGCCCGGCAAAGCCCGGCGAGTCCAGGAGGATAGCTCTCCCCGTGAGGGCCTCCCGGATCTCCTCGCCGACGATGGCAGGGACGCAGGTGGTTACCACCGCAACCCGGCGGTATGAAGGGGGAATGGAACCGAGAACATCGGCGAGCCGGTCGAGGGAGCCGAAGATCACCTCCCGCTCGTGGATGAAGGTCGAGAAGAGGGGTACGGGAAGAAGGCTCTGGGGGTAGAAGAAGCACCCGCTCGAGCCATGGATCACCACCGCGAGGTCCGGTATCCCTGCAAAGCAGGCGACCGCGCCTGTCATCCCGCAGGGCCAGAGAGGGGCCGTGCAGTCAGGCATGGAGGATCCGCCTCCACCGGTGGAGCAGCCGTACAAGTCCCCCGGTCCCCACAGGCAGGGGCGAGGGGATGGGAAGGGATACACCCTCCTCCCCGGGGACGAGGCCGAGGGAGGCCGCAACCTCAGGTATGAAGCAACCACCCATGTTCATCTCGGGCAAGGGGGATATTCTGATCCGTTCGCCCCTCAGGTCTTCGAAGCCGGCGAGTGCCTCTTCCTGCCGGGCACGCTCCTCCTCAAGGGCTCCTTCAGGGTCCAGCCCCAGGAACCCCGCCGCGTCCTCGATGAACCGCAGGGATCCCGAGAGGCCGACGGGGAACGAATCGATGTACGGGGTCCCGAACCTGGCGCCGAAGGCCTCCCCCACAGCCCGGAGCTCCGGTTCCCTGAGGATATTCAGCCTGCTCCGGGAGAGGCCCTGGATGGCAGCCCCCTCCATCCCCCGGACGAACCGGAGGCTGGTTCTCTCGCCCAGGAGGGCGAGGAGGTGCGAGATCTCCCTGAAGTTCTCTTCCACGTCGTCCTCGAGGTTCTTCTCCCCCACGAGGGTGATCCCGCCATCGCGATCCCCTGCATCTGCTGCCATGTCTCCAATTGCAATAAGGGCATTTCTCATACCGTCCTGGAATCCCCCTCCCAGGAACCCCGAGCTCGGGATGGGGATGACCGGCACCCCCCAGCCGCGCCGGCAGACCCCGCCCACGTCGTCCCCGATGGTCTGGACGACGCACGTGGAGAGGACGAAGATCGCCGAGGGATCTCCTTCCGCCGCTTCCCTGATGCAGACGGCAAGAGCCCCCTCTCCTCCGAAGATGACACCGGCCTCATCGAGGTCCGACGAATGGATCCGGAGGAGGTGCGGGGTATCGTGGTCGAGAAGAGTGGCATGGATCAGGGAGGCATTATGCTGGGAGCAGCCGGCCGGTCCATGGATGACGGTCACCCCGTCCGTCACCTCGGTGGTAACAGAGAGGGCGCCGGTGAGGGTGCAACCCTCAAGCCGGGAAGAATTCCATGGCAAGGGATTCGAGGTCATCCATCGAAAGGGGTGTTGGGATCACGAGGTCGCGGTTATCGAGGACGCTTCTCGCCAGGCTCCGGTACACCCCGGCCTGGGCCGAGTCAGGGGCGTACTCGATGACGGTCATCCGGTTGATCTCGGCCCGCTGGACAACGGGGTCACGAGGGATGAAGGTAATGAGCCGGGAATGGATACGGTCGGCGAAGGTCCGAACCAGGGGCTCCTCGCCCGCCTGGCCGGCACCGTTCCCGATCACCCCTGCGAGCCGGCAGCGGCCCCGGACCCGGCTCGCGAGGCGTGCAATGGCCCTGCAGATGTTATTCGCCGCGTACAGGGACATCAGCTCCCCGGAGGTCACCAGGTACACCTCCCGGGCATAGCCCTCCCGCATGGGCATGGCAAAGCCCCCGCAGACCACATCGCCGAGGACATCGTACACGATGACATCTCCTTTGAGGGAGTCCAGCTTCTCCAGGAGCTGGAACGTGGCGATGATCCCCCTCCCGGCACAGCCGACGCCGGGTTCGGGGCCTCCAGCCTCCACGCACCTGACTCCCCCGAATCCCCTGAAGACGACTTGGTCCGGGGTGATGGTCGCTTCACGCCCTTCCCGGACCTGGTCGAGGACCGTGGGGATCCAGCTCCCGTGCATGAGCATGCGGGTGCTGTCCCTCTTGGGATCGCAGCCGATCTGGAGGACATCCATCCCCATCTCGGCAAGGGCGGCCGAGAGGTTCGCGGCCGTAGTGGACTTCCCGATCCCGCCCTTCCCATAAAGGGCTATCTGCTTCATTCTCTACCGGGTTGGGCGGCCCTGTATATAGATTACTTGATCTACAGCAAGTAAATTTAATTATCATATATAGTATAAATGATAATTAATGGCAACCCTCTACTGCGATCCGACGGTTGATGATCCGCCAGGCCAGGATGAGCTGGACAATCTCCCCTGCGGTGACCGATGACCGGTGCTCGAAGATCCGGATGGGATGGACGCCGGTCTGCCGCTCCACCGCGGCCTCCAGCCTCCGGATCAGGGCGTAGGGGAGCTCGCCATCGAAGGTGAGTGCCCCCATCTCCCTCCCGTCCAGCTCCTCGAGCCGGAACTCCATGAGGAAGGTGCTGTCGGAGAGGGAGAGAAGATGGGAGAGGTCGATGGAAAGCTCGATGTCCCGGATCCTCTCCTCGGGCCGGGTCTGGAGAAGGGTGACCTGGTACAGGTTCCTCGAGCCCCCGAGCTCCCTCCCGTACCGGGAGAACCCTGCGGAGATGACAGCATCGGCAAACTGCCGCTGGGGTGCAATGTACTCCCGGTAATCGGCGGCCCGCCCCTCGAGTTCTTCCTCCACTTCATCGGTCCGGTACCCCCTGTCCCCGGTATCCCGTTTCATCTTCCAGAACTGCTTCACCTCCTCATCAGGGTCCACGAAGAGGGTAAAGTCCAAGAGGCCTCTCAGCTCCGGGGTGAAGAGGGTATGAAGGCCCTCCAGGATGAGGATCTTCTTCGGCGTGAAAAAGACCGGGGGATCGAAGGTGCCGGTCCCGTGGTTATACACGGGCTTCTCGATCCCCTCGCCCCTCTTCAGGCTCTCCAGATCCCGCTCGATACGGTCGATCCGGTTGGCATCCGGAGAGAGGGGAGTGATCCCGAGATTCCTTCGCTCGCCCCGGTCATAGCGATGGTAGTCATCAAGAGAGAAGGAAGAGACGAGGTCCTCGCCGAAGATCTCCCGGATCGCCCCGGTGAAGGTGGTCTTCCCCGACCCGCTGTCCCCGGCAACCCCGATGGCGAAGATGCAGGGGGAACGAGCAATGACCTCCTTGAAGTTCCCATGGATCATGTCCACAGGTTACATCGGAAGCGTGAGATATGAAGGTAGGGTCCGGGATCTTCTCACAAAACTCCGTAGCTCCGGTGCTTCCCGGCAATGGTATCCGCGAGCTTGTCGAGAGCCTTGAGGTCCTCGGGACCGGGGAGGCCCTTCACGAGAACCGGCTCCAGGAACTCCACGGGGAGCCCCTGGAGGATTCCGGCGATCTCCTTCACGGTTTTCCCGCCCCAGCCGTAGGAGCCGATGACCCCGCAGGCCCTCGCCTTGGGTTTCAGGAGCTTCACCAGGTACGTGGCATAGATCGCCGAAGGGTGGGGGCCGGTGAGGACAGTGGGGGTGCCGATGATCACGGTTGCCGCATCCACGAGGGCCATGGCGAGCTCCCCGATATCGGTGACCGTGAGGTTGAAGGGGGTGACCCTGACGCCGCGGTCCGTGAGGGCCTTCACCAGGTGGCGGACCATGGCAGCGGTGGAATGGTGCATCGAGACATAGGGGATGACCACCTCGTTCTTCACGGAGTCCGAGACCCACTC
>Ga0315281_10012720_pt1 | contig 11442 bp, 10 predicted proteins | sample YL17G07_0_MG_FD_204540 | JGI IMG/M metagenome (GOLD analysis project Ga0315281, IMG submission 204540) | Sediment microbial communities from Yellowstone Lake, YNP, Wyoming, USA - YL17G07_0 | ecosystem: Environmental > Aquatic > Freshwater > Lake > Sediment | place: USA: Wyoming | collected... | reverse complement strand
GACCCTGCGGTGGACTGCTGCGCGACCCCGCGCGCGACCCGCTGGCTCCAGCGTTCGAGTGCCCATCGATCCGGGGAGTTGCGGGCGAGTCTGCGCCCCGCGGGCCCGCGGGCCCGATCCCGATCATGGCCGCGCCTCCGGCCGGTAGGCGAGCGCCTCGTCCAGGTGAGCAGGCGCGATGCTGCGGCTGCCGGCGAGATCGGCGATGGTCCTCGCCAGGCGAGCGGCGCGATGGATGCGGCGGGGTGACAGTTGGAATCGACGACCGCGAGTGACGAGGTGCCGCAGTTCATGGCCGTCGAACCCGCTCTCCCCCGCGGCGAAGCGATTCGGCGTCAACGCCCCGTTTGCGCCGCCCTGGCGCTCGACCTGGCGCTGCCAGGCCGCGGCAATCCGTGCGGCGACCGCATGGCTCGGCTCTGCCGGCGCGGCATGCCAGGATCCCTGCTCCGCCATGTTGACCCACAGGTCGATCCGATCTCGCAGCGGCCCGGAGAGCCGCGCTGCGTAGCGCCGGGCCACCGAATCGTCACAGGTGCATGCGCGCCGGCGAGCACCGAGCCAGCCGCATGGGCAGGGATTGAAGGCGGCCAGCAGGGCGAAGCTAGCGGGAAAGGTCAGTGCGCCCTCCACCCGGGCGATGGTCACGGTGCCGGCCTCCAGCGGCTGACGCAGCGCCTCGAGCGCGTCGGCGCGGAACTGGAGCGTCTCGTCGAGCATCAGGACCCCGTGATGGGCCAGCGAGGCTTCCCCCGGCCGAACGTGCGGACCACCGCCGATCAGCGCCGCGGTGGAGATGGTGTGGTGCGGGGCACGAAACGGTCGGGCGCGGAGCAACGGGGTGCGCCGATCCAGCAGCCCCGCCACCGAGTAGATGCGGCTGACCTCGATCGCCTCGTCGTCGCCGAGCGGCGGCAGCAGGCCCGCGGCACAGCGCAGCAGCAGCGTCTTGCCGATCCCGGGAGGCCCGGTCAACGCCAGGTTGTGCCGTCCGGCGACGGCGATCTCCAGGGCGCGCCGCGCGAGCGCCTGTCCCTGGACATCTCCGAGATCGGGCCCATCCGGCGAACCCACGACGTCGGGCGCAGCAGCCCGCGTGACCGTCGGCAGGTCCCGGATCCCCGCCAGATGGGCCACCGCATCTGCCAGCGTGCCGGCACCGCGGACCGCCAGGCCGGGGACCACTGCCGCCTCGGCCGCGGCGGCGAACGGGATGATGAGGTCCGGGAACCCTGCGTCGCGGGCGGCCGCGGCGAGGGCCATCACGCCGGCGACGGGTCGCAGGGCACCGTCCAGCGCCAACTCCCCGACCAGCGCGGTGCATGCCAGGCGGGCGGTGGAGCGCAGCTGCCCGGACGCTGCCAGGATGCCGACCGCGATCGCAAGGTCGTATCCGGTCCCGTCTTTCGGAAGGTCGGCCGGAGACAGGTTGACCGTGATGCGACGCGCCGGCAGCTCAAAGCCGCTGTTGCGGATGGCGCTCCTGACGCGCTCGCGCGCCTCCTGGACCTGGCTCCCTGCGAGGCCGACGATGGTGAGCGCCGGCAGTCCGAAGGCGACGTCCACCTCCACCCGCACCGGGGTGCCGACCACGCCGAGGATGGATGCGCTGATCGTCTCGGCAAGCACCGTCGCTCCTCTCGTGGGAGGCGGGTGGCCCGCGGAATCGCTCGCGAACCGATGCGTAGGCCGGTCGCCCACCTGCTCGCCTCCCGACTCCGGCGGCGACCGGCGAGGCCGAGACTAGGGACGGCGCCTTACGGCGCGGTTACCCCCGGGTTACAACCCGCGGCTTGCGACGTTGCGCTGCGGCGATCGTCTCTTTCTCGATCTCGCGCGCGAAGGCGGACAGGCTCTTGCCGAGCGGCGACTCCGGACGACCGGACATGATCGGAGCACCGGAGTTGAGCGCGCCCATGGCGGTGCGGTGGTCGTTGAGGATCTGGAATTCGACCGAGCGGCCGAGCGCTTCCTCGGCATTGGCCAGGTTGATCCCCGTGTTGGCGTTGGCTCGGTTGAGCACGAGCTCCACCTTATTGCGCTGGTATCCCAGGCTATCCAGCGTCTCGAGCACGAGCCGCACGTTCTTCAGGCACGACAGGTCGGCGGTCATCACCACGAAGATGAGGTCGGCCTCGTCGAAGAGTTGCAAGTTGAAGTCGTCGATCGCCTTCGACATGTCGATCACGGTGTAGTCGTAGGCCCGTCGCGTCTCCTTGAGGAGATTGGTGAGCGAATCGGGGGCGGCGTGAGCGCGCTCCACCACGATGTCGCCGGCGGCCGGGTTGGGCGGTGCCAGGAGAACATCCACCCCGGTCTCGTGGTGGACCACCATGGTGCGCAGCAGGTCGCCGTCCAGGTCGGGCTCGCTGATGGCATTCACGATCGAGGCGTTGTCGAGCCCGAGGTCCAGGAAGACCCGGAAGTCGCCGAATTGCAGGTTGGCATCCATCACCAGCACCCGCTTCTGCAGCACGCGCGCAAGGGCGATGGCGGTGTTGATGGCAATCGTAGTGGTGCCGACCCCGCCCTTGGCCGGGTAGAAGGCGATGATCTTGCCGCCGGCGTCCACGTCCGCCGCCAGCACCGGATCGGTGGCATTGCGCGCCAGCAGCGCCTTGATGCGTGCCAGCAGCTCGAGCCGGTTGAAGGGCTTGACGATCTCGTCATCCGCCCCGGCCCGCAGCGCGCGCACGCGTTGCTGGACGCTCGCCTCTTCGCTGACCAGGATGATCGGGACGCGGGTCCCCTGCTCGTTGCTGCGAATCTGCGCCGTCGCCGTATAGCCGTCCAGGCGCGACATGGCGGCGCCCATCAGGATCAGGTCCGGCTTCTCGCTGAGCGCCATCTGGACCCCGGTCTCACCGTCCGAGGCGAGCACCGTCTCGTAGCCCTCCTGCTTGAGGGCGAAGACCAGGATCCGCTGGATGTTGAGATCGTCGTCGACGATCAGGATCTTGGGGGTGGCCATGCTGCGACTCCGGGCTCGGGCGGGGATGCCGCCGGATTATACGGGTGACCTCGAAACAAGGAAGCGATCCAGAAAGGCGAGGACCGTCGCCTCGTAGGTCTCGCCTCCCACGGCGTGGGCATCCGCATGCCCGGCACCGGGAATGACCAGCAGCTCCTTCGGCTCTCCGGCCCGCTCGAACAGGCGGCGCGACTGCGATGCGCTGACCAGCTGATCCTCCTCCGGCGAGATGACGAGCAGCGCACGTGGCGCCAGCTGTGCCACCCGATCGACCGGCGATCGGAGGCGAGCGCCGGCGCGCAGGTGGGCGGCGGCAATGGCCACCCGAGAGGCAAGCCGGGCGAAGGGGAAGCCTATCTCCCGCATCCGGTTGCGGATCGGGTCCGACAGGTCGGCATACGCGGCGTCGGCGACGACGGCGGCCACCGGGAGATCGGGCGCGGCCATGATGGCCACCGAGCCGCCCATGCTGATCCCCATCAGGGCCAGTGGCCCGAGCCCGCGCTCGGAGAGGAAGCGGACCGCCGCGGCAACGTCGCGCTGCTCATTCGTCCCGAGCGTGATCGGCGCGTCGTCGCTCAGCCCGTGCCCGCGGAAGTCGAACTGCAGCACGTTGTACCGCCGCTGCAGCCAGGGCACGAACGCCTTCAGCCACGGCAGGCGATGCCAGCTGTAGCCGTGCAACAGGATCACCGCGGCGCCGGTCTGGCGCGCGGCAGGGATCAGCCAGCCGGTCAGCGTCACCCCGTCATCGGTCGCGAAGGCCACCTCTTCGAAGGCCAGGCCGAGATCGTCCGGCGTGGCTGGCTCGCCCTCGGCCGGGGTGAACGGCCGGCGCTGCGGACGGACGATCCGTCGTGATCCCTCGACCGCCACCCATCCGAAATAGGCGACCGTGGCGACCGCGGCCAACCGGGCCGCCCATGCGAGCGCGCCCAGCCCGCCACGCGGACGAGACGTCAAGCGCCCGACTTCTCGCCCGCCTCCCGAGCGGCGCGCATGGCGCCGGCGATCGGCCGGGTCAGCTCGGCGAGCTCCATCGGCAGGATCCACTTGGTGGAGGCCCCTGCGCCGAGCACCTTGAGCGCCTCGAGGTACTGGAGCGCCATGGTCTTGTCGTCCACGCCCTTGGCGGCGCTGAAGATCGTCTTGAGGGCGCTGCTGAAGCCCTCCGCGCGGAGGACCTGGGACTGGCGCTCGCCCTCCGCCCGCAGGATGGCGCTCTGCTTGTCCCCTTCGGCCACGTTGATGGTGGCCTGGCGCGTGCCCTCCGACTCGGTGATGTTGGCGCGACGGTTGCGCTCGGCGCTCATCTGGCGGTTCATGGCGTCCTGGATGTCCCGCGGCGGCACGATCTCGCGGATCTCGACATTGGTGATCTTCACGCCCCAGCGGTGGGTCACCTCATCAAGCTTGGAACGCAGGACGTTATTGATCTCCTCGCGCTTGGCCAATACGTCGTCGAGGGGGATGTCGCCGATCACCGCACGCAGCGTGGTCGCCGCCAGAGCCTGCGAGGCACCGGTGAAATCGGTGACCGCGGTGACGGTCGTCTCCGGCTCGAAGACCTTGGAGTAGACCAGGAAGTCGATGCTGATCGGCGCGTTGTCCTTGGTGATGCAGGTCTGCTGCGGCACCTCCAGGAACCGCTCGCGCAGATCCACCTTCACCGCCTGCTGCACGAACGGGATGAGCAGCACCAGTCCCGGGCCGCGCGCTCCCTGCAACCGGCCCAGGAAGAAGACGACCAGGCGCTCGTATTCGCGGACGATGTGGACGATGTTCATAACCACCGCTACCACGATGGCCAGGCCGATGACGAGCAGGACCAGGCCGATCAGATCGCCTTGCTGCGGCATTGCGGGATCCCTTCTCCGGCGGCGCCGGCAGATCGGCTGGCGCCGATCAGTTCATGCATGTTCGGCAGGATAGGCGCTCCGGTGGTCAAAGACCACCTTCACCGCTGAGCGACCCCCGCGCCCGAGCGCCGTGTTGAGCGCCTCGGGCCAGCGGTCCAGGGAGAAGCGATGGGTGACGAGGTCGGCCATCGGCAGCTCGGGGTGCTCTGCCAGCAGGCGAAGGAGGTGATCGAAGGTGTGCGGCTCACCGGGGACCGATGCCTCGCGCCCATAGCCGTAGCTACCCGTGATGCGCAGCTCCCGCGTCCAGACCAGGGTCCAATCCAGGTCCGCGATCTCGAACGCCCCGCCGATCAGCACGATGCGGCCGCGCGGCCCGCTGACCCGCATCGCGCTGCCGAGGCTCGCCCGCGATCCCACGCAGTCGTAGACGCGGTCGAAGCCGCCGCTGAGCACCGGATCGCCGGCCAACGGCCGGAAGGAACGCGCCCCTGCCGCCTCGACTGCCGCCCGTCGCGCGCCCCTGCCGCCGTCATCCGCGACCGTGCGCGTCGCACCGAGGCGCTCCGCCAGCGCGGCCTGGAAGGGATGCCGCACGGTCACCGTGACGTCATCGCGCACGCCGGTCAACCGCAGTGCGGCCAACGTCCCGAGCCCAATGCTGCCGCCGCCGATGATGAGAATCCGCTCCCCGTCGCGCGGCGGATCGGCCAGGACGGCGTGCAGGCAGATGCTGAGCGGCTCGAGCAGAACCGCCACGTCGTCCGGCAGTTCGTCGGGCACGGGGTGGAGCTGGCTGGCGTGGACCAGCATGCCGTCGGACCAGCCGCCAGGCAGGTCGCGGCAGTAGCCGATCAGCATCCCGGGCGACAGATCGCCGTCGGCCGCATGCAGGCAGAGCGCCGGCAGGCCCTGTGAGCAACTGGCACACGGGTCGAGGCCGCGGACCGCGCACGAGATGACGGGGTCGATGGCCACGCGCGCGCCGACCGGCAACGTGACCCTGCCCCCCGCCTCCTCGATCACGCCCACCACCTCGTGGCCCAGCACGGCAGGGAACGATGCGAACGGAGAGAGGGTTGCACTTGCGCGGCCGGTGATCAACGACAGGTCGCTGCCGCAGATGCCTGCCAGCAGCGGCCGTACCCGCGCCCAGTCTGGCCCGGGCAGGGCGGGAGCAGGGCGGCGACCAAGAGCCAGCCACGGCAGGCGACCGGTGAGGCGAGGGACCGCGGTCCCCATGATCCGAAGCGCCCGCTGGTTGAACGCCGATGCGCCGAGGCGCAGGCCAAGGCCACGAACTGTGGCGCCGCTCATGCCGGGCTCAGCTCATCGGGACGCGGCGGACGATGTGCGGCCCCACCCGCTCCAGGATCTCGTCGAGGCTCTCGCCGGTGATGGTCAGGCCATGGTTCAGAAGGCCCACCACGGCATGGCCCGGGTCGGGTGAGCGGCGGACCAGCTCGGCCACCTCGGTGGCGAGCTCCTGGGTGCCGCACGGGTAGACCGCCTCGGTCGACGGCGCGCCGGGGACCCAGCCGTGGACGTGCAGGATGGCGTCCACCTCGGGGTGCTCGCGATAGATGGTGAGGTGCTCGATGGCATCCACCGAGACGCGCCGTGGCTTGATCCCCGGCGGCACGCTGAGCAGGATCCGGTGGCGGACCGGGTCGAACCCGGTCACCAGCTGGATCTCGCTGCCGATCTCGCGCAGGTGGCTCTTGTCCACGCCGCTGGCGCTCATCCAGAAGTGGTCGCCCGATTGCCGCGCGCTGGCATTGCCGTAGCTCAGGCCGCCGATGCCGAAGATGCGCGCCAGGTGCCGCAGTTCGTCCACGCTCAGCAGCTCGTCAATCGGGAAGGGGGCGGGCAGCAGGTCCAGCTCCGCGAGGCGCCGCCCCGCTCGGTAGAGGGCCTGCGTCTTCTCGTCGCCCTGCCACAGCTCGCGGGGCAGGTCTGGCACGAACTCGTTGTCGATCACCAGCCGAGACTCGGCCAGCGGCACCAGTCGATCGACCACCTCCTCGAAGAAGGCGGCATCATCCTGCCCCCGACCGACGCGATGGAAGCCCTGCTCCATGGTGATGACGTGGGCCTCCGGGCCGTTGCCGTTGTTGGCGATCGGCACGAACACGTTCGACAACGAACGGACGAGGAGCGGGTAGGCGGCTTGCAGCATGTCGTCGCTGTGGTTCGGCACCTCCGCGACGCCGACCACGAAGATCTCCTGCGAGCGGCGACGGAAGCTGCGCGGTCGCTCGGGATCGACGGCGTGGATCACCACCCGAACGTGCGGGTCGATGGCCGCGTCGCGCCGGCTCTCGCGCTGGACCGGATAGCCCCGCGCCGCCAGCTCGGCGACCACACCGTCCAGGAACCAGCGCGTCAGGGGTCCGCCGGCACCGTCCACGATCGCGACGCCGTTCGGGCGTGTGACGGCAGCGGTCCGCGTCAGAACACGCTCGACCAGCGCCCCATCAACCACCGCCATCCTCCGGCTCCACGATCAGCTCCAGGCCCTCGATCCCGATCACGCGCAGATGGCCACCCTGCTGGATGGCTGCCCCACGACTGCGGGCGGACCAGGCCTCCCCGCCAGCATAGGCGATGCCGGTGGGGGCGATCGCGGTCTGGGCCGTCCCCTCGGCCCCGACCAGGGCGGCAATCGGCAGGCCAGACGACCGCCGGGCGCGCATCTGCAGCAGGCCGCGCACCAGCACGAAGAAGTAGACCAGCGAGACACCAATGGCGCCCACGATCAGCCATGGGCTGACCGAGACCTGCACCGGGTTGTCCACGTTGACCCCGGTGTACAGGGCGAAGGCGCCGAACATGAACGCCGCGATGCCGCCGGCCGTCAGCAGCCCGTAGCTGGTGAAGTGCAGCTCCAGCACGAAGAGCCCGATCCCGACCAGGATCAGCAGCAGCCCGCCGACGTTGAGCGGCAGGCTATTGGAACCGATGAAGGCGAGCAGGATGGCGATCGCCCCCAGCGTGCCGCTCACCAGGTTCGGGTGGAAGAGCTCGGCCAGGATGCCGTAGAAGCCGATGGTGAACAGGATGAACGCGATGTTCGGGTCGCTGAGCAGGTGCAGGAACTGCTGGCCCGCGTTCATCGATCCCTCGTGGATCGGCAAGCCGGAGAGATGCGGCAGCGGCTGACCGTTGAAGGTGAACGGGTGCCCATCCGCCCGCGCCCCGCGATCGATGGCGGCGAAGAGCGACGTGGTATCGGCCGCCTCCAGGTCCACGATCGGCGGGGTGAGGGCCAGCGCCTGGCTGACCGACGCGCTCGCCGCGTCGCGCACCGCGCTCTCCGCCCACGCCACGTTCCGGGCGTGGGTCCGCGCCAGCTCGGTGATGCGCGCCACGGCGTCGTTGGTCACCTTCCGCGCCAGCGTCGGCGGCAGGTCGTTGCCGTCTCCGCCGATCACCGAGGCCGCACCGATGTTGGTCAGCGGCGCCATGGCCGCCACGTCGCCCGCAAGCGTGATGAAGGTGGCCGCACTGCCGGCGCGCGCACCCTCGGGCGCAACCCAGGTGATGACCGGCACGCCGCTGCCCAGGATCGCCTTGAGGATGCGGTCCATGCTGGTCAGCTCGCCGCCCGGCGAGTCGATCTCGATCAGGACCGCAACCGCGCCGGAATCGACGGCGGTGCGGATCCCCTCTTCGATGTACGAGGCATTGACCTGGTCGATCACGCCGCTCAGCCGGAGCCGCAGGATGCCCGCGTCGGCCGCTCCCGCCGGTGCGGCAAGGGTCGCGATGCCGAGCAGGAGAGCGCCGACTGCCACGGTCCGCCGCACGGCCCTCATGCGCCGAGTATACGCACGCTCTCGTTCGGGCCCCGAGAGGGCGGCCAACGCGGGGCCGGTGCCCCGCAGCACCGCAATCCAGCCCCGGGGTGGTGCTGCCTTGGCCCGGGCTGCTACCCTTCTAGGCCTTGGGCCGGCAGGTGCTGCCCCGGATCCTCCTGCCCGCAAGGGTGCAGCACCAAGCAACGGCCCGGGGGTGAATCCATGCGTGCCGGTCAACCAATCCGACTCCTCGACCTCGGTCTCGCCCGACGCGGACGGCTTCGCCGTGGCGGGAGCGGGCGGGACCGCGGGCAGGCGCTGGTCGAATTCGCCCTGATCCTTCCCATCCTGTTGCTGGTCGTCACCGGCATCATGCAGTTCGGCGTCCTTCTCTCCGGACAGATTGCGCTGGTGAACGGCGTGCGAGAAGCCGCTCGCTACGGATCGGTGCTCGAGACGTCGTCCGTTGGCTCGGTGCCCGCCGACGCCGCAGCGGTCGAGGCGCGACTCGCGGCGGTGCTGACAGCCGGGTTGCCCGGCTATGCGCCGGCGCGGTTGCTTTCGTCGAGCGTCTGCTACGTCTCGTACCAGAATCCCGGTTCCAGCCCCGCCAGCTATTCGGTCCGACTGACCGTCTCGGCGACCTACAAACATGCCTTGTTCGTGCCGCTGATCACCCAGATCCTGGACCCCATGGACGGCAGTTTCGACAACGGCTTCCGGCTGAGCGCCTCCGAAGAGTTCCGCGTCGAGAACCAGCCGCTCTCCACCAGCACCATTCCCACCGAGACCTGCGACTGATGCGCGCCGTTACACGGGTCGACAGCGGTCGTTCGGAAGAGCGGCGAGGCCAGGTGCTGATCCTGATCGCCTTCTCCATCGTCGTCCTGCTGCTGATCGCGGGGCTGGTGCTCGACGCCGGGGTGTGGCTGGTCTCACAGCGCGGCATGCGCAACGCGGCTGACAGCGCTGCCGAGGCCGGGGTCAGCGAGCTCGCGCGCCGGCCCATCACCGCAGGCAAGCAGCTGAATGCCTCCACGCACGCCATGGAGGTTCTCAACCGGCAGCTCAAGCTCGGCATTGCGGACAAGGACCTGGTGAGCGCCGCCACCCACGCGCTGCTCGACGCCGACGGCTTCGGAGCGGAGGACAAGGTCCCCGGCTACGCCGGCGCGGACCGCTTCATCATCCGCACCCCGGTGACCGGCGACGTCAGCTGCACCGGCGCCTCCTGGGGCGACCGGGCGCTCACCGTCCGCATCTACCACGCCGCCCCGCGCTTCATGACCGGCCTGATCTTCCAAGGCGACCAGCAGGTCCACGTCTGCGCCACCTCCAACATCGACGGCAACGCGTGGGTGGTCGCCGTCCTCAAGCCGAACAGCGGATTCCTGCCGAACAGCGCCACCAAGACCATGAACCTGACCGGCAACAATGGCACCGTGACGGTCTGTGGGGGCGATGTCGGCATCAATTCCATGCTCAGCGTCAGTGGCAGGAACGCCTATCTGAAGTTCCTGAAGCCAACCAGCAACCCGGCCTGCGCCATCGACCAGAACAACCAGGCGCTCATGACGATCGAGAACCCCAGTCCTCCGCAATGGTCGTCCGCTCCCCCGCAGGTACGAGTGGAAGGGGCCACCCCCGCTCAACAGGACGACCAGTATCAGGCTCCTGCCCACCTCCCCAGCTACATCCAGATTCCCACCTGGGGCGCCGCCGAGTACGCCGCGCTCAACGACGGCGGGGCTCCGTTGCTGAGGATGACCGGCGCCACGGCCGGCAACGGCAAGTGCTCTCCGCCGAAGGGCGCCGGCCAGTGGGACGCCATTGCACCCGGCAAGTACACGCTCATCCAGGCCAGCAACGGCAAGAACCGCTGGCTGTGCCCCGGCGTCTACCACTTCGTGGTGGGCGGTAACCCGACCGGCTTGCAGTTGGGACAGAGTGCCACCATCGCAGGGCAGGGCGTCACCCTGGTCTTTGAGACTGGTCCGAACCACAACAAGGACGACACGCCGCTGAGCCTGTCATCCGGCGCGTCGCTGCTCCTCAACTCTCCGGATGCCGGGGGGACGACACAGCCAGCGCCATGGAACACCGACGATCCCGACCACAGCGTGCCGATCAGCATCTGGATCAAGCCGTCGGCGGGTTGCCCGGTCACGCCTATTCCGAGCTGCTCATCAAGCTCGGTCTTCAAGAGTGTCGCGGGATCGGGGCTCGGCCTGCGGGGCATCATCTTCGGACCAACCGACGACATGAAGATCGCCGGCAACAACCAGCATCACGGCTCCGGCGAGATCTGGGCGTGGACCATTGACTACCTGGGCAACTCGCAGTTGGACATGGTGTTCGAAGGCACCGATGACACCGGCTACCCGCTGATCGTCGAGTAGTCGTCTCCGCGCACGGTACGAAGGTCCGTCGTGGGTCCCATGGACCCGGGCTGAAGGTGGTGCCAGGATGGCGTCATGGCACGTAGAAGCGCAGCCGGCCTGCTCTGGATCTGGGGCCTGTGGGCCGCGGGATCCACGCTGGACTTCCTGACCGTGGCTCCGACCTGGCCGTTCCTCCTGGCTGGCGTCGGGATTGCCGCGTGGATCGTGGCCGCACCACACCGCGCGTCCCTCCGCGAGCACACGCAAGTGATCAGCCCGGGAACCTAGCTCTCGGGCAGCAATCGCTCGGCGACGAGGCGGGACCAGGTCTCAAGCCGGTCCCACATGGCGCGCACCAGGTCGGCTTCGACCATGCGCCCGCTGAGCTTGTCCCGTTCGCGCACCGCAACCGCGCGGCCGGCTGCCTGCAC